>Ga0256839_1003997_pt1 | contig 14728 bp, 13 predicted proteins | sample 354166metaG_FD_185968 | JGI IMG/M metagenome (GOLD analysis project Ga0256839, IMG submission 185968) | Hydrothermal vent microbial communities from Mid Atlantic Ridge, Atlantic Ocean - 354-166 | ecosystem: Environmental > Aquatic > Marine > Hydrothermal vents | place: Atlantic Ocean: Mid... | reverse complement strand
GTTCTATTTGACTTCCTGTGCCTCCTGCCCCGTATAGGGAGAAGGATCATCTCGGTCCATCGCGCCCGGTCTAAGATTGAACAGGATCAACAAAGGAGCCGCGATAAATATTGATGAATATGTACCGACGAAAATTCCGAATATCATAGCGAAAGTAAATGATGCAAGTACTTCACCACCGAGGAAATACAAAGCGGCCAGAGCCAATAACGTCGTCAATGACGTCAAAACTGTCCGCGATAGCGTGTGGTTAATCGACATATCCAAAAGGTCGGGGATCTTCATTTTCTTATATTTGCGAAGATTTTCCCTTATTCGGTCGTAGACCACCACCGTATCATTCAAGGAATAGCCCACGATCGTCAATATCGCCGCAATTGATGACAGATTGAACTCCAATTGCAAAATGGCAAACATACCGATTGTCAAGATCACATCATGCGTTGTCGCAAGAATGGCTCCAACAGCAAACTGCCATTCAAATCTGAACCAGATATAGACCATAATTGCGAACAGAGCCGCAAACACGGCTATAGCACCGGCTTGGGCAAGTTCGCCTGAAACCGTTGGCCCAACGACCTCAACCCGACGGAATTCGTAATCCGCCTCAAGCGCACCACGAACCTTTGTCACAACAGTTTGTTCTGCATTTTCGCCGCTATCTTGCGATTCTACCCGTATCAAAACTTCGTTCTTGGCACCAAATTCCTGGACTTGCACTTCGCCGAGATTGAGATCACCCAACGTCGTTCTAATGGCTGCCACATCGGCTGATGCCGTTTTTGATTGAACTTCGAGCAATGTCCCACCACGGAAATCAATACCCAGATTCAACCCGATTGCAACAAACAAACCTAGTGACATTACCAACGTTGCTGCCGATACAGGAAAGGACAATTTCCGCAGTTTCATAAACTTGAAGCTGGTTTTATCCGGAACAAACTTGATCAATCGTCTTGGCAATTCAGTTGGTCGCTTGAACTTCACCCACCATGACATCAAGAGTCTGGTTAGTGTGAACGCTGTAAACACCGAGGTAATAATACCGACAGCGAGCGTTACCGCAAAACCTCGAATCGGGCCGGATCCAAGATAGAACAAAATAAATGCTGCAATCAGGGTGGTGATATTAGCATCCAAAATTGTGCCAAGCGCCTGCTTAAAGCCCGCATCAATAGCCTGAATGAGCGATCTCCCTCCACGGCGTTCCTCGCGAATTCGCTCAAAAATCAGCACGTTGGCATCCACCGCCATGCCCATAGTCAATACGATACCGGCAATACCCGGCAGGGTCAGGGTAGCACCAATAAACGACAGCACACCTATAATCATCACCATATTGGCAAGCAGCGCAATATTGGCCAGAATACCAAGCGTGCTATAGGCAAACAGCATAAAGACCACCACGGCAATAGCGGCAATAATGGCGGCAATCTTGCCTGAATCGACAGAATCCTGCCCAAGACCTGGACCAACCGTGCGTTCTTCAACAATCGTCAAATCCGCAGGCAAAGCACCGGCCCGCATCAGAATTGCCAGATTGTTTGCTGATTCAACAGTAAAATTACCGGAAATCTGACCAGAACCGCCCAAAATCGCCGAACGAATTACCGGCGCAGAAATAACCTCATTATCCAATACAATGGCAAATCTTTTACCAATATTGCGGGATGAAATTTCGCCAAAGCGCCGGGCGCCCTTTGTATCAAAACGGAACGTCACAAGCGGCTCATTGGTCTGCGGGTCAAACCCCGGCTGCGCATCAACCAGACTGTCACCGTCGACCTCAACCCGCTTTCTAATCACATAGGGTATAGTTTCATCTTCGCTGGAATACAGCAATTCAGAATCAGCAGGTGGCCGGGTTCGAAGTGCCTCCTGCGGGCTAGCCTCTTCATTGACCATTCGAAACGCCAGCTTCGCCGTTTTATCGAGAATTTCTTTCAACCGTTCGGGATTATCGAGGCCTGGCACCTGCACGATTATCCGGTCGTCGCCCTGGCGCTGAATAATCGGTTCTGTTGTACCAAGCTCATCAATACGACGCCTGATCACCTCAATCGATTGGGACACGACAGATTGCATGCGGGAGTCAAGACCATCATCGGTAAGTTCAAATCTTAACAGACCGGGTTCCGGCTCACTCATCTCCACTTCAGTGATAATGCCGGCGCCGAATAGCCCGGAATTAATCGGAGAAGAAAGCTCTGCAAGGCGTTTTTTTGCCTCTTCCAGATCATCCAGATTTCTAATTCTGACCTGAACAATTCGCCCCTTGCCGGAAAGGTTGGCATAGCTGATCTTTTTCTCGTTTCTAGGCCGCAGCAACGATTTAACGTCATCGCGCAACACTTCCAGCCGTTCGGCAACCACCCCTTCACGCTCAACCTTGAGCATCAAATGCGAACCACCCTGCAAATCAAGGCCCAGAGTCAGTCGTTGTTTCGGAACCCAGTCAGGAAATGCCTTCAAGGTACTTTCCGAGATCAGGTTTGGCGCAGTGAACATGGCGGAAAACACCACGACTGCCATGATCATAACAACTTTCCAACGAGAAAAATGAAGCATTATCTATCCGATAGTTCGTTAAATTTATTAGGAGTGAAAGTACTGCGCCTTAATTACCCGCAACTACACTCATTTTTTTGTGGCAGGTTTTTTTGTCGCAGGTTTTTTTGTTGCAGGCTTTTTTGTTGCAGGCTTTTTGGCATCTGCTTTTTTGGTCGGCGTATCCTTGTTAGCCGCAACCGGAGAACCTTTAACCCGTACGTCACTCAACATGCTGCGCAATACTCGCACCCGCACATCTTTTGCCAACTCAACTTCCAGCTCATTATCATCGACAACCTTGGTAACTTTCGCCACCAGGCCGCCGCCAGTTATAACAGTGTCATTACGGCGTATGGCGGCCAGCATCTCTGCGCGTTTTTTTGCCTGCTGACGTTGTGGTCGAATGATCAAAAAATACATGATCACAAACATCAGGACCAAAGGAATCAGCAAATCAAACCCACCGCCGCCGCCAAGACTTTGCGCTAATATTGGTGAAACATTCATTTTAATATCCTCGAATTCTCTGGTTGCAGAAAGCGGTCAATCCGCTCATTCTTCATTTTGCCGGACTATAGTCATCGCGCGCGGCATTGCAATCTTTCACTTGGTCCAACTGTGTTCATAATTCAAGTCTGAAGTCGGGCTTTATCTGTATTCCCAACCGTGATATGCGAATTTTTTGATTAATATCACGCAATTTGTAATGTAGAGCCAGAAATGAGAGACAATTTGGAAAAAGATCCTGTCAAACTGCTGGTTGAAAAACTCGACCGAATCTCTGAACTAATTGAACGAGGTGTTCCTAAAGCCAGCCCGAAAAATGAACTTGGTATTGCCAATGCCTTCATTTGGCAGCCAGAAAACCATTGGCTGAAACCTGTTCAAAATGTAAACCGAGTCGATATGAGTTTGCTAAAGGGTATTGACCGCGTTCGCAATATTTTGAGCAAGAATACCGAAAATTTCGCAAATGGCTTCCCGGCAAACAATGCCCTGCTGTGGGGCGCGCGCGGCATGGGGAAATCCTCACTGGTTAAAGCGATCCATGCCTCAATCAACCTTAAACATGCAACCAATCCAATTAAGCTGATTGAAATTCACCGCGAAGATATAGAATCGCTCCCCGAACTGATGAATATTCTGCGCGACCATTCCAGCCGGATCATACTTTTTTGCGATGATCTCTCATTTGATAGTGACGACACCTCATACAAGTCTCTCAAGGCTGCACTTGATGGTGGCGTGGAAGGCAGGCCAGAGAACACCATATTTTACGCAACATCCAATCGCCGTCACCTTTTGCCCCGCGACATGATCGATAACGAGCGATCAACCGCAATTACACCGGGAGAAGCGGTTGAGGAAAAAGTTTCCCTGTCTGATAGATTTGGGCTTTGGCTAGGATTTCACAAATGCAGTCAGGATGAATATCTGGAAATGGTGGTCGGCTATGTCGAGCACTATAAACTGGATATTCCGGTTGATGATTTGCGACAAAAAGCGCTGGAATGGGCGACCACCAGAGGCTCAAGGTCAGGCAGGGTCGCCTGGCAGTTTGCCCAGGATCTTGCTGGCGCACTGCAAGTCAAAATTGACTAACCCTCCTGCAACGAGGGCCCACCCTTAGGTGAGCCCTGCTGGAGATCGCATTCAACCGTTGGCTAAAGAACCAACAGTAAAATGCAATAACATTCGAGAATTTTTTAAGAACGCTTAAGATGTTTAAGCGGGTTCACCGGATTTGAATTTTTACGAAGTTCAAAGTGAATTTTTGGAATGGTCGCGGTGCCGGTTCGACCTGAGCGCGCAATCGTCTGGCCACGGCGAACGGTATCGCCCCGGCTCACCAGATTTCGGCTCGAATGGGCGTAAGCAGATACCCAACCGCCCGTATGGCGTACCAGAATTAGCTTGCCGAATTCTTCCAATTCACTACCGGCATAAATGACGGTGCCGTTTTCGGTGGCCTTGACGGCAGTGCCAACCGGTACAGAAATATCGATGCCATCGTTTGGCGATCCATTTAGTTTGGAACCAAACTTCGAAACAACCCGGCCACGAGCAGGCCAGCGGAATTTGGAAACCCCGGTTTGACTTGGCGTTGCAACTTTCTCCGCCGAACGACGCGCAAGATTAGCTGAAACATCCGGGCGGGTATAAGGAACAGGCCGGTTGTTTTTTGTAAACTTGCGGTTGGCGCTGCGCGGAACAGCATTCGCAGTTCCGGTTACAAACGGATCAGTCTTTTGTGTACTTGCAAAGGTCGATGAACCTGCCCCGGCCTGATTTGGAATTCTTAGTTTTTGACCAAGCCGCACAACATCCCCACTCATGGAGTTTGCATCACGGATAGCAACTTTATTGACGCCATATTTTTGTGCAATGCCGCCCAACGTATCGCCGGATGAAACCAAATGAACCTTTGGTCCGCTAATCGCTATCCGTCTGGTCGCAGGTGCCGCTATTGTTCGCGCGCTGCGTCGGGTATTCGGCGTTGGCGTTGCAATATTCGACGTTACCACTTCGCCTTCATATCCCCTTGAGCTTCTTGAGGCCCGGGTTTTGGTATTATTATCGGGCGCAGACACGGCAGCTTTTCTTGAATAAGTGTAGGTCGGGATCAAAATAGATTGCCCGGCGGCAACTTTGTTGGCGTTCGAAATGTTGTTAACACGCATAATCTGTTTAACCGGCACGCCATATCGGCGCGAGAGATTGTGCAGATTTTCACCGCGGCGCAAACTTACTCTGGTGCCTCCAACAGCCGTCCATCCAACTTTTGAAGCATCATTGGTAACAGTATTTGTTTGACGATTGGCGACAGGCAACCGATCGTTCAGCTTTCGGGTTGAGGCCACTCTGGTGCGAACAGTCTCAAATTCCCCTTCGGGTAAATTTGGTGCAAGGTTCACAGGCTTACCAATTGGCGCTCTCTCAATGACTGATTTCCGCACAACCTGGCGCGCCCTTGGCTTCAAGGCTTTACGGGTAATATCGCCTGGATAGGGCTGCGAGACCGCCACGCGTTTTTGCGCGGCTTTCTTTACACGATTTCCAGTAGATGCGGTCGTTAGATTATCGACATCACCGGGATAGGGCTGATTTGGAATATCCGATTTTCGAATTATTGAACGCTGATTGCCAGTCGGCAAAGCGGCTGTATAAGGATCATCCAGCCGACTGAAGTCAGAACTACACCCAGCCCCCAATATGGCAATTATGGAAATTACAGCTGCCCGCGACATTATTTTGCCGCGTCTATTTGATACGCAATTACTCATCGGTTTTCCCGCAGGTTACTCATTACTACGAGATGATTAGATATTATTTACGTTAATCGAGGGTTAAGGACGATCAATTCAATCAATATACCCATTGATACATCCCTTTGTTGTCGCATGTCTTTATTCCCAAAACAGGCGCCCACTTTTGGGAGGCAAGCTTTAGAGGAATTCTGCGATGCCGGAACGAAGCGGCGCCATTCTAACGGGAAAAAGGTCCTCACGATCAAACCGGCTTCCTACTTTAGTCAACCGGGCGAGCATTTGCTTGTCTTCCGGGTCTCCAATCGCCGTAAGCATGATACCGCCAGAAGTCAGATGATCCAGGTACTGACGCGGCAGACCTGAAAACGAGCCATTGACGACAATTCGGTCAAACAGCCGCTGATCACTAACCCCGTCACGTCCATCTGCCTGTTGAGCAATAATATTATCAATATTCAAATGCTCAAATCGCAGTTTGGCGCCTTCGATAAGCGTACGATACCGGTCAACCGTTACAACTTTTTTAGCAAGTCTGGAAATAATCGCGGCCTGATACCCTGTACCCGTGCCAACTTCCAACACCGTTTGATCAGATGATATATTCATCGCATGCACCGTACGAATAACCTGATCAACACCGGTCATTGATTGGCCGCAATCCATCGGAAACGATCGCGCAAAATAGGGCTTGTCGATGCAATGAACCGGCACAAACCGATCCCGAGGGGTCTGCTCAATGGCTTCAAGTAAATTGATTTCATCAATCCCCAACGCGCGCAACCTCAACAAAAGCGCCATCAGCCCTTCGTTTTTTAACTGTCGCTCAAGCCCTTTTTGAGTCAGCATTACAAGGTGACCTTACTTACCGCATCGCCCAATCGGGCAAGATTATCCATATCCGTGAGGTTGGTTTTCAAAGGCGTTATCGATATTTTCTTGTCAGCCAGCGCCTGAATATCGCTACCTTTTTGATAAACTGGCTCCTTCCCCTGAAATCTAAGCCAGTAATAGGGAAACTTTCTCCCATCCGCACGCTCTTCTATATGAAGCGAGTGCATAAATTTCCCCTGACTGGCAACGCTGCATCCTTGCACTTCATCTGGTGCGCAATTTGGAAAATTCACATTCAAAAACGTACCCACGGGCAAATCATAATCAATCAATTGGCGCAAAATGGCCGGCGCATGGGTTTCTGCCGTTTGCCAGGGCACAATACGGCGGTCATCAAAATCATAGCCTTGCGAAAGCGCGACCGACTTAATTCCCATCAACATACCCTCCATAGCACCTGCAACAGTACCAGAGTAATTGACAAAATCGCCAATATTATAGCCCGAATTCACCCCTGACAAAATAAGATCCGGTGGCTCCGGCATCAACTCGCGTACCGCCATAATAACGCAATCCGTCGGCGTGCCATCTACGGCAAAGCGTTGATCGCCATACTTGCGTATCCGAAGCGGATGATTGAGGGTCAACGCATGAGCGATACCACTTTGGTCTGTCTGCGGTGCAACCATCCACACATCATCAGAAAGCGTGCGGGCAATCCGCTCTAGCACGTCAAAACCCTCGTCATGAATAGAATCGTCATTGGTGAGAAGTATGCGCATTAAAAATCCAGATTAAGTAAATGGGTTTATTGACTGATTTAACTTATTTTTTCAATGCTGCCCATATAAGGTTTCAAAGCATTGGGCACTGTAATTGAGCCATCCTTGTTTTGATAATTTTCAAGTACAGCAATCAAAGCCCGGCCAACAGCAATACCAGAGCCATTCAAAGTATGGCAAAACTGAATTTGCTTTTCGCCATCCACCCGGTAGCGCGCATTCATGCGGCGCGCCTGATAGTCATCACAGAGCGAACAGCTGGAAATTTCGCGATAGGCTTTTTGCCCCGGCAACCACACTTCAATATCATAGGTCTTGCGGGCAGAAATTCCCATATCACCAGTACAAAGCACCATAACCCGGTAATGCAGATCAAGACGCTTCAATACTTCCTCCGCGCAGGAAAGCATGCGCTCCAATTCATCTTTGGAACCTTCTTTGCCGGTAACCGAAACCATCTCGACCTTGGGAAACTGGTGCTGCCGCAACATGCCTCTGGTATCGCGCCCGGCAGAACCAGCCTCGGAACGAAAACACGGCGTAAGTGCCGTTACCCTGATTGGCAATTCATCGGCCAGATAGGTTTTTTCCCGCGCAAGATTGGTCAATGGAACCTCAGCCGTCGGAATAAGCCAGCGGCCATCTTCGGTACGAAACAAATCTTCGGCGAACTTAGGCAACTGCCCGGTTCCAAATACAGCCTCGTCGCGCACCAAAAGCGGCGGATTGATCTCGCTATAGCCATGTTCTTCGGTGTGCAAATCAAGCATGAACTGGCCCAACGCCCGTTCCAGCCGCGCCAACTGGCCACGCAAGACAACAAACCGGCTGCCAGAAATTTTCGCAGCCGTTTCAAAATCCATCAGACCAAGGTCTTCACCAAGTTCAAAATGCTCCTTCGGCTCATAATTAAAATCGCGCTTTTCGCCAAATGTGCGAATTTCAACATTATCGTTTTCATCCGCACCTTCCGGCACATCATCAAATGGCAGGTTGGGCAGTTGGGCCAAAGCATTGTCCAGCGCAGCACTGAGCGCTTTTTCCTCTTCTTCACCATCACGAATAAAAGACTTCAGTTTGGCAACCTGCGTAATAGCTTCTTGAGCGGCAGCCTCATCGCCTGCAGCTTTTGCCTTGCCAATTTCCTTGGAAGCTGCGTTCCGCGTTTCCTGAGCTTCCTGCAGCTTGGTCACATGGGCGCGGCGCTTGTCATCCAACTCAATCAAACGGGCCGAAGATGGAGCCGCGCCACGTTTTACCTGTGCTGCGTCAAACGCCTCAGCGTTTTCTCTTATCCATCTGATGTCAAACATACTTCACCTGATTTTGCGGCCGTTTTGGCCATTAAGTTAAAATTGTAGTTAGGATTTATTACCGAAACAAAAATCGGAATCACACATATTTTGAGATCAAATACCCCATCACCCGCACCAAGTAAAATAAATTACCATTGGAGATCGAGACGAAACATCAAATTTAAATACTCAAGAACGCTAGCCGTCGGCTGCCTCTGCATCAGCTTCCGCCTGTTCCCGTTCACGCCGTTTTTTCTCAATATAACGGGCCGAAAGGATCGACAATTCATAAAGCAACAATGTCGGCGTTGCCAGACCAAGCTGGCTGATTGGATCAGGTGGGGTCAGCACCGCTGCTGCAATAAAAGCAAGCACCACAGCATATTTGCGCTTGGCTTTCAAACCATCGGCCGTAACCAGACCGGCACGCGCCAAAAGCGTAATCACCACCGGCAGCTGAAACACCAGACCAAATGCAAAAATCAAAGTCATGATCAAGCTTAGATATTCACTGACCTTCGGCAATAGTTCAATCACCGCGCGACCTTCGGTTGCGGTTTGCTGCATGGACAAAAAGAAGCCCATCGCCAAAGGCATGATAAGAAAAAACACCAGACAAGCGCCGATTATAAACAGCACCGGTGTAGCGATCAAAAACGGCAGAAACGCACTCCGCTCATTTTTGTAGAGTCCTGGTGCCACAAATTTATAAATCTGATTGGCAATAACCGGGAACGAAATGAAAAGAGAGCCAAATAGGGCAATTCGAAGCTGCACAAAGAAAAATTCCTGCGGCGCGGTATAAATCAATGTCAGATTTTGATTTTCACCGGCAGCCCGTTCATAGGGTATAACCAGTATATTGAATATGTCATTGGCGAATATGAAGCAGATGACAAAAAATATGGCAATCGCAATCACAGCCTTGATCAGCCGTTGGCGTAGCTCAACCAGGTGCTCAACCAGTGGAGCAGAGGATTCCTGAATATCATCTTCACTCATGCGGATTTAGCCTTTTTCGGCGCAGATTTACGCGGCTTGGCCTTGGCCGGATTTGTGGTTGATTTCGCAGCTGGTTTTTTCGCTACAGTTTTAGCAGCAGGTTTCTTAGCGACGGATTTTTTAGCAGGCGTTTTCTTTGCGGCAGCCTTTTTAGCGGTGGTTTTTTTTGCGGCCGGTTTCGATTTTGGCGCCTTTGCAGCTTTTTTAGTTTTGGCTTCTTCACGAGCCAATGCGGCCTTTACATCAACTTTTACTGGTTCAGCAACTTCAATGATTTTTGATTGGTCAAAAAGTGCATCCGGGTCAAAGCCCGAATAGTTCTCGTCATCCACTTGCCCTGGGTCATTTTCGCCATCATCATCATTATTGGCAGCTGAATTTATATCTTTTTCAATATCACCAACCGCATCTTTTAGCGGATTGAGACTGTCTTTCACCTTGTTGAGCGGGTTCATTGAACGGGCATCGTCGATGGTTTTCTTCACCCCATCCAGTTCAGCTTCCTTCAAGGCATCATCAAACTGGCGTTGAAAATCGCCAGCCATTCCTCGAACTTTCTTAACCGACTTGCCAACAGTGCGCAGCATTCCCGGCAGGTCTTTGGGACCAACCACAATGATGGCGACAACCGCCACCACCAACATTTCTGTCCAACCAATATCAAACATGAATATTTTTCGAAAACGAGTGAATACTAAGCATGAATCAACCTGATGCACATGCAATCAGCTTGCGCAGAACTCGCAAATTCAACACAAAGCCTAGCTGGCCTTGGATTTTTCTTTGCCAGCTTCAGCAACGGTTTCCGAAGGGTTGTTCTCAATCGTCGACGCTGTATCCTCTTCTTTCAGGCCTTTTTTGAAAGAATTGATACCTTTTGCAACGTCACCCATGAGGTCAGAAATCTTGCCGCGCCCAAACAAAAGCACCACAACAACTGCCACAATTACGATCTGCCATACGCCGATCTGTCCCATAACTAATACTCCTGATTCTAATTAGGGCAATGCGCCCGTTTTTCTAACCCTATCCTATAAGCCTGCCCTACGGCAACCAGCCTTTAGTGTGATACTTAATCACATTCACCGAGATATTAAAGGCACTCACACAAAAACTTGTATTTATTGCTGATAAAGCCGCATATTTTCGGGCTTTGCCGATACAAAAACATCGCGATGACCCGAAATTACCTGGGCCGCCAAATTGCCATGCCGCAGCCGCGCCCGCACCCGCTGTTCAACACCATCCAACTGAAGTTCCACCTGATCCACCTCCCCAAGGTAGCGGTAGGCCGTTACCCGTGCGCGGTGGCCCTCATCTGGATTGTCAGAAATTTCAATGTCTGAAAGACGCACAGATGAGTAAATCAGATCACCATTGCCAAATTCACGCGCATCGGCAAGTCCAAGCGGAGTGTGCAACTTACCAGCCTTAACGGTCCCCTTAAACACATTAAGTTCGGTGAAGAAACTGGCCGAAAACAAACTGTTGGGCTTTTGGAAAAGTGTTGTCCCATCGCCTTCCTGCACCAGTTTTCCATCACGCAGCAAGGCAATCCGGTCACCCATTCGCAAAGCTTCCTCAGGGTCATGGGTCACCATAATGGCGGTCGCACGCGATTCCCGCAGAATAGTCAGTGTTTCATCGCGCACAGATTCACGCAATCGGCTATCAAGGCCGGAAAATGGTTCGTCCATCAGCAATACGCCCGGTCGCGGTGCAAGCGCGCGAGCAAGGGCCACCCGTTGTTGCTCGCCACCGGAAAGCGCGTGCGGATATTCATTGGCCAATTCCTCTAGGCCAACCCGGGTTAAAACCTGCAATGCCTGATGTTTGGCCTCCTTGGACGGCAATTTGTCCAGCCCGAACTTCACATTGTCCAAAATGCTCAAATGCGGAAACAGCGCATAATCTTGAAAGACCAGGCCAATTCCTCGCGCTTCCGGTGGCAAAAACACCGAGGGACCGGCAATTTCACGGTCATCAAACAACACTTCGCCAGAACTTTGTTGCTCAATACCAGCAACGATACGCAGCAATGTGGTTTTGCCCGACCCCGATGGACCAAGCAGGCACATCATTTGCCCCGGCTCAATACTGAACGAAATATTTTCCAAAACCGGCATACTGCCATAGGAATGGCAAATATTCTTCAATGACAATCGCGACGCAATCGAAACTGCAGCCGTATTGCGCCTGCCCCATCCGCGCTCAGCGCCAGCGGGTTTAGATTGGTTTGAATTATCGGTTACCGGTTTATTCATTCCGCCTATTTAGCGTTATAAGCAACAATTACCAGTCCTAATCACCAGTTGGCGGCAGAAGCCCAAGTTCTTCAATGTCGTCGAGTGTAAACGGATCTTCATCCTCGCCCAGCTCCTCACTATCGTCAGGCACCGGAACCGAAAAATTCACGGGCAATTGAGATTGCAACAACCCAGCCCCCTTTAACTCATCGAGACCCGGTAAATCACGCAATTCACCAAGGCCAAAATGATCTAGAAAATGGTCTGTCGTTCCGTAGGTAACAGGACGTCCGGGCGTTTTGCGCCTGCCCCGCATCCGTATCCAGCCGGTTTCAAGCAGCACATCCAGCGTACCCTTGGATGTCACAACACCTCTGATTTCTTCGATCTCAGCCCGGGTAACCGGTTGATGGTAGGCGATAATTGCCAGCATTTCCAAGGCAGCACGAGAAAGCCGGCGCTGCTCAACAGCTTCACGTTGCAAAATAAAGGCAAGGTCTTCGGCGGTTCGAAAAGCCCAGTTATTTCCTGAGCGAACAAGGTTTACGCCGCGCTGCGAATAGTTTTGCTGCAAACTTATCAATATCGCAGGCAAGTCAGCATCATCGGGCAAGCGCTCGTTCAAGGATTTTTCAGACACCGGCTCACTTGAGGCAAATATCATTGCCTCGACCATTCGCATTTGCGAATTCAGTTGCGTTTCAGCCCGCACCTCATCACTTTTCACCAAATGGGGAAAAGGGACCACTTCTGCGTCAATCGGTTCAGACATGGTTACCAGACATCTCCTCTGTGCTCAACGGCACAACCTTCGGGGCAACTGCGCGTAAATATAACGGCTCAAATGCAGCGCTTTGTTGAACTTCCAACTTGCCTTCGCGCACAAGCTCTAGACTTGCTGCAAATGTGGAGGCCATGACACTGGTGCGCATGGACGGCTCGACCAGATACTCCATCAAAAAGCTGTCAATCGATGCCCAATCCTTCATTGTGCCTATAAGTTTAAACAACACATTGCGCGCATCCTGCAACGACCACACTGCACGCCTTGCAATGCGCACTGTCGAGTGCGACCGGCGTTGGCGCTCGGCCGCATAGGCGGTGAGCAAATCATAAAGTGTGGCGTTAAATTCGCTGCGTTTTTCAACGATAACCGGCTCCGGCATACCGCGGGCAAATATATCACGAGTAAGCCGGTTGCGATTGATCAGCAAATTGGCTGCATTTCGCATACCCTCAAGCCGCTGCAACCGGAACGCCAGTTGATTGGCTAATTCCTCACCACTAGGCTCGTCATCTTCTTCCATATCAGGAATGATCAGCCGAGATTTTAGATAAGCAAGCCAGGCCGCCATCACCAGATAATCGGCAGCTAACTCAAGGCGCAGTTTTCGCAATTCTTCGATAAATTCAAGATATTGCTCGGCCAGCGCCAATATCGAAATCTTGGTAAGGTCCACCTTTTGCGTGCGGGCAAGAGTAAGCAGCAAATCAAGCGGCCCTTCATACCCATCCACATCAATGGTAAATTGCGGATCAGCCACCGCGCGATCAACCGGTGCTGTTGCACTCCACAAATCAGTCTGTTCGCCAATATTGCTGTCAGCAATAGCAACTCTCTCATCAATGCCATCACTGGCATCAACGACCTTAATTTCACTTACCGGGTTCGTTACGGTTGCCATAATCGCTCTTTTGGCCTCGTTTTTGCTGGCGAATAGATCTCTGCAATCAAATCGGCGAACTCGGTTCTTAATACCTGTTCGTCGCTTTCATCGCATTTACCAACGCCAATCATTGCCTTTTTTGCTCGACTCAAGGCCTTGCCAGCCAATTCAGGCGAATTTGCTGCAACCAGCCGCATTTCGTCCATTTTTCCATTGCAATGAAGCACAATATCGCACCCCGCGCCAAACACTGCTTTGCATCTTTGACCGCAATCCCCAGAAAGTGCGTTCATTGAAACATCATCGCTCATCAACAGCCCGTCAAAGCCGATCTTTTTGCGAATTATCTGGGAAATGAGGGTAGATGATGTGGTTGCAGGGTTATTTGGATCAATATCTTGGTATACAATATGAGCGGTCATCGCCATTGATATGTCGCTAAGAGCCTTAAATGGCACAAAATCTGTTGCCTCAAGTTCTGCCAATGTGGCTTCCACAACCGGCAATTCCAGATGGCTATCAAGGCGCGAACGCCCCTGCCCCGGCATATGTTTGATAACCGGCATAACACCACCGGCAAGCAACCCGTCACATGCGGCGCGGCCCAATTTGGTCACCATCTTGGGGTCCTGTCCATAGGAGCGGTCGCCAATTGCATCATGAGCGCTCGGGATAAGAACATCGAGAACCGGCAGACAATTAATGGTGACCCCAAGTTTAAGCAGATCAAATGCCAAAAGTCGTGACTGGAGCCACACGGCGCGTTCACCTTTTTCCGGGTTAGTTCGATAAATCTCGGCAAGTTTTCCAGCAGGCGGATATTTAGCCCAATGTGGCGGCCTGAATCGTTGGACCCGCCCGCCCTCCTGATCAATTAGAATTGGTGCATCAGGGTTTCCAACCGCATTACGCATTGAAGCGCACAAATCCTGTACCTGACCCGGATTGTCTATATTTCGTAGGAACAATATAAATCCCCACGGACGTTCATCGCGATAAAACGCGATCTCATCCGCAGTGAGCGATAGCCCCAAACAACCGGCAGTAAATGCTTTTGTACCCATGATTCGCGCAGTATAGCGGGTT
>Ga0256839_1003996_pt1 | contig 14730 bp, 14 predicted proteins | sample 354166metaG_FD_185968 | JGI IMG/M metagenome (GOLD analysis project Ga0256839, IMG submission 185968) | Hydrothermal vent microbial communities from Mid Atlantic Ridge, Atlantic Ocean - 354-166 | ecosystem: Environmental > Aquatic > Marine > Hydrothermal vents | place: Atlantic Ocean: Mid... | reverse complement strand
GGACGCACGAGGACTTCGGACAACACCACAGAACCCCTGGCTTTCCCCCGTCCATGGGGGACGTTATACCGTAACCCAGGAGAAGAATTTGCTCGAGTCAGAACCTCAGCCTCTCAGAGGGTTGGGAGGTTAGATGACGTGGTCCTGACAACCCTCCATCATGACATATATTGTTGCCGGGTTAATAAATGAGATAGCCACTTCAGAAAGTCACCCGGCCGCTTCCCCCTCAGGGCGCTACGGGATTCTGGCCTTCGATATCCTGTCGCGGTCTGTACGCCTCCCTGTCACCAGAAAAGGTGAACCCTACAGACAGACCCCGCAACTTCGGGAGTGCAAGAGCAGGGTTTATTTTGCGCTTACAAAAGATCTGCGCCCCCAGACAACCGAGGCAAGCAGCTCTGATTATAACGCTTGACGTTATATAACGCATTGCGTTATAAATGTGGCCATGATCACGGGCTTCAGGGACCGGGAGGCCGAGAAGATATGGGAAGGCAAAGTCTCTCGCCGGCTCCCACAGGACATTCAGGCCATCGCCCGGCGAAAACTGCGCATGTTGAACAGTGCCCGCACGCTGGACGATCTCCGAATTCCACCAGCCAACCGGCTGGAGGCGCTGAAAGGCAAACGCAAAGGTCAGCACAGCATTCGGATAAACGATCAGTGGCGCATCTGTTTCGTCTGGTCCGCACCCAACGCGCACGATGTGGAGATCATGGATTATCACTAGGACAGGCTTAGGAAGATGAAGACGCTACCCAACATCCATCCCGGCGAGGTGCTGCTGGAAGAGTTCCTCAAGCCCCTTGGCATCAGTCAGAACAGACTGGCCCGCGCCATGGGCGTGCCACCCCGGCGCATCAACGAAATCGTGCACGGCAAGCGGGCGATCACCGCCGATACCGCCCTGCGCCTCGCCCGGGCATTGGGTGTGTCAGAACAGTTCTGGATGGGGCTGCAGGCCGACTATGACCTGGAAGAGGCCCGCAAGGCGGCACGGAATGACCTGAACAAGGTCGAAAATATCGCCGCTTGAAGATGGTGGCCAGGGACAGAATCGAACTGCCGACACGGGGATTTTCAGTCCCCTGCTCTACCGACTGAGCTACCTGGCCGGGGAATCGGTCCTCAAGGAAGGGGGGGCAGGGATTCAGCGCGCTCCTTCCCGGCTGTGGTCCGAAGGCGTATTAAAGCGGGCGGCGGGTGGTTAGTCAAGGCAGCCGTGTTATCTTTGCTGGCGTGGAGATTTTGACTGAAAATGTGTTGCCATGAGCCACCGATTCTTGTGCCTGTGGTTGCTGTTGATCCTGACGGCTGGCGGTTGTGGCCGGGAGGGGCCGGGAGAGGCCGTTGCCACGGCAGTGGAGAGGGCTTCAGCCGAAGGCATGGTATTGATTCCGGCCGGTCCCTTCGTCATGGGCAGCGACAAGCGTGACACGGAGGGCCTGCAGGCCCGCTACGGTTTCGAGAAGACGCTCTATGTCAATGAGCATCCGCCCCATCGTGTTGATCTGCCGTCTTTTTTCATAGACCGTCATGAGGTGACCAATGCCGCCTTCAAGGCCTTTGTGCGTCAGGCAGGTTATCCCGAGCCGCCGGTGTGGATCCAGAACGGGTACAACGTCTACGACGAGAAGCTGCGCGCAGCCCATGTGAGCAACCTGCGCTGGATCGCGAGCGACTATTTCCAGCTCGATCTCGACACCCGCACCATGGAAAAGGAGGCCTTGCTGGAAGCCCTGTTCGAGGTGCAGCGTTATCGCGATACCCTGCCCGTGACGGGCGTCACCTGGTTCGATGCACAGAACTTCTGCCGCTGGCAGGGCAAGCGCCTGCCCACCGAGGCGGAGTGGGAGAAGGCCGCCCGGGGCGAGGACGGCCGGGAGTTTCCCTGGGGAGACGAATGGCGGCCCGAATGGACCAACACCGGCGCGGCCTCAGAAGGCCCCGAGGCCGTCATGCCCGTGGGATCCTTTCCCCGCGACCGCTCACCCTATGGCGTGATGGACATGGGGGGCAACGTCTCCGAGTGGGTGGCAGATCACTATGCGCCCTATCCAGGTTCAACCTTGGTGCTCGATCCCGCGGAGCGGGAGCACCGCGTGGTTCGCGGCGGGGGCGCCGGCGTGGGGCATTATTCCCTCAGCCTGTTTTTTCGCAGCGCGCGCCGCGCCCATGCCGATCCGGCCATGCGCAGCACCGACGTGGGTTTCCGCTGCGCCATGGATGCAGGCTGAGGATTCCCGGCTGAAGATTCAGGGCGTGCCCGGCTTGTCGCCCTTTTCGTCCGGAGGGACATAGCCCTCGGGCATGGCCGATCCTTCCCCGAAGAAGAAGTTTTCCATCTCCTGCTCCAGGAACTTGCGTGCCCGTGGCTCGATGGGAGAGAGGCGATGCTCGTTGATGAGTATGGTCTGGTGGCGCAGCCACATCTGCCACGCCTCCTTGGAGACGTTTTCGAAAATGCGCTTGCCCAGTTCGCCGGGGTAAGTCACGTAATCCAGGCCTTCGGCCTCTTTGCCCAGCTTGACGCAATGAACCATGCGCGGCATAGGGATCTCCTTCAGAATCGCTCGTGGATGGTGAACAGGGATTGCAGCAGGCGCCGGATGGGTGCCGCGAGTGCCTGTCGTTGGATTTGCCGGGCATTGTACCAGACACGGCGTTCCGCCTCCATGACACTGCTGACGCAGCGCAGGACACGGGCCTGCAGGGGACGGATGTCAAGGTGGAAGTGGGTGAAGGTGTGACGCATGGGGGGGCGCATGCCCTGGATCTCCACCTCGCAGCCCAGTATCTCCCGGCACCAGGCCGCGATATCGCCTTCGTCCCCGGAGGCGGTTCCGGGGGCGGCATATTCGGGCAGGCTCCACAAGCCGCCCCAGATGCCACTGGGGGGGCGTCTTTCCAGGAGGATTTCGTGGCGATCGTTTTGCAGGATGAGGACGGTGGTATGCCGCAGCGGCAGTGTTCGGCGTGGACGGGGATGGGGATAGCGGTGGACGGCATCCGTGGCGCGCGCCCGGCAGCGGGCGGCCACGGGGCAGGCGTCACAGACGGGGCGGCTGCGTGTGCAGACCATCGCCCCCAGGTCCATGATGGCCTGCGTGTAGGCGGCGATGCCCCGCGCAGGCGTATGTCTTTCCGCCAGTGCCCACAGGCGGCGGTTCACCTCGGCCTGCCCCGGCCAGCCGGGCACGGCATGATAGCGGGCCAGAACCCGCTTGACATTGCCGTCGAGGATGGCGGCGCGCCTGCCCGCCGCCAGCGCGAGTATGGCCGCCGCGGTGGAGCGCCCGATGCCGGGCAGGGCTTCCAGTGCCTGCTGCTCCAGGGGCAGGCAGCCACCATGGCGGTCGCGGATGAGCAACGCCGCCTTGTGGAGGTTGCGGGCCCGGGCATAATACCCCAGTCCCGCCCAATGTCGCAGCACCTCGTCCAGGGGCGCGGCGGCCAGTGCATCGGGGCCGGGAAAACGGGCGATGAAGCGTTCGTAATAGGGAATGACCGTGTTCACCTGGGTCTGCTGCAGCATGATTTCCGAGACCCAGACGTGGTAGGGCGAGGGATGCTGCTGCCAGGGCAGGTCCTTGCGGCCATGGTGTTCGTACCAGTGGAGCAGGCGCGCGCTGAACCAGGCGGTTTCCTCGGCCGTGGGCAGGTTCGCGGCTGCGCTGTGAGCTTCCATCGTCGGGTCCCGGTTGTCAGAACAGCTTCTCCAGGGCATCCTTGAGCTGGCGTTGGACTTTTTCTTCCAGTTTGTCTTCCCTTTTGCGCAGTTCCTTCTCCAGCTTTTTCTTGAGTTTCTGCTCTGCCTTGCGGCGCAGCTTCTTCTCGATGAAGGCCTTGTCCAGGCGGAAGCGGGGCCGGGCCAGATCACCCTCGACGAGCACGGGAACATCCAGGCCGTCGCCCTGGTCCTTGCCGCCCTGGCCGGCAGCACTTTCCACGAGACGGACCAGGAGCCGGTAATCGATGCGTTGGCGCAGAAGATCCGCGTTGCCCCGGCCGCGGACGCGCAGGAAGGGGGCATCGAGACGCAGGTCGTTGTTACGCGCCGTGCCCGAGGAGAAGTGCACGGTCGCGGCCAGTGCCGTGAAGTCCGTTGCCTGCGCATCGACCGCCGTGGCAAGGGGTTTTCCCTTGAGCAGGGCATGGGCCTGCCGGGCGAGTCGCGCCAGGTTGACGCCCTCGATCTCGCCGTCGCGCAGTATCAGGGAGACTTCACCATCGAGACTGCGCAGCAGTTCGGTCGTGGTCTGCCCGCGGCCCTGCAGGCGGACTGCAGCCTGCGCGCGACCGCGTACGACGGCCCGGTCCATGAAGTCCTCGAGCAGGGGGGCAAGCTGTACTTCCGTGAGACGTTCATCAAGGGTGAAGGCGGGTACATCGCCCCGCACATCCAGGGTGGCCTTGCCCTCGTAGCGTCCCCCGTAAAGGGAGGCGGAGAATGGGCTGAGCCGCAGGAGGCCGTCCTGCGCCGCGATCCGGGCACGGAGGTCTTCGATGCGCACGCCGCGCGCCTTGAGTCGCGCGATTTCCAGCTCACCTTGCAGGTCCAGGGTGCGCAGTTCCTCCATGGGCAGCTCCAGGAGACCGGCGGCGGCCGCCGAGGCGGGCGGCGCGACCGTCTCCTGCTTGCCCGCGTCAGTGGTGGCGGTCTCCGGCGGGAGATAGCGGTCCAGGTCGAGGCGGTCCAGGCGGGCCGTGAAACGCACTGCGGGCCTGGTGAAGCCGCTCAGCCGAAGTTCGCCTTCCAGGCGACTCGTCTCGTCCAGGCGCGCGGTGAGATCGGAAACCCGCAGCGTTTCATCGTCGGGGGAGAGCATCAGATCGCCTGCCAGCTGGAGCCGCAGGCGCTTCCGGGGCAGGTCGGCGCCTTCCACTTGCAGGTCGATTTCCAGGTCTTCGGCCTGCAGGGTGGCCAGATCGAGGGGTACGATGAGGCGTGCAGAGAGGTCGAGCTGCCCGGAAAGCGCGGGCTGCCTGCCTGCGAGCCGGCCCCGGACGGAGAGGGCGACGGGCCGGTTCGGCGCAATGGGGCCGCTCGTCAGGGCCAGTTGCTCGATGGCAAGATCCTGGCCGCTGCGCTGGTCCGACCAGCGCAGCCGTGCGTCTTCCACGGCAATCCCGCCGATGGCCAGCGCGGCCAGGCCCATGTCCTCTCCGCTTGCCTGTTCGCGTCCCTGGCCATCGCCGGAAGTCCCAGGCGAGGTGGGGACGGCCGCGGGCCCGCGCTGCGCCACGGTCCAGTTGGTGCGGCCCCGGGCGTCGGTTTCCAGGCTGATGGCCAGGCGCCGCAAAGTGATCTGCCCGATTTCGAGCCTTCCCGTCAACAGGGGCAGAAGGCGCGCACCGAGGGTGGCCTGCCCCACCTCGATCAGGGGGCCGGGACCAAAACCGGGAGGATTGGCGATACTGGCCTCGTTGAGTTCGATGCCCAGAACGGGAAAGACCGACAGGCGCAAGGGGCCCTGGATACGCAGTTCCCGCCCTGTCTGATTGCTGACCCAGTCCTGGATTTCGTCCCGGTAGTCGTCGGGGTCGACCAGCCAGAGGACTGCGGCCAGGGCCAGAACCAGTGCCAGGACGAGTAAGGCTATGAAGTAGAAAGCGAATTTGACGGGCCGCGAGAGTGGCATGCTGCTATGATATAGATCAATCCATGACGATTGCCAGTGCCGCCCTGGTTTTCGACCCTTCATCCCGCCTCCGGCATCCACTTCCGGGGAGGGGGAAGGACGTTTGCGGCAGGTAGCCGGGGCTGTGTATCCTTAAGGACAGGAGAACCTTTCTGCTTGTTTCGTCGTATTCGAAGGAGTTCAGAGTACTTTACATGACCGAGAGACAGTCCAGAACCATCAAGCTATCCAACGCCGATGGCGACACAACAACAGGCACCTTGAATTTTACTGTCTACAGCAAGCAGCAGCGCATGGCCCGTGGACTTACGGCGCTGGGCATCTGCTGGGGGCTGGCGGCGGTGACCCTGTTCATACCCATTGCCCATTTCGTGCTGGTGCCGGGTTTCCTCATTGCCGGGCCGGTGGCCGGTTTCATGCGCTACCGGCTTGCAGAAACGCTGGAAGAGGTCACGGGGGAGTGCCCCACCTGCCATGAACAGGTCACCATTCCGGTGGAGGCGAACGACCGTTTTCCCAAGTGGACCTACTGTTCCGCGCGCAATGATCCCGTCCAGTTGTCGGAGGCCTGAGCGTGCGGGCGTTTTTCGCAATTTTTCTGCTGCTGGTGATGCTGGTCTCGGGGACGGCCACCATCGCCTTGCTGCTCTATCTGTTCGGTGTGATAGGCTGATCGGACATCAGCGTGCACGCTGGAAAATGTCCAGGCAACTTCGATTTCGGAGGGCTCCATGAGCGACTATTGTGTAGTGGTGTGTAACGGGACCCGCGCGCGTTTTTTTACCCTGGAACCGGCGGCCATTCCTGCCGTCGAATCCGGCCCCAACCTGCGGGAGCGCAGCGACCTGGTCAATCCCGAAGTGGACGCACCGGGGAAGGAGACATGGACCGACCTGAAGAGCGGTCGTCATACTGCGCCGGGTGCCGGGCCCGCCCATGGTTATGACGACCATCGTGATGACCACGAAGATGAATTCATGCGTCGTTTCGCCGAGGATGTGGCGCGCCAGGCTGCCTCCCTGGTGCAGACCCACAGGGCCAGGCAGCTGATTCTGGTGGCTTCCAATCGCATGCTGGGGTTTCTGCGCAATGCACTGCAGCTTCCGCCCCAGCCGCCGGTGACAGTGAAGGAGCTGGCCAAGGATCTGAGCAAATTCAGCCCCCTGGACATTCACAGCCATTTGAGCGAGGCGGGCCTGCTGCCGGCGAGAAAAAAGGCCGCTGTGTGACGGCGGGTCAGGAGGGTTCGGGATCTGGAGCGGGTGATGGGAATCGAACCCACGTTCTCAGCTTGGGAAGCTGATGTTCTACCATTGAACTACACCCGCGGAATGAATTTCCTGATCGAGACGGCTATCTAGTTTACAGAACCTCGGCAGGTGCTGTCACCACGGACACTTGCCGGCAACAGCGCAGGCGCAGCCATGACTCACGATGCATCTCTTCATTCCGACGAACGCTTTGCCAGGGGAATCAGGCACCACGAGGCGGGTGAACTCGCCGCGGCCGCCGCGCTGTATGCCGAACTGCTGACGCAGTATCCACACGAGATTTCCCTGTTGCAGCGCAACATCGATGTGCTGATGCAGCTGGGGCGCAACGAGGCCGTCATTCCCAGCCTGGAGCGTCTCCTCGAATTGCAGCCCGCCAATGTCGAGGCTCATTATCTCCTGGGCATGGCATTGCTCAATACGGGCCGGCAGACGGCTGCCGAGGCCCGCATGCGCCGCGCGCTGGAATACAATCCGGATTTCTTCGCCGCCCACGCCGTGCTGTCCCATATCGCCCTGCCCGGGGAGCATTATTATCATGTCCTGGACCAAGCCCACGAGCTGCTCCGCCCTGCCACCTATGTAGAGATCGGGGTGGAGACCGGCGCTTCCATGAAGCTGGCCCGGCCGCCGACGCGCTGCGTGGGCATCGACCCCGAGCCCCGCATCCAATTCCAGTTCAACGCGACTGTCCGGATCTTCGCCATGACCAGCGACGACTTCTTCGCCACCCGCGACCTGCGCCAGGAGCTGGATGGCCGGCCCGTGGACATGGCCTTCATCGACGGTCTCCACCTCTTCGAGGCTGCCCTCAGGGATTTCATCAACATCGAGCGCCATGCAACAGGCGACACGGTGGTTTTCATGCACGACTGTGTGCCCCTGGACAGGCCCACTTCGTCCCGGCAACGCCAGACCACCTTCTGGAGCGGCGATACCTGGAAGATCATTCCCTGCCTCAAGCGTTACCGGCCCGATCTCGGGATCCTCACCCTTGCCGCGCCGCCCACGGGGCTGGCTGTGGTATGGGGGCTCGATCCCGGCTCCACGGTGCTGGGCGACAATATGCAGGCCATACTGGAAGAATTCGTGCCCCTGGATTACGGTTATCTCGGCGATGCCAAGTTTGAGATGCTCAATGTCACCTTCGATCCCTGGCCCCAGGTGCTGGCCTCGATACGGGGGGGCGCGGCACGAGGGGGATCGGCGGCGCCATCCGGGACGTCATGAAGATCTACGTCAACGGCGAAGAGCGCGAAGTGGCCGAGGGAATGACCGTCGCGGAGCTGCTGGCGCTCCTGGCCATGCAGGGGCGACGCCTGGCGGTGGAAGTCAACGAGGAGATCGTCCCGCGCAGCGAGCACGAACGTCGCCGGCTGAGCCCGGGCGACCGGGTGGAAGTGGTACAGGCCATCGGTGGTGGCATGTAGTGGTTTTTCCTGGTTTCGAGTTGGAATGAAAGCATGAATCAGACGACAGTGACGGACAACCCTCTGGTCATAGCGGGTCGCGAGTATCGCTCCCGGCTCCTGGTGGGCACCGGTAAATACCGGGATTTCGAGGAGACCCGGCGGGCTATCGAGGCCAGTGGTGCCGAGATCGTCACCGTGGCCATACGCCGCACCAATATCGGCCAGGATCCCGGTCAGCCCAGCCTGCTGGATGTCATACCGCCGGATCGCTATACCCTCCTGCCCAATACCGCCGGTTGCTACACGGCCCGGGATGCGATCCGTACCTGTCGTCTCGCCCGTGAACTGCTCGATGGACACGACCTGGTGAAGCTCGAGGTGCTGGGCGATGAAAAGACCCTGTTTCCGGACCTGGTACAGACCTACGAGGCCACGGAGGTGCTCGTCAAGGAAGGTTTCAAGGTCATGGTCTATACCAATGACGATCCCATTGCCGCCAAACGCCTGGAAGAAATGGGCTGCGTGGCGGTGATGCCGCTGGCGGCCCCCATCGGCTCGGGACTGGGCATCCGCAACCCCTACAACATCCTCACCATCGTGGAGAACGCCCGGGTACCCATCCTGGTGGATGCGGGCGTGGGGACGGCCTCTGATGCCGCGGTGGCCATGGAGCTGGGCTGCGACGGCGTGCTCATGAATACCGCCATCGCCGGCGCGCGCAACCCCGAACTCATGGCGTCCGCCATGAAGAAGGCCGTGGAGGCCGGTCGCGAGGCCTTTCTCGCCGGGCGCATCCCCCGCAAGCGCTTCGCCAGTGCCTCCTCGCCCCTGGATGGCACCTTCTTCTGAACCCGGGAGATTGAACAGGGAGGGCGCCGCCTTGCGCCAGGTGCGCAGTTTCGTGCGCCGCGAGGGACGCATGACGCCTGCCCAGCGCCGTGCCCTGGAAACCCTCTGGCCACGCTATGGCATTCCTTTCCAGGCGCGGCCGCTGGATCTCGATGCCGTGTTCGGGCGCCGCGCGCCACGCCTGATGGAAATCGGCTGCGGCATGGGCGAATCCCTCCTGGCCATGGCGGCGGATCATCCAGGCAATGACTACCTCGCCGTCGAGGTTTACCGGCCCGGCGTGGGAACACTCCTGCGGCGTCTCGCCGATGCAGGGCTTGAGAACGTGCGGATCCTCAATGAGGATGCCGTGGCAGTGCTTGCCCACATGATTGCCCCGGCGGCCCTGGATGGCGTTTATCTGTTTTTTCCCGATCCCTGGCCCAAGAAGCGACATCACAAGCGCCGCATCGTGCAGCCGGCGTTTCTGCGCCTGGTGCATTCACGCCTGCGCCCCGGCGGAAGTCTCCACATGGTGACCGACTGGGAGGACTACGCAGGACACATGCTGGCGGCGGTGGCGCAGGCCGGGGGCTGGCGCAATGTGGCGGGAGAAGGGTGTTTCTCGCCGCGCCCCGCCTGGCGTCCCCTGACCAAGTACGAGCAACGCGCCCGGCGCCTGGGGCATGCCGTCTTCGAGCTGGCCCTGGTGGCGGAGGAGCGGGAAGTGGCTGGATGACCGGGCGGATGTCTTGGGGCCTGCCCGGATGAGCAAGGCCCTGGCGAGCCTATTGGACCGAGGGGATCGTGACCGGAGAGAAATTTTCGATATACCACGAGTTCCGGTTTGTCAGATCATCAAGGACCGTGCTCAGACCGATATACCGCAGCGGATCGATGACGGGTGGTGCCTGGGGTTCATTATTGTTTCTGAAGTTCGATTTTAATCGGTAGACATAGCAGCCATTGGGCAGGTCCGCGCAGGTGGTGCGGCAGCTCGGTGCCACGGAAGATGGCGTAATGGGGGACAACGCGTAGCAATCCGAAGCCGAGTTGCTTATGGTGGGCTCCAGGAAATAAGGGTTAAAGGCATCGTTCTCATCTGCCCATCCATTGGTCGCCCATAGCCCGTCAAAATCGACCCATGAAGGATCGAATCGTCCGCCGGGATATCCTGCCGCCACGAAGGTTCCATCTGGTGAGAAGGTGCCGCTGTTGACGGTATTACGGTTCTGTGGGAAGTAGCCATCTGTATGGGCCACCATCAACTGGCCATATGATGACGATTGGGGATCGATGTCGAAATGCCTGACTTCATGGGAATACACCGTTCCACCCGACTGGAAGAAGTTGCGGGTGGTCAATAACTGGAGTCCATTGTCGTGGCGGGAGAAGCGTGCAGAAGTAATGATGCCGGCATGCGTCACCGAAGTGATGAGCCGGGCGAAATTGGCCGTATCCGCCGGGTTTCCACCGATGATTCTGGCTGTGCCATCGCCGGCGCCCGCGGCCACGCGTGAGCCATCGGGAGCATAGTCCAAGGAGTAGAGGGCGACGCCGGCATCATGGCTGCCGATGCTGGACGGAGGCGATACCGTTACGTCCCAGAAGCGGACGAAACCGTCCATGCCGGCGGAGGCCAGAATAGTGCCGTCGGGAGAGAAAGCAACGAAGTTGGCGCCGCCCGCATGGGCATTCGACAGGACGGAAAGCGGGGTGGTGCTGTCCTGGGGGTCCCAAAGGGTGATGTTGCCATCTTCTCCAGCAACTGCGATCAGGGTGAAGGTGTCATTGGCGACAGCCGCCTTGCTGTTCGAGGTGTGTGTAAAACGGCGCAGCTCGGTTCCGCTGGCGGCATCCCACAGGATGGCGTTGCCGTCCACGCCCGCGGAGAGCACCTTGGTATCCCCGTCCACGAAGAACGCCGTGTTGACCAGGGTCAGGCTGTTGTCTAGAGGGTCTGGCCCATGGCCTGCCATGGTATTGATCAATGCGCCGTACCGCGCCGCCCAGATGCGCACTGTCCCGTCTGAACCCGCCGACACGAGCCGGTTTCCGCTGCCTGAATAGGAAACCCACAGCACGGTGCCCTGATGACCGATGAAAGGCATGGTCGTGGTAGGCAGGTTGTCCCACAGTTCCAGCGCATTGTAGGCCGTGACAGCGCCAGTTGAGCCGAAGCCGGGGTTGACAGTGAAAACGACACTGTTGTCGTATCCCGGCAGGAATTCGGCACGCAGTCCCCGCGCATTGGCCGGATATTGGTAAAAGATGGCTGTAGGGGTGAGCAGCGGGCCATTCTGGGCGGTTTGGGATGACACCGTATAGATGCTCATCCTGTTGAGGTGCCCTGCGAATAAGAGACTGTTGTCGGGCGAATAGGCCAGTACGTTGGTGGGCAGGTCCGATTCCTGGTATTTGGGTGTGTTGGTCACGACCGAACTGTTGGGGGTCAGGTTGGGCATCCCCCAGCGATAAATGCCGCTGCCATCGCCATTGTTGGCCGTGAGGATCTCGGTGCCGTCCGGATTGAACAGGGCGTAGATGCCCTCTCCCAGATTGCCGGCCGTCGGATCCACGCCCGCATGGCGCAGAATCAGTTCCGCGTTGTTGGACAGGTTCCAGAGCCTGGCCGTCTGGTCCTCATATCCGGTCAGAATGGACTGGCCCGAGGGGTCCACTTCGATGCTGTGCATGCGGGCGCACTGGTAAGAGGAAGCACCAGGATCGATGTAACCTTCCGAGACGCCGATGTGTTCCTGGCGGACTTCCTGGACCAGGGTTCCGGACAACGTCCAGTGCCGGACCATTGCGCCGTTGCGTGTGGCCTGCACGGTTGCGATGGCATTGCTGCCGGGAAAGTAAGTTGCGCGCATGCTGGAATAATAGCCATTGAAGGCGCTGGGCGCGCAGGCCGCATCCGCAGGGTGGGTGATCTCTGCGATCACGCTGCAGTCGGATGCGCTGAGACGGCGGACTTGGTGGTCGCCACCGCTGGTCAATATTTCCGTTGCGCTGTCAGAAAACCTGACTGTATAAACCGCGGAACCACCATGGGGCTGGCAGCTCAGCAGCTCGGCCCCAAAGGTGGATGAATCTGCGCCGGTATCATAAAGGCGCAGCCAGCCGTCTTCACTGCCGACGACCAGCCGCGTGCCATCTGGGCTGAGATCGAAATCCATGGGTCTGATACCGCTGAAGACCGGGAGGTTCGCCTGGTTGTTGGTGGCGCTGTCCCATACCAGAATGGACCGCTGCGAGCCCAGGCCCCATGCTCGATAATTGGCCTCGGTATAGATAGTGCGAAGCAGTTTTTTGTATGCAGCCCACAAATGCGAATCCTGCAGGGACACGGGGGTCAGATTCGTGCTGCGGACCAGTGCGTTCACCGCATCATCGGCCAGCACCGCATTGAACAAGGCCCGGCCTCCTTCGGAGATGTCCTCGGCTACCGCATTGAAATGCAGTTTGGTTTCAATGTTGCCGACTTGCGGATGCCATGTCGGACCACGGGCGGGATTGACGCCCAGCCCGAGGTTGTAGACGATCGTGCCCTGTACGATCCATACGGCCGGCTCGGTGGCTGTCGCCGGACGCCTTTCCAGGCGGACCACGTTGGCATCGTGGAGAAACTCGTCTCCGCCGTTGTTGGCGTACTTCATCGTAAATGCCTTGAGATTGCCCGCGGCATCGGAAGAAAACGTGTACTGGATCTGGGTCGGGGCGTCTACAGGTTGAACACCGGTTGTATTCCACCAGCCTGCAGCCAGAGTCATCAGGCCCTGTGCGACGACCATGGTTCCGGTTGTCGAGCCATCGGCCCGCATGGTCCACTGCATGTGTCCGATGGGGGTGGCGGGATCACTGACATTGGCCAGGCCCAGTTCATAAGTATAGTCCCGTTGCTCAGGGTCCGGGTCACTGCAGTTCAGGACACAATAATATTTGAAACGGATGAGCAAGCCCGTTCCGCCGGTCGTTTCAATATTGGGGTTTTCATACTGGACGACCTGGTTCTCTGCAACATCTCTGATCTGGCTGGCGACGGCGCCGATGATAGTCTGGGTGTTGGCATAGTCATTGACCATGCGCTTGAGGCTCAACTGGATGGCCCGCGCAAAACACAGTCCCTGGTAGGCCCCGTTGGGTCCGATGCCGGCAGGTTCCTCGGGACCCACGCCCGGGCAGTCTGTTTGTGTTGCGCTGCTGAATCCCCGTCCCAGGAAAGGGTCGAAGACAAACTCTGAATTGGTGATTATATTGGCGTTGTTGTTGCCGTTATTGTTGTCGAAGACACTGCCGATGAAGTTGAACTGACCACCATTTCGCCAATTGTCGGCGTCAGACGCGCCGACGGCGCGTGGGGCAGTCTCAATCAGTGCATCAGGCAGATTGAGCGCAAGCTGAACGCTGCTGGGAAATCGTATGGGACCGCCCTGTTTGGCAGGGGATGGTGCCTGATTGCTGGTGCAACTGCCTAAAAGGAGCAGACAACAGGCAATGAAAACTGCAGAAGCTTCTGGTCTGAGGTATACGCTTGTTATATGTTTCAGGAGGTGGTTCGCCATACACAAGCCTTTCGCTTCTTCCCTGTTTTGATATCTGATGTCTCATAGCTCTGCATGTGCAAGACAGGAGATCAGAGATATGGACTTCATGATCTCTTTTCGTCAGGCGCCCGGGAAAATTTAGGGATAGAAATCTAACCCTTTGTTTTTTCATAAGCTTTATTGGTCGTGGGGGATATCTGACGACCAGAGCAGGAATAATGCGCAGCGCCACTTTAAAAAACAGCGTAAAGGGCGTTCGGGCGGGCTGAACTGCTGTTGGCAAATATACCATACTGTGGGAGTGGGTTTCAATGCGCATGCCTGCTGGACCCGGCTTTGACACCTCCGAATTCACCAATAAAAAAGGCAAAACCTCGATAGTTCGATATACAGGTTCTTAAGCCGTAATCGAACGAGGTTTTGCCTGTGACAGAATGTACCCAGGAATCGTTTGAATTTCCAGCCTGCCAACGGCAGGTGGTGGAGGCCCGTTTCGAGGGGGGTGACATCACCTCGGATGGGGGGTGTTGCTGCTGCGCCAAGTCGACCGGCGACTGGGCCTCTGTGCAGCCGTTGCCGCTGTGCTGGAGGATACCCGGCGCCGCGCCAGTTGTACCCATGATGCGCTGAGCTTACTGCAACAACGGGTGTATGGTCTGCATGAGGGCTGGCCATGCCCGTACATCCGACAGAGGGGCTGCCACACCATGATTCATCCCCGCAGCAGGCACAAAAAACCGTCTTAAACTCTTCCTGAAAGTCCCAACACGCTGCTCACTCCCGGCATCCCCATCAACAAACCTAAATTTCAGCGCCCTCGGTGACTCTCATGAAATATTCGGGCTAGCGAAGCGCAAGGGCGCTGTTGTGAGGCAGGGTCTGAAGGAAGCGTGTAGAAAAGGTACGAGCCGACGGACAGGAACTGGATACTGAGGCGCCAAGGCTGGACGAGTTAGCGTGAGATAACGAAGTCCATATCCACCAAGGGCCGGCAGCGTAAATCCAGCGGTTGTGTACCGAAGGT
>Ga0256839_1003995_pt1 | contig 14733 bp, 12 predicted proteins | sample 354166metaG_FD_185968 | JGI IMG/M metagenome (GOLD analysis project Ga0256839, IMG submission 185968) | Hydrothermal vent microbial communities from Mid Atlantic Ridge, Atlantic Ocean - 354-166 | ecosystem: Environmental > Aquatic > Marine > Hydrothermal vents | place: Atlantic Ocean: Mid... | reverse complement strand
GAAGTCGTATTCGAGCCGGCCGTTGATTTGGAGCAAGGGCCCCAGGCTGAAGAGGGCGAAGGTGAAGAGGCCAACGAGCCAGGCCGTCACCCGCCGGCGCCAGAGCAGGGCGGCCAAGGCGGACAAGGAGAGCGCGCCAACGCCCACGGCCACGGTGTTCACGTCCCGAAACCGCGCCGTGCCCTCGCGCACGGCGCGCAGCTCCTCGGCCCACCGGCCGCCCAGGAGCGGGTGGAGTGACGTGGGCGTCACGAAGCTCCACAGGTCGGCCGAGAGCTTGAGGGCATCGCCCCACCCCTCCAGGGCGAAGTCGCTTTCCACGAACGCGCGCACCACCGGCCACCCCACCGGCGCCCAGAGCAGGGCGGCCACCAACATGGCTCCGGCCGCGCGCTGCCACCAGCGGGGGGCCCACTGCCGCCACGTGAAGAGCCAGAGCAAAGCGGCCAACATGGCCAGGAAGACGCCGAAAATCATCTCGTTGTAGAGCGCAGCCGCCATGAACACCCCGGCCAGCACGGGCGCGCGCCGGCCGGGCCGGCGCAAGCTCTTCAGCCAGAAGAGGGCGAAGAGGGGAATGAAACCGGTGCTCACCATGTCGTAATGGCCCAGGGCAGCGTAGACCGACCGGTAGGCCCCGAAGGCGTAGATCAGGCCGGCCAACAGGGCGGCCCACTCCCGCCACCGTTCCCGGCACCCGGCGCCGTGGAGCACCCACCGTGCCAGCAGCCACGCCCCCCACGCGCTCACCACCGTGGTGAAGAGCAAGACCACATTGCTGACCGGAACCAAGGGCACCGCGTCGAGCAGGGGGAAGGCCAACAAGGCGTTGCCCATGTTGTACGTGTAGAGCACCAAGTCCATGCCCAGGGGGTGGAAGAGCCAATCGGTGTGCAGGGGATCCGTGCCCCGCAGCAACGCCGTCCTGAACCACCACAGGTTCCAGACAAAGGTGTACTCGTCGAAGGCCCACGTCTCGCTGCCGGGCACGTGGGTGGCCAGCCGCAGGGGAAGGGGCCACCACCAGAGCAACGCCAGGGCAAGGGCGATCAAAGCGACGCGCCCGTGGCGCCGGATGGCTCCTGGGGGAAATTCCGGGCGTATGCGGCCTCGCTGTGAGCTGCGCATGGTCTCGCTTCGTGCCTGTTCTCGTTGGGTTGGGGGGCAGGGCCACTCACCGACGCGGCCCCGACAGGCCGGCCAATGGTAACACGAAGGCCCGTGAGGCCCAAATCGGGTTTTCGGTTTCATGACATCAGACACCAATCGAAGCGCCGTGTGTCACATGGCGGAACTTCTTTGCGCTAGCGCAAAGAGAACAGGGGCTCCCTCCGGCCACAATAGGGCCAACAGGGCCATTTGGCGCATGTTTGCAGGCCAAATGGCGGGGGAGATGGCACGGCCGCGTCTGTCGCCTTCATAACGGCTCATGGTCGCGTTTCGCACATGCGGCCAGGAGGAGGGAGGATGCCTGTCAAGAGCTATCTGGTCTACCCCGTGGCCGGCAAGGCCGATGAACTGGCGCGCACCCTGCGCGCCATGCCCGAATGTGAGCTCATCCCCGCCACCAACCACCGCCTGTTCATCCTCATCACCGACACCCCAGACGAGAGGGCCGAAAAGGCCCTCGAACGCCGACTGCTCGACGTGCCGAGCATTCAGTGTCTGGCGCTGGTGGCCGCCTACCGGGACGAGGAGGAAGAGCCATGTTGACCCGTCGCGAGTTCTTGAAGCGCATGGCCGGCGCGGCGGCCGTCACCGCGGCCACGGCGTTGGCCCCGGACATCACCTTCGCCCGCACCTTCCTGGCCGGAGAGGAAGGCGCTCCCGCCGCCCAGGACGACATCGTCTGGGACAAGGCTCCCTGCCGCTTCTGCGGCGTGGGGTGTGGCCTGCTCATCGGCGTGCGCAACGGGCGGGCCGTGGCTGTCAAGGGCGATCCCGATTCGCCCGTCAACAAGGGGCTGGCCTGTGTGAAGGGATACCACGCCATCCTGGCCCTCTACGGCAAGGACCGCCTCACCACCGCCTACGTGCGGCGCAACGGAAAGCTGGAGCCCGTCCCCGTGCAGGAGGCCCTCGACATCGTGGCCCAGAAGATGAAGGAGACCATCGACCAATACGGCAAGGACGCGGTGGCCATCTACGGCTCCGGCCAGTGGACCATCCCCGACGGCTACGTGGCCGTCAAGCTCTTCAAGGGGCTCATCGGCACCAACAACGTGGAGGCCAACGCCCGCCTCTGCATGGCCAGCGCCGTGGTGGGGTTCCTGACGGCCTTCGGCCTGGACGAGCCCATGGGCAACTACGCCGACATCGACCACGCCGATGTCTTCGTCCTCTGGGGCAACAACATGGCCGAGATGCACCCTGTGCTCTTCTCCCGCATGTTGGAACAGCGCCGGCTGCGCCCCCACGTCAAGATCGTGGACATCGCCACGCGCACCACGCGCACCAGCGTGGCGGCCGACAAGGCGATCCTCATGGCGCCCCAGAGCGACTTGGCCCTGGCCAACGCCATCTGCTACGAGATCGTGCGCAACGGCTGGGTCAACGAGGAGTTCGTCCGCAAGCACGTGGTCTTCAAGAAGGGGAAGACCAACATCGGCTACGGCCTGGAGGACAACTTCACCTTCAAGGACGAGCTGACCGACATCTCCTTCGAGGAGTACGTGGCCTACCTCCAGGACTACACGCCGGAGAGGGTTTCGGCCATGTCCGGCGTTCCCGTGGAGGAGATCAAGTTCCTGGCCGCCCTCTACGGCGATCCCAACAAGAAAGTGACCACCTTCTGGTGCATGGGGGTCAACCAGCACGTGCGGGGCACGTGGATGAACAACCTCATCTACAACATTCACCTGCTGACGGGCAAAATTTCCGAGCCCGGCAACAGCCCCTTCTCCCTCACCGGTCAGCCCAGCGCCTGTGGCACCGTGCGCGAGGTGGGCACCCTCACCCAACGCCTGCCCGGCGGCCCCGTGACCAGCGAGAAGGCCCGCAAGCAGGCGGCCGAGATCTGGAACGTGCCCGTGGAGCAGATTCCCGACAAGCCCACCTACCACACGGTGGAGATGTTCCGCGCCCTCGACCGGGGCGAGATCCGCTTCATGTGGATCCAGGTCACCAACCCGATGGTCACCCTCCCCAAGCTGCGCCGCTACCGGAACGGTGCCCTCAAAGAGGGGCGCTTCATCGTCGTCTCGGACGCCTACTTCACCCCCACCACCGACGTGGCCGACGTGATCCTGCCCTCGGCCATGTGGATCGAGCGGGAGGGCTTCTTCGGCAACTCGGAGCGGCGCACCCAGCACTGGAACAAGATGGTGGAGCCACCCGGCGAGGCCATGAGCGACTCGTGGCAGCTCATCGAGGTGGCCCGCCGGCTGGGCTACGAGAAGTGGTTCCCCTGGAGCGAGGAGGAGCACGTGCGCGCCATCTGGGAGGAATACCGCCAATTCCACGCCAACCCCAAGCACAACATGGCCCCTTACGAGGAGCTCAAGAGGCGGCCGGGCGTGATGTGGCCCTTCGTGAACGGCAAGGAAACCCTCTGGCGTTACAACGCCAAGTACGACCCCGTGGCGGCCGAGAAGTCGAAGGATTTCTACTTCTACGGCAAGCCCGAGGGCAAGGCGTGGCTCATCTTCCGCCCTTACGAGCCGCCCGCGGAAGTACCCGACGAGGAGTATCCCTTCTGGCTGAGCACGGGGCGCGTGTTGGAGCACTGGCACACGGGCAGCATGACCCGCCGCATCCCTGTGCTCCACCGCTCCATGCCCCACGCCTACGTGGAGCTGCACCCGGACGACGCCCGCGAGCTGGGCATCCGCCACGGCGACCTGGTGCGGGTGGTCAGCCGGCGGGGGGAGATCGTCTTGCCGGCGGCGGTCAACTTCCGGGGCATTCCCGCCCGCGGCATGGTCTTCGTGCCATTCTTCGACGAAACGATGCTCATCAACGAGGTCACCCTGGACGCCTTCTGCCCGCTCTCCAAGGAGCCCGACTACAAGAAGTGCGCCGTGCGCGTTGAGAGGGTATCGTCATGAGTGCTGCCCACCCACCCCCACAGGGAACCAGGCCGAGCTGGCTGCGCACCGAACACCGCCTGATCTCCATTGGGTTGGCCGTGGTGCTGATGGCCGTGACCGCTTACGTCTTGGGCACCAGTTGGCTCGCCGGCCAGACAACGGCCGAGCTGGAGCCGCCGGCCGAGCCGGCCGAGGCGGCCGCGCCGGCCAGGCAATATGTGGAGGCCGGGAGCCTCTACTACCTGGAGCTGATGCGCGCCTACATGGCGGCCACGCCGGTGGCCGGCAAGGAGCGCACCCTGGAGGCGTACTACGCCCGCCGCACCTTTCCGGGCGCGCCCCCTTGGGTGCCCCACGAGGTGGAGGAGCCCATGAGCCCCGGGGGCGCCGACTGTCTCCAGTGCCACGAGACGGGCGGCTACGTGCCCCCCATGGAGGCTTACGCGCCCGTGGCCCCTCACCCTGAGCTGACAAGCTGCACCCAGTGCCACGTGCCGGCCCAAGACGCGGAGCTCTTCGGCGAAAACGAGTTCGTGCCGGCGCCGCCGCCCGAGTTGCCGGAGGCGGCCTTCGACGGCGCCCCGCCGCCAATTCCCCACGAGATCGTGCCCAAGATGCGCGAGAACTGCGCCGCGTGTCACGTGGGGCCGGCCGCACCGCCCGAAATCCGTGTGGGCCACCTGGAGCAGGAGAATTGTCTCCAGTGCCACGTGCCCGCCCGCACGGAGGAGATCTGGCAACGCGAGGAGGGTTCACCATGAGACGACTCCTGTCCCACATGTGGCCGGTCCTCTCGCTGCTCCCCCTGCTCGCGGCCGCCGTCATGGTGATCACGGCCTGCGCCGGCAACGTGCGGGTTGAAGGGCCCTCTGTCGAAGAGCGCCTCCAGGAGGCCGAGCACCAAGTTCTCCCCACGCCCCAGGTGAGCAGCCGGCCCTTCCTGGAATTCGAGCAGTACCGCCTCCTCCAGGCGGCTGCCGGGGGCATTGAGGCGCCCCCGGTGGAGACTTACGTGCTCACGCGCGTGGACGACCTGACGGCCTACCCGTGCTCCACCTGCCACGTCAAGCCCTTGGACGAGCTGCGGGCTGAAAGCGAGGCCGAAGGCCAACTCCAACACTGGGAGATCACCCTCAACCACGGAGATGAGAGCACGCTCACCTGTGAGACGTGCCACAACGTCAACGCCGACGGCGAGGGAGAGGACACGGTGGACGCCCTGCGCACGCTCGCCGGCAAGCCCGTCGAGTTCGACGCCGCCTACCAGCAGTGCGCCCAATGCCACGCCTCGGCCGTGGAGGACTGGCTGGGCGGCGCCCATGGCAAGCGCGTGGGCGGCTGGGCCGAGCCCCGCGTGCTCCAGAACTGTGCCGACTGCCACAACCCCCACGACCCCGAGTGGGACGTGCGCTGGCCCGCCGTGCCCCCCAAGGACTTCAGCCGAGGACGAGGAGGAGGACCATGAGCGGAACCCGCGACGATTCCGTTCCGCGCAACCGGCTGCCTAGCGCCCGGGAGATCGGCGTGGACGACCTGGTGCGCCGCATGTTCGCCACCTACGGCGTGGAGGATGTGCCGGCGGAACGGATTCCCCGGGAGCCCACAGCGCTGCCGTGGGGCGAACTGAAGCAGACCTTTGCCCTGCCCGCCGACATCGAGGAGCGGGCCGGCATCGAGATCCGAGACGACGTGCCCCCCGACCGCTCCCGGCTGGAGCTCTTGCTCAGCCGGGAGGTGGACCGGCGCACGGCCGTCAAGCTGCTGGCCATCGGGCTGGTGCTGGGCTTCGGGTTCCTGCAGACGGCCTGCCGGGCACTCCTCCCCGTGGGCGCCCGGAGTGACGAGGAGCGGGAGAAGGCCAAGCTCTCGCTCGAGGAGTACTTCAAGCGCCACTACCGCCTGATGACCGACGAGGAGAAGCGGGCCACCATCGAGCGGCTGGAGCGGCTCTACGAGCTGGAGACGGGCAAGCGCCCCCACATCTCGACCCAAGGGCCCCACGAGGGCGTGCTCTACGGGTACGCCTTCAACATCTCCAAGTGCCGGGGGTACTTGGAGTGCATTCGGGGGTGCATCGAGGAGAACAACTTGGACCGGGGCACGGACATGCGGTACATCCGCATTCACGAGATCCCGGCCGGGGGGTTCAGCCTCGCCCGGGCCAACGACTCCTTCTACCACGAGGTGCCGGCCGAGGGCCACATGTACGTGGGCACCCAGTGTTACCACTGTGAGAACCCGCCCTGTGTGGAAGTCTGCCCCGTACAGGCGACGTGGAAGGAGCCCGACGGCATCGTGGTGGTGGATTACGACTGGTGCATCGGGTGCCGGTACTGCCAGGCCGCCTGCCCCTATGACGGGCGGCGCTTCAACTGGCGCACGCCCCACGTGCCCGTGGAGGAGATCAATCTCAACCAGCACTACTTGGGCAACCGCCTGCGCCGCAAGGGAGTGATGGAGAAGTGCACCTTCTGCATCCAGCGCGTGCGCCAGGGGCGCCTGCCGGCCTGTGTGGAGGCGTGCCCCACGGGCGCGCGCGTCTTCGGCAACTTGCTCGACCCCAACAGCGAGATTCGCTGGATTCTGGAGAACAAGAAGGTCTTCCGGCTCAAGGAGGACTTGGGCACCGAGCCCAAGTTCTGGTACTACATGGACTGAGGAGCAGCAGACCATGCGCGTTCTGGTGGCCTTCTTCCGCGATGCGCTCGACAGCGCGACGGCCGGCAGCCTGCGGTATCACCTTTGGATGGCCTTCCTCACCTTCATGATGGTGTTGGGCGCCTACGCCTACACGGTGCAGCTCCGCGAGGGGCTGGCGGTCACGGGGATGTACGACTATGTGAGTTGGGGGCTCTACATCTCCAACATCACCTTCCTCGTGGGCGTGGCCGCCGCCGCGCTCATGTTGGTGCTGCCCACCTACATCTTCCGCGACACCGACTTCGTGCGGGCCGTGCTCTTCGGCGAGGGCATGGCCGTGGCCGCGCTGATTATGTGCCTGGCCTTCGTGATCGTGGACATGGGCGGCCCGGCCCGCCTCTGGCACATGCTGCCCGTCGTGGGCATCTTCAACTGGCCCCGCTCCATGTTGGCGTGGGATGTGATCGTGCTCAACGGCTATCTCTTCATTAACCTCACGGTGCCCTTCTACATCCTCTACAACCACTACCAGGGACGCCGGCCCAACCCGCGAGTTTACCTGCCGGGCGTGCTCATCTCCCTCGTTTGGGCGGTGGGCATCCACCTGGTGACGGCCTTCCTCTACGCTGGCCTGCCGGCGCGCCCCTTCTGGAACTCGTCGTTGCTGGGGCCCCGCTTCCTGGCCTCGGCTTTCTCGGCCGGCCCGGCGCTGATGATCATCATTCTGACCGTCATCCGCCGCACCACGCCCTACACGATCGCCGACAGCACGCTCCACAAGCTGGGCCTGGTGGTCACCGGCGCCGCTCAGGTGAACCTGGTGATGCTCATCTCGGAGATGTTCAAGGAGTTCTACTGGCCCACGGAGCACAGCCGCAGCGCCATCTACCTCTTCTTCGGCCTCGACGGACAGCGCGCCCTGGTGCCCTGGATGTGGCTCTCGCTGAGCATGGTCTCGCTGGCCACCCTGGCCCTGACCGTGCCGGCCCTGCGCCGGCGGAAGGCCGTGCTCCTCACGGCCTCGGCCCTCCTCTTCGTGGGCATCTGGATCGAGAAGGGCATGGGGCTCATCGTGCCCGGCTTCGTGCCCGAGCCGTGGGGGCGCATTTTCGTGGAGTACTCGCCCACGTGGGTGGAGTGGACGGTGACGTTGGGCATCTGGGCGCTGGGGGCGTGGGTCTTCACCATCCTGGCCAAGGTGGCCGTCGGCGTGGAGGTGCGTTACCAGAGGCTGCGCGCGGAGGCAGAGGCGGCGAGGGCTTCGGCCCCAGAGCCACACTTGGTCTCGTCGCCGGCTTCCCCGGCGTAGGCAGGCGCACACCCGGCTCTCGGGGGAACGGGAGGGAGCACGCGCCCGGGCGTAACCGATAGCGACCACGCCCGGGCGCGTTTCTTGCCTAGTGGCCGTCCTCCACGGGGAGCCCGGCCCGCTTCCAGTCACGGATGCCGCCCAGCATGTTGATGACCCGCTCGACGCCACGGGCCTGGAGGATCGAGGCGGCGATGGCCGAGCGGTGGCCGGTGCGACATTGGACCACGACGGGCTTCTCCTTGGGCAACTCGGCCACCCGCTCGGGCAAATACCCCAACATGATGTGGAGCGACCCGGGAATGGCACCGTCCTCGTGGCGTTCAACCTCGTTGCGCACGTCTACGAGGAGCACGTCGCCCCCCATAACCCGGTCGGCAATTTCCCGTGGGAGCGCCACGTCGTATTTCTGCACCGGCTTCCCCATGGCCAACCACTGCTCCACCACGGTGGAGCGGAAGTAGCCCGCCACCCGGTCGAGCCCAATGCTGATCAGGGCGCGCACGATGTCGGGCACGCGCTCGTCGTCGGCGATCAGGTAGAAGTCGCGGTCGTAGGGCAGGAACCAGCCGGCCCACGTGGTGAAGCTGGCGTCGAAGGGGATGTTGATGGTGCCGGGCACGTGGGCCACGGCAAAGGCCGTGGCCGGCCGCGTGTCCACCACCAGGGCGCCGTCGGCGAGGAGGGCTTCAAGCCGGTCCACGGGCAGGTGTTCCGGCCGGGGCAGGGCGTGGAGCACAGGACGCTCCTCCTTGTTGAGCCGCTTCATCATCGCGAAGTAGCGGGGTGGCTCGGGCTGGTCGGCCAGGAGCCAGCGCACGAAGGCCTCCTCGTCGTCGAAGCGCAGGCCGGGGTTGAAGAGCTTCTCGTAGCCCACGGTGCTCGAGGGAATGGCGCCCAGCCCCTTGCCACAGGCGCTGCCGGCGCCGTGGGCCGGCCAGACTTGGAGGTAATCGGGGAGCTGTTTGAAGCGATCGAGGGAGCGGAACATCTGGCGGGCTCCCTCCTCGGCCGTGCCGCTGATGCCGGCCGCCTTCTCCAACAGGTCGGGCCGTCCGATGGAGCCCACGAAGACGAAGTCGCCGGTGAATATCCCCATGGGCGCGTCGGCCGCGGCCGTGTCGGTCAGGAGCAGGGAGATATGCTCCGGCGTGTGGCCCGGCGTGTGGAGGACCTCGAAGGTAATGCGGCCGATGGAGAAGGTGTCGCCGTCCTTGAGCAGGGTGTGTTCGTAGCGGGGGGCGTAGGTGTACTTCCAGTTCTCGTCCCCCTCGTCGGAGAGGTAGAGGTGAGCGCCCACCCGCTCGGCCAGCTCCCTGGCGCCGGAGAGGAAGTCGGCGTGGATGTGGGTCTCGAAGGCGGCCACAATGCGCAGCTCCTCGGCCTCGGCCACGTCCAAGTAGGGCTCCACATCCCGCCCCGGGTCGATGACAATGGCCTCTCCCGTGGCCTGACAGCCCACCAAGTAGGAAGCATGAGCTAACCGGGAATCGTAAAAGTACCGCAGAAACATCGCACCCTCCTTTGGGTTCTTTAGGCCACGCCTTTCAACATGCCCGCCCAATACATCTCGGGGAGCACGTACTTCTTCAGCAGGTACATGGTGTAACGCTCCTGGCTCTGGTCAAAGGGGAACGACTCACGTGGCCGCCCCTCGTAGTCGAACTCGGCCAGCACCAGCCGGCCGTAGCCGGTCACCAGGGGACAGGAGGTGTATCCGTCGTAGCGAGCGCCTGGTTCCCGGCCGTCCATCACGGCCAGCAGGTTCTCGACCAGGACGGGCGCCTGTTTGCGAATGGCCGCGCCCGTCTTGGAGGTGGGCAGGTTGGAGCAATCCCCCAGGGAAAAGACGTTGGGGTAGCGCGTGTGGCGGAGCGTGTAGGGGTCCACGTCCACCCAGCCCTCGGCGTCGGCCAGCGGGCTTGCCTTGATCACGTCGGGAGCGCTCTGGGGAGGCGTTACGTGGATCATGTCGTAGGTGAAGGTCACGCGCTCACCGGTTGTCACATGCTGGAAGACAGCCTCCCGCCGTTCGGGGTGCAGCTCGACCAGATTGTGGAGGAAATACGTCTCAACGCCGTAACGTTGCAGGACCTTTCGGAGCGTGCGGGCGTACTTCTCCACCGAGAAGATGCCCTCGCTGGCCGAGCCGAAGATGATGCGCGTCTTGTTGGCCAGGCCGTGGCGCCGGAAGTAGTCGGCGGCCAGGTACATGATCTTCTGGGGAGCCCCCCCGCACTTGACGGGGGTGTTTGGCTGGGTGAAAATGGCCGTGCCCCCCTTGAAGGTGCGGATGGCCTCCCACGTGCTGTTGACCGTCTCGAAGCTGTAATTGCTGCACACGCCCCCGCTGCCCACGCTCTCGGCCAGGCCGGGGATGGCCTTCCAGTCGAGCTGGATGCCGGCAGCGACGACCAGGTACTCGTACTCCACGCGGTCGCCGTTTTCGAGCACCACGCCGTTGGACTCGGGGTCAAAGGTCACCACGGCGTTGTGAATCCACGTGGCTTCTGCCGGCATCACTTCAGCTTCATCGCGCACGCTGGCCTCCCTGGGCACGGCGCCGGCGCCCACAAGGGTCCAGATGGGCTGGTAGTAGTGGTGTTCCGAGGGCTCGACGACGGCCACGTCCAGATCCGGCCGCGCGCGCAGCAGGCGGGCAGCCACGGTGATGCCTGCCGTTCCACCTCCCACGATGAGCACTTGGTGTTGCATGGTCTCCCTCCTCCTTCGCCAGCTTTGTCGAAAAATGCGGGGTTACCGTGCGCCCAGCGCCCGCCCAAGGCGCCTGAGCACGGCCACGACAAAGCCGAGAGCGCGCTTCACGTCGGCGTCCCCCAGTGTGCGGAGCAGTCCCAGAAGGCCCACGCCCTTGATCTCCCGCCGCTCCTCGTAGGTCTCGCGCGCGGCTTGGGCCGTCCGGGCGGCGAATTCCAGCGTGGTCGTGTCAAGGGCCTCGACGAAGGCCGCAAAGGCGGGGCTCTGTGCCAGCCGGACGAGGCGCGCGAGGGCGGCCAGCGCATTGGAGGTGGCCGCATCCGCGTCGATACCCTCCTGAAGGGCGAAGCGGTCCACCTCGTCGGCCAGCGCGCCGACCAGGGCAGGGCCGTCGCGGACGGCTTGGGCCAGGAGGCGAGTGGCCTCGTCGAGGGCGTCGAGCCGGCTCAGGATGTGCTCCAGGGCCTCCAGCGTGCGGCGGTTGACCGCTTGGGCGGCCAAGTGGGGGGCGCGCTCGAGGAGCGCGTCCACGTCGGGCACGGGTTCCCCCAGCGCGTAGCGCCGGTCCACCTCGTCGGCCAGGGTGCCGACCAGGGCGGGGCCATCGCGGACGGCTTGGGCCAGGGGACGAATTGCCGCTTCGAGCGCGTCGAGACGGGCCAGGATCTGCTCCAAGACATCATCGTGCGGGGAAAGGGGGGAAGCTGACGGCGTGGACATGTACACCTCCTCATGTCGCCATTGACACTCCGGCCGCAGCACGTGCGGGCTTCACCGCCCACACTCCGTACAGGTTCCCAGTATCAGATTCCAGTATAGTGGAAGGCAGGGAGATTGTCAACGTTTTCAGCCGAAGTCGCGAGGGCGAATAGGGCGAGCACCCGGGTGGGTACCCCCCGCTGCGTTGCTCAGCCCCCGCGCCACCAACCGCAACACCTCTACCTCCCGCTCCGTCAGCCCGCCGGGCCGCGGCGCTTTCCCCCGCGCCCAGGCCGCGATCTTCGCCGCCACCGGCGGGCTGAAGTATCCCTCACCCCGCGCTGCCTTCCGCACCGCCGCCACGATCACCCCCGGCGCTTCCTCCTTCAGCACGTACCCCACCGCTCCCGCCTCCAGCATTCCGCGCACGTACCGCTCGTCCTGGAAGCCGCTGAGGGCCAGGACCTGCACCTGTGGGTCCCGCTGCCGGATCTCCCGCGCCACCTCCGTCCCCTCCCGGTCCGGCAATTTGCAATCCAGCACCACTACATCTGGCCGCAGCGCCTCGAGCTGCGCCAGCGCTTCCGCCCCGCTGTTCGCCTCCCCCACCACCTCGATGTCCGGCGCCTGATCCAAGAGGACATGTAACCCCATCCGCAACGCCGGGTGATCGTCCGCCAACACCACACGAATGCTCCCAGACATGGCGATCCTCCCGTCACGGCGCCAACAGCGCCTCGAATTCCTCCGCCGCGTAGATCAACTGCCCCGGACGCCGGGTCAGGTTGAACCACTGCCACTGCACGTCCCCGGGGATGTCGTCCAGGAACCAGCACAGCGCCCGCACCTGCGGCTCTTCGTTGATCACCTCCAGCGCCGTGGTCAGCCAGCCCGGCGGGTAGTTCTGCGCCGGAGGAACCCCATCGTCCGGCGCGTAGGTGTTGGTGAAAGTGATGTAGGCCGGCAGCCCCCGTGTGGTGGGGTAGGCGTTGATGATCTCCAACCAGTCCCGGTAGACCCGGAAGCCGGCCTGCGCGCCGTTCCACGCCTCGCGCCGCAGGTCCAGCCGGGGCTCTTGGGCCGGGTCGCGCCCCACCAGCTCCGGCGCATCCGGACGCCCCGGAGCGTGAAGGGCAAAGCCGTCGGGCGCTGCCAGGGGGATGCCGGCCGTGGCCTTGGCCTGCGCCGCCTCATCCAGGTAGGCCACCAGAGTGTTCATGTAGTTCAGCCAGGGCACGTCGATGGTGTAGCGCTGCTCCCCGTCCTGATCCCAGGTCCAAGGGCGTACCGGCCCCACCAGCACCCGCACGCGGGGGTTCTCCGCCCGTATCACCTGCACGGCGTTGTCCGTGTGGGTCATCGGCTCCCCGTGACCGTTGAAGACTCGCGCGTACCACGCCGGGGTCACGGGACGATCCGGAGCTTGCGAGTTGTTCTGCACAGCGTTGTAGCCGCTGCCCACGATGTAGCCGTAGACACCTTGTAGGCGCTTGTCCCGAGCCAGGCGGCGCAGGTAGTTCAGGTACTCTGTCAGCGCCACGTAATCCCCCGCCGGGGGCAGGCTCTGCCCTGGCGCGTAGTCCACCCGCACCAGCACCCGCAATCCCTTCGCCGTCGCGTCGTGGACGCGCACCGCCAAATCGTTCACCCCCCAATAGGGCTCCTCGGCCAGCCGGGCGTAGGTGAGACCCACGGCCCACCCGCTGCGCCCGTGCCAGTCCCGCTCGGGGTTCGGGAAAACGAGCCCCAGCTTGGTGGGCAACCGGGGCGCGGGCGGCGTTGGGGTCGCCGGGCCGATGACCAGGCGTCCCCGTTCCACGCAACCGGTGTGGCAGTCGTGGTAGAAGATCACTGTGCCCGCCCCCTCTTCGGGCACGGTGAAGCGCCACTTCCAGGTCCAAGTGTCGCCGGGGTTCGCCCGGAATTCCTCCAAGGTGGCCGGCCTCCCGTTCACCGTGAGGAGGAGATGGGCCCAGGGCACGACATCCGTCACCCACAGGGTGGCCGGCTCTCCGGGGGGCGGCACAGGAAGGTTGAGGCGCATCTGCGGCCAGGTCAGCGCCTCGACCGCGTCTTCCGGCAGCACGGCCACCTGCCCGGAGATGGGCAACAGCCAGTAGCCGCCAAGCAGCGCGATGAGGATGAGAAGCCGCCATTTTCCTGCGCGGACAGCAGCCGTTGCCCTGTTGGCACTTCCAAGACGGCGTTGCCAATGTTCACCCCATCGTTCCATGTGGCACGCTCCCATCAGCTCCCGAGCTCTGGGGAAACGTCGTGGTCCCCTGACCCTTGGCGAGCCCTGTGCGAACTCGCGCCCGTTTCCGCGGGCAGGACGAACCGCACCTGCGTTCCCCTCTCCGGCCCCTCCGTGCGGCTCTCGATCTCCAGCCGGCTTCCGTGGCGGCGCAACACCTCTTCCACGATGGCCAACCCCAGGCCGCTCCCCGGCACGGCCTGCGGGGCCGCCCGGTAGAAGGGACGGGTGATGTGGGGCAGGTGTTCCGCCGGAATGCCCGGCCCCGTGTCGCACACAACACACTCCACCCCTTTCGGGGTGCGCCGCAGGGAGATCGTCACCCGGTCTCCCGGCCGGCAGTAGAGCAAGGCGTTCTCCAACAGGTTGAGAAAGACTTGGTGCAATCGGTCCGCCGCCCCCATCACCGGGGGAAGAGGAGTTTCCGCCTCCAACGAGATGTGAATCCCGTTCTCCTCCGCCTTCGGGACCACCTGGTGCAGCACTTCTTCCACCAGCGCCAGCACGTCAAAGGGGCGCGCTCCAGTTCCAACAGCGTCTCCAGGCGGCCCAGCTCCAACATCTGGTTCACCAGCCGGGCCATGCGCTGGGCCTCCCCTTTCAACAGTTCCAGGGATTGCTGTCCGATTTCCCGAGAGATGTCGGGCAAGCGCAGCACCTCCAGATGGGTGAGGATGGTGCCCAGCGGGGTGCGCAGCTCGTGGGCCAGCCCGCTGAGCAACCACTGAGCAGCCTGCTCCGCCCGCCGGTGGGCCGTGACATCCAATATGAACACCAGATCGTGCTCCTCTCCGGGGAGCACCCACCAGCGCACAACCCGCTCCGAGGGCAGGGAGACGAGGCGGTAGCGACCCTCCGTCGCCCCCATGCGGGCCGCCAGCCGGTCCTCGTTGAGGAGGCGCACCCACTCCGCCTCCGGGAGCGGACAGGGGGACGTTGCCAGCTCCAGCAGGTCCTGGGCGTAGGGGTTGGCATAACGGCAGGTGTGGGTTCCCTCCAACAGCAGCACGCCATAGGGCGCGTGCTCCACGGCAAGGTGCATCTGTTCGGCGTCGGAAGGAAACGTTTTCATTCCCCGCCGCTGC
>Ga0256839_1003994_pt1 | contig 14733 bp, 12 predicted proteins | sample 354166metaG_FD_185968 | JGI IMG/M metagenome (GOLD analysis project Ga0256839, IMG submission 185968) | Hydrothermal vent microbial communities from Mid Atlantic Ridge, Atlantic Ocean - 354-166 | ecosystem: Environmental > Aquatic > Marine > Hydrothermal vents | place: Atlantic Ocean: Mid... | reverse complement strand
TAAGGGCAATAAGATATGCCCATGTTTTTTAAGCATTTTACCAATGATATTTTTTCTATGTATAAGAGCATTATCCATCACAATAATGCTAGGTCTATCCAATTCTTTAATTAGGAAATATCCTCAATATGAAGGCGTAATTTAACTTTATCAATCTTTCGATTATATGATTTTGGGCGAGCTTTAAGTGTTAAATCTTCAAGTTTGAGCCAACGATAAAGGGTATCGCGAGATACATATAAATATTTTAGTAGCCTCAACCTTACTTCCACCATTATTTATATAGGACATGGCGGCTTTCATGTGGGGTAATTGATACGTCATACTGTACTATAACATGTACTATTTAAAATCTAAAACACTATAGAATGGACGGTCATATTAAACTGGATTTCTTTAACTTTTTAATTGCCAGACATATTGCGCAGTCTTTGCTCTGCTACGGTTAGCATGGTTAAGCCCACTGTCCCTGTGCGGCGCAGCTCAGCGAATAAATGGTCAAGTTGCTTAATATTGCCTTCGTGTTTTTTTAGCCATAACTCAACAAGAGAATTACCATTCCTAGATTCTGCATTAATATTTTTTATGCCAATATCGCGCAATATACGAACAGTTAGACCAGCTTGGCAGCTATATAGGCTATCCATTAACCCGCATCTAGCTTCATTTTGCCAACTATCTTTATGTGGCAGGTGACGCACTTGTTGGCGCAGCCAATCAAGGTGAAAACGCTCGCCTAGCTCGAAATATGTGCGCGCAGTATTATTTAGGTCAATATTTTGATCTAAGGAAATACTTATAATGTCGCACGCAGAAGACAGCACTGGCATTAAGGCAATTCTATGTGCTAGCTCATTTGGCACACCATCTTTTATGGATGCGTCTTTGCGCTGTTTTATTGCAAGGCGTAAATTTTCAGTTACAAGACTATCTAGGTTTTCGGATAGTAATTTAACTTTAGAGCCAAATATTGTGGCGTCTTTATCAATATCCATTTCGCGCCCTAGTCGTGTTAAAAACCACGTTATTCCATGCTCTGATAGTCTGGATATTTCATGCATAGCTTTGAGCTGCACTTGTGCGGGGACGGATTTATCAATATCTTCGATTGCATCCCACAAGTTGCGTAGTCCAAAAGCATCACGAACGATGATGTAAGCCTGAGTTATTTTCTCAACGCTTGCGCCTGTTTTACTCATACGAGATTGCAAAAATGTAGGCCCCATACGGTTAATCAAAGAATTAGCCATCATAGTTGCGACAATTTCACGATTTAATCGGTGGCGCAGTATTTCTTTCTCAAATTTCTTACCTAGAACATCTGGAAAATATTCCATGATCCAGTAGCTCATTTCTGGGCTATCAGGGATATCGGAATGTAGAAGGTCTAATGTAAGATTGATTTTAGCATAAGCAAATATTACGCATAATTCAGGTCTAGTAAAGCCCTTGCCAGTGCGCAAGCGTTTTTCAATGGTGTCATTATCGGGAAGTCCTTCGATTTTTCTATCAAACCCTTGTTCACGTTCCATATCTTGAATAAATTCGTCATGTAGCCTTAGGTTTTCAGGGGCTTGCATTTCAATTAGTGATATTGCTTGCGCTTGTTGATAGTTATGGCGCAACACATGATCTGCAATTTCATCCGTCATTTTTTCAAGCAATTTATTGCGAGCCTTTAAATCCATATTATGGTCTTTTTGCGACATAACATCGCTCATTAGAATCTTGATGTTTACCTCATGGTCAGATGAGTCAACGCCAGCAGAGTTATCGAGGAAGTCAGTGTTAATGCTAACTCCTCGCTCACTCATTTCTATGCGCCCAAGCTGGGTAATCCCAAGATTCGCGCCCTCGCCAATTACTTTTGCGCGCACCATGTCTGCATTGATGCGAAGATTATCGCTTGCTTTATCACCGACATCCGCATTTGTCTCGCTTGTTGCTTTAATATATGTGCCAATGCCGCCAAACCATAAAAGGTCAGTTCGGGATTTGAGCATGGCCTTAATAAGCTCATTAGGAGTGATTTTGTTGTTTTCTATATCAAAGCGTTCTTGTATTTCTGGGGTTAGTTCTAGAATTTTGTCACTACGTTTGAATATACGCCCGCCCTTGGATAATAGTTTTTCATTATACTGATCCCAGCCACCAATACATTCAAATAAGCGTTTGCGCTCTTTAAATGATTTTGTCGCATCAGGGTTAGGGTCACAGAAAATATGTAAGTGGTTGAACGCACCTGTTAGCAAGATATGCTCGGAAAGTAGCATGCCATTACCAAATACATCGCCGCCCATATCACCAACGCCAACAACGCTAAATTCTTGACTTTGCGTGTCATGATTTAGCAATCTGAAGTGATATTTGACGGATTCCCAAGCTCCGCGAGCAGTAATGCCCATTTTCTTATGGTCATAGCCAGCAGAGCCGCCAGATGCGAATGCATCATCAAGCCAAAAGCCATATTCTTGAGCAAGGCCATTTGCAATATCAGAAAATGTTGCTGTTCCTTTATCTGCTGCAACAACTAAATATGGATCATCTTCATCATGGCGCACTACATTTTTAGGCGGTATAATCTTCTTGCCCTTTTGGTTATCGGTGATATCAAGCATGCCGCGAATGAATATTTTATAGCATTCCACGCCTTCTTTGAAAAATTCATCACGGCTATTTGTTGGAGTTTTCACAACAAAGCCACCTTTTGAACCCATAGGAACAATAACAGAATTTTTCACCATTTGCGCTTTCATCAAGCCAAGCACTTCTGTGCGGTAATCTTCGTGACGATCAGACCATCGCAATCCACCGCGAGCAATTTTATCACCACGAAGATGGATAGCCTCAACGCGCGGAGAATAAACAAAAATCTCACGGAATGGTTTAGGGGCAGGCATTTCTGTAATTTGACTACAATCAAATTTTAGTGATAAGCATGGTTTTGAGCCGCCATTGTCTTGTCTTTGGAAGTAATTTGTTCGAACCGTTGCCTTAATCAGCTCTGTTATTGTGCGCAAAATACGATCATAATCACTAGAGGCTACATGCTCGAGCTCTTTGTTTATATCTTTTTCATATCCCGAAACTAAGGCATTTGATTTATTACCATCCTCAGGGTTATGTCGAGCAATGAACATATCAATTATGATACGGCTTATTTTGGGATTTTCAGTTAAAACTTTTTCAATATATGTACGGCTGAAAGGGAAGCATAGTTGCTTCATATAGTGAACATAAGCGCGCAATATTACGATTTCGCGCCAATTTGCCCCTGCGCTTAATACTAAGTGGTTTAAGCTATCTTTTTCAACTTGGTTGCCCCATGTTTTGATAAATGCTCGCTCAAAATTATGTTTAACTATGGATAAGTCCCTGATTTCAGGGGATTCAAGCAAAAAGTCATGTATCCATACAGATTGGCTTGCACCCTCAGGTTTCACCTCAAAAGGTAATTCTGAAATAACCCGCAGCCCCATATCTTCTAATATTGGCAATACGTCTGATAATGTTACAGGTGATCCAACATGAAATACTTTTAAGCGTATATTCTGCAATTCCATACCATCTGGTCGATATAAATCAAGTATGATTGATTTACTTGATGCTGCTTCCTCAATTTTTTCTATATCAAAAACAGAGTGTTTAGCTTGGTATTTGGTAGTATATGATATAGGGAATGCTCCTCCATATCGTAAGGTCAAATCGGCTATTTGCTTCTCATCTTTATATGCATCGCTAAGGGCTTGGGATAGTTTTTCACCCCAAGTTTGACCGCAATCTCGCAATAATTGCTCAATCTTTTTTGATGATATTGCAGTAGGGTTTTTCTGGCTGATATTTATTACATACATAACGCGTGCAAAAACAGAGTCATCTAATGTTGTGTAGAAATTAGAGCAAGTCCCATGTGTTTCTTTTTCCAAAATCTCTTGGATATCCTTACGCAATTTTGTACCGAAACGATCACGCGGTATATAAACAAGGCAAGAAATATAGCGCTCAAATGGGTCTTTGCGCATAAATAAGGCTATGCGCTGGCGTTCTTGCAGGCGGATAATATTCAAGCAAGTTTTTAAAAGCCCTTTTGTTTCTATTTGGAACAATTCATCACGTGGATATTTTTCTAAAATATGACGAAGAGCCTTGGCATTATGAGAACCACTTATGAATGATGATTCTTTAATAGTATCTTCTACTTTTTTTCTTAGATACGGGATATCGCTAACACTTCGTGAATAGGTAACGGATGTCATTAGACCTAAGAATAACTTTTCTCCCGTAACCTCACCCTCATCATTATAAGTTTTTACCGCAATGCAATCCATGGGGACGCATCTGTGCACGGTTGAAAGCCGATTTGTTTTTGATATAGAAACTGGCGGTAAGCGGCGGCGCAGTTCTTGCAGATTGCGCGGCAGCCCTTCTTCTGTTTCAGTAAGGTAGGCTGGACTAATTTCTTTATGCAGTAATCCAAAGCTTGAATTTGCTACGGTTTTGCTGGTAATTCCATTCTTTCCATCTATGAATTTATATTCACGATAGCCTAAAAGAGTAAAGTTATTGTCATGCAAATAATCCAAAAATGCGCAATATTCTTGTATTTCTGCGGCTGGGCGGCGCGTTCTTGCTGAATTTAGCTCTATAGATGCTTGTTTTAATTTATCAAGCATAGATTTCCAGTCTAAATTAGCGTGAAATACATCGTCTAATATGGTGTATAAACCACTTGTTAAACTATCTATATCTTGCGCTGATAGAGTTTCATTAATTTGGATATGTATATGTGATTGACGTTGGGTTCCTTCATCAGACTCGCCCATTATATTTTGTAAATCACCCTTATTATTGTAAGATGAATAAATAGTTGGATGGATTAGAATCCCGATTAAGTGGCTGTGCTTATTTATTTCTGCGGCTACGGAATCAACAAGAAATGCAAGATCATCGCTTACTATATCAATTATAGTTTTGCGGCACTCCCCGCCTTCGATAGTTGGGCAGTAGATACTAAGCTCTGGTTCACCTTTCTTACGGCTTTTTGCCATTTCCCAGTGGGATATAGCCATATTAGATAAAATTTGAGGGTCAAAAAATTCTAAATCATCGCTATTGATTTTATTACAAAGAATATCTAGCATTTTTACTAGCATATCAGGGGGTTTTTTAGGTAAAAGCTTTTGTGCTTCTTGAGTTAAAAGCTCGAATTCTTTATTTTTTTTAGACATTTTTAGGCGCACCATATATATTTATTTTATTGGTCTACACATTAGAGATAAAATTAGCAATGGTCTAGTGCATTTCACTTAATAAAACTCAATAATTACTGTGCATTGCACAAATAATATTATAGGATTGCCACTTGGTATAGGAAGGTGCATATAATGTCTTTATCTGGAAAAACTGCTCTTATTACTGGATCAACAAGCGGTATTGGTCTTGGAATTGCTAAAGAATTCGCTGCCCACGGCGTTAATATAATAATGAATGGTTTTGGTGATCCTGAAGTTATTGAGCAAAACCGCGTTTTCCTTGAAAGCCATGATGTTAGGGCTGTGTATAATGATGCAGATATGACTAAGCCTGATGAAATTACTGCTATGGTTGAGGTGGCGGAAGAAGAATTTGGCTCAATTGATATTCTGGTTAATAATGCAGGAATTCAGCATGTCTCCCCGATAGAAGAGTTTCCACCTGAGAAATGGGATGATATTCTCGCTATATCCCTTTCATCTGCTTTTCATACAACAAGAGCAGCGCTTAGTGGTATGAAAAAATCAGGTTGGGGGCGCATTATTAATATATGCTCGGCTCACGGATTGGTGGCATCTCCGTATAAAAGCGCATATGTTGCAGCAAAGCATGGTCTTTTGGGTTTTACTAAAACTGTTGCTTTGGAAGTGGCGCAAGATAATATTACTTGCAATGCTATATGCCCTGGTTATGTTTTCACTCCGTTAGTTGAAAGTCAAATTGCCGATACGGCAAAAGCTCGTGGGATGACGGAAGAAGAGGTTGTGCGCGATGTTTTGCTTGCAGCGCAATGGACAAAGAAATTTGTAACGACTGAGCAAATAGCAGGAATTGCCCTGTTTCTATGCTCGGATATTGCAGAAAATATAACAGGAACTGACCTTAAAGTTGATGGTGGCTGGACGGCTGCTTAATTTATAATTTGGAGATAAAAATATGAGCAATTATGATGTGGATTTATTTGTTATAGGCGCGGGTTCTGGCGGGGTTAGGGCTGCGCGCGTTGCTGCTGGCTATGGCGTTAAAGTTGCTATGGCAGAGAGCCAGTTTTACGGCGGAACATGCGTTAATATTGGCTGCGTTCCTAAAAAGCTTATGACTTATGTTGCTGGCTATGAAAGTGCAATGAGAGATGCTTCTGGTTATGGTTGGAGTGTGGGCGAGCGTTCGCTTGATTGGGGCAAATTTATAAAACGAAAAGATGAGGAAATCGCACGGCTTAATGGTATATATGAAAAAATGTTAAATAATTCAGGTGTAGAGATTCACTGGGGCGCGGCTTCCATAATTGATCCACATACGGTTCGCGTTAATAGCAAGGATATAACTGCTGAGCGCATTTTAATTGCTACTGGCGGCAAAGTGTCTGTGCCTAATATTGAAGGCGCAAGAGAGCATGGCATTACCTCTGATGATATTTTCTACCTTAAAGAGCAACCAAAGCGTCTTGTCGTTGCAGGCGTTGGTTATATTGGGCTTGAATTTGCTGGGATATTTAACCAGCTCGGCAGTAAGGTAGATGTAATATATCGCCGTGATAAAATTCTTAATGAGGGTTTTGATGGTGATGTTCGTGAATTTTTGAATGGTGAAATGATTAAAAAAGGCATTAATTTTCATCCTAAAACTAATATTACAAAAGTTGAAAAAGCCTTAGGTGTTTATCAAGTTCATCTCGATAATGGTGAGATTATAGAGGCGGATCAAGTGCTATTCGCTACGGGTCGTGTTCCTAATATAGATGGGTTAGGGCTTGAAAAGCTTGGCGTTGAACTTGGTAAGTCAGGTGCGATTATTGTTGATAAGTGTGAGCAAACAAATATCCCGTCTATTTATGCTGTTGGTGATGTAACCAATCGCGTTGCGCTTACCCCTGTTGCTTTGGCAGAAGGTCATGCTTTGGTTGATCGTCTTTATAATGGACAGGATCGTTATATTTCCTACGATAATATCCCAAGTGCGGTATTTTCTAATCCAAATGTTTCGCAAGTGGGTTTAACCGAAGAGCAGGCTTGCTCCCAATATCCCAATGAAATTGATATATATAAATCAGAGTTTCGCGCTATGAAAATGATATTATCGGATAGTCAGGAGCGCACATTTATGAAATTAATAGTCCATAGTAAAACCGACAAGGTTTTGGGGCTTCATATGGTGGGTGAAGGCGCAGGCGAGATTGTGCAAGGCTTTGCTACAGCTATTATTGCTGGAGCGACCAAGGCTGATTTTGATCTTACGATTGGAATTCATCCAACATCTGCGGAAGAGTTTGTAACAATGCGAAATAAAGCTTGATTTTTAACTGCGATGCTGTGTATAACTCACGCTTATATTAAAAGTGGCTTGGCTATATGTGTTCGGCATGCCTCAGCCACTAAGTTAATCTTAATATTAAGGAGATAGAAATGCCGAAAATGAAAACGCATTCAAGTGCGAAAAAGCGGTTCAAAGTAACTGCGAAAGGGCGCGTTAAAGCTAAATCAGCTTTCACAAGCCACATGATGATGAACAAGCCAAAATCTATGAAGCGTAAGGCTCGTGGTCAATCACCACTTTCCGAAGTTGATGAGCGCATAGTTCTTCGTAATTTTTTACCATATAGCCGTAAACGTAAGGGTAAAAGCAATCCTTATGTATCTAAACATACAGCTAAAAATTCAGGGGAGAAATAGACCATGGCTAGAGTTAAAGGCGGGGCAAGCTCCCACGCAAGACATAAAAAAGTTATTAAACAAGCTAAAGGTTACTATGGTCGCAGGAAAAATTGTTTCCGCACCGCAGTGCAAGCTGTTGAAAAAGCAGGTCAATATGCTTATCGTGACCGTCGTGTAAAGAAACGTACTTTCCGCGCATTATGGATTCAGCGTATTAATGCGGCGGCTCGTTTGCATGATATGACATATTCAACTTTTATGCATGGCATGAAGCTTAGCGGAATTGAGCTAGACCGTAAGGTTTTATCTGATATTGCTATCCGTGAGCCAGAGCAATTTGCAGCTATTGCTAAAACTGCTAGGGCAGCTTTGGATAAGGCTGCAAAAGCAGCTTAGTTTATATATTAAAAAATTCGTGGAACAGCCTTTTCTTATGATATAAGTGAGGCTGTTTTTTATAGTCATACCACTTGATTTTTCACGGCGCTATTTCGTTGCTACCGTATTAAAATACGCTTACGCTCCCCATGCCTAGTGTAAAAACAAATTGGAAAGACTATATGTGATGTTATGGAGAGTAAATGAAAAATCAAAAGCTAGCTATATTTGATTGGAATGGGACTGTGCTTGCCGATACGCGCCAAGCTTGGATTGCATCTAACAAATGCCTTGAATTTTATGGGGTTGAGCCAATTAGCTTTAAACGCCAGTTAGAGACATTCGACTTTCCTATAATTCATTATTTCAAACGCAATGGCTGTAGCATTGACAAGGTTTTGGAAACCAAGGAAGAATCTAACAAAATATTTCAAGATGCTTATGATTTGTTAGCTGCAAATGCGCGAACTCGGCGTGGGGCGCGTGATTTGCTGGAATGGCTTAATAGTAATGATGTTGATTGCATAATTTTGAGCAACTATATAACCAGCAAGATAGAGCGTCATTTAAAGCGCCTTAAAATAGAGCATTATTTTTCCTATGTTTCTGCTAATAATTGTGATGGCACAAGTATTTTAAGCGCCACCAATAAATTGGAGCGCATATCAGAATTTATGATAAAGCGCGGCTATCACCCTGATAATGCTTTTATAATTGGTGATAGCAAGGAAGAACCAGATATTGGCAGGCATATGGGCATTACTTCTATTGGAATTACTGGAGGATGCATTAATGAGCAGCGATTGCGCGGGGCAAAGCCAGATCATATAATCCATAATTTAGGTGAAACCAAAGGAATATTGCGCGGAAAATGGGGTTTAATCTAAAATCCCTAATGGATCACCAAGGACTAAATCACCAATTTGATCGTAAACATTAGCATTTTCATTCATTTGCTCGGCTATTGGCTCATTCTGATCTGCTAATGTGCGGAAGAAACCAGCAGCATCTTTTAGTAAACGCGAAGTTAGCTCTGCATGCGATGTGCCTTCTAAATCACCATTTGGATCTTGTGTTATAAGGCTGCTCATCTGATCGAACACACCAGCATTTTCGGTCATTTGCTCATTAAGAGTGTCATTTTGTTCAGCAAGAGTGCGGAAAAAAGTTGCAGCATCTACAAGAAGTTTTCCAGCAAGTTCAGCATGTGTTGGCATTGAATATTCCTAACTTTACGTTCAATCAGTATTACACATTATCATAAATCTATTACAAATCAATTGGTAGGATTGTAAAATTGTGTTAAATTTAGCGCAAAATATTATATTACAAAAAATGGGTTATAACCTCATATGAGTGAACTAAGAAATCTTCTTGATACAATAGAGGTTTATAAGCCTGATTTTGACCCTGAAATAGTTGAAAAAGCATATCTTTATGCAAAAGAAAAGCATGAGGGGCAGTTTCGCTCTTCTGGTGAGCCATATTATTTGCATCCTGTGGCTGTTGCTCAAATTGTAGCAGAAATGAAGATGGATGTTACCACTATTATCACCGCTATTTTGCATGATACCATTGAAGATACTGATGCAACATTTGATGACCTTAAAGAAAAATTTGGCAAGGATGTAGCTGATTTAGTGGATGGAGTTAGTAAACTTACACGTATCGAAAGTCAGACATTAGAAGGCAAGCAAGCGGAAAATTTTCGTAAGCTTCTTTTGGCTATGTCCGAAGATATAAGGGTTTTATTGGTTAAGCTTGCAGACCGCCTTCATAATATGCGTACTATGGGCGGGATTAAAAAACCTGAAAAACGTCGCCGTATTTCATTGGAAACATTGGAGATATACGCACCACTTGCCGAGCGTATTGGCATCCACTGCATTAAAGAGGAGCTTGAGGATTTATGTTTTGAGCAAGTAAACCCTGAGGCTAGAGAAAGCATTACAAATCGCCTTGCTTATTTGCGTGATGGCGGCGGAGCGGTTGTCAATGATATTATTGCAGAGCTTGCAAATATATTAAAAGATGCTGGAATTGACGCGGAAATTAAGGGGCGTGAGAAAACTCGTTATTCTATATGGAAGAAAATGCAGCGCAAGAACGTCGCGTTTGAACAGCTTTCCGATATTATGGCTTTTCGAATTATGGTTGAAAAGGTGGAAGATTGTTACCTTGTTTTAGGCACTATTCATGGTAAATATCATAGTGTACCAGGGCGTTTTAAGGATTATATTTCAACGCCCAAGCCGAATGGATATAAATCAATCCATACAACAATTATGGGGCCGCGCCGTCAACGCATTGAGGTGCAAATTAAAACAAAAGAAATGCATGATGAGGCAGAGCTTGGGGTTGCAGCTCATTGGGCTTATAAAGGTGATGGGCAATCTAAAAATCGTGATGTTACAAAATATCGTTGGCTGCGTGAACTTTTAGAGATTTTGGAGCAAGAGCAAAAGCCCGAAGATTTTTGGGAGCATACAAAGCTTGAGCTTTTTCAAGATAGGGTATTTGTGTTTACGCCTAAAGGCGATCTTATAGAGCTTCCTAATGGGGCTACTTCGGTTGATTTTGCTTATGCCGTGCATTCTGATGTCGGGGATAAATGTGTAGGCGCAAAGGTTAATGGACGTATTGCCCCCCTTAATTCGAGGCTTACTAATGGTGATCAGGTCGAAGTTATTACTGCAAAAACTCAAAACCCATCTCCTACATGGGAGAGGTTTGTTGTAACGGGTAAAGCGCGCTCGCATATTCGTAAATATATTCGTAATCAGCAGCGTGATGAGTTTATAATTTTGGGTCGGGCTATGATTCAGAAAATTTTTCGCCAAGAGGGATATGACTTTTCTGAAAAATCCATAACGGGGACTTTAAAACATTATAAGTTGGAAAATAATGAAGATGTTTATGCTAATATAGGCTCAGGCATGTTTGTTGCGCGTGATGTGTTTAAGCTTATATTTCCCAGTCATAAATCAGATACTTTAAGCCGCCCGCCAGAGCATATGGATCAGGCTACCATGGCAGAGCGCCCTGATAATTCCGATGGCCCAATGCCCATTAAGGGGCTTATTTCTGGTATGGCGATGCATTTTGCGCGCTGTTGTCACCCTCTTAAAGGAGATCGGATTGTAGGAATTATAACTACTGGTACAGGGGTTACAATCCATACAATTGATTGTGACACGTTAGAGAATTTTGCGGATACGCCAGAGCGTTGGCTCGATGTTTCTTGGGGGGATGAAAGTAAAGATTTACAAGTTGGGCGCTTGCTTATAACTATGGCTAATGAGGCTGGTGCGTTAGGCACTATTTCTACAGTTATTGCGCGAAATGGTGGGGATATTACAAATTTTAAGCTTAAAAACCGTACCATTGATTTTTGGGAGATGATTGTAGATGTTTGCGTCACAGATACAAAACATCTTAATAATGTAATAGCAGCCTTGCGCGCCACGCCTTCTATGATTTCTGTAGCCCGCGCGTGCGGTAATTAATTTGGCTTCCTAGCAGGATTTAAAGGGGCTTGAAGCAATGCTTCGAATGGAAAATCTAGCTTTTCTCTACCTCCTAATTCATGTAATTCAATGATGCAACTAGATAGAACAATTTCACCGCCTGCTTTTTTTACTAAATCACCCGTTGCTTTCATAGTTCCGCCAGTGGCAAGCAAATCATCCATAATCGCAACGCGCGCACCTGTTGCTATCAGCCCTTCTTGTAATTCGATAACATCCGTGCCGTATTCAAGTGAATATTCTTGTGAAATTAGTTTTCCAGGAAGTTTACCTTTTTTTCTAGCCATGCCAAATGGCAGATTAAGGGCTTGTGCAATAGGAAGCCCTGTAAGAAAGCCACGTGATTCAATGCCAATTATTATATCGGCATTTTGTTGCTTTGCTCGTGCGCTTAGATCGTCAATTATGTTTTGCCAAATAGCAGGTTTTTTAAGTAAGGACTGTATATCATAGAAATTAATGCCTTCTTTTGGAAAGTTTGGAACAATTTCGATATGTTTAAGCAATGTCATTAATTTTTCCTTGAGTATTTTTTGATATTGTTTATTTAGTGTGATAGATGTGACTTAAGAAAGCAGTGTATATCTAATGTTCAAAAGGCGCAAACCCTTAACTTTGTTTCAAATAACTAAACAGCTTTTCTGGCCTTCTATGGGGTGGAAGCGTGCATTCATATATACTAAGCACAAGCTGATAAGGCTTTCTGGTACAACGCATAGCATTGCCCTTGGGCTTGCTATCGGAACAGGAGTTTCTTTCTCGCCTATACTTGGCATTCACTTTATTCAAGCCGCTATTATAGCTTGGGTTTTGCGGGCAGATATATTTGCCTCTATGGTTGGTACTTTCGTTGGAAATCCTTGGACTTTTCCATTTATTTGGTGGGGGGGGCTGTCATTAGGTAAGTATTTATTTGGTATTCTAGGAATAAATGGCACTGGTCATATACCTGATGATTTTAGCTTTTCAATTATATGGGATATGATGCTGCATGATCCGCTTACTTTATTTCTGCCATGGATGCTTGGTGGGTATTTGCTTGTGTTTTTAACAATTCCTATTAGCTATCCTATTTATTATTTTTTGATAAAGGAAGCTAAAATAGTAAAGGAAAAGGCCAAAGAAATTGCAGCAAAGCGCAGAAAAAAATCATCATGATTATAGGCATAGGTAGTGATATTGTTGATATCAGGCGTATTGAAAAGATATTGCGACGCTTTGGCGGGCGTTTTGAAAAACGTTATTTCACTAAAGTAGAGCAAGGCCTAGCGCAAAGCCGTATTAAATCAGGTCTATATTATAATACATATGCAAAGCGTTTCGCAGCAAAAGAAGCATGCGTTAAAGCCCTTGGCACTGGTTTTATTGATAATATAGCAATGAAGGATATCGGCGTTGAGCAAGACGACAGGGGGCTACCTTATATTGTTTTAAGCGGCGCAGCTCTTAATCGGCTTTGTGCCCTTGTTCCTGACAATATGCAGCCCGCCATGCATTTATCATTAAGTGATGAACCGCCATATGCGCAAGCTTTTGTGGTTATTGAGGCGCATTAGTAATTCTGGGCTGGATTTTAATGGTGGTTTAATATACAAACTTTAACCATGTCAGATGAAATTGAAAATAAAGCAGATAATACTAAGCCTCCTACATTGATTAATAAGGGTGAAATTAGTGAATTTGCAAAGACGGCGTTAATTGCTGTTGGGATAGCGCTTCTTATACGTTCGGTCTTTTTTGAGCCATTTCATATACCTTCGGGATCGATGAAACCAACATTGCTGGTTGGTGATTATTTATTTGTTAATAAGCCAGCTTATGGGTATAGCAAATATTCATTCCCATTTGATGTTGCGCCAATAGAGCAGCGCATTTTCTCAAAAGAACCTAAGCGCGGTGATGTTATTGTTTTTGCGCTTCCTACAGATACTGGTGTGGATTATATTAAGCGCGTTATAGCCCTCCCAGGTGAACGCGTTATGGTTAGTCGTGGTAGGTTGTTTATCAATGATAAGATTGTTCCGCGCACTTTAGTTGGCAATGTTGAGGTCGATAGCGGTAATGGGCGCGTGCAAAATCTTACTGGATATATAGAAACTCTTCCAAATGGTGTGCAGCATAAAATTTATGAAATATCGGATTATGAGCCGCTTGATAATACTGATTTATACACCATTCCAGAAGGGCATTATTTCGTTATGGGTGATAATCGCGATAACTCACAAGATAGCCGCGTTGCCAGTCTAGTTGGACCTGTTCCATTTGAAAATATAGTGGGGCGTGCTGATTTTCTGTTTTTCTCTACTAACGGTTTTGCAAGCCTGTTCGAGATTTGGAAATGGCCGTGGAGCATTCGCTATAATCGTTTATTCATGGATATTGATCCAGTGCATTTAGATGATAATGAGGAAGGTCTTGCCGATGGTAAAGCCGGTTGATGAATTTCAAAAAGAAATAGGGTATAATTTCAAAGATGAAGGTTTGCTGAGCGTTGCTTTGACGCATTCAAGCACTGGTAGTGATAAAAATTATGAGCGCTTGGAATTTTTGGGTGATCGTGTTTTAGGGCTAGTTATTGCTCAATTGTTATTTGAAGAATTCCCAAATGAGAATGAGGGTGATCTTGCGAAAAGATTGGCATTTTTGGTGCAGGGAACTACTTTAGCCAAGATTTCTGATCAAATTTCACTTGGGGATTATATTCTTCTATCTGACGCTGAACGCGATGCGGGCGGGGCTGCAAATAATCATATTTTAGCAGATGTGTTTGAGGCAGTTATAGGAGCGATTTATATTGATAGCGACTGCAATATTGATGCTTGCCACAATTTAATAAAAGCACAGTGGGGCGGTGTTCTTGGTTCAATGATAGAGCCGCCACAGCATCCTAAAACAGCGATACAAGAATGGGCGCAAGCTCA
>Ga0256839_1003993_pt1 | contig 14735 bp, 13 predicted proteins | sample 354166metaG_FD_185968 | JGI IMG/M metagenome (GOLD analysis project Ga0256839, IMG submission 185968) | Hydrothermal vent microbial communities from Mid Atlantic Ridge, Atlantic Ocean - 354-166 | ecosystem: Environmental > Aquatic > Marine > Hydrothermal vents | place: Atlantic Ocean: Mid... | reverse complement strand
GGTTGCGTGTTGCGGTGCAGGCGGCGTTAAAAATCGGTGCGCTTGAGGGCGAATTGAAGCGGATAAAAAAATCTGCTGCCGGTACATTTGTATTCGACGATATGATTGCTGGCAGTGACGCAATGCTGCGGGTGATTGACCTTGGAAAGCGCGCTGCGGCCTCGACAATTCCTATATTGCTTGAGGGAAACTCGGGCGTTGGAAAGGAAGTTATGGCGCGCGCCATACAGGGGGCGAGCAATCGGCGTAGCAAACCTTTTGTTACGGTAAATTGCGGGGCAATTCCTGACAATCTGGTGGAGAGCATCTTATTTGGGCATGAAAAAGGCGCGTTTACCGGTGCCAATGACAAACATATTGGCAAGTTTCAGGAAGCCAATGGTGGAACACTGTTTCTCGATGAAATTGGGGAATTGCCGCTGGATATTCAAGTGAAGCTGCTGCGCGCGCTGCAAGAAAACGAAGTTGACCCGGTTGGAGCCAGCCGTCCGGTCAAGGTCGATTTCAGGCTAATATCAGCGACCAACAAGAACCTTATAGAACAGGTAAAAATCGGGGCCTTTCGCGAGGACCTTTATTACCGACTGAATGTATTTCCGATAGGATTGCCGTCTTTAAAGGACCGGGTTGATGACATTCCAGCGCTTGCCCGACATTTCCTTGCTCGTTTTGTGGTTGAGGAAGGCCGAGGGCATATCGCCGGTATCAGCTCAAATGCGATGGAACTATTATTGGCATATGATTGGCCAGGGAATATCAGGCAGTTGGAAAATGCGGTATTTCGTGCGGTGATCCTTTGCGACAATGTTGAATTATCGATGGATGATTTTCCGCAGGTTTTTGCGCAGATGCCAGGGTTTGAACCGCAGAATATTTCTGAAAATGCAGTATCGTTAGATATGTCAGGAACGGGCGAGCAGAATTTTAATTTGGAAGTCAGCTTGAAAACGGTTGATGAGATTGTTCCAAAAATTGACCAAAACCCGCATGTTGTAGAGCAGCATGCCGGTGGGGGCCGTCATTTTGCATTGTTGCCGATGCTTTCAGAAGGCGGAGAACTGCGTTCTATTGAAGATGTGGAAAGTGATTTGGTTCGCTTTGCCATCGATCATCATAATGGCCGCATGACCAAAGTTGCAAAAAGCCTCGGGATCGGCCGTTCGACGCTTTATCGCAAACTCAAGGATCTTGGCCTTGAGCCCGGCAATGAGCGGGATGCGGCTGAGTAGTTTTGGTTTTTGTTCGCTTGCGCGTAAACCCGTACGCATCGCATCGCTTTTCTAAAGGTTCATGTTTTGCGCTTTGTTTCACCCAATGTGCAACATGAACTATGCCCCACGTGCGATTTGAATTGAAGACACCGAAGAGGTGTCCGGCCGGTCAGGCCGCGCCCGCGCAGGCAGTGCGAAGCACTAATCGCCGTGAGCGAAATCAAGGCGTGAGCGCTTTTTTGTGGCGTGAATCTTGCTCTCTTTAATATTCCGTTCGCTTGCGCGTAAACACGTGCGCTCACTTTATTGATTCTCCTCCCTCCGTGGCAGGGCAATATTTGGCGTAAAGCCAAATTGCCAGCCCGGGAGCGGACGTCAGGCCGGATGGCCTGGCGGAAATAGGGAAGTTAAGCCATAGCCTCATTGGCCGTATCAAATTGAAGTCTGGCGAGCTTGGCGTAGATGCCGTCTTTTTTCACCAAAGACTTGTGATTGCCCTCTTCAACAATCTTGCCCGCGTCCAAAACCAGAATACGGTCGGCCTTTAACACGGTGGCCAGCCGGTGGGCGATGACGATTGTTGTGCGATCTTCCATCAGGAAATCAAGTGCCTTTTGAACCAGGGTTTCGCTCTCTGCATCCAGTGCGCTGGTTGCCTCATCCAACAGCAATACGGGCGCGTTTTTCAATACTGCCCGGGCAATGGCGACGCGCTGACGCTGGCCGCCTGAAAGGGTAACGCCACGCTCGCCGACGCTGGTCTCAAAGCCGTCAGCCATATCTTCAATGAACTCGCGTGCAAGGGCCGTATCGGCCGCCTTGTATACATCTTCATCACTTGCATCAGGCCTGCCAAAGCGGATATTTTCCATTATAGATGTGGCAAAAATATTGGTATCCTGCGGTACCAGCGCCATGTGATTGCGCAAATCGGTTGGGGCAACTTTGCGCACATCAATGTCGTCCATCAAAATTGTGCCGCCATCCACATCATAAAACCGCAATAACAGGCTGAACAACGTGCTTTTTCCGGCACCAGATGAGCCAACAATAGCCACTGTTTCCCCTGGCTTCACATCGAAGGAAATTTCTTTCAATGTCGCAACATCGGAGCGAGCGGGATAGGCAAATGATACTTTGTCAAACCTTACGGCGCCCGTTGAGGGGGAGGGTAGTGGGACCGGGTTTGCAGGGACTGATACGGCTGGAACCTCTTCCAATAATTCGGTCAGCCGTTCGGCGGCACCTGCGGCAAGTGAAAGCTCGCCCCAAACCTCTGAAAGCGCGCCAAGTGCTCCGGCCGCAATGACCGAATAGAGCAGGAACTGGCTCAATGTTCCAGCGGTCATTGTGCCGGACAATACATCCTGTGCGCCAAACCACAAAACCGCCACAACACTGGAAAATATAACAAAAATGGCAAATGCGGTCAGCAGGGAACGGGCAAAGATTGATTTTCTGGCTGCTTCAAATGCGTTTTCCACGGCATTGGAAAACTTGTTGGCAACCAATGGCTCGTTTGAAAATGATTGCAAAGTGCGAACCGAAGATATTGATTCCGATGCATAGGCGGTCGCGTCGGCCAGGGTATCTTGCGCATATCTGGAGCGTTGTCGAACCGCGCGGCCAAATGCAATAATTGGCATTACGATAAGCGGAATAGCCACCAGAACAATTGTTGATAGTCTGGGGCTGGTATAGATCATCAGCGATATGCTGCCGAGGACTAACAAGATGTTTCGAAGTGCAACAGATGCGGTGGCACCAACGGCAGATTTAATCTGCGTTGTATCGGCGGTCAATCGTGAGATGATTTCGCCTGTTTGGGCCGTATCGAAAAAATTGGCGCTTAACTTGGTCACATGGGTAAAAACATCCTTGCGCAGATCAGAGACAACCCGCTCGCCCAACCAGATTACGAAATAATATCGTCCGGCACTGGAAATGGCCAGAACCGCAGAAATTACCACCAGCATGGCAAAATAAGTATTGATAAATAAAGAGTCAGATGCGGAAAATCCGTTGTCGATCATCCTTCGAACCGCCAGAGGAAGGGCCAGCGTGGTAACGGCTGCCATTACCAGAAAAAACAATGCGCCGGCCACGTGACCTTTATAGCGTAGCAGGTAGGGAAAAACTCTTGCCAGCGGTTTTACACCGGACTTACTTTTTTCAGATGATGCCAATTGATTACCTTACTCACTTGAATAAATTTCAGCTCTGATGTATAGGCTGCGCGAAAGAATTTAAAGTCATCTTGTTAACTGTGGTTCTATATGACTTCCACAGGTTGCAGGATGCGACTAAATAGTAACAATCTGGCCTAATTCGGTTTTGTAAATCTTGATTTGCATTGCTGATGATTTGGCCGCCTTGCATTGGATAACACCATGAAATCAGATATTCACCCAGATTACCACTCAATCAAGATTGTTATGACTGATGGTACAGAATATGAAACCCGTTCAACCTGGGGCGCTGAAGGCGACGTGATGAATTTGGACGTTGATCCAACATCTCACCCTGCATGGACCGGCGGTAGCGGTAATATGCTCGACCGTGATGGTCGTGTGTCCCGTTTCAAGAAAAAATATGGCGGTTTGGGTATTTAATCCCGAACGCAGTTCATATTTGAATAAATTAAGGCCCGGCAGATGTCGGGCCTTTTGTATGTGGGGGATGAGATTAGGCCTGCTAGTTTTCAGTCGTTTGAGGTGCCGAATACCGCCGCCAGCAGATTTTGCTGCTCGTTGACCGGGTTTTCTGCAATCACCGGTTCTGCCGTATCGGTTTTGTAAATTTCGCCATCGAGCATTTTAACCCGCTTTTGAAGCACCATAGAACGGCGCACAAGTTCGCGAAACTCGAATGGAACATCGTCCCAACCGGGGCCAAATATATCGCTTTTCAGCTGATCGATTTTAACTTTTTTCTTTTCTTCTATGACCTGGTCATGGGTCATCTCGCCTTCACCAACGGCGCGCTGCAGCAAAAGCCATGATGCCAGTTGCATCAGCCTTGTGGTTAGTCGCATGGATTCTGCCGCATAGAGCACGGATGCGGTGCGCGGTAACTCTTTAGAAGCTTCACGGCCTGGACCATCCAGGAAGTTGGCACTTTCCTCGACCAGGGTCATGCCGTCAGAAAACAGTGATTTGAAGTTTTCTGACCGTGCGAAATGATCGGCAAGCCGGATTGTGTTGCTTGTGCCGCCCTTTTTGAGACTCTCTGAATTATCTGCCATGATCGTCCTGTTCATACTGGAGCAACATACCCCGAAATTATTGTAGTTCAGCTTGGTGCCACTCGTAAAGCGTCTCACGCTGGAACATATTTGATTTAACAGTAAGGAAAAGCAATCTCCATGCCAAAGGAATAAAATAATCGGATTTTAAACAAAATAAAAAGTGAATTGAGGCTTAGCCAAAAAAAAGAGCCGAATAAACGGCTCTTAAAGTTTAACAGGGAGGTCATTCGAATAGTCTTCAAGGAAGGCTATGAATGGGTCCAGAAAACTGGATGAACATAGTTAACACAGAATAAACTTAATGAAGTGTTAACAAATGCACTTATGAGTGTTTAATCAAGCATAACTGCAATTATTTTGACCATAAGTTGTAATATTTAAGAAAATATCCGAAAAACTTGGAAAATTTGATTGATTTCGGGATTGTTTTCGAATCAACCTTGCGCTCGCAATTACCCGATTTATTAATAGATTGGCCTCTCCAGCGCTCTGAATGCAATATCGAAAGCCAAATAATGAATGAAACTGCACCAAATATTCCTGCCCGCATGCAGGCGATTTCCATCGAAAAACCCGGTGGCCCGGAAGTTCTGGTCGCGAAGGAACATCCGGTTCCCAAAATTTCAAGCGGGCAGATGTTGGTGAAGGTTGAAGCTGCAGGCGTTAACCGTCCGGACGTTTTGCAACGGATGGGGGCTTACCCGCCACCGCCAGGAGCGCCTGATATTCCCGGTCTGGAAGTTTCCGGCATTATTGTCGCTAAGGATGACGCAGCCAAACGGTTTGCAATTGGTGATGCGGTGACGGCGCTGGTTCCAGGTGGAGGGTATGGCGAATATGTTTGTGTTGATGCGATCAATGCTCTACCGGTGCCGAAGGGGCTTGATATGGTTGAGGCGGCGGCGCTGCCGGAAACCTATTTCACCGTATGGCATAATGTGTTTCAACGCGGAAAATTGAAGAAGGGTGAAAGTTTTCTGGTTCATGGCGGTTCGTCTGGTATTGGCACAACTGCAATCCAACTGGGAAAAGCGTTTGGCGCACGGGTTTTTACCACGGCTGGATCAGGCGAAAAATGTGCGGCCTGTGTAAAACTGGGAGCGGAGGTTGCGATAAATTACCGTGAGCAGGATTTTGTCGAGGAAATTTCCAAACTGACCGATGGCAAAGGTGTGGATGTTATTCTGGATATGGTTGGTGGCGATTATATTCCTCGGAATTATACAGCTGCTGCATTTGACGGCCGGATTGTGCAAATTGCATTTTTGAATGGTCCCAAGGTTGAAGTGAATTTTGCCCAATTGATGATGAAGCGGTTGAGCCATACCGGTTCAACCCTGCGGGCGCGGGATATTGAGTTTAAAGCCGTTATTGCCAGCGAGCTTGAACAATATGTCTGGCCTTGGCTCGAAAACGGTACGGTTCGCCCGATCATTGATCAGGTGTTTACGCTTGATGAGGCGGCAAAAGCGCATGAGTGTATGGAAGCGGGCGACCATATTGGCAAAATTATGCTGAAGCCATAATTGGTCGGCGCGCAATCAGTAGGCCCAAAATCGGGTGACCAAGAATTGGTCGTTGCTAAATTTTAATTATGCGCATATATAACAATTATTCCTTACATCGTGGCGATCCACGGCTCCTCTAAAATCGGGCGAGCGCACACTCAAGCTATATCTAAAGGGGACTGATTTAATGGCGACAACACTTCTTATGCCCAAGGCAACTGCGGTCTGGTTGGTCGATAATACGGCTTTGACCTTCAAACAAATTGCTGATTTCTGTTCTCTGCATCCGCTTGAAGTTAAATCCATTGCCGATGGTGATTCTGCCCAGGGTATTAAAGGTCTGGATCCAATGGCAACCGGTCAGTTGAACCGGGAAGAGCTTGATGCGGCACTGGCCGATGAAAGTCACAAATTGCAATTGCTTGAGCCAAAAGTGAAAGTGCCTGAACTGAAAAAGAAGGGTCCGCGTTATACGCCTGTATCCAAACGTCAGGACCGGCCAAATGCTATATTGTGGCTGGTGCGCAACCACCCGGAACTGAAGAATTCACAAATAATCAAATTGGTTGGAACCACCAAGTCCACAATTGATGCCATCCGTGACCGGACCCATTGGAATTCTGCCAATCTACAACCGATGGACCCTGTCAGTCTGGGTTTGAGCAGCCAGATCGAGCTGGATTTCGAAGTTCAAAAGGCTGAGAAATATCTGCCGAAACCGGTTGAAGGTGCAACGGATACTCTGCTTCCTGCTTCAGAAACACAAGAACCTGCTGATATCGAAGAAGCTGAAGAGCTGGACGCGGAATCCGTGTTCAAGAACTTCGCTGATGCCGAAGAGGGTGAAACCAAGGACGCACCAAGCGGAAGTTAAAAACAGGGTTTAGGCCCAAATATAAATATATGAATTCGGGCTGCCCTGGCAATTGCTGCGGCAGCCCTTTTTATTCACCCGGAACCGGAACGGTGTAATTCAATCCCAACCGACCGCCATCGGCATAAAGCGTTTGGCCGGTGATATAGCTTGCATCATTGGAGGCCAGAAATGCTGCAATTGATGCAATTTCTGAAGGCTCGCCAATTCGTCCAAGAGGTGTTCTGGACAGGATTTTGTCTTTCGATTCCTTATCGGAAACAATGGTTGCCAACATGTCGGTCATGATAGAACCGGGACCAATTGCATTAACCCGAATGCCGTAGGGCGCAAGCGATTGCGCCATGACATTGGTGAGCTGGCGTATGCCGCCCTTGGAGATGGAGTAGGGCACCTGATTGGGGATCGCAAATTTTGCATTGACCGATGACATATTGACGATTGAGCCTGCAGGCCCATCATCTTTGACCCGGGCGACCATTTGGCGGGCAACTGCCTGGCCACAAAGGAAGGCGCCCTTTAGATTGGTGCGCAAAACCCGATCAAAATCTTCTTCACTTATTTCCAGAAAGTCAGCGCTTACCAAAATGCCGGCGTTGTTTATTAAAATATCAATATCGCCAAAAGCGTCATTTGTGGTGGCAAGAAGATTGTGAACATCGAGCCGCTCTCCCACATCGGCGTGGACGTAGCGAATTTCACCGAGTTTTGATAGTTCGGAAACTGCGGTTTCTCCGGCGCTATCATCCATATCGCAAATAACAACCTGCGCGCCATCGCGCAAAAATCTCTCGGCAATTGCATAACCAATGCCGCGCGCACCGCCGGTGATAATGGCTGTCTTGTTTTCCATGATTGATAATTGCCGGGTTCAACCCGTCCCTGTTAAGTGATTGTGCAATGTGTGCCGGAAATAGACCAAGGTCAATATCCCAATGGTGAGGGGGAAACATAATTGGATAACTTTTGATGTCAAAGCCAAGGTCGGGAATATGGTTAAATCCTAACCCTTCATTAACCATAATAACGGCTTATTCAATTGTACATAAAGTTGCTTAGGGGGAATGCTTAACGCCTTCCTTTCGACAAAGTTAAGGCGATAACAGAAGCTATTGGGCGATTGCTTATGTTGATATTGCAAATCTTAAGGCCGCAAAAAATATGAAAAAACTGATTTCTGCGATTATTCCAATGGTGCTTTTATTTGGGGCGTTCTCCGGGGCATCATTTGCACAAAGCGTTGAGCGGGGCGGACTTGCCGCAGCCGGTGCGGATGTATCATTGCTGGCATTGTTTTGGGAAGCCTCAATGGTGGTAAAGCTGGTTATGATCGGTCTGATTATAGCATCAGTGTGGTGTTGGGCGATCATATTTGACAAGATTGTGCTTTATGCGCGCACTAAGCGCCAGGTTGACCGGTTTGAAAAAACCTTCTGGTCTGGTCAATCGCTGGAAGAGCTTTATCAATCTTTGTCGGAGAAAAACAATCACGGCATGGGCGCCTTGTTTGTGGCCGCCATGAAAGAGTGGAAACGTTCGTTTGAACGCGGTGCGCGTTCGTCTATCGGTCTTCAAATGCGCATTGACAAAGCACTTGATGTATCGCTTTCACGCGAAATGGAGCGGCTGGAAAAACGGCTATTGTTTTTAGCAACCGTTGGTTCTACCGCACCTTTTGTCGGTTTGTTTGGAACTGTTATTGGTATTATGACCTCGTTTCAGGCGATAGCCAGTTCGAAATCAACTAATCTTGCGGTTGTGGCACCGGGTATTGCGGAAGCCTTGCTTGCAACCGCTCTTGGCCTTTTGGCCGCTATCCCCGCCGTTATCGCCTATAATAAGTTATCAGCAGATGTGGCAACAATTGGCCTTCGGCTTGAAAGCTTTGCGGATGAATTTTCTGCGATACTTTCGCGACAAAATGATGAAAAGGCTGGTGATTAAATGATGTTTGTCAGGGCAGTGTAAATTATGGCTATGGCCTCACAAAATACAGGTGGCGGAGCGCGGCGTCGGCGGCGTTCCAGACGTCACGCACCAATTTCTGAAATCAATGTGACACCCTTTGTGGATGTTATGCTGGTTTTGCTGATTGTGTTTATGGTGGCGGCACCTTTGCTGACTGTCGGTGTGCCGATTGACCTTCCCGAGACAGAAGCAAAGGCGTTAAATTCAGAAACCCAGCCGATTACCATATCGGTTAATCAGACTGGGCAGATATTCTTGCAGGAAACCGAAATTCCGCTCGAGGAGCTGGTGGCAAAGCTCGATGCAATTGCAAAAAATGGCTATGAGGAGCGCATCTATATTCGTGGTGACAAAACGACTGATTACGGCATAGTGATGAAAGTCATGGCACGGGTATCGGCATCGGGTTATCGTCGAATTGGACTTGTAACCCTACAGGAGCAGACGCAGTGATTGCGTCCTGATGATTGATGAAACTTGGCGCTACGGCATCAGTAATAGCTCACACGATGGTTTTATCGTGGGGGTTGCTTACAATTTCCAGCCCCAGGCCGCTGAGTGTGGCGGATGTGGAAGCGCTGCCGGTCGATATTATTCCAATCGAGGCGTTAACCCAAACCATTCAGGGGGATAAGAAAGCGCCGGTGGCTGAAACACCAGCCCCCAAGCCAACGACAAAACCTGTTGTCGAGGAAAAAGCCACCAATGTTGGAAACTCCAAGGTGGATGCGAAATCGTCGACCAGCAAAGAAATTGCACCGCGGCCAGTTGAGGCTGCCGCACCGCCCAAGGCTCAACCGGAAGCCAAGGTAAAACCAAGCCAGGTTACCGAAACCCAGCCCGAAGAATCGAAAGAAACAGTACCGGTTCCAACTACCGAGCTTGCGGTGGACCCACAGGAAAAAATCAAGGTTGCGGCAATTGAACCTGATGAACAGTCGACAACCAGCAGAGAGGCGGAGGCTGTTCCGCAGGAGGAGTTTGCAAAACTTCCCGATTTGGTGCCAACGCCTGCTGCAAGACCTGCAAAGGCAAAGCCCAAAGTCGCCAAAACGAATGAACGCAAGGAAGCGGAAAAGCCTGCTGCAAAAATCGCCAAGGCGGCACCGAAGTCAAAAAGTAAAAAGCAGGCGGATGAAATTTCTGAATTGCTGAATAGGCAAAAATCGACAGCCAGCGGTGCCAAACGATCGAAAAGGCAAGCAGCCCTTGGGGCAAAGAAAACCACAGGCGAGAAACTGTCACAAAATGAAATGGATGCGCTTCGTGGCAAGATACAAGGCTGTTTCAATCTGACTGCCGGCATGGCCGATGCAGAAGAATTGCGGGCAACCGTTAAAGTCAGACTTTCGCCTTCTGGTGAACTTGAGGGCAAACCAATGGTTACCGCATCCGGTGGTAATGCCAGCGTTCGCCGTGCATTTAAAGGTGCGGCACGACGGGCCGTGCAAAAGTGTGCACCTTACGATAAGTTGCCTAAAGACAAATACCAGACCTGGGCCGAGTTGGTGGTGAATTTTGATGTGAGCGATATGCTCTAGGGCTATGAACTCGGGAACAGAAATACTGAATGGTAAGACGGGATTATTATTTTGATGTTTGGACATTACGCATCTATCTGCCGGGCTAATATTTTTGCATTGGTTCGGTTGCTGACAATTGCTGTTCTGTGGACCGGAATTGCATTGCAGCAGGCCAGCGCTTTGGTTGAGATTGATATTACTAAAGCCAATGTGGAACCACTGTCGATTGCCATTCCGGCATTTGTTGGTGCTGGCGGGGAGGCTGAAATTGCCCGAAAAATTGCTGCGGTGGTTGAGGCGGACCTTAAGCGTTCGGGACTTTTTGCCCCGATAGATCACGGTGCTTTTATCGAAAAAATTGGTAATCCAGATAATATGCCTCGGTTTGCCGACTGGAAGGTCATTAATGCGCAGGCCGTTGTCGTTGGCCGGGTGGTGCGCGAGGCCGACGGCCGGCTGCGAACCGAATTTCGCCTGTGGGACGTTTTTGCGGCCGAACAATTGACCGGACAGCAGTTTTTTACAACCAATGAAAACTGGCGCCGGGTGGCACATATTATTGCCGATGCGATTTATGAGCGATTGACCGGTGAAAAGGGTTATTTTGATACGAGGATTGTATTCGTCAGTGAAACCGGCGGTAAAGCCAAGCGCCGCAAGCGGTTGACCATTATGGATCAGGATGGCGAAAATCTTCGTTTCTTGACCAATGGAAATGATCTGGTTTTAACGCCACGGTTTTCACCCTCACGGCAAGAGGTGACCTATATGTCATTTGCCGGTGGGGAGCCCCGGGTTTATCTGCTTAATATTGAAACCGGGCAACGTGAGATTGTTGGTAACTTTCCTAACATGACATTTGCCCCACGCTTTTCTCCCGATGGTCAGCAGGTGATCATGAGTTTGCAGCATGGGGGCAATGCGAACATCTATACGATGGATTTGAGAACCCGCAAAACAACGCGGCTGACAAGTGCATCGGCGATTGATACCAGCCCGTCATATGCTCCGGATGGTACAAAAATTGTGTTTGAATCAGATCGTGGTGGCCGCCAGCAGCTCTATGTTATGGCGGCAAGCGGGGGAAAGGCCAAACGAATTTCCTTTGGCACAGGCTCCTATTCAACACCGGTCTGGTCGCCGCGCGGTGATCTGATTGCATTTACCAAGCGGTCGGGGGGGAAGTTTTTGATCGGGGTTATGAAAACCGATGGCTCAAGAGAGCGTATTTTGACCGAAGGGTTTCATAATGAGGGGCCGACCTGGGCACCAAATGGCCGAACATTGATGTTCTTCAGAGAAACGCCAGGCGCCAATGGCGGGCCAAATCTTTATACAATAGATTTGACCGGGTATAATGAACTGAAAGTCAAAACGCCGGGCTTTGCATCGGATCCCGCATGGTCGCCTTTGCTTGAATAGAGCTGTTTATTGAGTTGATAATCTGGCAGGAGCATTTTCCAGAACACAAAAAAGGGACGAAGCCGCCGCTACGTCCCTAATGTTTTTTATTCAGAAATAACTGAATTTAAGCTTACGCGTCGCGCAGATTGACAGCTTTTGGGCCACGTGCTTCTGGCTGAACTTCAAATTCTACCTTCTGTCCGTCTGAAAGCTGGCTCATGCCGGAGCGTTCCACATCGGAGATGTGAACAAATACGTCTTTTGATCCATCTTCTGGAGAAATAAAGCCGAAGCCTTTGGTTTGGTTGAAGAATTTTACGGTACCGATAGTCATAGTCTTGATAGTCTCATATTGGGTGTTTCCCCCGGTTCATTGTGTTCCGGTGGGGTGAAATGAGGTTAAGGCAGGGAAATTGGGGTGGGAGCAAAACTCACTTAGCCGAAATTCACCGACTTGCGCCGATTTTCACATTATTCAGGTAGGTGCATTAGCGCTGAAAAGCAAGTTATTTCACAGGCTGTTGGCGAAATAGTGAACTGAGGTGTGAGATTTTACAAGTTCATATTCCCATTCTCGCTTTTTTTATTCTGAGTATTACAATCGCACATTTATGTGATCCTATGGCCGTGGTTATTGCTTTTGGCTAGGTGTTAATCTGTAATTTGTCTTGATTTTATTGCCCTTAGATTGCCGCATTTTGCCCTTTAACAATCAAGCAGTGGGCGCACAAAGTTCGAGTTTATTACTGCGTTGCGCCCAAAGCGTATAATAGAGTGTAGCAAAGTAGGTATTTGAGTAACTTCAGGTTTTGGGATGGCAAATTTTCCATTTTGCAATCGGCGTCTCAAGGTCTGAATTCAAACCAATTTGTATTCCAGATTATGCCTGGCCCCTAACGGGTTAGGAACTTGAATTCTTGTATTTTATTAACCATGTTTCTTGTTCGGGGGTTAACCCCTTTTATGGTTACTGAAGTGCAACTGATTTTGATAAAGGAGTAACAGCCTTGCGAGTACTATCACCAAGGGTTTCCAGTATGGCATCCGGGAAGATCGCGGGTATTATACTGGTATCGGCAATGTTGGCCTTAACCGGTTGTGCATCGAAGAAAAAATTGCCAAATTCGGCCGGGGATCTCGGGCTGAATTCAGCTGCGCCTGGTACGCAACAGGATTTCACCGTTAATGTGGGGGATCGTGTGTTTTTTGAAACGGACTCTTCCTCGCTTACCACGACAGCGCGAACAACGCTTGACCGGCAGGCAACCTGGCTGGCGCGATATACCAGATATCCGGTAACGGTTGAAGGCCATGCGGATGAACGCGGCACCAGAGAATATAACCTTGCATTGGGTGCGCGGCGCGCTGCTGCAACCCGAGATTACCTGGTGGCGAAAGGTGTTCGCCGCGGCCGCATTAAAACCATATCGTTTGGTAAAGAGCGCCCGGTAGCCGTTTGTAATGATATTTCCTGTTGGTCGCAAAATCGCCGGGCTGTTACATTACTGAGAGGTCCAACCAGCTAGTTCGGCAGTATAAAGTTTAATTTAAAGAACGGCGATCTTTGGGTCGTCGTTTTTGTACCTGCCAGCGCCTCGGCAATTTTGATGAGCTTTTTGCGTAAAGTGAATTTTGCGTTTGTCGATATAAGCGATATATCTGCGGTGAATAAGGTGAATATCCATTGGACATGCAATGGGTTTTTAAATGTCAGGAGGTTGTGAGTATGAAAAGAATTGTTGGAACAGCGAGCGGAATATTGCTGGCATTGTCACTTTCAACGCAAGGTAATGCCTTTAGTGTTGAGACTGTTGGCGGGCCGGGAAGCAGCTTGCAAAAGAAGCAAGTTATTACACTGGGCATAAGTCCGAAAAAAACGGCGCCAGCGAGGCCCGTCCTGTTGGCCCAGTCGACGGCAGATAATGCGGTTCAGGTAAACCAGCTCCAGGAACTGGTACGTAAACTTAATGGACAGGTTGAAGAACTGTCATTTCAACTGCTGCAATTGCAGGAGCAAATCCGCAAAATGCAAGAGGACAACGAGTTTCGTTTTCAAGAGCTTGAGGACAAGCACTCAGATGCTGGAGCGGTAAAGAACAAGGCGCAGAAAATGGCTGCAAAAAAAGGAGAAAAACGCCTGGGAAAAACACGGCCGTCTGAAGTCGCGCTTGCGGGCCGTTCTTCAGGCGGAAATAAAACCAGCAAAACACTTAGGGATGCCGGTAGGGTTTTGGGGTTGCCAGCTCAAAACCTTGGAACTTTGCGATTTGATGCAAATGGCAATGTGATCGAAAGCGCGGTTGGAAAACCGCTCGATCTGACAAGCATCGGCAAACCATTTGATGGCCAAAATGTTCCAGGCGTCGATATTACAGATTTAAGGCCGGCAACATTGCTCGCTCGTGGCCGGGATTTTTATGATGCGGGTGATTATGCGCTGGCCGAACGCACGCTGTATAAAATGATCAAATCATATCCTGAAAACCAAAATCGTGCCGAGGCCCAATACTGGATAGGGCGCAGCCTGTTTGCCCGGGGCAAGTTTCATAGTGCAGCCACTATTTTTCTTGATACTCACAATGCCTATCCTGATTCACGCCAGGCTCCCGATACCCTGTTGCGGTTGGGGCTTTCGATGGCCGGGCTAAACCAGCGTGAAATTGCCTGTGCCACCTATGCGGAGGTTGGAAAACAATTTCCAAACGCTGATAAAGGCGTAAAAGAGCAAGTTCGGGTCGAACAAAAAAGCGCTGGATGCCGATGAATGCGGAATGCCAGCGCGACAAATGGCGAATTTTCGGAACATCTGTTTAAAGACCTGGTTGATGAAACCCACATTTTGGTTGCGGTGTCTGGTGGCAGTGATTCAATTGCGCTTCTATATTTATTAACTGACTGGGCAAAAGTCCCTAATCGCGCAAAACTAACGGTTGCAACAATCGATCATGGCTTGCGCAAGGTGGCTGCCGGTGAAGCCAAGCAGGTAGGATTGATTGCCCA
>Ga0256839_1003992_pt1 | contig 14738 bp, 14 predicted proteins | sample 354166metaG_FD_185968 | JGI IMG/M metagenome (GOLD analysis project Ga0256839, IMG submission 185968) | Hydrothermal vent microbial communities from Mid Atlantic Ridge, Atlantic Ocean - 354-166 | ecosystem: Environmental > Aquatic > Marine > Hydrothermal vents | place: Atlantic Ocean: Mid... | reverse complement strand
GCGAAAATTTATTTCTCTGCTTGCCTGTGGACAGCCATTGACGGTGTTTTTTTCAAGTATGGCGCTAACTTGAGATTTTGCTTCTTCAATTGTAAGGCCATTAAGCTCTTCAGAATTGATGATTGTGCCAATTCCAGTATAGGCCTCATTGGTGATTTTGAAGCTTTTAACGTCTTGATCTTTTGGCAAAACGACAGGGGTGACTTTTAATTTATATTTATTTGCGAAGTCTAAATCTCTTTGGTCGTGAGCAGGGCAACCAAAAATTGCGCCGGTGCCGTAATCCATAAGCACAAAATTGGCCACATAGATTGGCAGGGTTGCATCTTTTATAAGGGGGTGTTTCACGTGAATCGATGTATTAAAGCCAATCTTTGGTGCTTTTTCAATCTGCTCGGTTGATGTTCCTTGCTTTTTGCACTCAGCAATAAAGGCTTTAAGGGTAGGGTTATTGCTTGCTAGGCTTTGTGTTAATGGGTGGTCTGGTGAAAGCGCCATGAAGGAAGCGCCATAAATAGTATCTGGGCGGGTAGTGAAAACCTCTATAGTTTTTGTGTTTGTTAATTCATTGTCTGTTATTTCAAAAATAATTTTTAGACCCTCGGATTTGCCAATCCAATTGCGTTGCATTATGCGAACTTTTTCTGGCCATTCATCTAAGTCATCAATTGCATCAAGTAAGTCTTGTGCGTAATCGGTGATTTTAAAAGCCCATTGAGATAAATCACGCTGCTCAACAACAGCTCCAGAGCGCCATGCTTTGCCATCAATAACCTGCTCATTAGCCAACACGGTTTGATCGATTGGATCCCAATTAACTTTAGATTTGCGTCGATAAACAAGATTGCTCTCATACATATCAAGAAATAAAACCTGTTGTTGGTGATAATATTCTTCATCACAAGTGGCAAATTCGCGTGACCAGTCTATGCTTAATCCCATAGATTTTAGTTGGGTGCGCATGTGATCAATGTTTTTATAAGTCCATTCTCTTGGGTGGACATTATGTTTAATTGCGGCGTTTTCAGCGGGTAGGCCAAAAGCGTCCCAGCCCATGGGGTGAAGCACGTTTTTACCCTTGGCTCGTTGAAAGCGTGCAACCACATCGCCAAGTGCATAATTTCGCACATGACCCATGTGAATGCGTCCTGATGGATAGGGAAACATTTCTAATACATAATATGGATCACGTTCATCGTCATTGTTGCAAATGAATGTGTTGCGTTCTTGCCATATTTTTTGCCAATATGGCTCTTTGTCGTGTGGGTTATATCGCTCAGTTATGTTATCTATCACTTTAAACGAAATCCTTATATAAAATTGCTTATCTCTAGCAACAACATAAAAAGCAATATTGGGTCAATGGAAAGCTAAAAATGACAATTTCAGAGCAAAAAGTGCAAATGCGCTTAAATGATATAAAAGAAAAAATACAAAAAGCACAACTTCGTTTTAATAAAAATAATGAAGATGATAAAAAAGTTGAACTGGTAGCGGTAAGTAAAACCCATGGCGTAGATGAAATTGAGCAGGCAATTAAAGCCGACCAAAAAGTTTTTGGAGAAAATAGAGTGCAGGAGGCTTATGAAAAATGGCCTGAGTTAAAAGAAAAATATTCTGATATTAAGTTGCATTTAATTGGACCATTGCAAACAAATAAGGTTCGTGATGCTGTGGCTTTATTTGATGTGATTGAAACTGTAGATCGTGAAAAACTGGCTAGGAAATTGCGTGCTGAAATGGATATTGCAAAAAAAGAGCTGGATTTATTTGTGCAGGTTAACATTGGTCAAGAATCGCAAAAAGCAGGGATTGCTCCACAAGAGGCGGTTGAGTTTGTTAAAAGGTGCCGCAATGATTATGGGTTAAATATTATTGGTCTAATGGCAATTCCACCCGTTAATAAGGCAGCTGGTCCGTATTTTGCTCAACTGGCGCAATTAGCAAAAGAAGCTCAATTAGAAAATCTTTCGATAGGAATGAGTAAAGATTTTGAAATAGCTATTTATATAGGAGCTAATTATGTAAGAGTTGGTTCGGCGATTTTTGGTAAAAGAATATCACAGTGAATTGATTGGCAGTTAAAGGTTGCAGCTATATGATAGTGCTGGCTGTTTTGTTAAGAAATTATAGTTTATGAATGCAAGCTAGCGCGATAGCGGGAAAGTCAGATAGATGAATAAAAGAAAAATAATCCTTGTTGATGATGATGAGGTTTTAAGGAAAAGCCTTTGTGAGCAGATTTCTCGTTATAAGGAGTTTGCTATATCTGAGGCAAGTGATGCCATGGAGATGTTCGATAAGGTAAAAAATTCTCATTATGATTTGATGGTTTTAGATGTTGGGTTGCCTGATATGGACGGGCGTGAGGCTATAAAAATTTTACGCCGTGAAGGCTTTAAAAGCCCAATAGTTTTGCTTACTGGCCATGATAGTGAGGCAGATGAAATTCTTGGGCTTGAGGCTGGTGCTAATGATTATGTGACTAAGCCGTTTCGTTTCTCGGTGCTTTTGGCGCGCATTAGAGCTGCCCTTAGACAGCACGATCAAAGTGAAGATGTGGTCTATACTATAGGGCATTATAGTTTTATCCCCTCAACAAAGCTGCTAGAAACTAAAGATGGTGATAAGGTTAGATTAACTGATAAAGAGACTTCGATTTTAAAATATTTATATAGACAGGGTCACGATGTTATCTCTCGTGATGTTTTATTAAAAGAAGTTTGGGGTTATAATAATAGAGTGACTACGCATACGCTTGAAACTCATATTTATCGTCTTAGGCAAAAAATAGAAAATGATCCTGCTAATGCACGATTGTTGGTAACAAAAGACGGTGGTTATTGCCTTATAAGCTAGGGTTTTATAGGCTGGATAAATAGTTAGCTTATTTTTGAAAATAATTGTTGGGGGGCTATAATCAAATGGAGCATGATAGCGCTTCAATTCTTGGTGGTGTGGAGTTTTTTGATGTCTGCAATGATGAGCAGATAAGATTGCTAGCATTTTCAAGTGAGAATCTTAATTTTCGTGCAGGGCAAGTTATAGTTGAAAAAGGTGAGATGAGCGAGGGAGCCTATATTATCAATTACGGCTGTGTCATTATTGGCGAAAGCGCACAAAACACAACTAGCTTTTGTGGTCCTGGTGTGATGATTGGAGAGTTAAATCTTCTTATGAAGAGAGTGCATCAATCAACAATAACAGCGCAAGGGGAAGTTGATTGCTTGTTTGTACCACGTGGCGCATTTCAAAAACTATTAAAGCAATATCCAGATTTGGCTTCTTATTTTATAGAAAAAATAGAAGCGGGGCTTGATGATTATTTGCAATCAATCAATCTGTCATCGTTGAATGAAAGAAATGTTAAATAATAGGTTTTAACTAATCAAAATCAACTATAATTGGGGCGTGGTCCGAGGGTTTTTCGCTCCAGCCGCGCACTTGGCGTAAAACTCTTGCATTGGATGAAAGTTCGGCCATGTCGGGAGTTGACCATATATGATCTAGTCGGCGACCTTTGTCGGAGGCATTCCAGTCTTTGGCGCGATAAGACCACCACGAATATAGTTTTTGCGTGGTGGGAATATGTTGACGAACAAGATCTGTCCAGTTGCCTTGTTCAAGTAAGTTATTGAGTAGATCAATTTCTTGTTGGGTGTGGCTAACTACTTTTAATAATTGCTTGTGATTCCATACATCATTTTCATGCGGTGCAATGTTAAAATCTCCAGCAATAATCTGCTTATTTTTAAATTGACTCTCTTTGAACCAATTTAGCATCTCATCATAAAAACCAAGCTTATGAGCGAATTTTGGATTGATGATTGGGTCTGGCTCATCACCTCCTGCAGGAATGTAAAAATTATGAATGTTAATTGCTCCGCGGCCATAATCAACATTTGCGCAAATATGGCGCGCATGATCAATATTAAAAAATTGCCGACGCTCGACTTTTTCTAGCGGAATTTTAGATAAAAGCGCTACTCCATGATAAGCTTTTTGCCCGTTAATAGCTTGATATGTATATCCAGCTTTATTAAAAACCTCTTTTGGAAATTGATCATTAGTGCATTTAATTTCTTGTAGGGCAAGAACATCAGGCTTTTCTTGAGATAAAAAATCGAGCACCAGATTTTGGCGCATGCGAATAGAGTTGATATTCCATGTTGCAAGAGAAAGTGGCATTTGAACCTACAGATTTTTAGATTTAAAGAGAACTGGAATGCTAAAGAAGGATCGAGGAATCTCAAGGTTTTTTTGCACATCATAGAGTGAAAAGGTTAGCTGCGCCCCACTTGGCTCAGTTAATGTCCATTGCTTAAGGTCTTTTGTAGCAATATCAAAAATTAGGGCTACCTCAACAGTGCCGATCACTGTTTCATCAGCTAAAGATATTGATATATAGTCATTTGAAGAAGTTACATCAATAATATTTGCGGCCAAGAGATCAATGTCTTGTGCTAAGAATTGCCTTAATGGAATTTGATCTTGTGGATAGGCATATTTAGTTTCTTCGCGCCTATCAATTATATAAAAGCCTTTACCGCGAGAAATTATTTCCTCACGTGATGGGGGGGCGTATTTAAAGCGAATTTTATTTGGTCGCTCGAGATAGAAAACACCCTCAACTCTAGTTCCATTAGTGTCAATTTGTAGAAACCTGCCAACCATGGTTTTTATATTAGAATTATATTCACTGATTTGATTTATTAATTCGGTTTCTTGTGGTGTTAATAAGCGCTGCATTGCGCTGGCAGGGATAATTGCAAAGAATGATAAGATGAGAAATAGCGCTAATCGTTTAAGCATTTGAGTAAATCCAATATAATTTCAAATTACTATAACGCTTAACGTTAAATTGCGGCAATATCACGTATTATTATAAAATTTTATAATAATAAGATTTTTGTTTATGCGATTGCCAAAGAGGCTAGAAAAGTTACTAAGAAGAAACTAGTTATAAGTAAAAATTTAGACATGATTATTTCCTTTAAATATTGTTTGAAATAATCACTATCATAGATTAGCTGAGCAATCGGTGAGCTGGTTGTCAGTGAATTGTCAGTTTAAAGATTTGGTTTTCACAACTAATAGTCAATTCCATCGCCAACAAGAATTTCTCGTTTCCCTGCATGGTTGGCTGGTGAGATGATGCCTTCATTTTCCATTTTTTCAATTAAGGTTGCAGCGCGGTTATAGCCAATTGATAAGCGGCGTTGTAGATAGCTAGTTGAGGCCTTTTTGTCGTTTAGAACGATATTAACAGCCTTGTCATACATTTCATCACCAGAGCCAGAAAACTCACCGCTTTCAGAAATAGCACCTTCTTCTTCAATTTCCTCAGTAATTGTTTCTAAATAATCTGGTGTGCCTTGAGATTTTAAATGAGCTATTACATCTTCAACTTCTTGATCTGAGCAAAAAGGGCCATGCAGGCGACGCGTGCGTCCGCCCCCAGCCATATAAAGCATGTCACCCATGCCTAATAATTGCTCGGCTCCCATTTCACCAAGTATAGTGCGCGAATCAATTTTTGAAGTTACCTGAAAAGAAATGCGAGTTGGGAAATTAGCTTTAATAGTGCCTGTAATAACATCAACTGAAGGGCGTTGGGTTGCAGTTACTAAATGAATGCCAGCGGCACGTGCCATCTGCGCAAGGCGCTGAATAGCCCCCTCAATATCCTTTCCAGCCACCATCATAAGATCGGCCATTTCATCAACAATGATAACAATGAATGGCAATGGCTCAAGCTCAAAAGTCTCGCTCTCATAAATTGCTTCACCTGTTTCTTTATCAAACCCTGTCTGAACAGTACGAGTGATAGCTTCGCCTTTTGCGCTAGCTTGTTTTACTCGTTGGTTAAATCCATCAATGTTGCGCACGCCAATTTTACTCATTTTGCGATAGCGATCTTCCATCTCACGAACTGCCCATTTCAGCGCTACAACTGCTTTTGTGGGGTCGGTAACAACCGGTGATAAAAGATGCGGAATGCCATCATAAACTGATAGTTCAAGCATTTTAGGATCAATCATAATTAACTTGCATTGCTCTGGGGTCATGCGATAGAGCAAGGAAAGAATCATGGTGTTAATGCCAACTGACTTACCAGAGCCAGTTGTGCCAGCAATAAGAAGATGGGGCATGCGGGCAAGGTCAGCAATGATTGGCTCACCGCCAATTGTTTTACCCAAACAAATATTTAATTTGCCTTTGGCTTTTTCAAAATCACTGGAGGCTAGCATTTCACGCAAATATACTGTCTCGCGTTGCTGGTTAGGTAATTCAATGCCTATAGCATTGCGACCTGGAATAACTGCAATACGAGCAGAAATTGCGCTCATTGAGCGGGCAATATCATCTGCTAAGGAGATAACACGGCTTGATTTAATACCAGGGGCTGGCTCAAGCTCATAAAGTGTAACAACAGGGCCGGGGCGCACATTGATAATATCACCCTTAATACCAAAGTCCATTAAGACTTCTTCTAATCTGCGGGCGTTTTCTTCTAATTTTTGCGGACTATGTTCAGCGGCAATATTTTTTACTGGGGGTTGTGCCAGTAGATTTAACTCAGGAAGAATAAAACCATCTTCTTTGAGCAATGAGCCTTGAGCCTCTACCTCTTGACGTTTGCCAAGGGCTATTTTTGCTGCTGGGGCGTTTATACGTGAGCTTGGTGTATAGGAATTAGTTGCGGCTTGCTCAACACTTAGACGAGCGTCATAATCGTTATTGCTTAGCTCTGGGGGATTATCTGCTATTTGTTGCGGATAATTATCAGTATTAATACCAGCTTCCATTTGAGGCTCAATTCTTTGATGTGCTGAAACTGGCTCTGGATTGTCTAAAGATGGTTGGGCTTGAAAGGGGTTGCCTCTTTCATATTCATCATTAAAACTATTATTACTAATATTAACTGAGATGTTTGAACCTGATTTATTAAATGTTCTGCGCCATGCAGTTTTAAAGGCTAATATTGCATGGGCAACTGCACCTAAAATTATATCAAATATTCCAGTGCGATATTTTTCATCCTCAAGGGGCGGAATTTTTGTTTTTGGCTGTTTTGCACTAACACCGGTTGCAAGCCATATTAAAGCAAGGGTGGCGGGTAAAAGAATTAGTGCAAAAATTATATTAGTTCCACTATCAAGTGTTTGATTGGAAATTATCGATGCAAGGGACAAAAAACCTGAGCCTATAAGGCCTCCAAGCCCGCTTGGAAGTGGCCAAGAGGAGGGAATGGTTAAAAAAGAAAGAAACCCAGCGCCAATTATACTATATCCAAGCCAGCTTAATATGCGCAAGCTTAGGCGCGGAATATTTTTATTTTGGATTAAATACCATGACCAAAAAACTGGCGCTAGCAACATAAAAATTGCCCCAAGGCCAAAAAATTGAAAGCCAAGGTCTGCAATGATTGCACCAATTGCACCAAGCCAATTGTCTGGGTTTTTGTCTATTGAAAAAGAAAGACTAGGATCATTTACAGACCAAGAGGCAAGTGCAGCTAAAATTAGAAAAATTGCCCCTAGAAATAAAAACCCAACCAGCCGCCTAGGAATTGAAAAGGCAAAAGCTTGTGCCTTTTCTTGGTTATCTTCCAATTGTGGGGCGGTATATATAGCCATTTATAATTCTCAAGCTCGCTAAAAATGAATATTAAGCGATATTGTAATGACTCATAGTTAATTGAGGGCTAATTTTATGGGTTTTTGAAATAAAAAAGTCACCGGACTGAATTAGCCCGATGACTTGAGATTATACAGCTATTTTAGACTTTAAAACTCAGGATAAGCCTCAACACCAACCTCTGACTTATCAAGTCCAAGAGCTTCGACCTCTTCGCTTACCCTGATGCCAATAGTGACTTTTAGAATTAGCCAAACAATTGAAGAGGCAATAAATGTAAATGCACCGATTGCACTCACTCCAATAATTTGGGTGATTAAACTAGCATCACTATTAGTCCACGCAACAATTAATGTTCCCCAAATACCAGCAAGCAAGTGAACGGGAATTGCACCAACTACATCGTCAAGTTTTAATTTATCAAGCAATGGAATGGTAAACACAACTATTGCACCACCAATTCCCCCAATGATAAGAGTTTGCCATACTTCTGGTGCAAGCGGCTCTGCAGTAATTGCAACAAGGCCAGCTAGTGCGCCGTTGATAACCATTGTTACGTCAACTTTTTTGTAGATTAGTTGCACTAAAAGCATTGCGGTTATTGCACCGGCTGCAGCTGCAAGATTAGTGTTAGCAAAAATGCGAGAAACATCTGCCACATCAGCAATTGTTCCCATTGCTAATTGTGAAGCACCATTAAAGCCAAACCAACCCATCCATAAGATGAACATTCCAAGAGTTGCCAGTGGAATTGAAGAACCGGGCATTGGAGTTACCATGCCGTTTGCGCCATATTTGCCTTTGCGAGCGCCAATGAAGATAACGCCAGCAAGTGCTGCCCAACCACCAACTGAGTGAACAAGAGTTGAGCCTGCAAAATCAGAAAAGCCAAGTTCAGCTAACCAGCCGCCGCCCCATTGCCACATGCCTGTGATTGGGTAAAGCACGCCTGTTAGAACAACTGTAAAGGCAAGAAAAGCCCACAATCTAACACGCTCAGCAACAGCACCAGAAACAATTGAAGCGGTTGCAGCTACAAATGCCATTTGGAAGAACCAATCAGAGGCAACAGAATAACCAGCATCAGCAGTATCTGCACCAGGGCTTGGAAAGTTTGATGGAGTGAAAGAGCCAATAAATCCGCCAGCTTCACCGCCATACATTACATTATAACCAATTAGCCAAAACATTAGACCAGCAATTGAATATAAAGCGATATTTTTAAGGGCTTGCATTGATACGTTTTTCTTACGCACAAGACCTGTTTCAAGCATAGTAAAACCAGCCGCCATCCACATAACCAAAAAGCCACCAATTAGAAATAATAATGTATTAAAGATTTTGGCATCACGATCGCCAAATGTATCGGCAACTATTGTGCTAATTGCATCACTCGCGGCAGCTGCCGCTTCTTCAGGCGTTGCACCATCGGCTAGGGCGGCATCAGATGCCGATGCGCCAATGGCTTCAAGTGTGGTGTTTATAGCAGAGTTAACATCAACACTTTGCGCTAATGAGGGGGAGGCAAGCATAAAAATTGCGAAGAGTGCAAATATTCCTGCCATTAGTTTATTTGATAATTTAGTCATTTTATTCTCCAAAATGGGATATGTTTAGGTTTTGAGTGATGATTAAAGGGCTGTGTCGCCAGTTTCGCCTGTGCGAATGCGGGTTACTTGCTCAAGGTCAAAAACAAATATTTTGCCATCGCCAATTTTACCAGATTCTGCAGTTTTGCGAATGATATCAACGACTGTGTCGGCCTGTGCAGTTGCGACAGCTATTTCAAGCTTAAGCTTTGGAATGAAGTTAACTTGATATTCTGCACCACGATAAATTTCAGAATGTCCTTTTTGGCGACCATATCCCTTAACCTCAGATACGGTCATGCCATGCACATCTGCTCCACTAAGCGCCTCACGCACAGTTTCAAGCTTAGATGGTTTGATAATTGCCATTATAAGTTTCATTATTTTTCCTTCTTAGAAAATTGTCAGCGTTAAAGTTAGAATTCATCTATTAGTTATCAAGATGTGTGCCAAGTTTAGCGCTAAATAGGTAAGTATTTGATTTTATTAGGTTTTATATGGCGTCATTGATTTTAAAACTGGGAGGGAAGTATAAGTCTCGGGGAGTGTGCTTATTATTTAGGCGTAAAAATAAGCGCTGCTTAAAAAATAATCACAACAAGATGTCTTGCTCTTGTAAGAGATGTGAAGCTAAATAGCCTAACTGATTTGTTGATAGTTTTAGTGAGGTGAGCAAAATGAGCAAAAACATCAAAAATTATGATGTGATAATTGTTGGGGCTGGCTCTGTTGGTCTAACAATGGCTGCTGTTTTGGCTAAATTTGGCTCTGAGATGAAAATTGCTATTCTGGATCGTAAGGCTTTTGAGGTGCCACTTGATTCGCGCTCTTCTGCTTTGGCGGCTGGGGTTACGCAGATATTTGAGGCGCTAGGTATATGGCAAGATATGCTTGAGACATCTTGTCCTATTGAGACAATGAAAATTACTGATTCTGGAAAAAATGATATTTCTCGGCCAGTTTTTTTGTCAATTGAGGGAGATGTAGCACCAAACCGCCCCTATGCGCACATGGTTCCCAACATAACGACAATTAAATACTTGCTAAATGCCGTTAAGGATAAGGTAGATTTAATTGCACCAGTAGAAATTAAGTCACTGCAAAGCGGGACAGAATATTCAAAGCTGGTTTTGGCAGATGGAGTAATATTGCAAGCGCCATTGGTTATTGGTGCAGATGGTGCGCGCTCTAATATGCGTGATATGGCAAAAATTTCTGTCATGGGGCATGATTATGGCCAGTCTGGAGTTGTCACTACGATTAGTCATGAAAAACCGCATGAAAATACAGCCTATGAGCATTTTCGGCCCAATGGGCCTTTTGCTTCATTGCCTTTGCCAAATAATCGCTCATCATTGGTTTGGAGTGAAAAGACAAAACAGGCAGAGATTTATCGTGATATGGCGCATGAGCAATTAGAGAGAGAAATTGAAAAAGTAATGGGGCATTGTTTAGGCAAGGTAAAAATTGAAGATAAAGTGCAGGCTTTTCCTTTGAAACTACAGGTTGCTAAAAAATTTATTGCGCCTCGTTTTGCGCTTATTGGTGATGCGGCGCATTTTATGCACCCAATAACTGGGCAGGGAATGAACCTTGGGCTTAAGGACGTTGCAATATTAGCTGAGGTAATTATTGGGGCAATGCGTTTGGGGCAGGATTTTGGTGCAAGTGATGTGCTTGAGAAATATCAAAAACTACGCAAAGCTGATGTTGCTTTGATGGCTGTGGCAACTGAAGGGTTAAATAGATTATTTTCGAACGATATAGCGCCATTAAGAGCTTTTAGAGATATTGGCCTTGGAATAGTTGATAGGTTGCCAATTGTTAAAAAACCACTCATTCGTCATGCCGCCGCTGTTGGAGATGTGCCGCGTTTGATGAAAGGTTTGCCAATTTAGGTTTATAAATATGAGTATTATATATGTTGATGCAGATGCCTGCCCAGTTAGAGATGAGGCACAAAAAGTTGCAACTAGATATGGATTAAAAAGTATTTTTGTTTCAAATGGAGGAATAAGACCATCAAGTGATCCTATGGTGGAAATAGTGATTGTAGCTAGTAGTGCTGATGCGGCTGATGATTGGATTGAAGAAAATATAAAAGAAAAAGACATTGTCGTCACGCAAGATATTTTATTGGCCGCTAGATGTTTAGAAAAAGGAGCTTTTGCGCTCGGCACAACGGGAAAAGAATTTAGCCAAGCAAATATTGGTATGGCATTATCGATGCGTGAGTTAAACCAGCATTTGCGTGAAATAGGGGCGGGCGGGAATTTTAATGCTGCCTTTAAGCGAAATGATCGCTCACGTTTTTTGCAGGCTTTGGATTTATTGGTGACAAAATCTATTAAAGTTTAGGCAATTAGTGGTTATTTTAATGCGTCATATTCTTGATCACTTATGGTGCGTGATTCATCAAGGCATAAAAGCGGAATAGAGTTTTTTATTGGGAAAGCGAGGCGAGCTGCGGGTGAAATAAGCTCTTTTTTATCTTTGCTAATGATTAGGCGAGTTTTGGTGAGTGGGCACACCAGCATTTCAAGCATTTTTTGGTCTATTTTATTATTGTCTTTTTTCACTTCAAGCCTCTTTTTAAAATCCTTATTGTAAATTATTGCCAACATCAGCACGGCTCATTTTTAATTCGGCTAAAGCAATTAAAATTTCAGCTCGATCCGCAATGGTTTTTGCCTCCAATAAAGCCTGTTTTTCAATCTTATCTAGTGGGGCAAGCATTGAAGCAAAATTTACTAACTCATGAATATTTGTTTTTTCAACAAGCTCCCAATCTATATCAAGGTCAACAAATTCCGCAAAAGGACGCATTACAGATAAAAAATGCTCTTTATCTATTATATTATCATCAGTTGAAATATTTGAATTAAGATAATCAAGGCTGAATTCAAAATTATCAACTTCAAATTTGTAAAATGGTTTGTTAGAGCGTTTTTGTTTGAGCAAACGAAAACGGGTAATTCCCTTTAGCACAATTAGATATTGCTCTTGGTCAATTTCTTCAAAATGAACCAATCGAGCAATTGTGCCAATAGGAGCAAATAGATCAATATTTTTTTGTGATTTAGTAGTTTTTAGGCTTGGTTGAATGAGTCCAACCAGTCGGTTTGTTGCTAAAATATAATCAACAAGCTCGATATAGCGCGGTTCAAATATATTTATTGGCAAATGAGTATGGGGGAGTAATAGCGCACCCTCTAGGGGTAAAAGCGCTAAAGATTGAGGTGATTGTTCTGGGCTATAGGGGTGTTTGGCCATTCTATCTCACTGTTTTAAGAAAATAAAAGGCTAGATAATAACCGTCTTGCTTTTATTGTTTGCTCTGAGGTTTGCCCCCAGCTAGTAAAAAACTCTAATAATTTTTTACGCGCTCCATCATCATTCCACTCTCTATCTTGGCGCATTATCTCTATTAACTGTTCTGCTGCCTCAATGTAATGTTCGTTTTCATTCAAAACCAATGCTAAATTATATCGGGTTTGATGGTCATCTGGCTTATTTTCTAATTTTGCTTTTAGTTTGTCAGCTTCATGCTCATCACTTAAAGAAAGTTTGGCTGCCTCATTAAATAACTCAATTTTAGCTGCGAGTGAGAGGAATTGGGCTGATTTTTGCCCTTTCTCACTTACCCTATCTAATTCTTCTTGTGCTTTATCAAAAACCTTTGCCATTACATAAGTTTTTGCCAAACCAATAAGCGCATCATCGTTGTTTGGTTGATGTTCTAAAATAGTAGAAAAAATATGTTCGGCATCGGCATATTTTTCATGCTCTAGCGCAAGGTTAGCTTGCTCAAGTGCTTTTTCTAGCTGAGCGCTGAAATTATCACCCTGACCTTGTGGAGCAGAAGCGATGGTTTTTTTAGCAAATTCTAATACTTGTGAATATGGCAATGCACCCATAAAGCCATCAACTGGCTTACCATTAACAAAAGCTATAACCGTAGGAACAGATTTAACCCCCATTTGGGTTGCTAATTGTTGGTTTTCATCAAGATTGATTTTAACTAATTTTATTTTACCATTTAGTTCACCAATCACTTTTTCAATTATTGGAGTTAGTTGTTTACATGGTCCGCACCAAGGAGCCCAAAAATCAACTAAAATAGGCATGGATAAAGAAGCCTCTATCACATCTGCCTGAAAACCAGCGGTTGAGCCATCTATGATATAGTTAGAATTATTTGAAATATTCATTTAATATCCTAAAGAAAAATAATATTATCCTATTTTGGCAATTCAATAGCTGATGAGCAAGCATTAAAAAAATGGTTTTTTAAGTAAAATTACAATAATGCGATATTTTGGTTGCAATTCATGTTCGAAATGGGCATATAGGCGCGCGTTGACATGATGCTGTTTGGCTTTTATTATTTATCAAGCATCATATTTAGTTCAACTGGAGTGCGGGCGTAGCTCAGGGGTAGAGCGAAACCTTGCCAAGGTTTAGGTCGTCAGTTCGAATCTGATCGCCCGCTCCATTTATTTATCTCGCGGGGCGCACCGTAATTAGCATGACGAGCCAAGGTGGCTCTATGCTAATCACTGCCCCTCCGATGGGGTGACGTATTAGCGTCGGCTCGCTCAAAGCTCGCAAAAGGCAAGAGGCTTTTTATTTGTGTTGCTGTTGGTCGCTTTATTTTTGAGCTTATGTCGCGCAAGTTGCTTGGGTCTGATAATAAAAAATTTACTATAGATGTAGCCATAAGCGAAGCTTCAGGTGGTTTTTAATATTTTTCAATTATTAAAAAGATATGACCAGAAAAAGAAAAGCCAATATTGCTTACTTAAATAGATATAAGGGGCAACGAAGAATGCGAAAGATAACCCAAAGTTTTTTGCGATATATAAAAAATAAATTGTGGTATTTGTTGATTATATTAACTGTAATATTCTCTTATGGGATAGCCTCAGTGCTTCTTAGTGAGCAAAATAGTTTTACATTGCCTTGGAAACAAGTCGCTGTAGTTACTGGTGGAGGCAATTTTGAACTAAAGGATATAAATCCTCAAGTAAGGATGAGATCATTAAAAGCGCCAAGGGTGCTTAAAATAATTAAGGCACGAGTTCGGTATATTGTAGATGGGGACAGTATTTATCTCAAGGGTTATAAGCCGCAAATAAGACTTTGGGGAGTTGATGCCCCAGAAAGAGGTAAATATGGCTATCAGGCGGCAACAAGATATTTGAAAAAAATTGCTAAGGCAAGAATTTTAACATGCGAAATGGTTGATAAAGACAGATACGGGCGCACAGTTGCACGTTGTTTTCTATCAAATGGCAAAGAGATCAACCGAATGATGATTGAAAGTGGAACAGCGCAAGAATATACTCGTTTTTCAAAAGGCTTTTACAAAAAGTCACAGCGCTAATCTTAGCCGAAAATTGACCAATTCATTGATTTTGAGAGTTTTTCTAGGGCTTTTATGCCGATTAGTGAATTTCCTGTTTTGTCTAGCCCTGGAGCCCACACTGCGATTGAGGCGATATTTGG
>Ga0256839_1003991_pt1 | contig 14738 bp, 11 predicted proteins | sample 354166metaG_FD_185968 | JGI IMG/M metagenome (GOLD analysis project Ga0256839, IMG submission 185968) | Hydrothermal vent microbial communities from Mid Atlantic Ridge, Atlantic Ocean - 354-166 | ecosystem: Environmental > Aquatic > Marine > Hydrothermal vents | place: Atlantic Ocean: Mid... | reverse complement strand
ACGGGTTCTCGGGGGATAGTGGCGGAGGAGGTGGGATTCGAACCCACGGTAGACTTTCACCTACGTCGGTTTTCAAGACCGGTGCATTCAACCACTCTGCCACTCCTCCGACACGCTGCCAATACAGGCAATAATTTGATTCTGAAAGGCTAGATTTCCTAAAACTGGCTAAATCCTGCCGGTGTGGACATTTCATTTGCATTTTTTGCACGGGCTGTCTCTTCCCTTGGCCTGTTAACTCCGGTAGAGTGCGCGCAATGACCACAAAAGTGGCGTCAGGCAGTGCGGTCTTATGAGTTCAGTGGGGCCGGGGTTTTCGGCAAAAAACCAGGTAGAGCAGGAGATTTTATGCGCAATTTATTGGGAAGCCCGTTAATGGTAAAGCGAAGTGTGGCGGCTGTGGCCCTTCTGGTCACACTTGCTGGCTGCGAAAATCTTGCCGGCTCTCCAGCTGAGGCTATACCACCGGCACCAAGCGGGCAGGGCAGCACCTCGGTTAACCGCGATGTCGAGCGGCCAGATGTTTTTAGCGTGACCGAAAAAGCGCTATGGGACGGGCGGCCATCTTTGGGCGGAGTTTGGGTGGCCTATCCGACAAATATGGACCCCGAGCGTGTGATTATTCGCAATGGCAGCAACGGAAAATCCGTGATCGGCGCGCTTTTCCGGCGCGAGCGGGATAACCCCGGGCCCAAAATACAGCTTTCGTCCGATGCGGCCGTGGCGCTTGGCATTGTGGCTGGCTCGCCAACCGAAATCAGCATTGTGGTGCTGCGCCGTGAAGAGGTTGTGGTGGAGGTGCCAGAGGCCCCCGTGGCGGTTGCCGATGATAACATGACCATTCCACCACGCCGCGGAACTGTCGCTATTCCGGTGGTTGCCGCCCCTGCAGTTATGCCCGCCGCACCCGACACATCTGCCGCCGGTTTCGCTGCGATTGTGGAGCAAACTTTGGATGATGTGCCCGTGCCGGAAAGCGCCGTTGTGGCCCCTGCGCAAGTAACAGCCTCTGAAGGGTTAGGCGGGGTGTTTCGCTTGCGTAAACCCTATATTCAGGTGGGCACCTTTGCGGACGAGGCCAACGCCACCGCCCTGGTTGAGCAGTTGAGCGCGGCGGGTGTGCCCGCTCAGGTGCAAGCTGATAATCCGGATACCCCGACCTTGTGGCGCGTGGTCTCCGGCCCCTATAGTAAACGCTCCGAACGCACGGCACAGCTGCGCATTATCAAGGGCTTGGGCTTTGCCGATGCCTTTTTCTTCAAGTAAAGCAAGAGAGATATGATGACGTTATTGATCAGGTTATTGATGGCGCTGAGCCTGGTGGCGGCACTGCCGGCGCAGGCGTTGGAAACCGCAGCGCGCGCCGCGATGGTGATTGATTATGATACTGGCACGGTGCTGCTTGCCAAAAATGCCGATGTGCCATTGCCGCCGGCCTCAATGTCCAAACTCATGACCCTCAATATGGTGTTTGAAGCGCTCGAAGCCGGGCGCATAACGCTGGATGAGAAATTTGCGGTGTCGTCTTCGGCGGTGGCGGTGCGCGGCTCGTCGATGTTTCTGAATACGCGGGACCGGATTTCGGTGGATGATCTGATTAAGGGCGTGATTGTGCTTTCGGGCAATGATGCCGCGGTGGTGCTGGCCGAGGGGCTGGGCGGCACGGAAGCTGAGTTTGCACGGCAAATGACGGTGCGGGCACGCGAACTGGGGATGATGGACTCAACCTTTGTCAACGCCACGGGCTGGCCCGGCGAGGGGCAAATGATGAGCGCCCGCGACCTTGTGTTTCTGGCGCGGCGGCTGATCAAGGTTTTTCCGCAATACTACACCTATTTTTCTATCCGCGAGTTTCCGTTTGATGGCCGCACACCCGATAACCGCTTTAACCGCAACCCGCTTTTGGCGCTGGATATCGGGGCTGACGGGCTGAAAACCGGCCACACCGATGAAGCCGGCTTTGGGCTGGTTGGCTCGGCCGTGCGCAACGGTCGGCGGGTGATTGTGATGATCAACGGCATGGAAAGCGCAGCGGGCCGCTCAAGCGAGGCCGAGCGGCTGATGAGCTGGGCCTTTCGAGAATTTTCCATGAACACCCTGTTCGAGGGCGAGGTCGAAATTGCCCGCGCCAATGTGTGGCTGGGGGATGTTGCCGAAGTGGGCATGGCCCCCACCGAAGATATTTCGCTGCTGCTGTCTTATCGCACCCTGCCCAACATCAAAGCAGAGGTGATATTCGAGGGGCCGATCGAGGCCCCGATCATCAAGGGTGAAATGCTTGGCGAACTGGTGATAGATGTGCCGGATCGCGGCGTGCAGCGTTTTCCGCTGGCCGCCATGGCCGATGTTGCCGAAGCGGGCTTTATGGACCGTTTCAAGGCGGCGTTCACCATCCTGAAAACACGGATGATGGCTGGCGAACTTCTGTGAGTAACGGGTTTTTTCTGACCTTTGAAGGGGCCGATGGCTCTGGTAAATCCACCCAGGCGCGGCGGCTTTTCGAGGTGCTAAAGGCCGAGGGCCGAGATGTGGTGCTCACCCGTGAGCCGGGCGGCTCTAAAGGGGCAGAGGAGATACGGCGCTTACTGGTGGAAGGCGACCCCGGAAGGTGGTCTGCCGAAACCGAGATTCTACTATTTTTTGCCGCGCGGCGAGACCATCTGGAGCGCACAATCATGCCCGCCCTGAAGCGAGGTGCGATTGTGATTTCAGACCGTTTCAGCGATTCCACCCGCGTTTACCAAGGGGCTGCGCGGGGCGAGTTGCGGGCGCTGGTTGATACAATGCACGCGCTTATGATCGGCACGGAGCCGGACCTGACGCTGGTAATAGATATAGACGCTGAAACCGGCCTTAAACGCGGCTTGGCCCGCAACTCGGGCGAAGACCGGTTTGAGGAGCTTGGTGCGGGCTTCCAGCAAAAGCTCCGGCAAGGCTACCGTGCGCTGCTCACCGATTTCCCCCAGCGCTGCATTGGTATTGATGGCAAAGGCACCGAGGACGACGTTGCCACCCGCGTGCGCAGCGCCCTTAAAGGCCGTCTGCCATGAGCGAGGATGATGCCCTTCCGGAACCGGATGCCGTTGCCGGCGCGCCCCATCCGCGCCACGCGGGGCAGGTGTTTGGCCAAAGCCACGCCGAGGCTACCTTTCTTGAGGCCTTTAATGGCGGGCGTATGCACCATGCGTGGCTAATTTCCGGCCCTAAGGGCGTGGGAAAAGCTACGCTGGCATGGCAAATTGCGCGCTTCCTGCTCACGCAAAACGGTGACAGCCTGCTTGGCCAGCCGGGGGACCTAGCCGTAGACCCAAGCGCGCCGGTGATTGCCCGCATGGCGGCGCTGGCCGAACCGCGCTTGCTGCTGTGCCGCCGCCCCTACGACCCGAAAACCAAACGCCTGAAAACGGCGATCACCATTGACGAGGTCCGCAAACTCAAAGGGTTTTTCAACCTCTCCGCCGCCGATGGCGGGTGGCGAGTGGCGATTGTGGATGCGGCCGACGAGCTGAATTCAGCCGCTGCCAACGGCCTATTGAAAATCCTCGAGGAGCCACCGGAAAAGGTGGTAATCCTGCTGGTGGCGCACCAGCCCAGCAAGCTCTTGCCCACCATTCGCTCCCGCTGCCGCAGCTTGCGCTGCGAGACGCTGGATGAGGCAGAGATGGGCAAGGTGCTGGCACAGGTCGGCCAAACCGACACTATGTTACCCGCGTTGGTGACGCTGTCTGGCGGGTCTCCCGGGCAAGCCATTCGGCTACTGGCCGAAGAGGGCGTGAAGCTTTATGGCCAGATCATCGGGCTTATCGGCACCGCGCCGGGCCTTGACCGTGGCCTCGCGCTGGCGCTGGCCGATAAATGCGCCGCGCGCGGCAATGAAGCTACCTATGCCCTGATGATCGAGCTTATCACCTTGGCTTTGGTGCGGCTGGCCCGCCACGGTGCCGGGATGCCGATGGTGGAAGCTGCGAACGGCGAACTGGCGTTGGCCGAGAAGCTGTCAGGCAATGCCTATCAAGCCCGAATCTGGGCAAACTTGCAGCAGGAAATTTCTGCAAAAACCACCCATGCACGCGCGGTAAATCTTGACCCTGCGCAGGTGGTTCTGGATGCTTTGATACAAATCGACAAAGCTGCACGGCAGGTTGGCTAACATATTAAACTTTAGTGCTGTCGATAAATCCATCCCGCCTTTGACGTAAGGAAGCTTGGAATTTTTCCGCCAAAATTACTGTAACATGTTGTTATTATTCATGTATGTATGATCTCTCACATTCTACTAAACTCGTTTAGTAGAATGTGACCAGCTAATGTAGATATGCCTTTTTCATAAGCAGCGCATAGTGGCTTTTATCTATCTCTACATGCCTGTTTTTCGCCAAGCGCCGCAAGGGACGCTTGACCCCACCCGCCAGATACTTGATACCTTTAGGCACTTGGTAACTGCCAGCCACCACACCACTTTAAGGCCCGATATGCCCCGCATTATAGACAGCCACTGCCATCTCGACTTCCCGGATTTCGACGACGATCTTTCCGGCGTTATCGCCCGCGCCCAAGCTGCCGGTGTGGAGCGCATGGTGACGATTTGCACCAAACTCAAATCGCTGGACAAAGTGCGCGGCATTGCCGAGGCTTATACCCCTGTGTTTTTCGCCGCGGGCACCCACCCGATGAGCGCCGCTTCTGAGCCGATGGTCTCGGTGGAGGAGCTGCTGGCGGTCACGCAGCACCCAAAAATGGTGGGTATTGGCGAAACCGGGCTGGATTATCACTACACGGCGGAAAGTGCCGAGGTGCAAAAGCAATCCCTCGCCATCCATATCGAGGCGGCGCGGCAAAGCCAGCTGCCGCTGATCATTCATTCGCGTGCGGCTGATGATGATATGGCAGACATATTGCAAGCCGAGATGGCCAACGGGGCCTTCCCGCTGGTGATGCACTGTTTTTCGTCTGGTCCGGCCTTGGCCAAAACAGCGCTTGATCTGGGGGGATACCTGTCGATGTCCGGCGTGGCGACCTTCAAAAAAGCACAAGAGGTGCGCGATATTTTTGCCACCGCCCCAGTGGAGCGCATTCTGGTAGAAACCGATGCGCCTTACCTTGCCCCGCCGCCCCATCGTGGCCGGCGCAACGAGCCGGCCTACACCGCGCTTACGGCGCAAGTAGGGGCCGATGTGTTTGGCATGGAGCTGGACGTTTTCGCCGAGCAAACCACCCAAAACTTTGACCGCCTGTTCACCAAAGTCGCTGCGTGGAGGCCCGCATGAGCGATACCTATCGCTATACCATCCTTGGCTGCGGCTCCTCTGCCGGTGTGCCGCGCATTGGCAATGACTGGGGCGCGTGCGACCCTGAAAACCCGCGCAACCGGCGCCGCCGATGCGCCATGCTGGTGGAGCGCATTAGCGCAAACGGCACTACCCGCGCGCTGATAGACACCGGCCCCGACCTGCGCGAGCAGCTGCTTTCGGCTGATGTATCCAGCCTTGACGGCGTGGTTTACACCCATTCCCACGCCGACCATGTGCACGGGGTCGATGACCTGCGCGTGGTGGTTTATAATCTGAAAACCCGCCTCAAGGTTTATGCCGACGGGGCCACCGCCAATGCTTTGGTCTCGCGCTTTGGCTATGTGTTTGTGCAGCCCGAAGGCAGTGCTTACCCGCCGATTCTGGACCTGCATAATATTGATGGACCTGTTACGATTTCAGGCGCGGGGGGCGATATCGTGCTTAAGCCGTTTAGAAGCAAACACGGGCGCATTGATGCGCTTGGGTTTCGCGTTGGCGGGCTGGCCTACCTGCCGGATGTATCTGAAATGTATGAAGAAAGCTGGGCCGCCGTGCAGGGGCTGGATATTTGGGTGCTCGATGCTTTACGCCGCGAGCCACACCCGACCCACGCCCACCTCGCGCGGTCACTGGAGTGGATCACCCGCGCGGCCCCAAGGCAGGCGGTGCTGACGAATATGCACATAGACCTTGATTACGAGGCGGTGAAAGCCGAAACGCCCGATAATGTGGTGCCGGCTTATGACGGCATGGTGCTATGCCTGCCCGCATAACAGTGCCAATTTTCATGCTCATACAATCGGTTTGAAGTGAAACAGAAGCATGGGGAGGAGAGTGCCACCCCTTTTTGCGAGCAACACCCTGCCAGAGAATATTCCTTAATCTCGTTGTAATCTTTTCCGCCTAACATCCTGGCTTACAGGTGTTGGTAAAGGGAACGCCCGATGGGAGCTGGATTGATCAAACTGCGTGATAGGCTGCTTGCCATTCCAAATTATATGCGGGGGGCGCTGCGCTACTCAAATGAACATATAGTGCTCTTGGCGATACCCCTTATTTTTGCCGTATCAATTCTGGCGCTTACCACTCTGCCAGATGCAATTTCAGATAGAATGGTCTTGGTTGACACCAATCGGCGCGCCGAGCTTTGGCAAAGGCGGGTTGAAAACCTGTTTTCCGACATGATAGAAGGCCGCGATAGCCAAACGGATACCAAGCCCGCGCAGGACCGGTTGCTGGATGTAGCCCTAAGTTCCGATATCTATCGTATGAAGGTCTTTGACAGGTCCGGCACCATCATATGGTCTACCCGCGAAGGTGAAGTGGGGCAAACAACCGAAAGTAAATACTTCTTCGAGGTGGTCGCCAGAGGCCAGCCTTATAGCAAGCTGGATAACAAAAACCGTGACGAGATTGATAATATCGGACTATATGCCACTGTAAACAGCAATGTTCATACCGTCGCCGAAATATACCGCCCCTTTTTAAAAGCCGGCCGGTTTCAGGGCGCAATCGAGTTCTACTCCGATGTCAGCGACCTCCACTACATGCTGGCTGCCAATATTCGCGCCCTTATTGCGGCCCTTTCGGGAATCGGGCTTACGCTTTCTGTTTCGGGGGCGTTCCTTATGCTTCGAAGCAACCGGAGCCGGATGCACGAAATGAAAGCGCGCATGGACCACGATTCCGAGACGCTGGCCTGCCAAACCCGACTCTCGAAAGAAGTGCGGTTACTTGGTGAGCTGAATGAATGGTTGCAATCTGCCACCTCTCTCAGCGAGTTGTTTGGTATGATTTCCCGGTTTATGGGCCACCTTTTGCCAAACAGCGAGGGGGCTGTTTACGTTTATTCGAACTCGCGCGATGTGTTGGACGGGTGGTCGTCGTGGAATGGCGGCGACCTTCGTGAGCATATTCGCCCCGATAGTTGCTGGGGCCTGCGCCGCGGCCGCACATATGCGTTTACCCATAACGAAATACACTTTTCCTGTGCGCATACCGACCCAAAAGACATTCGCCCCTATTACTGTTTTCCAATCCTTGCCCATGGCGAAACTGTGGGGCTCATGCATATCCGCTCTGCCAAGGTTGCGGCCGATAAAGATTTCGAGGAGACCCGTCGACTTGCACAAATGTGTGCCGAACAAATATCAATGGCGATTGCCAATGTGCGCATGCGGGATCTGCTGCGTGAGCAATCCATTAGAGATTCGTTGACCGGATTATTTAACCGCAGGTACATGACCGAAATGCTTGGCCGCTTGGTGGGGCTATCGCGGGGAGGCGGCGAAAGTGTGGCTGTCCTTTCTATCGACGTTGATCACTTCAAACGCTTCAATGATAATCATGGCCATGATGCCGGAGATATCGTCCTGCGCTCGGTCGCTGAGGTTTTTTCCAAGTCTGTCAGCGGCAACGAACTCGCGTGCCGCCCGGGTGGTGAGGAATTTGCGGTGATTTTGCCGGGGCTGGATGTAGAGGCCGCAATGACAAGGGCCGAGGCTATACGCGCGAGTATTGAAGCGCTAAAGGTGCGGTATGGCGATGAAGACCTTCCAGCAATAACGATCTCTATCGGGGTCGCGCTCTCACCGATCCATGCACAGACTGTAGAGGAATTGTTGAAAACTGCGGATGATGCGCTTTATGCGGCCAAGGATAGCGGCCGAAACCGGGTTGTGAAAGCAGGGAACTGCGCGCAAAAAAAGCCTGTCACCAATGGCCCAAACATGATCTGAACCTATCCGGTTTTGAGGCGGCGCTTGTAAGATGTCGTAACCATAGGGATAGGGTGGGCAGATACCTGTTGCTGGTTGCCGCTGTTGGCAACCCATTTTTCTGACACAAATACAATATAAATTTTGAGGGCCTTTTCGCGCGTTAAGCAGATGAAAATGAGCGGTAATCCGCAGAGGCCGGAAATTAGGACTTTCTCGAATCAATGGTTGCATATATGTGTTTGTTAAATGCAATGTTTAAAAAAAGAGAATATCATGTCGAGCAAACGCAGTGTTTATGATGCAGAGCCCATTCCTGAATCCGCCCGCGCCGTGATTGACGGATTGATGGAAACGGGAGACCTGTTTCGCTATACCGCCAAGGCAGATAACCCCTCACAAGTGACCTTATTGGAAAAGGAATTTGCAGCCTATATGGGTAGCAAATATGCGCTGGCGGTTAATTCTGCCTCATCGGCGATTTACCTTTCTATGCTCTGTGTCGGGGTGAAGCCCGGCGACCAAGTGCTTATTCCGGCATGGACGTTTGCTGCGGTGCCATCAGCTGTGGTGCATGCAGGGGCCGTGCCGGTGCTGGTGGAGGTTGGCGCGAACCTGCGCATTGATATGGCCGATTTCGAGGCCAAGCTGAACGGCAATGTTGCTGCGGTGGTTATATCGCATATGCGCGGCCACACCTCGGATATGGATGCTATCAAGGCGCTGTGTGATGAACGCGGCGTGCCGCTGGTTGAGGATGCGGCGCACTCGCTTGGCACTTTGTGGAACAACCGCAAGGTCGGCACCATTGGCGCGGTCGGCTGCTTTAGCTTTCAGAGCTACAAGATGGTGAATGGTGGCGAGGGTGGCATTTTGCTAACGGATGATGCTGATATAATTGCCAAGGCTGTGTTTATGTCGGGCGCTTATGAGCATAACTGGGCAAAGCATGGCTACCCTGAAGTGCCATTCGAGAAATACCAGAACCTGTTCCCGCTGTTTAACCTGCGGATGAACAACCTGTCGGCGGCCGTGATCCGCCCGCAAATTCCGCTGATTGACGCACGGGTGAGCAAAGGGCTGGCGAATTATAACTATGTGGCCGAAAAGCTGAACGCCTCGCCGCTGATTTCAGTGCCGCCAGCGGACCCACGTGAACGCCGCGCACCGGATTCGCTGCAATTCAATCTCGTGGGTTTTGATGATGCGCAGGCGCGCCGTGTTATGGAGATTTCGACCGGACGCGGCAACCCGATCGCGATTTTCGGTATGCAGGGTGATAACGCGCGGGTGTTCTGGAACTGGAAGTTCATCGGCAATGTGCCCGAGCTGCCGATCACGCGGGCGATGCTGACGCGGGCCTGCGATATTCGTTTGCCCGTTGGCATGAGCCGGGAGGATCTGGATGAATCCATTAGCTTTATCCTTGATTGTGTATCCGAAGCAAGAATGCTGATCGCCTCGTAGGGGGGGTGGTCATCTAAGCTGGGCGCACGCATAGCGGCAGCACTCTCGCCCTCGGGTGGCGTGTGGGTCAAGTTAGAGGGCCCGCACTCTCATAGGTTTGCAAAAGCAAAGTGTGAGAGTGATGGATTCGGTCAAACAAGAGGATTACCGCCGCATACGGATATACTACCGGGTTTTCAACCCGTTGGTGGCCATCTACGACGGTGTCACAACCGACTGTGCATGAATCCTGAGCATCAGACGATTGGGAATAGGGCTAAAACAAGCATGATGGCCGAGAGTGCCCGACCAATGGTGTGGCGTTCAATCTGCTGTGAGCTGTGGCACTGCCGATGGTTGTAGGGGCACAGGTCAGTCTCAAAATATTTGGGGCATTAATCGGGGCATTGGTCAGCTAGCGCCATACACTCAATTTTAATAGATGGTTCTGAAGAAAACTGGTTGGGACGGTAGGATTCGAACCTACGATCTGCGCTACCAAAAAGCGTTGCCCTACCACTAGGCCACGTCCCAACACAGGGCTTATTTAATCGGGCCAGCGGGGGTCTGCAAGCGGTTTTTTGCAAATTTTAGCTATCCATTTTAGATTAGGTGGGCCACATTGCGGCGCAGGCAATTCGGGGTGAGTATGAACAAGCGGGATGTGGTGATAATAGGGGCCGGTGCGGCAGGGATGATGTGTGCCATCACAGCGCTTAAGCGCGGGCGCTCGGTGCTGCTGGTGGACCACGCCCATAAAATTGGTGAAAAAATCAGGATTTCGGGGGGGGGGCGGTGTAATTTTACCAATCTTGGCACGCGGGCCGAGCATTTTTTATGCCGCAATCCGCATTTTGTTAAGTCGGCTTTGGGGCGGTATTCACCGCAGGATTTTGTCCACATGGTAGAGCGCCACGGCATTGCGTGGCATGAAAAGGCGCAGGGCCAGCTGTTTTGTGACGGCAAGGCCACGCAGATTGTTGACATGCTAAAGGCCGAGCTGGCAGAGGCCGAGATTTGGAGCGGAACTACGGTGGAAAGCATAGAGGGCGGGTTTATGGTGCATACCTCACGCGGTGCTGTGCAGGCGGCGGCACTCGTGGTGGCGAGCGGCGGTAAATCTATTCCCAAAATTGGTGCCAGCGGGTTTGGTTATGAGGTGGCGCGGCACTTCGGGCTAGAGGTTTTGGATACGCGCGCGGGGCTGGTGCCGCTAACCTTTGGCGCGCAAGACCTTGTGGATTTTCGCGAGATGGCGGGGGTGGCCGTGCCGGTGTCTGTGCGCTGTGGCGCGGGGCAGTTCGCTGACGATTTGCTGTTTACCCATCGCGGTTTATCCGGCCCGGCGATTTTGCAGATCAGCTCTTTTTGGCATGAAGGTATGGCGCTGGAGATTGACCTGTTGCCATCTGGTGGGCTGCATAATGCTATAGCAGCGGCGCGGGCAGAGGCGGGCGGGCAGGCTGTGCAAACCATGCTGGCGCGGCTGTTTCCTAAAAAACTGGCGCGGTTCCTGGCAGCAAAGTTTGGCTTTAATGGCACAATTTCAGACCTCTCTAAAGCCGATATAAAGGCGCTGGATGCACAGCTTCGGCATTGGCAGGTGCATCCGATTGGCACCGAGGGCTACCGCACGGCAGAGGTGACGCTGGGCGGGGTGAACACCGATGAGCTGGACGCCAAAACCATGATGGCCCGCAAGGTGCCCGGTCTGTTTTTTATTGGCGAAGTGGTGGATGTGACCGGCTGGCTTGGCGGCTATAATTTCCAATGGGCTTGGGCTTCAGGCGTTGCGGCGGGGCAGGTCGCCTGACCTGCCCGCCAGGTTTATGACCCGATTTGCTCACGCAAGATCGACACCGTGAGCGACAAGAAAATATAGATCCCGAAAAAAAGGGCCAGCGCCAAAAGGGTGTTTTCAAGAGATTTCGGATGGGTGGGTTCATCCGGCGCGACCGGTGCCACCGCGAGGCTAAGGTAGCGGGTTTGCCGATTGGTTTCGATGCGCGCTGAGTCGAGGGATGCCATAGATTGCTGGAGCAGCATTTGCCGCATTTCAAGATTGGTGCGCGCAATGCTCAATTCACCGGTTATACGCGCCAATGAGGTGTCGCTGTTATTACTGGTAAACATGGCGGCACGGCGCTCAGCTATCCGCGCGGTCAAGCCGCTTATATCTTGCTCGATGGTTCGAACCTGTGCCTGATTGGGGGCCTCATTGCGGTTAATCTCTTCGAGCGCGAGGCGGCGTTGGTCGAGCTGGGCTTCCAAGTTGTTAACAATGGCCATCTGGCCGGTGGCATCGGCATCGGGGCTGATAACTCCGGCTGATTGCTGCAATTCAAGCACGCGCTCGGCGGCATCCAGCACGGCTTGCTCGGCATCATCGTAATTGTTTTGCGCTACGGTAAGCTGGTCTCTGCGCACGGGGGCGGCGAGCTTGTCCACCCGCTCTTCGGCAAAAGCAATCAGGGCGCGGGCAAATTCGGTGGCTTTTTCAGGCGTCAGTGCGATCACCGACATCCGGATAACGCCCTCGGTCGGATCATAGCCGATTTGCACGTATTTTTCGTATTTTTTATAGGCGGCTTCCATCGAGATATCAGGCGGCATACGCTGAATATCGTCAATATAGCTTTGCTGAAAATGGGCAACGAAGCCATTTTCAGCATTTAGCCTCTGCATGGCTTCGCGAGAGGTGAGATAGCCTTGAACGATCACCGAATCCTCAAGGTTTGAAAGGCCGCTGCCCCCGAGAAAACCGCCAGCGCCAGCAGCTGACGCGCCCCCACTATCGGGCTTTTGAATAACCATTTGGCTATCAACCTGATACATGGGGGTGGCGACTATATAAAAATAATAACCGGCAAGCCATGTGGGCAAGGCCACAAAAATAAACAAGCGCAACGCGATCAGAAGGAATCGTGCCTTACGCCGCCGCGCCATGGATTTTTGAATCTTTGCAATGTCGGCCTGCCGCTGCGCTTCGGTGATTACGTCAGGCGCTGCCGGGGCCCCGCCGGGGGCTTTGGCACCGCCACCGCCTGGCATAGGATTTTGCGCGGCGGCTGTGGTGTCTAGCATGGTTACACGGTCGCGGGTCACATCAAAACCGCGCTCTTCCAGCATTTTGGCTGCTTCTTCGCCACTGGAGGGGCTAAGCCCCATGCGCACAGCTTTACGCCGCGCCATACGAAAATAGGCCGGCGTGCCGGGCTTTGGCCCAGCACCCGGCTTTTGGGGTGACATCGGGGTGACGGTTACATTTTGGTTACGGCTGGTCATATTCATACAACGCTTTAGCTTTTTCGAGGCTGTCAAACATATGCAAATGCCCGTCCTTTAGCACGGCGGCTCTTGAGCAATAGCGCTCCAGAATAAAAGCCGAGTGGGATACAATCACCACGGTCGACTTCGTGAGCCTTTCATGCAGTACATTCCCTGCTTTTCGGTTAAAATCGGCATCTGTGCTGCTCGGCATGCCCTCGTCTATCAGGTATATATCAAATTCCAGCGCCAAGAGCAACGCAAACGACACCCGCGAAGACATGCCTTGAGAGTAGGTTCTCATCGGCATATCGAAATATTCGTCAATGTTAACAAGGTAACGGCAAAAAGCCTCGATGTAATCGGGGTCCAGCCCATAAAGCCGCGCAATATAGCGGGCGTTTTCCGAGGCCGAATGCGCGGGCACTATGCCGCCCATAAACCCGAGCGGAAACGAGATGCGCGAGGTGCGGATGATTTTGCCATCATCGGGCTTTTCCAGCCCTGCCATCATGTTGATCAGCGTGGTTTTGCCGGTGCCGTTGGCCGCCAGAATGCCGAGCGATTGCCCCTGTTCCACGGTAAAGCTGGCGCGGTCAAGGATGACCTTGCGCTGCGTTCCCGTCCAGAAGGATTTACTGACATTTTCAAATTTTAGCATCGACGCCAACTCTTTCACAAGAATGCGGCAAAAATACAGCCATGATGTTAACAAGCCGAAATGGAAAGGGCGTGGCGCTAGACACTCTTTTTCTCGACCCTGAACAGCACGCCTACAATCAGCGACACCACTGCGGCGGCAAAGCTGAACAGCGCTCCCATTTTGGCGGCGTCCTGAATGTCGCCTGCCGGAAAGGCCACCGAGGCCACAAACAGCGCCACCGTAAAGCCAATGGCCGCCACACAGCCGAGCACAAACAGATCAGAGGTGCGCATGCCCTCGGGCAAGCCAAAGCCCAGTGGGCGCGCGCCGATCCAGCCAAAAATGAAAATGCCCAACGGCTTGCCGATCAGCAGGCCCGCCAGCACCAGCCATGTGGCCTCGCCCATGGCCGAAAACTGGATGCCGGCATTAAACAGGCCAAAGAAAAACAGGATGATTTCCACGGGGTGTTTGAGCCAGTGCTCGATACAGTTGAGCAGGTCTTTCAGGTGGGTTTCGGCGGCGGAAAAGAAGCCATAGGCGCGGTCGGCGTGCGGGATGGTGGGCACGATGAACAGCAGGCCAAGCGCAGGGTGAATGCCCGAGCGCATGAAGGCATACCACGAGATGCAACCCGCGATCAGGTAGGGCCAGAAGCTGGCCTTTTGGCGCATCCATGTGGAATAGGGGCGGTTCTGGTCGCCCTTGTCCATCCGGCGGGGCAGCCAGTTGGCGAGGATGTAAACCAGCGCGGCAACGCCCGCCGAAACAAACAGCCAATTCGGGGCCAGCTCGCCCGACGGGTAAAAAATAGCCAGAATAATCAGGCCAAGCGCATCATCGGCAATGGCCAGCAGCAGCAAGAAGCGCACAGCGGGGTGGCCCGCGCCAAACACCATGCGCCCGATCAGGTAGGAAAAGGCGATATCGGTGGCCGTGGGCACGGCCCAGCCATTGGCCACCGCGTCAAAGGTGGTGGAGCCAAGAACATAGGCAATGCCAAGGTAAACCGTGATGGGGCCGAGCATGCCACCAACGGTGGCGATCAGCGGCGTGACCGCCTTTTTGCCGCGCAAAGAGCCGGATTCGAGCGCCACGGCCTCCCACACCTCTTTGCCTGCCATGGCAAAAAATAGCGCCATCAGCACATCGTTTACGAGGTAATGCGGGGTGAGCACGCGGCGGCCGTCTTCCAGAAAGCCGATCGGTCCGTCGGACCAGATTTGGAAATCAACCATTTTGTGGTAAAAGTCGATATAGTAATGCGGCTCCCCGGCCACGGGGATGATCAGGTCAAGGTTGGCCCAGAGCAGCGCGATAAGCGCCCCGATGATCAGCAGGAGCGAATACGATGTTAGAAAATTCCAGACGCGA
>Ga0256839_1003990_pt1 | contig 14740 bp, 14 predicted proteins | sample 354166metaG_FD_185968 | JGI IMG/M metagenome (GOLD analysis project Ga0256839, IMG submission 185968) | Hydrothermal vent microbial communities from Mid Atlantic Ridge, Atlantic Ocean - 354-166 | ecosystem: Environmental > Aquatic > Marine > Hydrothermal vents | place: Atlantic Ocean: Mid... | reverse complement strand
GCTCATGCAGCGCGGCTTCGGGGTGAGCGTGCTGCGCGGCGGCCTCCAGGCCCTGCCGCAGTTCCGGGTCGTCTGAGCGCGAGGCCCGCGCCTGCCCCTGGCCCGCATGTTGCATCAAGGGCTCCGTATGATTGCGGCCTTTGCAGCCGCGCTCGCGCCGGTCTGGAGCGCAAGCCGTGGCGGGGACTACGGCTTGCGCGAAGACCCAGCGAGCGCGAGCGAAAAGGCGCAAGGGACGGAGCAGGGGGCGGGCGGCACAAGATGCACCTGGATGAAACCGCCCGAGAACGCTTGCAAGCCTTTGCCGTAAGAGAACCGGAAACTCTGATCAATCCGCTGTGCGGATCGATCGGCGCGATGGCGCTTCGTGGTCCATTTCGATCTTTCGGTTGTCGTCATGCACTTCCCTGTGCATGGGCCGTCCCGCGGCCACGCCTGCCGCGGGAAAGGTCTGAAAAATCGCGATTTTTCAGACCTTTCAACCTATTGCGCCGCCCGCCCCCGCCTCGGTGCAACATGCGGGCTAAGGGGCGGGGTTGGGCTGACGTGTGTGGATGGCCTCGATGCCTTCGAGCACCTCGGGGGGCAGCTCCAGCCCGGCGCTGGCGAGGTCGGCCTCGAGCTGCGAGAGGGTGGTCGCGCCGATGATGACCGAGGTCACGAAGGGGCGCGTGCGCACGTAGGCCAGCGCCATCTGCGCGGGGTCCAGGCCGTGGCGGCGGGCGAGCGCCACGTACTCGGCGGTGGCGTGCTCGGCCTCGGGGCCGCTGTAGCGGCGGTAGTCCGGGTAGAGGGTGAGCCGTGCGCCGGGCGGGCGCGCCCCGCCCAGGTACTTGCCCGTGAGCACGCCGAAGCCCAGGGGCGAGTAGGCGAGCAGCCCCACACGCTCGCGGTGGGCGATCTCGGCGAGCCCGATCTCGAAGGTGCGGTTGAGCAGGCTGTAGGGGTTCTGGATGCTCACGATGCGCGGCAGGCCCAGCGTCTCGGCCGCGCGCAGCCAGCGCATCACGCCCCAGGGGGTCTCGTTGGAGACACCGATGGCGCGCACCTTGCCCTCGCGCACGAGCTCCCCGAGGGCCTCCAGTGTCTCTTCGATGGAGACCACGTCCGGCGGGTCGGGCTCCGGCGCGTAGCCGAGCCGGCCGAAGAAGTTGGTGCTGCGGTCGGGCCAGTGGACCTGGTAGAGATCCACGTGGTCGGTGCGCAGCCGCCGCAGGCTCGCTTCCAGGGCGGCGCGCACCTGGGCGGGCGTGAGCCTGGGCCCGCCCCGGATCCAGGGCAGCCAGTCGGCGCGGCCGCTCACCTTGGTGGCCAGCACCACGCGCTCGCGCCGTCCCCCCTTGGCCAGCCAGCGTCCGATGATGGCCTCGGTCTCGCCCTGGGTGGCGGCGCGCGGCGGGACCGGGTACATCTCGGCGGTGTCGATGAGGTTGACGCCGGCCTCCAGGGCGCGGTCGAGCTGGGCGTGGGCCTCGGCCTCGGTGTTCTGCTCGCCGAAGGTCATGGTCCCGAGGCACAGGACGCTGACCCGGATGTCCGTGTCGCCGAGGGGGCGGTATTCCATGGGTGCTTCCCGAGGGGCCTCAGAAGACGGCGAGCACGCCGGTCCAGCCGTAGAGGCGGTCGCGGTGGATCTCCCCGTTGGCGAAGAAGCCCACCAGCGGCACCTCGCCCAGGCGCTCGCGGATGAGGCCGAGCTCGCGCGAGCCCTCGCCGAAGGTGTGCCGGCCGCGGCCGAGACAGGAGAAATAGAGCGCACCACGGGGCGGACGGTCCAGGCGGGCGGCGATCTCGTCGAGCATGCGCTCCAGGTCGGTCCAGGCGGTGTTGGCGTCGCGCCGGCAGAACATGAGCGGCTGGCCCGGCTCGAGGAGATCGCCCACGGCGAGCAGGCGGTGGCGCATGTCCACGCCCACCACGTTGCGCACCAGGTAGTCGCCGGTATCGCTGCCGGGCACGGGGAAGCCGACGAAGATGTAGCCGGCGGCCCGGCGCAGGTCGCGCGCCAGCACCTCGCCGATCTCCTCCTCGAAGACGTCGAGGGCGGGCCGCCCATCGATGCCGATGAGGATGTTGCGCTCGCACTCGGTCACCACGTGGCGTCCGCCGATGGGGGTGCAGCCCTGGGTGAGCGCCGTGCGCACGCCGAGCGCCCCGTCGATCAGGACTCCGGCGAGACAGCCCTGGGCCGACGTGCCGGCGACCTGCGGGTGCGCCGCGCGCGAGGAGGTGAGCCCGCCCACCAGGAAGCCGTTGGGCAGGAGCCCGGCGAGCTGGGCGACGAGGCGCGGCATGTGCGGGTTGTGCGGGTCGCCGTGCACGATACCGATGCAGCTCTCGAGCCGTCCGAGCCAGCTGGCGTGCTCGGCCAGCGGGCTCATGTCCTCGCGCAGCGGGGGAAGCAGGCGCCAGGACTCGTCGGGCAGGGGGGCGGCCATGACCGCAAGCCCCGGGGCCTCGTAGTGCTCGTGGCCGGTCCAGCAGATGCCGGTGCCCACCGTGCCGACCCAGTGCGCGATGCCGGTCTGCTCGCGGAGCGTGCCGACGATGGTGGGGAAGGCGTCGGCCCACGCGTCCGTGGCGTAGACGAAGCCGAGGTCGGCGCCGTGGCCGGTGCCGATGCGACGCACGCACTCGGCCACGGCCTCGCGCCAGTCCCTGGCCGTGGAGGCGGCCATCGGGAAGCAGTCGGTGCCGGTCGCCTGCTGGGGGCGGGTGGGCGTAGGCATCGTAAAGCGCTCCGTGCCCCCCGCGTAGGGGGCCTGCGGCCATTGTACCGGAGCGCCGCCGGGGACGCCCCGTCCCCGGCGCTGGATGGCGCCGGGCAGGTCGTGGCGCGGCTCAGCCGCCCGCCTTGCGCTTCTCCTCCATGATCCGCTCCAGGATGGGCTGGAGGATGACCTCCATGGCGAAGCCCATCTTGCCGCCGGGCACCACGATGGTGTTGGGGCGGGACATGAAGGAGTTGTGGATCATGTTGAGCAGGTACGGGAAATCCACCCCCTTCGGGTTGCGGAAGCGGATCACCACGAAGCTCTCGTCGGGCGTGGGGATGTCGCGCGCGATGAAGGGGTTGGAGGTGTCCACCGTGGGTACGCGCTGGAAGTTGATGTCGGTGCGGGAGAACTGGGGCGTGATGTAGCGTACGTAGTCCGGCATGCGCCGCAGGATGGTGTCCACGATGGCCTCGGGCGAGTAGCCGCGCTCCTTGGCGTCGCGGTGGATCTTCTGGATCCACTCGAGGTTCACGATGGGCACCACGCCGATGAGGAGGTCCACGTGCTGGGCGACGTTCACCTCGTCGGTGACCACGCCCCCGTGCAGGCCCTCGTAGAAGAGCAGGTCGGTGCCTTCGGGGATGGGCTCCCAGGGGGTGAAGGTGCCGGGCTTCTGGCCGTAGGGCTCGGCCTCCTCCTGGCTGTGGAGGTAGAAGCGGCGCATGCCGGTGCCGGTCTCGGCGTAGGTCCGGAACAGCTCCTCGAGCTTGTCGAAGAGGTTGCCCTCGGGCCCGAAGTGGCTGAGGTTGCGGCCCTCGGCCTGGGCCTTGGCGATGGCCTCCTTCATCTCGTAGCGGTCGTAGCGGTGGAAGCTGTCGCCCTCGACGATGACGGGGTTGATCCCCATCCGCCGGAACAGGTGCTCGAAGGCCACCTTGACCGTGGTCGTGCCGGCGCCGGAGGAGCCGGTGACCGCGATGATCGGGTGCTTCTTGGACATGCCTTACCCCCCGTAGCTCGATTGCCGGGCGGCCCGCCCTCCACGGCTGGCCGGCCGCGTGGATCCTCGATGACGAATCTTGGGGGCCGCCGCCCGGCGGCCGGAACGCGGCATTTTAGGGAAAGCGCGCCCGCCGCGCCACGCGCGCGCCGCCGGGACGAGGCACCGCTGGCACTAAGAAACAATGGGTTACGGTTCCGCTCGGGGCGGCGGGCGCCCGCCTCGGTCGAGGCGCCTCTCATCCGCCTCCCATCTTCCTCCCCGTCTCCCGTCCCTCGTCTCCCGCCTCCCTCACGTACAGCAGGTCGCGCACGGGATGCCCCAGCGCGCGCCCGCGGCGCTCGAACTTGGTCTCGGGACGGTCGCCGCGGCCCTCGAGGTAGCGTCCGGGCCCGGCCAGGTTGCGGAAGCCGGGGGCGGCCTCCATCACCGCCAGCATGTGCTCGGCGTAGGGCTCCCAGTCCGTGGCGAGGTGCAGCACCCCCCCGGGCTTGAGCACCCGCGCCACGCGCGCGGCGAAGGCGGGCTGCACCAGGCGCCGCTTGTGGTGACGCTTCTTGGGCCAGGGGTCCGGGAAGAAGACGTAGACGGCGTCCAGGCTCGCCGGCGGCAGGTGACGCTCGAGCAGCAGCACCGCATCGCCCAGCACCACGCGGATGTTGCCGAGCCCAAGCGCATGGGCGCGGCGGATGAGGCTGCCTGCGCCCGGCCGGTAGACCTCGACGCCGAGGAAGTCCCAGCCCGGGCGTGCCGAGGCCATCTCCAGCAGGGCATCGCCCATGCCGAAGCCGATCTCGAGTGCGCGGGGGGCGTGGCGGCCGAAGGCCGCGGCCAGGTCCAGCAGGCCCTCGCCCGGCTCGAGGCCGTAGCGCGGCCACAGCGTCTCCAGCGCGCGGCGCTGGGCGCGCGTCATGCGCCCCTCGCGGCGCACGTAGGTGCGCACCGTGCGCAGGTCGGGCTGCCGGGCGCGCTCGCCCTCGCTCACGGCGCTCGCGGCTGTGGTCGGCTCAGAAGAAGGTGCCGTCGATGGGCGAGGAGGCCGAGGCGTAGCGCTTGCGCGGGATGCGCCCGGCGAGGAAGGCCTCGCGCCCGGCCTCCACCGCCTTGCGCATGGCCGAGGCCATGAGGACCGGGTCGCGGGCGCCGGCGATGGCCGTGTTCATGAGCACGCCATCGCAGCCGAGCTCCATGGCGATGGCCGCGTCCGAGGCCGTGCCCACGCCCGCGTCCACCAGGATGGGCGCCTTCGCGTTCTCCACGATCTCGAGGATGTTGTAGCGGTTCTGGATGCCGAGGCCGGAGCCGATGGGCGCGGCGAGCGGCATCACCGCAACGCACCCGAGCTCCTCGAAGCGCCTGGCCATCACCGGATCGTCGTTGGTGTAGACCATGACCTCGAAGCCCTCGGCGATGAGGGTCTCGGCGGCCTTGAGGGTCTGGACCATGTCCGGGAAGAGGGTGCGCTCGTCGCCCAGGACCTCGAGCTTGACCAGGCTGTGGCCGTCGAGGAGCTCGCGCGCGAGGCGGCAGGTGCGCACCGCGTCCTCTGCCGTGTAGCAGCCGGCCGTGTTGGGCAGGATGGTGTAGCGGTCCGGCGGCAGCACGTCGAGGAGGCTCGGCTCGTCCGGGTTCTGGCCGATGTTGGTGCGGCGGATGGCGACGGTGACGATCTCCGCGCCGCTCGCCTCCACGGCGCGCCGGGTCTCGTCCAGGTCCTTGTACTTGCCCGTGCCCACCAGCAGCCGGGAGCGGTAGGTGCGCCCGGCGATGACGAGCGGGTCGTCAGGGGCGGGGCTGTGGGTGCTCGGTACGGTGGCCATGTCTCTCCGTCCTGGCAGGTGCCGGCGCCGGCTCAGCCGCCGCCGATGGCGTGCACGATCTCGACCCGGTCGCCCGGCCGCAGGCGGTGCTCGGCATGGCGGCTGCGGGGGACGATCTCCCGGTTGACCTCGATGGCGAGGCGCCGGCCCGCCAGCCCCAGCATCTCGAGCAGCGCGGCCGCGGTGGTCCCGTCCGGGACCTCGCGGCGCTCGCCGTTGACGAAGATCTCCATGCCGCCTGGCCTGGATCGCCCGGGAAGCCGGAATTCTACCACCGGGGGCCCTTGCATCGCGCCCCCGCCTCTGCCCAAATAGGCGCACCTGCAGGTCTGGACCTCCTTGATATGGCCGGCATCTGGAACGAGGACCTGATCTCCGTCGAGCAGGCCCGCACCCTCGACGGGCTGTTCCGGGTGCGGGTGCGCCGCAGCCCGGAGCGCGAGGCCTACCGCTGGTTCGACCGCGCATCCCGGGCATGGCGCTCGCTCACCTGGGCCGGGATGGCCGACCGGGTGGGGCGCTGGCAGGCGGCGCTCGCGGCCGAGGGGGTGCGGCCCGGCGACCGGCTGGCTCTCAGCCTGCGCAACGGCCCCGACTGGGTGGCGGTGGACCAGGCCGCGCTCGGCCTCGGGCTCGTGGACGTGCCCCTCTACACGGACGACCGGCCGGACAACGTCGCCTTCATCCTGCAGGACGCCGCGGCCCGCGTGCTCGTGCTCCAGGATGCGGCCGCCTGGCGGCGGCTCGCGCCGGCGCTGCGGGAGGCCGGGTGCGTCGAGCGCATCGTGGTCCTGGGCGAGCCTCCGGACGAGGGGGTGGACGACGGGCGCGTGCGCTTCGCTTCGGAGTGGCTCCCGCCGGAGGGCGAGCTGCGCGCGCGCGACGGCGACCCCCATGCGCTGGCCTCCATCGTCTACACCTCGGGCACCACCGGCCGGCCCAAGGGCGTGATGCTGAGCCACCACAACATGCTCTCGGTGGCCCATGCCGCCCTCACGCTCGTGGACTGCTACCAGGAGGACGTGTTCCTCTCCTTCCTGCCGCTCTCGCACACCCTGGAGCGCACGGGCGGCTACTACCTGCCGATGATGGCCGGGGCCGCGGTCGCCTATGCGCGCTCCATCCCCCAGCTCGCCGAGGATCTGCAGGCCGTGCGGCCGACGATCCTCATCGCGGTGCCGCGCATCTTCGAGCGCATCTACGTCCGCCTTCACCAGCAGCTCGCCAAGGGGTCGCCCTTGCGGCGGATGCTCTTCGCTGCCACGGTCTCGGTGGGCTGGCGGCGCTTCGAGCACGGGCAGGGGCGCGCCGCCTGGTCGCCGGACTTCCTGCTCTGGCCGCTGCTCGACCGGCTCGTGGGGCGCAAGGTGCGGGCGCGTCTCGGCGGGCGCCTGCGCGCGGCGGTGAGCGGCGGGGCCGCGCTCCCTCTGGAGGTGGCGCGCGTCTTCATCGGCCTCGGCGTCACCATCCTGCAGGGCTACGGGCTCACGGAGGCCGCGCCCGTGGTGAGCGTCAACACCTTCGAGGACAACGATCCCCGCAGCGTCGGACTGCCGCTGCCGGGCGTGGAGGTGCGCATCGGAGAGGACGAAGAGCTGCTCGTGCGCGGCCCCGGCGTGATGCACGGCTACTGGAACAACCACGCCGCCACGCGGGCGGCCATCGACGCCGAGGGCTGGCTGCACACCGGCGACCAGGCCCGCATCGAGAACGGCCACATCTACATCACCGGCCGCATCAAGGACATCATCGTGCTGTCCAACGGCGAGAAGGTGCCGCCGGTGGACATGGAGCAGGCCATCTGCCTCGATCCGCTGTTCGAGCAGGCGCTGGTGGTGGGCGAGGGCAGGCCCTATCTCGCCGCCTGCGTGGTGCTGGACGCCGAGCAGTGGGTGCCCTTCGCGCGCTCGCTCGGCCTCGATCCCCTGGATCCCGAGAGCCTGGAGTCGTCCAGGCTCAAGCGCGCCGTGCTGCGGCGCATCGCCCAGGCCCTGCACGGCTTCCCGGGCTATGCCAAGATCCGCCAGGTGCACCTCACCCTGCAGCCCTGGACGGTGGAGGACGGCACCCTGACACCGACGCTCAAGATCAAGCGCAACGTGGTGTGCGAGCGCCTGGCGGAGGCCATCGAGGCCATGTACGCCGCAGGCCCCGCGTGAGGCGGCCGGAAGGCGGGATCTGGAGCGGGCGACGGGACTCGAACCCGCGACCTGCAGCTTGGGAAGCTGCCACTCTACCAGCTGAGTTACGCCCGCCCGGTAAGCATGATCCATTGTAGGGAGGCGCGCGGCGGCAGGGAAGGGGCCGCCGCGGCCCCCTGCCTCCGGCGCGGCGGCCTCAGGCCGCGGGGCTGCGCCGCCGCGGCAGGGCCCCCTCGCGCGCGAGGTGCTCGTGGATCTGGCGCGGGACGAGCTTGCTCAGGTCACGGGCCACCTCCCGCACCTCGAGGCCGGCCTTCTGCAGCGCGCCGGACTCGTTGCGCAGGAAGCCCAGCATGCGCTTCTCGGCCGCCACCACCACGCGCCGGGTGCCATTGGCGCGGGCGAGCTCCGCCGCACGCTCGGCCACCCTGCGCGCGAAGCGGCGCTCGAACTCGGCCTCGTGCTGGGTACGGTGGTCGTCGTAGCCATGGGCCGGGCCACCGTTGGGGGCCCGGTTGCGTCCGGTCTTGGCTTCGGACCACAGATCCCGGTCGTGGGCCTCCAGCTCCGGATTGGCGAGGTCCTCGCGCTCGACCAGGTTGGGGCCGCCCTCCACCTCCGGGATCTCGGCAGGCTCCAGCGTGAAGAAGCGGGCTCGGGAACCGTCGGCTACAACCACCACGTACTCGCTCATACCTTACCCCCCAGTGGCTGTCGGGAACCGGGCCTCGCCGCGGCATCCGCGCCGCCAGGCCCATCCTGGGGCATGGGGATGCCCGGGAGCCTTTGCAAGCGGTGACGGCCATCGGGCGAGGCCGCGCCTGCCTTCCCCAATCTTAGGCTGCGGCCGCAGCCGCGCAACGGCGCCCGGACCGGCGGCATGGGCCTATACTGGCTGAATCGCCCGTGCCCGTGCCGCCGGCACGGACGGCATCATCGCAGCGGAGGGATGGCGCGGCCATGGCCAAGGCGCTCAAGTGGCTGATCTGGCTTCTGGTCCTGCTCGCGGTCACCCTCGTGGTGGCCGCCGGGGCGGCCCTGGTGCTGGTCGAGCCCGAGGACTGGCGCGACCGCATCGAGCGGGCCGCCTCCCGGGCCCTGGACCGCGAGCTGCGGCTGAGGGGCCCCATCGAGCTGTCGGTCTTCCCCTGGCTGGGCTTCGAGGTGGGCGACGTGCGCCTCGGCAACCCGCGCGGCTTTCCGCAGGCCCCGCCCGTGCTCGAGGCGAAACGGATGGAGCTGCGCGTGCAGCTCCTGCCGCTGCTGCGCCGCGAGGTGCGCCTCGGCACCGTGCGCCTGGAAGGGGTGCGGCTGCATCTCCTGCGGCTGCGCGACGGCCGGAGCAACTTCGAGCACTTCGGCCGGGATGCCGATGGCGGGATCCCGGAGGGCGGGCGCCGCGCCGGGGGCGAGGCCCGGGTCACCGGGCGCCGGCCGGCGGTGGCCGCCTTCGCGCTCGGCGGCCTCGTCGTGCGCGAGGCCGAGATCGCCTACGAGGACCGCCGGGCAGGGCGCTCGGCGCGGATCGCGCCCTTTACGCTCGAGCTCGGGGCGCTGCGCCCCGGCGCGGCCGTTCCCGTGCGGCTGGAGGCCGGCTTCGCGCTGGGGCCGCCGGCGGCGCTGCGGGGGCGGGTGCGGCTCGCCGGCACGCTGCGGCCGGACCCGGGCGGTGCGCATGCGGTCGATGGCCTGCGGGCGGAGCTGCGTCTCGAGCCGGGTGGCGGCGTGCCCCCGGCCGGCCTGACGCTGACCGTCGAGGGCGGAGGGCGGGCCGAGCCGTCGAAGGACCGCATCGTGCTCGAACCGGTACGGCTCGAACTCGCGGGGCTCGAGGCGCGCCTGGCCGAGGGGCGGATCGAACGCCTCTCGAAGGGTCCGAGGCTGGTGGCCGGGCTGGCGGTGCCGGCGGCCGACCTGCGGGCCGCGCTCGCCGCGCTCGGTCTCGAGCCTCCGGAGACGGCCGACCTCGAGGCCCTGACCCGTGTCGGCCTGGAGGCCCGTCTCTGGGCCTCGGCCCAGGCGGTCGAGCTGAAGGGGCTCGTGCTCACGCTCGACGGGACGCGCCTTGCCGGCGAAGCCGCCGTGCGGGGGCTCGACGGCCGCAGGCCGAAGTATCTGGCCGACCTGCAGGCGGACCGCCTCGACCTCGACCGCTACCTGCCGCCGCCGCGCGAGGCCGGGCGCGGGGGCGGGGCTGCGGCGGGTCCGGCCGGGGCCGCCTCGGGCGCGGCCCTGCTGCCGGTGGAGGTCCTGCGGGCCCTGCGGGCCGACGTCAGGCTGCGCGTGGGCGAGCTCAAGGCCGGGGGGCTGCGGAGCCGTGACGTCCGGCTCGCGCTCGAGGCCGAGGGCGGCCGCATCCGCCTGCATCCGGCCACGGCCCGGCTCTACGGCGGCCGCTACCGGGGCGACGTGCGCATCGACGCCCGCGGGCGCGAGCCCGTGGTGCGCCTCGACGAGCGCCTGGAGGGCGTGCGCCTCGGGCCGCTGCTGCGGGACCTGGCCGGCCTCGACCGGCTGACCGGCACCGGAACCGTGCGCGCGCGCCTCAGCGCGCGCGGCAGCGACCCGATGGCGCTCAGGCGCACGCTCGCGGGCGAGGTGGCGCTGGCCTTGCGCGACGGCGCGGTGAGGGGCGTCAACCTCGCGGCGCTCGCGCGCGAGGCCCAGGCGCTGCTGCGCGGCGAGCCCGTCCCCGCAGCGGCCGGCCCCGACGAGACCGACTTCACCGAGATCACCGCCACCGCGCGCATCCGCGCAGGCCTCCTGCGCAACGAGGACCTGCTCGGCAAGTCGCCCTTCCTGCGCGTCACGGGCAAGGGGACCGTGGACCTGGTGCGCGAGCGCCTGGACTACCGCCTCACGGCCATGGTGGTGAGCACCGCCAAGGGGCAGGGCGGCGAGGGACTCGAGGACCTCGAGGGGGTGCCCATCCCCCTGCGCCTCGAGGGGCCGCTCGCAGCGCCCAAGGTGCGCCTCGACGCCAAGGCCCTGCTCACCGAGCGCCAGAAGCGCAGGCTGGAGAAGAAGAAAAAGAAGCTCGAGGAGAAGCTGCGCAGGCGGCTGGAGAAGGAGCTCGGCGAGGAGCTCGGCCGCGGGCTGGAGGAGCGGCTCAAGGGTCTGTTCCGGTGAGCCGGGCCGGGGCACGTCGGGACGGGCGGCTGGTCTCCGGGCTCCTGCTGTTCGCCTGGGCGCTCGCGGCCGGGCCCGCCACCGGGGCGGAGGTGCTGCGGCTCGAGGTCGAGCGCTGGGAGGGCCTCTATCGCGTGAGCCTCGATGCGCGGCTGGCGGCCGCGCCGGAGACCGTGCGGACCATGGTCCTGGAGCCGGCAGGCTGGCGCCGCTACGTGCCCTGGCTTGTGCGCGTCGAGCCGCTGGGCGCGCCGCGCCCGGGCGTGCGCCGCGTGCGCACCGTGCTGCGCGGCTGCGTCCTCTTCTTCTGCCGCGACCTGGAGCACGTGCAGGACTTCACCGCCCGCGCCCATGGGCGGACGGTGGTGGCCTACACCGTCCCGGGCATGGGCGACTTCCGGCGCGGCCTCACCCGCTGGGAGATCCTGCCGGCGCGCGGCGGCGGCACGCGCATGCGGATGGTCTCCGAGCTCGAGCCCGCCTTCTGGGTACCGCCCGTGATCGGCCCCTGGATCCTGAAGCTGCGCCTGCGCGAGATGGCCCTCACGGTGGTGCGGCGCATGGACGGCGAGCGGGCCGGCGAGTACCGCTGGGGGGACGAGGCCCCGTGACCCCCGCCGAGTTCGCCCGCCGCATCGTCGCCTGGCAGCGCCGCCACGGCCGCCACGACCTGCCCTGGCAGCGGCCGGCCACGCCCTACCGGGTGTGGGTGTCCGAGGTCATGCTCCAGCAGACCCAGGTGGCGACGGTGATCCCGTACTTCGAGCGCTTCGTGGCGCGCTTCCCGGACGTCGCCGCGCTGGCGGCTGCTTCCGTGGACGAGGTCCTCGCCCTCTGGGCCGGTCTCGGCTACTATGCCCGCGCCCGCAGCCTCCACCGCGCCGCCCGCATCGTGGCCGAGCGCCACGGTGGCGAGCTGCCCGCCAGCCTGGAGGCCCTCGTGGCCCTGCCCGGCATCGGGCGCTCCACTGCCGGTGCCATCCTGGCGCTGGCCCACGGCCTGCCCTTCCCCATCCTCGACGGCAACGCCAAACGCGTGCTCGCGCGCTTCCATGCCGTGGACGGCTGGCCGGGCGAAGCGAATGTGGCGCGCAGGCTGTGGGCGCTGGCCGAGGCCAGCACGCCCCGGCGCGCGGTGCGGGCCTACACCCAGGGCATCATGGACCTGGGGGCCACCGTCTGCGCCCGCACCGCCCCCCGCTGCGATGCGTGCCCTGTGCGCGAAGGCTGCGCCGCCCGCCGCAGCGGCGCGCCCGAACGCTGGCCCGCGCCGCGCCCACGGCGGGCGCTGCCCGAGCGCGAGGCCCGCATGCTGCTGGTCACCGATCCCGAGGGCCGCGTGCTGCTCGCGCGCCGCCCGCCCGCCGGCGTGTGGGGCGGGCTGTGGTGCCTGCCCGAGGTGCCCGAGGGCGAGGCCCCCATCGCGTGGGCGCGCCGTGCCCTCGGGCTCGAGCTCCGTGGCTTGCGCGAGCTGGCCCCCCTGCGCCATACCTTCACCCACTTCCGCCTCCTCATCCGGCCCCTGCGGGGCGAGCTGGCAGGTGCCGACCCCACGACCTGTGTGATGGAAGGGGACGGGCGGCTGTGGTACAAGGTGCGCGCGCGCCGGCGTCCCGGCATGCCCGCTCCCGTCGCGCGCCTCATCGAGCGGCACCTCTGGGGAGAGTGAGATGGCCCGCATGGTTCACTGCGTGAAGCTCGGCCGCGAGGCCGAAGGTCTCGACTTCCCGCCCTACCCGGGCGAGCTCGGCAGGCGCATCTACGAGCAGATCTCCAAGGAGGCCTGGCAACACTGGCTGCGCCAGCAGACCATGCTCATCAACGAGTACCGCCTGGTGCTCACCGACCCCAAGGCCCGCAGGTTCCTCGAGCAGGAGATGGAGAAGTTCCTCTTCGGCGAGGGATCGGCGCCGCCCGAGGGCTATGTCCCGCCCGGCACCGGCCGCGGCGGCTGAGGGCGTCCGCCCGTGCGGGCGGCCCGCGGGAGGCGCGCAGGCGGCACAGGCGCTTGACAGACTCCGCGGCCGGGCCGTTCAATACCCCTCCCTTCGGCGCGGCTCCGCGCCGCGCGCATCGCGGGCCAGGTAGCTCAGTTGGTAGAGCAGGGGACTGAAAATCCCCGTGTCGGCGGTTCGATTCCGTCCCTGGCCACCAGCCTGCCAGGTCCGGATCAGCTCCTCCCCCTCCTCTAGGCAGGCGAGACGTCTCGGAGCCCACCTCCAGCGCGGAACGCGAGGGAGGTGCGGCCCATGGCGACCGTAACTATCTGTTCTACAAAGGGTGGGGTCGGCAAGACGACCCTCGCCGCCAACCTCGGGGGGCTGCTCGCGGACCTCGGCGCCCGCGTCCTTCTGGTCGACGCCGACGTCCAGCCGACGCTCAGCTCCTATTTCCCGGTCGAGCGGCGATCGCCGGCGGGGCTCTACGCCCTGATGACCCAGCCGCCGGAGGAGGCAGCCGAACGCTGTGTCAGCACGACGGCGATCCCGAACCTCGACCTCGTCGTCTCCGACGACCCCACCGGCACCCTCCCGACCTTCATCCTGCACACGCCCGACGGCCGCCTGCGGCTCCGCAAGGCCCTGGAGGCGCTCGCCGAGCGTTACGACCACATCCTGATCGACACGCAGGGCGCCATCGGACCGCTGCTGGATGCGGGGGCGCTGGCCGCGGACGTCCTCCTCAGCCCGATCCCGCCGGAGGTGCTCTCCGCCCGCGAATTCGCCCGCGGGACCGTGGAGATGGTCCAGCGGCTGAAGCCGATGGCCGCCTACGGCATTCCGACCCCCCACCTCTTTGCGATCGTCTGGCGCATGGACCGCACCGCCGACGCGCGGCAGGTCGCCGAAGGCCTGCGCAAGGCTGCGTGGGCCGAGGGCGGAGGCGGCGACATCACCGTCCTCGACACGGTCGTGCCGTCGAGCGTCGCCTGGCGCGAGGCCGCGACGTCGCGGGTGCCGGTGCACCGGCTGAAGCGGCGCAACGGCGCCTCGTCGCCGGAGCAGACGATGCGGGCGCTCGCCCGCGAGCTGGTCGAGCGTGGCGCCATCCCCGCGCCGCCGGCGCTCGAGGACGCCCGACGGGAGGAGGGTGCGTCGTGAGCCGCATCGACCCGCTGGTCAGGCCGCTGGTCTCGGCGCTCACCGAAGCGGGGCTCCGTCCCGTCGCCTCGTGCCAGGGCCACTGGTGGCGGCTGTCGGGGCCGTACGTGCTGTTCGAGGCGCCGGTCGCGCTTGCTGCCCGCCTCGCGCGCCGGCTGGATCTCGCCTGGCGCACCGGCGAGCCCAGGCTGCATGCCTGGTGGGCGATCACCGGCCTGTTCGCGCCGGAAGGGGAGCTGCGGTTCCGGCTGCACCCGCCGGCCGCCGACGGGGCCGGGTGGTGGCAGCTTCGGAAGGCGCAGCGGGATTTCGGCGCGCTCGCGCAGCTAGTGCGCGACGAGCTCGGACATCAGGCCCTGCAGGCTCCACCAGCCATACAGGATGGCAGCCAAGAGGAAGAGGGCTGCGAGCCCGGCCTTCATCGCCAGGCGTCTCAGCATGGCCCGCGGGTTCGGCCAGGAGACGCCGCAGCGTGGACAGACCCGCGCAGCCTTGCTGACGGATGCGCCACAGCTCTTGCGGGGAACCAAGGCCATGTCCCGACGGCGGCGTGCGATCGGTTCGCACGAATGATGCTCGCGCTGCGTCGAGCAGGCAAGGCCGCCCACGGGAAGGAGATGCACCCTGTCCAGCCGGCGCTCGAGGACGCCCGACGGGAGGAGGGTGCGTCGTGAGCCGCATCGACCCGCTGGTCCAGGCGCTCGCCATGGCGGGATCGCGCCCCATCGACTGGGATGAGGGCGATTGGCTGCTCAAATGCGGCCCGTACGTGCTGTTCGAGGCGCAGCGTCTCGAAGCCGTCCGGCTTGCGCATCGTCTCGAGAGAGCCTGG
>Ga0256839_1003989_pt1 | contig 14743 bp, 13 predicted proteins | sample 354166metaG_FD_185968 | JGI IMG/M metagenome (GOLD analysis project Ga0256839, IMG submission 185968) | Hydrothermal vent microbial communities from Mid Atlantic Ridge, Atlantic Ocean - 354-166 | ecosystem: Environmental > Aquatic > Marine > Hydrothermal vents | place: Atlantic Ocean: Mid... | reverse complement strand
GGGGCAAACCTGTGCCAGAGAAATTGAGCGGATTGTCGTTGATTTGTGCAATGCGGCTAAGGATTATTCTTCGGTTTTAAACGGGCGTTTTAAAGGCGGCTGGACCACCCGGCATTATGGTCGCCCGGAGCAGGATATTCACGCCATTCAAATGGAACTGGCGCAAATACAATATTTGCAGAGCGAGCAATTACCCTATGCCTATGGAGGCAAAAATGCTGCCGCATTGCGCAAAATTCTGAAAACTATTCTGGAAGCGCTTGCCAATTGGGCCGGCCACCAATGCAGGGAGCAAGTTCTATGAGTGATGATCCGCGCCGCAACAGCCGCGATATATATCCACCAACCGGCACCGAGATAACTGCCAAATCATGGCTCACCGAGGCGCCGATGCGGATGTTGATGAACAATCTGCACCCGGATGTGGCTGAAAATCCGCATGAACTGGTGGTCTATGGCGGTATTGGTCGGGCAGCGCGCACATGGCAGGATTTTGACAAGATAGTTGTGAGCCTCAAAGAGCTTGAAAACGACGAAACCCTATTGGTGCAGTCGGGCAAACCAGTCGGTGTGTTTAAAACCCACACGGATGCGCCACGGGTGCTGATCGCCAATTCCAATCTGGTGCCCCATTGGGCGACCTGGGAACACTTCAACGAATTGGACAAGATGGGCCTTGCCATGTACGGGCAAATGACCGCCGGGTCGTGGATTTATATCGGTACGCAAGGAATTGTGCAGGGCACCTATGAAACCTTTGTTGAGGCCGGTCGTCAGCACTATGGGGGTGATCTAAAAGGCCGCTGGATATTGACCGCCGGGCTTGGCGGCATGGGTGGTGCGCAGCCACTCGCCGCTGTCATGGCCGGTGCGTGTTGTCTGGTGGTTGAGTGTGACCAGACCCGGATAGATTTTCGCCTTCGCACCAAATATGTGGATGAAAGTGCTGAAACTCTGGATGAGGCGCTGGCGATGATCGAGCGCTGGACCAAGGCTGGCGAGGCCAAATCTGTCGGCCTGTTGGGCAATGCGGCGGATGTTTTCCCCGAACTGGTTCGCCGTGGCGTGAAGCCTGATATGGTAACCGACCAAACTTCCGCCCACGATCCGATCAACGGTTATCTGCCGCAGGGCTGGAGCGTTGCCGAATGGCAGGAAAAGCGTGAAAGCGACCCGAAAGCGGTTGAAAAGGCGGCACGCGCTTCGATGAAAATTCATGTGGCAGCGATGGTGGATTTCTGGAATATGAATATTCCAACGCTAGATTACGGCAATAATATTCGTCAGGTAGCCAAAGAAGAAGGGCTTGAAAATGCCTTTGCTTTTCCGGGTTTTGTGCCTGCCTATATTCGCCCATTGTTTTGCAAGGGTATTGGGCCGTTTCGCTGGTGCGCGCTTTCGGGTGATCCTGAAGATATTTACAAAACCGATGCCAAGGTGCGCGAGCTTATTCCCGACGACACTCATTTGCATAAATGGCTCGATATGGCGCGCGAACGTATTTCGTTTCAGGGGCTTCCGGCGCGTATTTGCTGGGTTGGCTTGGGAGAGCGTCACCGGCTTGGGCTTGCCTTTAATGAAATGGTGAAATCGGGTGAATTATCGGCCCCGATCGTGATTGGTCGTGATCATCTGGATTCCGGTTCGGTTGCCTCGCCCAATCGCGAGACCGAGGCGATGAAGGATGGCTCGGACGCGGTTTCCGACTGGCCATTGCTGAATGCACTGCTTAACACCGCATCAGGGGCCACATGGGTGAGCCTGCACCATGGCGGCGGGGTTGGCATGGGCTTTTCGCAGCATTCGGGCATGGTGATTTGTGCTGATGGAACCGACGATGCGGCTCGCCGAATTGGTCGGGTGTTATGGAATGATCCGGCAACCGGGGTCATGCGTCATGCGGATGCGGGCTATCAGTCTGCGATTGATTGCGCCCGTGAGCAGGGTTTGAATCTGCCGGGGATATTGTAAATAAAGATTATATATCAATCCAGCCATCACCAGATTTAAGCCGGTGGCGGATGGTGTTTGTGCGCCCAAGTGTTTGTTCAATAAAACAGCCTTTTTTCGCCGCATTGATCAGCGCAATCACTTTTTCCTCATCATCATCGCTTTCAATCAACACATCAATGTCAAAGGATTGCGGGGCGGTCTCATAAAGTCTGCCCTTGGCCTCCCAGTCCCACACGACGCTGGTTTTTACATCGAGGTCTTTCAGCGTCACATCCATTCGTTTGGCGAAGGCCCTGATTTGGGTCATGATACAGCCCGTCAGGCCTGCCACAAACAGCGCCAGCGGCGGTGGTGCAGTGGCATCGCCCCCATGAAACGGGCCTTCATCGCTCGCCAGCTCAAATGGTCCTTCCTTAAAAGGTTTGATCATGTGAACGGCAAGCTCATTGCGCATTTTGCCGGTGGCCTTGCCGTGACAGGCAAATTGCACTTCTGTTTTTGGCGGCAGGCCCGCATTGGGAGTACTCATTGTGTATCCTTTAGAAGTTCACCTTGCCAGCACCCTTAAGACCAAGCATTTCACGCGCTTCTGCCGGTGTTGCTATTTCCTGGCCCTGGGTTTCGAGAATGGAGCGGATTTTGTGCACCTGCTCGGCATTGGACTTAGCCAATTTGCCTTTTTCGATATAGAGCGAATCCTCCAGTCCGACGCGCACATGGCCGCCCATTTGTGCGGCAACCGCTGCCATGTTCATCTGCTGGCTACCGGCACCGATCACAGACCAGTTGTAATTATCGCCAAATAGTTTGTCGGCGGTGCGTTTCATGAAGACGAGATTTTCGACCTCAGCCGTTATGCCACCCAGAATACCCATGACGAATTGCAGGAAGATTGGTGCTTTAAACATGCCCTGTTTGAGGCAGAAGTCAAGATTGTAGAGATGGCCGACATCGTAACATTCGTGCTCGAATTTTACCTGATGTTCGCCTCCCAGTGCCTCAGCTACCTGGGCTATGTCCTGAAAAGTATTGCGGAAAATTGCGTTTTCAGAACCGCGTAGAAAAGGTTCTTCCCAGTCTTCTTTAAACTTTTTATAACGGTCGGCCAATGGATGAAGGGAGAAATTCAGCGACCCCATATTCATCGAGCACATTTCAGGTGAAAACTCGACCGATGGCGCAATGCGCTCATCTATACCCATCATGATGCTGCCACCGGTTGAAATATTGACGATGGCATCAGTCTCGCTTTGAATACGATCGAGGAAATGGCGAAAATGCGCTGGATCAACCGATGGCGCGCCGTTTACCGGATTGCGTGCGTGAAGATGCAGGATCGCGGCACCCGCATGGGCAGCCTCCACCGCCTGTTCGGCGATCATCTCCGGGGTAACCGGTAGAGCATCCGACATGGTGGGGGTGTGGACTGCGCCAGTAATGGCGCAGGAGATGATGGTTTTCCTAGTTGTTCTGGCCATATTATTTACTCCTCAAAAATTGCAACAGCACGGGTAAAGCCAGCGGACGCGGCTTTTATCTTGTAGGGGAAGCAGGAAATCGTATAGCCATTGGCAGGCAACTCCTCCAGATTATGCAGCTTCTCCATATGGCAATAGCCAATATCCATTCCGGCCCGGTGGCCCTCCCAGATAATGCTCGGGTCTTTATTTTCCGCATAGGTTTTTGCTGTATGGATAAAAGGTGCATCCCAGCTCCAGGCATCGGTGCCTGTAACGCGCACGCCGCGCTCCAACAAATATAGCGTCGCCTCGCGACCCATGCCGCAGCCTTTGGCCAGGTATTCGGGCTTGCCATAGGCCATGCCGGCGGATGTGTTGACCACCACGATGTCAAGCGGTTGAAGCTCGTGGCCGATACGTTTGAGTTCTGCTTCCACATCACCAGCGGTTGCCACATAACCATCTTCCATATGGCGGAAATCGAGTTTTACCGCCGGGTTGAAGCACCATTCCAGCGGCACCTCGTCGATGGTGATGGCGCGCTCGCCATTGTTCATGGTTGAATGGAAATGATAGGGGGCATCGAGATGGGTGCCGTTATGGGTGGCTATTTTCAACATTTCGATGGCCCAGCCTTCGCCGCCGGGAAGCTCTTCTTTTTTCAGCCCGGGGAAAAACATCATCACCTGTTCTGCTGTCATTTGATGGTCGAAATATTCAATTTCCGGCAGCATCATTGGTGGATCGGATTGAATGCCGGTTTCCAGCGGAACCGATATATCAACAAATCTTCGGGCCATATTTATCTCCTCGTTAAATTAAAATTGTTGCAAGCATTGGGAAGGCAAGCACCAGCGCCAGTACAATAAGCATCATTGCGGCAAAGGGGGCGGCTCCGATAAAAATATCACCCAGCGAAATGCTTTCGTCATCAAGCGCCGATTTTATGACGAATACCGATATGCCAAAGGGTGGGGTTAAAAGGCCGATCTCGACTGCGAGCACGGTGATAATGCCGAACCAGATCAGATCGACCTGCATGGGCACAACAACCGGCAGCATGAGCGGCACCAAAATGAGCATTATGGAGGATGAATCCAGTATCGTGCCCATGACAATGACCAGCACCACATAGGCAAGTATGACACCCCAAAAGCCGATGTCGGCTGTTGCGACAAACTGGCCAAACTCGTTGGGCAGGCCGGAAAGCGCCAGCATGCGTGAATACATTTGTGCCGCGATGATAAGAAAGCAGATTGAAGCTGTTACCAACCCGGTATCAGTCAAGACTTTCCATATGTCGCGCCAACTTAATGTGCGTTTGGCAAAGCCGATGATTATAGCACCGAGCGCCCCGATGGCCCCGGCTTCAATCGGGGTGAAAAAGCCCGCATAAATACCGCCCAGAACCAGAAAAATGAGGCCGGAAACGGGTAAGCCTTTGGCCATAACCTGTTTGCCGGTCAGCATATCTTCGTCATTGCTGGAAAGGTTTTTACCAATGAAGGACGGAAAGAACCGGGCCATTGAATAAACGCCAATCGCGAAAATTAGGGCCAGTAATAATCCGGGAATAATACCGGCGATAAACAGATCGCCAACCGATTGTTCGGTCAGCAGACCGTATAATATGAGCAGTAGGCTGGGGGGAATTAACATGCCCAGCACGGATGAGCCTGCAACCACGCCAACGGAAAATCGTTTTGTGTAGCCGTGGCGCACCATTTCCGGCACCGCAATGCGGGTAAATACGGCGGCGGATGCAATCGAAATTCCAGTGATCGCAGCAAAAATAGCATTGGCACCGATTGTGCCGATGCCCAGCCCACCGCGAAAACGGCGGAACAGATGGTTGGCCACATCAAAGGCATCGCGCCCCATGCCGGAAATCGAGACCACGTAGCCCATCAAAACGAACAGCGGCACCACGCCAAAAAAGTAAGAAGATATGGAATCGGCGGCTGCCAGCGCCAGCAATTTGCCTGCCAGAATAGGCGATCCCTTGATGGCCCATACACCCAGCCATGAGGTCAGCATCAGGGCGATTGGCACATAAAGCCCCAGATAGACCAACACGACCATTGCGCCGAGTGCCCAAAGGCCAATTTCAAACGGGCTCACAGGGGCACCTCGCTGGAGGTTTCTTCCACTCTTTGACCTGTGCGGATGACGGTGAGTTGGCGAGCAAGATAAAGTGCGATTTGGGCAATCAGGGCAGCGCAACCGATTAGGATAACCAGTTTTACCGGCCAGACCGGTGCAATGAAATCGCCAATCGTACCGATGAAGGTATCCCGGTTCCAGGATTTAATGAAGAAGGGATAGCTTGCGTTCAGCAGAATTGAAATTATGCCAAGGGCGGCAATCGCAAAGATGGTTTCAAATATCGCTCTTAATCTGATTGAGCGTTTTTCAAGAAAGTTCAACATGGCTTCAGAACGGGTAAAGCGTCCCATTCTAAAAGCTTCCGGGGCTTGCAAAAAAACAATCGCCACAATGGAAAGACTGACCATTTCCGGTACACCGGATATTGGTAACGAAAAGGCAGACCGGGCAATAACATCGGTACAGATCAGCACCATGAGTGCGACAATCAACAAAGTCCCCGCCACATTAAGCAGCATGGTTATGCGGTTGATGATGAGAGTGATGAGGCTCATTGTTTGCCTAAGTTCCCGAAATTCCCCCGCCCCTAGGGATGGGCAGGGGACTGCCAGAATTTGTTATCTGACAGTATTTCGGGAGTGCCTTTGAGTTCTATTCCTTATCCCAATCGCGCAGTGGCACAGCACCGGTTGCGCGCATGGCGTCCATATAGGTTTTTAGAACTTTTGTGCCCGGTTGACCCGCTGCATCAAGTTTTGCAGCCCAGCCCTTTGCTACATTGTCCATACCCATCGCCCATTTTTTACGGGACGCATCGTCCATTTCATTGATGGTTGCGCCCTTGGCTTTCATGATGCCGAGAAACTTGGCAACCGATGCATCAAGGTCTTTTTGATAGGCAATGCGGTCAGCTTCTGCGCCTTTTTTGAGCGCGTTTTGCACGGCTTTCGGCTGGGCATCAAACCAGTCCTTGTTAGCGGCAAGGCCACCGGCATATTGAGCACCAAACCCGACCTTGGTGATGTAAGGGGCAACTTCATATAATTTGCCGGGAAGGGCGGCCGATGCAAAGACAATCACACCATCATATACCCCGGTTTTTAACTCGTTATAATAGGTGGTGAGATTGCCCGATACACCAACCGCGCCAGTGCCTTTTAGCCAGTTAACAGCAGGGCCTGGAGCACCGATTTTGTGGCCCTTGAGATCTGCAATCGAATTGACCGGGAAATTGGTCATGATCAGGTAATCGTCAATACCAATGGCGGCACCCAGATATTCCAGACCATTCTTTTCCCATGTGGCACGCAGTTCAGGTGTTGTCTTATGCAATTCATCCATCAAATTGGAAACGGCCGTTGAATTGCGATTTGTAAACGGGGTGAAATAGGTCACGGTTTGCAATGAGAGCTTGGCCGGCTCAAACAGGCTTGAGACCAGACCAATTTCGGCCAAACCTTCTTCAACAGCTTCAAGCACTCCGCCAACCTTGGCAAGTGAGCCACCATATTGTTCGCTCCATTTTATTTCATAGCCAGAGCCTTCCAGCTCTTTGTTGACGGTTGGAATGAATGTTTTGGATGCGTGCTTGACCCAGCGAAATACCGGCGGGTGGCCGGCCGCAATGGTGACATTGATGGTCTCGGCAAAACTGTTGCTCACACTGGTAAGCCCGGCAGTTGCACCCATGGCAACAAGCGCTAAATATCTGATTGATTTTCTCATTTTTTCCTCCCAGGATTCTTCTGATTTTGGTTTGATTCTGGTGGGTCTGCTACATCGACCACCGCGCGTATTCCTGCGGTAATAAAAGGAATGATGCGGGCAAGCATGGCTTCCACATCGGTATCATCGCAAAGTCCTCCGGATAGCCGTTGCGGACGACCGGTTTGTGCCATCATGGTCATGCCAACGCCAATGGCGAACATATAGGCCCAAACAGCATTTTCATGGCTAAGGCCAGGTGTTGCCTTTTCAAAGGCTGCGATAAACTGTCGGGCGATGGGGTCGTAATATTGTTTGGTCAGTTTGGTGCTGAGCCTGTCGGAACTGTTGGCAGTTGAAACCAGAATGCGGGCGAACCCGTTGGAGGAATTGCCAGCCCGGTGACTGATCTCGATGGTAGGGCGCAGCAAAACATCGGTAACTTCTTCAAGTTCGGGGACTGATGTTTTTTCAAACAATGCTTTGAGCCGTTGTTGGCGTAGATTGTTGATCTCACCGCCGCGTTTAACAACCAGTTCTTCAATCAATCGTTCCTTGGTATTGAAATGATAGTGAATGAGCGCCTGGGCAACACCGGCTTTCTCGGCAATTTCGCGCATACTGGCGCCATTAAAGCCTGAGGCTGCAAATATCTCCTCCGCTGCATCAAGAATGGCGTTGAACCGCTTGCCGCCGGTTTTTCCTTTGGAAGATTTTGTTTGTGCAGTAGTCGTGAGTTTTTCGGACATGCCAGTGTCTTCCGCTTTGGAGCGAAGATTGGATTGTTCAGATGAATTAGGGTTCACCGCTTCCTGACTGATCATTCAATCAGGAAATCACACAAAAAAGACGAAGTCAATTTTTTTCTGGATGTTTGGGTGATCTGCAGGTTAGGCTAATGGGATATTTTGAGTGTTGTTTACATTATTTTTTCCCAGCCTTTGGGCTGATAAACGAGTTGGATGGTTAGTAGATGACTTCTGCCACCAATGTATTGAAAACTTATCGATCGGGGACGCACCGGATTTATTCGCCGGACGCAACGATTGAAAAAATCCGTCCGCTGATGAAACGGATGGAGATTACCCGGATTGCCAATGTGACCGGATTGGACCGTATCGGCATTCCGGTTGTCATGGTCACGCGGCCCAACTCTCGTTCGGTTTCGGTATCGCAGGGCAAAGGCATTGATCTTGATGCGGCCAAGGCATCGGCGCTGATGGAGTCGGTTGAAACCTGGCATGCGGAGCATATTGATGTGCCGGTGATTTACGGTACGCGGGATGATCTTGGGCAAAACAAGCGGCTGGTTGACCTGGATGCATTGCCGCAAATCAGGGGAACAAAATATCATATGCTGTTGCGAATCCTGTGGGTTGAAGGCGTTGAATTGATTGATCAACAGCCAATATGGCTGCCTCATGAAATGGTTCATGCGGACTATACCGAACCATCGCCACCGGGGCAGGGGTGCTTTCCCTGTAGCACCAATGGTTTGGCATCGGGCAATCATCTGCTGGAAGCGCAAAATCATGCCATTTGCGAGGTCATTGAGCGCGATGCCACAACCTTGCTGCACCATTTACCAATTGCCGAGCGGCAGGTACGGCTGCTTGACCATGCAAGCGTTGATGACGGCGAATGTTGCGCGCTCTTGCGCCATATCGAGCAGGCTGGTCTTGAAATGACTGTTTGGGATGCGACTTCGAATATTGGTGTTCCTGCCTTTTATGGGCTGTTGATTAATGGCGAGAGTGGACGGGTAGAACATATTGGCGCAGGCGCAGGCTGCCATCCCAACAAGGCAATTGCCCTGTCGCGCACCATTACCGAGGCGGTTCAAACCCGGTTGACCTATATATCCGGCGCTCGCGATGATCTGCTTCCGGCAGAATTTGTTGATGGCGGCATTCAGGAGAAAAATATTGCTGCGCGCGAGTTTATCGGTACTGAAAAGCCGGTGAGAAATTACTGTGATATTGGCGAATTTGATGCGGGCTCGATTGATCAAGATTTCAACTGGCTGCTTGGGCAATTGCAATCGGTCGGAATTAAGCAGGTTATTCGGGTGAATTTGACCAAGCCTGATATTGGTATTCCTGTCGTTCGGGTGGTTATTCCGGGGCTTGAAGCGCCGCATGATGATGATGATTTTCTGCCCGGCCCAAGGGTCGCAAATGTTGGGGGGAGGTCATGAGTATCGTGATGTTTATCGGCCCGACAATTGCAAAATCTGATGTTCTGGCAACCATTGAAGCCATTTGCCTACCGCCGGCCGCTCAGGGGGATATTTACCGCGCCATGCGGCATAACCCTACCCAAATTGGCATTGTTGATGGCTATTTTGATGGGGTTGCCGCCGTTTGGCATAAGGAAATTCTGTGGGCGATGGCGCAGGGTGTGAAGGTGTTCGGTGCTTCCAGCATGGGCGCATTGCGGGCTTGCGAACTGGCTGATTTTGGCATGGTTGGGGTTGGTCGGATATTTGAGGATTTCTATAGCGGTGTGCTTGAAGATGATGATGAAGTCGCGGTTATTCATGGTCCGGCTGAAATCGGCTATCCGGCGCTTTGCGAGCCGATGGTTAATATTCGCACAACACTTGAACGGGCGGTAAGCGAGCGGGTAATTGATGCTGAGCAAGCAAGGTCTGCATTGAAAATTGCAAAATCAACGCATTATAAACAACGTAACTGGAGGGATTTAGCGGCAATTCTTGAGCCGGGCTTGAAGTTTACAGATTGGTTGAAGAGGGGCAAGGTCAATCAAAAGCGCGATGATGCAATTGAAATGATTGAGACCATCCAAGCGCATGTAATGGGTGATGAATTGCCTCTAAGTTCACCGCTTCCATTTGACTTTGAAACGACAAATCAATGGGTTCGAGCCATATCCCAGTGGGATAGTGAAACAACGCCGGAAGTCGTCAAAAATCAACTGGTTCTGGATGAGTTGAGGTTGCAGCCAGAGCAATTTGCCAGGGCCGTGGATGCTGCACGATTGCGCTTTTTGGCTTTACGTCAATCTGGTGAAGTGCAGCGTGAGATTAGTCAAGTTGAAGTGGAGGATGCGGTTACCAAATTTCGAACACAAAATGGACTGCTGAGCGCCGCAATCTTTTATCAATGGCTTGAAGAAAACCAGTTAACATCGCAGGGGTTGGAAGCCTTTTTGGCGGAACAAATTGCCATTAATAGTAGCGTTGATCTGCAAGCGGTTGAATTGCAATATTATTTGCTTGGTCAGCTAAAACTGGACGGTGTGTTTGTTAAACTTTCCACCCGCGCCACTGAAAAAGAAGAATGGCTTCTTGAAAATGGGTATGATGAAGTGACGGTTGAACATACGGGGTTGCCAAAGCCTGCATTGTTGGAATGGTTTTATTGCCAAAAACTGGAGAAGGTGATTCCATCCAATATTAATGAGCTTGCCGCGGGATTGGGCTTGACCGATCGCGAGGCGCTTTATCAATTGCTTGCGCGCGAGTATTTATTTCTTCAAGGTGTTGACCATAGTGCCGGGACAAATTGAGTGTCGAGAGGTGTTTATGATGAATTCTGAAATTGAAACAGAAGGTGAGGCAACCGGAACACGGTTTCTTATCTACCCTCAATCACCGGATGCCAATAATAACACTCAGCCCGAAACTGTATATGTCTCGTCACCGGCGGGAACGCTTGGCCCAGGGCCATCGGATGATCGAATGTATGCGGTCTATCCCAAGGGCAAGCAATTGCATTACGGGGTGCACGCCAATGAAAATGGCGAACCCTTCATGTTTTTGCCGCCCTGGCACGGTGATAAACATACGCCTGCAATGCCTGGCCCAGATGGTCATTTTGACCATCTGAAGCCTGGAACGCGAGAATTTGAAGCCGCCCATATTTTCGGCTGCGCCCGATTTACGCTTGATGTGTGGGAAGGCTATTTTGGCAGGCCGCTCAATTGGCACTTTAGCAGCGAATATGACCGGTTGGAGCTCTCGGTTTTACCCACCGTTGATAACGCCTTTATGGGCTGGGGTTTTCTGGAAACCGGAGGGGTTGAAGCTGACAACAATTACAGTGCGTTCTATCTTAATTTTGATGTTATTGCCCACGAGATTGGCCACGGCATTGTTTACAGCGAAATTGGCTTGCCACCGGGCAAAGGCGATGATGCCGAATATCTGGGATTTCATGAATCTGCAGGTGATTTAACGTCAATGATTGCCTCGATGCATTTTAATTCTGTTATCGATAACTTGCTCGAGGCAACCAGTGGCAATCTTTATACGATGAACCGGTTGACCCGTTTTGCCGAGACCGCATCGCATGAGCAGATTAGAATTGCTGCGAATGATCGGGTGATGTCTGAGTTTGTCAAATCCTGGGATGATGAGCACGATCTTGGAGAGCCGCTTACGGGTGCTGTGTTCGATATTCTGGTCGATGTCTTTCATGAACAATTGCTGGCGCACAAATTAATTCCGCGAAGTTTAGAAGAATTATCCGATGAGTTGGAGGGGCAGGCTAATTATTCCGCTGTTTTGCAAGAGAAATTTGATATGTATTATCAGGCAGAACCGGACGGATTTCGCCACACATTGCTGTTGGCGCGCGATTATCTTGGCTCTTATCTGGCTGATACGTGGCAAATGCTCGATTCAGAATCTCTGAGCTATCTTGGTGTTGCGAATGCTCTGGTCGAAGTTGATTACACTATATCTGGAGGTCGATTTGCCAATATAATCGCCGACAATTTCAATATGCGAGAGATTGGACAGTTTACACCTGGATTAAAGGTCTCGAAGCCGAAAAAAGGCAGTCAACTGTTTGCACATCGCATGATGACACCAAATGATCTGTAATTATCGCGATGAATGCCAATAAACTATAGTAATCAGACAGTATTTATGTCATTGTGGGCTATTGGTAATAGTGACTATTGAGCCTGGCTTAGGCAAACCAAATATTTTTTTTAAATTTAAGGGGAATTTATTATGAGTGAAACACTACTCGACGCGTCCAAAATTGTATTGTTCGGCAATGTGATGGATGATCTGAAGCATACGCCTGCAGGAAAGAAGAAATCTGCATCAGGGCAAAATTCAGGGTACAACCACTTTCTTGCCGACCAGCTTGAGGGTGCGAACACTCGATTTGCCCGAATTTACGGGTACAGCTATGCGGGCCAATATTATGAGCTTGTAGTGCCGACTATTTTCCTTGTTCATGGGGATGGTACAAAGATTTCCAATTTGGATACTGACAGCAATTCAATTGCTGCGCAGGATTATAACTTCTCGTCTGATTTAAAAACATGGGCCTATGATCAGGCTGATTTTTCAATTCGATTGGATATGTCAAATGGTCCGCTCAGTCAGTTATTGCTTGACCCGGAAGGTGATGGCAGCGGCGGCGGCGTAACTGTAAGCGGGGCGAGGGTCTCTGGTGCAAGAGTTTCCGGCGCCAGAGTATCTGGGGCAAAAGTATCGGGTGCTAAAATTAAAGGCGATTAAGCCCGATTAACTGCCGGCCTTAAACCTGATCATTCTTGAATTTAATCAGGAATGACAAGAAGCGTGTTCAGGAACTATAGCGTGTTGCGTTCAAGAGTATTCACGCACCATGCTATAATTCTCTTTATTCGCATGTCTTTATTCCTAAAACGGGTGCCCACTTTTAGGAGACGAATTTTTAGCGCAGGCCCGCCTTTTTCAAACCTTCAACAAAGTGATCCACCTCTGCTTGAGATTTGTCTGGCTGGACGGCGGCCCAAGCCTCGAGGGAAAAGTCCGGGTGGGCTTCCAGAACCTTTGCTGCGTGCATTTTTGCCTCGTCAATGCGGCCCAGCTGTCCACAAGATGCGGCCAGTAAGCGTCGACCCTCGGTCTGGTTGTGCATCTTTTGCAATTCAATAATGGCTTCTTCGTACTGGTTCATATTATACAATGCGCCACCCAGATGCCACAGATATTGGTCTGGATAAAATGGATTGAGCAACATGGCTTTTTCGAGCAGAAGAATGCCTTCTTCGTTGCGTCCGCAATGGCAAAGCGCATCGGCCATATCAGACATTAAATCCGCATCGTTGGGGTTAAGCCTCAGGGCGCGTTCATAGGCATCAAGTGCTGCATCATGTTCTTTGCGGTATAGATGGGCAAAGCCAAGTTCGCCAAAGCCGCGCGCATCGCCTGCATCAAACTCGACTGCCTTGCGCGCATATTCCAGCGCTTTGTCCAATGCGACGTCCTGATTGTCGCTCCATGAATATCGCCAATCGATATTAAGTGTTCTGGAAATGGCGGCACTTGCTCTGGCGTAACGCGCATCAACCTCTTGGGCTGCCTGAAAGAGTTGCCTTGCCATGCTGTTATCGCTGCGTCGATAGCGATAGGCGTATTGCTGGCCTTGCAGCACAAAGTCATAGGCGGCCATATCGGATGGTGGTTTTACCCGGGCCCGGTCCGTTTCCGAGGTTTCGATCTGGGCCGCAGTTGCAACCACAACCGTATTGGCGATTTCGTCTTGTACTTCGAAAATATCATCGATGTTTCGATTGTATCGCTCGCCCCAGATCATTTGACCGGATTCAGCGTCGACCAGTTCAACTGAAATTCGAGCCCTGTTACCGGCTTTGCGAATGGTGCCCTGGGCGACATATCGAACGCCCAATTCCTTTGATACCTGTTGCGGCGGTATTTTGCGGTTGCGGTACAAAAAGGCCGAGCTTCTTGAAATTACGAAAAGGTTTTGAAACTTTGAGAGGTTTGAAGTGATGTCTTCGGTTATACCGTCGGCAAACCAGCTTTCGGTTTCATCGCTGCCCTGATCGACAAATGGCAAGACGACAACCGAGGGCTTGTTTGGCAGGGATGATTGAATTTCGCGGGTGGGAAATCTGGGGCTTGCAGCCATCGTGACACCATTAATATCACGGCGCACCTGATATGCTTCTATCGGGTTGGTTACATTCTTCAGCAATTGACTGCCAAGATATTCATACCCATAGGCAAGTTTATTGCGCACCTGTTCATAAACCGCTCCGCTGATGCACACGCAACCAGGTTCGGCCAGCCCCTCCAGCCTTTCGGCTATATTCAGACTGTCCCCAAATACACCGTCATTATTTCTCAATACCTCGCCGAGGTTTATCCCGACTCGAAAAGTCATCGGTGTTTCGGCTTTGTCGTTATGGTCCAGAACGGCTTGTTGAGTTTCTACAGCGCATTCAATAGCGTTTACAGCGCTGGAAAAAAGCGCGAATACTCCATTGTGATCGCTTTGCTCAATTTCTCCGTCAAACCTGTCACAATGGTCTTTGAACAACGCAAAATATTTGGACACATCAATCTGGTTGGTGTGGTCATCATTGCTGGTAGATTGGTTGTGGCAAACAATATCAGCGAACAATGCCGCCTGCAAAGTGCGTATGGTCTTGTTGCTTTTATCGTTCGCCATTTTGCTTTTAATACCAATTGTGCGGTTATCTGATCTGCTAAACCTGACCATTTAACGCTTGCTCCCAAATTCCATTTA
>Ga0256839_1003988_pt1 | contig 14743 bp, 12 predicted proteins | sample 354166metaG_FD_185968 | JGI IMG/M metagenome (GOLD analysis project Ga0256839, IMG submission 185968) | Hydrothermal vent microbial communities from Mid Atlantic Ridge, Atlantic Ocean - 354-166 | ecosystem: Environmental > Aquatic > Marine > Hydrothermal vents | place: Atlantic Ocean: Mid... | reverse complement strand
GAAACCGCAGCCTATGAGGAGTACTACCGGCTGTACCGCGATGCCTCGCTGGATCCGGCACTGCGCTCCCGCCTGCGCTCGATCATCATCGATGAACTGGAGCATGAATCGGCCTTCCGGCAGGCCCGCAGCCGCAGCGGTTTCGACAACATCCGTGACTTCATTCTGGGCATGAACGATGGTCTGGTGGAGATTCTCGGCGCGGTGACCGGCCTCTCCGCGGCCTATGCGGGCAATCCGCTGATGGTCGCGGTCAGCGGTCTGGTGGTCGGTGTGGCCGGCGCCCTGTCGATGGGCATAGGCGCTTTTGTCTCGGTGCGTTCTCAGCGGCAGGTCGATGAAGCGCGCAACCAGCGCAATGAAATCCTGTTCGGTGTGGCACCGCAGCGGGCGCTCGATGAATTCGCCGAAACACTGAACCGCTCCGGCATACCGGAAGACCTGAGCCGACAAGTCACCCGCCAACTGGAAGAGGAACCCCAGGCCGTAGCCCGCATGCTGCGCCGGGAAAGTGATGAAGATGAGTGGCGGTCGGCCTGGTTCACGGGCCTGGCCTATCTGTTCGGCGTCCTGTTCCCGGTAGTGCCCTACTTCTTTGCCGAGCGCGCCAGCCACGCCATGCTCGGTTCGTTCCTGCTCGCCGGCCTGGCGCTGGCAAGTGTTGGCGGACTGGTTGCCATCGTCTCGGGGATCAGCATCACCACCAAGATCCGCGAAATGCTGCTCTCGGGTTTCACCGCCGCCGGCCTGGCCTGGCTGTTCGGTCAGCTGATGCAGGGGTTCCTTGGAATACAGATCTGACCGGCACGGAATGGAGCGCAAAAAAAACCCTCGGCGGAAAACCGAGGGTCTTAATACCTGCTTTCATTGAGTGCTCCCAGCCAGGCATCCTGCCTGTCACGCCTTGCCTTGTCTCCGGCAACGGAATGAAACTTCCTGTCTCTGCGTATCCTTTGCCTCTTTCCCTGTAGGCACGGTACACAGTGTAGCGATGTCCCCGGAGAAACCCAGAGAAATAGTTGACCCTGCGCGTAGGGAAAACCCACGGGGTAATGTAGGAATTTTCCTACACATTCACAGATCGCGCAGCCCGTCGGAGGGTTCGATCGAGGAGGCACGGATGCCGCCGAGTACCGCGGCGGTGGCGGCCACGCCCAGCGTCAGCGCCAGCGCCCAGAAGAAATGCTGTGGCAACAGGTAGCAGATGACCTGGTCGATACCCAGGCTGGGGGCCAGCAAGCGGTTGATGCTCTGCTCCGCCAACAGGTACATCAGGACCGCCAGCAGCCAGCCGAGTACGCCGGTGTAGAGGGATTGAAGCACCGGGAACAGAATGATTTTCCCGCCCTGAAAGCCGATCAGCCGCAGGATCGACAATTCCTTGCTCTTGCGGTCCACATTGGCCCACAGACTGGCGCCCAGCGAGAAGGAGAAACCCACTGCACCGACCGCGGCGATGATCCAGAAGATGATCGACAGGTTGCGGTCGATAGACCGCACGCTGCGAATCTCGGCGATGCGTGCCTTCACATTGACGCCCTCGGCCTGCAGTTCATTGACCAGTGCCTCGACATCGTTGATGGAGCGTGCATAGAGGCGGAAGGCCGGGTAGTCACGCCCGGATGCGTCGGCGGGCTCGCCCTTCCAGCCCAGTTCAGGAACGGCACGCCCGTCCTTGAAGGCTTCGCTGGCCAGCAGCAACGGCAGGCTGACGAAGGCAACCTGACGGGTGGTCACCTCGGGCGGGGCCACCGCCAACACGTCCAGTTCCAGGTGCACCCGTTCCCGCTTGCCACGGAACTGCCGCGCGAGGCTGCCGTCGATGCGGTCACCGGCCGCCACCTTGAGCTTGCGGGCACTGGCATCGCTGAGGATGACCTGCCCATGGCCCCGCGGTATGACCCCGACCCGCTGCAGCAGCGGGTCGCCCTCGCCGGTGGCCATCAATTCGGTGGACTGGATGCGGCCGCTGCGCTCGCTCTGCAACTGAATGGTGGCGGCCAGCGCGCGGGTACGCGGGATAATGAAAGCCACTTCCGCGCGGTCCGCCATGCGGCGAAACCAGTCCTCGCTGAAGCGACCGCTGCCCACGGAGCGGATTTCACGATTGGCCGGATTCTCGATCAGTTCGGTGAGCATCGAATTGACGATGCCGAACTTGAGTCCGAACAGGATCATCATCGGCGCCAGCACCGATGCCAGCGCCAGCACGAAACAGCCGGACATGCGCCATTCGTGGGTGTAGTCCCGCAGGCTGAGGGTGAGGATGTTGCGAAGCTGACTCATCGCGCTCAATCGTGAAAGGTGGACTGATAGACCCGGCCGCCCTCGACCACTTCGGCTTCCTGATGCAGGCTGCGCAGGTCCATCTTGTAGACATGGGCCCAGTCGTGACTGGCAATGATCAAGGTGATGTCCAGCCCCTTCACCAGTTCCATCACCACGCCCATGATCTTGCGCGCGGTGATCGGGTCCAGCGAGGCCGTGGGCTCATCGGCGAGCAGGATTTTCGGCCGGTGCGCCAGGGCGCGGGCAAAGGCCACGCGCTGACGCTCACCCGCCGACAGCAGACCCGGCAGCTTGTCCAGCTGGCGGTGGATGCCCATCACCCGGGTGATCGACTTGACCGTATCGTCCTCGGGAAGGCCCAGCAGCTGGCGCGGCAACTCGATGTTTTCGCGCACAGTCAGGTAGGGCAGCAAACCGCCTTGCTGCAGCACATAGCCAATGTGCTGCTTGCGCAGCAGCGACAGGCGGTTCTGTTGCTTGCGGCGCCACAGTTCCGGCACGGTGACGGGATCGCTGTCGGCATCGCAGCAGAGTTCGAAGCGCTCCGCCGCGTCGGGATGCAGCACCAGCGCCAGCATGTCGAGCAGCGTGCTCTTGCCGCAGCCACTGTGCCCGACCAGCGCCACATGCTCGCGTGGGTGGATGTCCACCTTCGGTACCCGCAGGCGGAACCCGGCACCCTCGGCAAGCCGCGACTTCACCACATCGCGCAGTGAATAGATGGGGGTCATGAACGCGGATCAGGGCAGCAGGTCGAGCACGACCGGAAACACCGAACTGCCGTTCACCGGTCCGCCGCCGGGAGTGACCCACAGGTCGGTATGGTCGTGCAGCGCCTGATAATAGCTGATCTTGCTCTCCAGACGGTTCATGAATTCGATCTGTTCCTTGGCGGACCATTCTTCCCAGCGTGCCAGGCTCAGGTTCATCACCTCGCCGGTGTAGGGCAGATCCTCGATGTATTCGCGCATGTAGCCCAGATCGGCCAGATTGCCCTCGCCGCCGATGACATTGCCGGCCACCGAGGCCGGATCGCGGCTGATGGAGGCGGCCAGACTCTTCAGGTCGTCGAGGAAGTTCTTCGGCGTCAGCACGCCCTCCTCCGCCAGCTCCAGCACCTGCTGCAGAACGCTCTTGAGGTCGGAAAGCTGATCCCGTGTCAACAGTACCCGCACCTCCACCGAGGACTTGGCGGGGTCAGTGAAGTCGCGGTCCACCATCCAGGCGTCGAAGACCTTGGGCACCGGCTCGCCGGCATTCTTCTGCAGATAACGCAGGCGCAGCGCATTGCCGAGCTTGTCCACCCGCTGCTGCAGCTCGGCAAGCTGGCGATCATCGGGCTTTTCGTCCTTGCGGTCCGGTATCGGCAGCGGCGGCACGCCGTTGACGGTGGCCAGTACCTGCTGGGTGATCTGGTTGGCCAGTACTTCCAGCACCTGACCGAACTGATCCACCTTGCCCAGCTCCACGCCGTAGTAGAAGTCGCCTATGCCGGGATAGAGGGAAAGCCTGCGGTAGAGCTGCTCGGCGCGGGCATGATCGGCCAGCGGCGAATCCGAACGCAGGTGCAGCACCCAGATCGATATGCCCTTGTCATAGGCCAGCTGTCGCAGTGCCTCGGCACTGAGTCCGGTGGCGCCGAGGGAATCATTGGCCTCGCGCGGACCGGCATCGGTGATGAGGATGACATAGCGCGCATCGTAGCCGCTCCAGTCGGTGTTCTCGATGGCCGCCTTGATGCCGGCATAGGCATCCTCGCGGTAATCCCGGCTGGAAATGGCCGCCGGTTCCAGGGTGTCGACCCGGCGGAAGAATTCATCGGCATCGGCGCCCTGCCTGAGGCTGACGAACTGGCGTGTCAGGTAGTCCAGTTCCGGCACCTGCTCGGTATTGTCGCGAAAGGCGGTGAGCGCGAAGTTGACCCGGTTGGTAAGCCCCTGACGGGCGATGGCGCCATAGACCTTGCGCACCGCCTCCCGTGTGCGGTCGATGTAGGGCCCCATTGACTGGGTGGAGTCGATGACGAAATGGATGCCGCTGCGGTACTGGCGCGGCGCTGCGGCGGCCTGCTCGGCCTTGCGGGTCTGCGCGTCCCGGTCCACCAGCGGCACCGAGGCGATCTGCAGCAGGCGTGCCTGCTCGCTGCCCAGGTAGACGTCTTCATGCTGCTTGATCGGCACCAGGTAGAAGTCTTCCCGGATGTCCACGAAGGCGCGGGGCTGGATCGCCACCACCGGGTTGTCCTTGATCTTCTCCCCTTCCACCACCGCGCGGTAGAGGCGAGCATAGGCTTCGCGGTCGTCCTTGTCGATCAGCTGTTTCAGTGCATCGCGGTCACGGAACATCATCACCCGCTGGGTGTCCTGAGGGTCCTTGAACGCCACCGTCAAGGCCTGGTTCCAGACGATGGCTTCCTTCTCCGGCATCCAGCCGGCCATGCGACCGTAGCTGTCGTAGCCCAGCTGAAGCCAGCCATTGTCGCGGGCATAGACATAGAACACGCTGAAGGGAACCGCAGGCTTCGATTCCGCATCGGTTTTGGGCGCGGAGTAGAGGCGCGCGTCGGGCACGCTGAGGACGCGCTGAAAGAGGGTTTTCTTGCCCTCCATCAGCAACGGCCGCGGCTGGGCCAGGGCGTTGAAGGTAATCAGGGACAGCAGGATCAGGAACAGACGGGGAAACATCCGTGGCATCGACGGCGCACTCGCTATCAGGGGTTCATCGGAAATTGAGCATCAGGATCCCGGCTTCGCGGTCACCCTTCGGGGCAGCCTGCGCCGCCCAGTCTCGCAGGGCATCGAGCCGCGCCCGGGCAGGTTCGAATCCGGCATCCAGGGCGCGACGGTACCATTTCCAGGACTGTACCGGATCGGGTGCATCGAGCAGGCTGCTGCCGGCCTGAAACAGATTCGGGTCGGCCTGTTCGGCCAGGGTCATCATTGCCTCGGGATGCCCCTCGCGGGCGGCAAAGAAATACAGCAGCCAGGCATCGGCCAGCCGCCCCTCGTTGAGGTAGCCGGAAGCCTTTTGCATCAGCGCCTCGAACGGCCAGGGCGGACCCTGTTCGCGCAGCCGAGCGATGTAGTCCCGCGCCTCCTGACCCGGTTGATCCGGCGATTCGGCCGTGGCGGCAGGGGCTGCTTCTTCCTGTTGGGCGTTCTCGTCGGGCGCGGCCTGCGCCGGGCTATCGGTGGCTGTGTCCGAAGCCTTGCCGGCGGGTTGCACGCCGGGCCGGCTGCCACCGAAAAGGATGAACAGCACCAGCGCGACAACGATCAGGGCAATCCAGAGCATCGGGTTGCGGGCCGGGTGACCGTCGTTTCGTTCAGCTTGTGCCATGGGGTGAATCCTGTACCGGACGGGAGGCGGTATCCTGCATCACGGCCTGCGCTTTGGCAAGCCCGCGGGTGCCTTGCATCAGGGCCGCTGCAGGTCGAACACCAGCCGCCGGATCAGGGCCTGCCGCAGACGCCATTCGGCCTGATCCAGCCGCCGACGGGCGGTGAGTGGATTGTCATCGTCCAGTTCCACGCGACTGCTCTCGTCGAGGCTGCGCGGGCCGCGCAGAGGCGCTCCGCTGGCATCGTCGATGCCGTACTCGAGGCGCAGCTCGACGCGCCACAGGCTGACCGATCCGAGACTGGAACTGGCCACGCCGCGCAGCGCGCGCGGCTGCAAACGGACCCACAGGCGGTTCACGCCATTGGGGCCGTCGGCCACCGTGGCGCCGGCACGCTCCAGTTCCGCGCGCAGCAAAGCACGGTCGGCGGCGGAAAGGTCTTCGGCCTCGATGTGGAGGGGAGAATATTCCGCCGGCAAATGGGCCTCGCCACGCAGCTGGAAGCCGCAGGCGGCCAGCAGCAGCGGGATCAGGAGCAGCAGCAGGCGGCGGAACACCATCATCAGACGACAATATTGACGAGTTTGCCGGGCACCACGATGACCTTGCGCAGCGGCTTGCCATCGATGAAGCGCTGTACATTGTCGTTGGCCAGCGCGGCGGCCTCGCAGTCCTCACGGCTGGCGTCGGCGGCCACCTGGATGCGCCCGCGCAGCTTGCCGTTGACCTGCACCACCAATTCGATGCTGTCCTGTTTCAGCGCGGCGGTGTCCACCTTTGGCCAGGGTTCATCGACGATTGCGGTGTCGTGGCCCAGCGCCTGCCACAGCACATGGGTCATGTGCGGAATCACCGGCGACAGCATCAACAGGATGTGCTCCAGCACTTCGCGGCGCAGCCGGCCGCCCACCGGGCTGCTGTCGGTGAACTTGCCCAGTGCGTTGAGCAGCTCCATGTTGGCGGCGATGGCGGTATTGAACGTGAGCCTGCGGCCGTAATCGTCAGTGACCTTTTCCAGGGTCTGGTGCAGCTTGCGCCTCAGTTCCTGCTGAGCGTCGTCGAGGGCATCGGGCAGCGCGTCGACGAGTTCGGCATCGTCTGCGATATGGTCGGTCACGGCCTTCCACAGGCGCTTGAGAAAACGGTGCGCCCCTTCGACGCCGGAATCGGACCATTCCAGTTCCTGGGTCGGCGGCGCCGCGAACATGATGAACAGACGCACGGTGTCGGCACCAAAACGGTCGATCAGTTCCTGCGGATCGACGGTATTGCCCTTGGACTTGGACATCTTGCCGCCATCCTTGAGCACCATGCCCTGGGTCAGCAGGTTCTGGAAGGGTTCATCGGAGTGCAGCAGGCCTTCGTCACGCATCAGCTTGTGGTAGAAACGGGCGTAGAGCAGGTGCAGGATGGCGTGTTCGATGCCGCCTATGTACTGGTCCACCGGAGTCCAGTAGTCGGCGCGCTCGTCGAGCATGGCCTGATCCTGATCGCGGCAGGCGAAACGGGCGTAATACCAGGAGGATTCCATGAAGGTGTCGAAGGTGTCGGTCTCGCGCTCCGCCGGCCGGCCACAACGCGGGCAATCCACCCGCTTGAAGCTGTCCATGCGCTTGATCGGCGAATCCACGCCATCGAATTCCACATCCTCGGGCAGCACCACCGGCAGGTCGTCGACCGGCACCGGCACCGCGCCGCAGTGCGCGCAGTTGATGACCGGGATCGGCGCGCCCCAATAGCGCTGGCGGGACACACCCCAGTCCCGCAAGCGGTAGTTGACGGTGCGCCGTCCCTTGCCACGGGCTTCGAGGTCTTCGGCAACCCGCTGGAACGCCTCGGAAAATCCAAGGCCGTCCAGCGGACCGGAATTGACATTGACCCCGTCCTTGGCCGGAAAAGCGCCCTGCTCCAGATCCACCGGGCTGCCGTCCCTGGGAGCCACCACCTGGCGAATGGGTATGCCGTACTTGCGGGCAAATTCCCAGTCCCTCTGGTCGTGGGCCGGCACCGACATGATGGCGCCGGTGCCGTAGCCCATCAGCACGAAATTGGCGGCCCAGACGGGGATTTCCTCCCCGTTGACCGGGTTGATGGCGCGGATGCCGAGGTCGAAGCCCTTCTTCTCCATCTTCTCCAGCTCCGCCTCGGCGGTGTTGCTTTTGCGGCATTCGTCGATGAAGGCGGCAAGCTGCGGGTTGCCTTCGGCCAGCGACAGCGCCAGCGGATGCTCGGCGGCAATGGCCATGAAGGTGGCGCCGTAGAGGGTATCGGGGCGTGTGGTATAGACGGTCAGCGGCTCATGGCCCGGCACCTCGAAAACCACTTCCATGCCTTCCGAGCGGCCGATCCAGTTGCGTTGCATGGTCTTGACGTTTTCCGGCCAGTCCACCTTGTCGAGATCCGCCAGCAACTCATCCGCATAGTCGGTGATCTTGAGGAACCACTGCGACAGTTCGCGCCGTTCCACCAGGGTATCGCAACGCCAGCAGCGTCCCTCAATGACCTGCTCGTTGGCCAGCACGGTCTTGTCGTGGGGGCACCAGTTGACCGGGGCGGTCTTCTTGTAGGCGATGCCCTTTTCCATCAGCCGGGTGAAGAACCACTGCTCCCAGCGGTAATACTTCGGGTTGCAGGTGGCGATTTCACGGCTCCAGTCGTAGCCGTAGCCCAGCTTCTTCAGCTGGCCGCGCATGTAGTCGATGTTGGCGTAGGTCCATTTCGCCGGCGCCACGCCGTTCTTGATCGCCGCGCCCTCGGCCGGCAGGCCGAAGGCATCCCAGCCCATCGGCTGCAGCACATTCATGCCCTGCATGCGCTTGAAGCGGCTGACCACATCGCCGATGCTGTAATTGCGCACATGCCCCATGTGCAGGTTGCCGGAGGGATAGGGGAACATCGACAGGCAGTAATACTTGGGCCGGTCACTGTGCTCGTTGACCTCGAAGGTCCGATGCTCCTCCCAGAAGGTCTGGGCTTCGGCTTCGCAGCCGTGCGGGTCGTAGCGTGATTCCATGGGGCGTTCTGCTCGCAGCTGTAGGCGTAATGAAAACTGCGAAGGATACCCCAGCGCCGGGGTTTCACAACCCCCTAATGCGCCTTGCGCAAACGCACATACCCCGGGCTGAACCGCCAACAGCCGCCCGACCGGACTGCAGGGGACGCCTATTCCGGTCCGACGCGCTCGAGGATGTAGCGGTACACCTCCTCGATACTCCCTTCCAGATCGGAATCGGTATGGGTGACCAGTTCCGGGGTTTCGGGCGGTTCATAGGGTGAGTCGATACCGGTAAAGTGCTTGATTTCACCTGCGCGGGCGCGTTTGTAGAGGCCTTTCACATCGCGCATCTCGCAGACTTCCAGCGGACAGTCGCAATAGATTTCATGAAAATCGGGGGACACGATCTTGCGCGCATTGTCGCGATCGACCCGGAACGGCGAGATGAATGCGGTCAACACGATCACTCCGGCTTCAACGAACAACCGCGACAGGTGACTGATGCGGCGGATGTTCTCCTTACGGTCGTCGTCGGTGAAGGTCAGATCGGCGCACAGACCATGACGGATATTGTCGCCATCCAGCACAAAAGTATTGAAGCCGTTCTGGAACAGACGTTCTTCCACCGCATGGGCGAGGGTCGATTTGCCCGACCCGGAAAGTCCGGTGAACCAGAACAGCCCTCCCCTGTGGCCGTTCTTCTGCTCCCGGCGCTGGCGGGTGACCGTGGCATTGTGCCAGACGACATTGCTGCTGTGTTGCGGCATGGTTCCTGATCCCTGTTGTCTAGTGTCTCGGGAAGGGGATCATAGATCAGCATTCCTTTGCAAAACGCCAACGCGATCCCAGTTCTCCGGACTACCCCTGCTCTTTCCGGTCTGATGAGCGCCCCCAAAATGCCAGCGCCAACCCGACAACCAGCAACACACCGGCGATCCAGGGCTGCCAGCGGGCGAAAGTGAGAAACGGCGTCTGCCCCTGACGCGGCTGAACCTGTCCGGAAACGACAGCGAATTCGAACACTCCGCTGCGCTCGCCGGTGATACGGCCGTGATGATCGATGAAGGCGGTGGGGCCGGTATTGGAGCTGCGCAAAAGCGGACGGCGGGTTTCCATGGCGCGCATGCGGGCGATCTGCAGGTGCTGGTGTGGCGCCAGCGAATCGCCGAACCAGGCGTCATTGCTGGTGTTGATCAGCAGGTTGGCCTGCGGCAGGTCCCGGTTGACATCCCGGCTGAACACATCTTCGTAGCAGATGGACACGCCGAGCCGGGTTTCGCCGATGCGCATCAGCGGCTGCTGCAACGGCCCTGGCGTCATGTCGGACATGGGGATATCGATATAGGCGTCGAGAAAGCCAATCAGACCGCGCAGCGGAAAGTATTCGCCGAAGGGCACCAGGTGACGCTTGTGATAGAACTGCTCCCGCCCGCCGCCAAGCAACAGCATGCTGTTGTAATAGCCCGGTCCTTCGGACTGCCGGGTCAGAATGCCGGTCATCAGCGCGGTGCCGCTGTCCCGGCTCTTGCGTCCCAGGGGTTCGAGCAGGTCACGGCGCAGATCGCGCGCCCAGCCGGGCACGGCGGCCTCGGGCCACAGGATCAGGTCGGTCTTGCCCCACCAGGGTTCCGAGGCCTGACGGTAGCGCTCGATGATGCGGCGGCGGGATTCCGGCCGCCAGCGCATCTCCTGCGGAATGTTGCCCTGCACCATGACCACGCGCAGCGGAGCCCCCACCGCCCGGGTCCATTCCCGCTCCTGAAGCAGGTAACCGCCAGCGAACAGCAGCAGGATGACGGCCAGCGCCGGCAAAGGACGCCACGGCAAGCGCCACAGGCACAGCGACAGCAGAATGCTCAGCGCGCCGATACCATAGACACCGACCAGCGGCGCGAACCCCGACAAGGGCGATTCGGTCTGCGCATAGCCCAGGCTGAGCCATGGAAAGCCGGTGAGCACCCAGCCCTTGAACCACTCCATGGCAAACCAGCCCAGCGGCCAAGCCAGCAACAGCCAGGAAGCACTCAGCCGGGTGTTGAGGCGGTGGAGCAGCATCAGCAGCGCACCGATGAACGCAGCCAGCGTGAGTACCATCAGCGCGGTCAGTGCACCCGCAACGGCAGGCGGGGCATTGCCGAAGTCATGGAGGCTGTTGTAGAGCCAGTAGACGCCGAAGCCGAACCATCCCAGACCAAACAGCCAGCCCAGCAGGAAGGCGCGCCCGGCCGTGTGCGCCCGGCGCCAGAGCGCGATCAGTACCGCCGGAAGCAGCAGCGCCAGAGGCCAGAGGAAAAAGGGCGCGAAGGCCAGTGGCATCAGGCTGCCGGACAGCAGCGACAGCAACAGGGCCGGATGGCCATCCAACAGCCTGCGCGGATTCATGTACCGACGGCGTCCGCGACCCCGGGCTCACGGTTGTCGATCACCTGGAACAGGTGGACCTGGCGGCTGTCGGCGCTGAGCACGCGGAAGGTCAGGCCATCGATGTCGAAGCTTTCCCCACGCTGGGGCAGATGCCCGGCGCGCCCAAGCAGAAAGCCGCCGATGGTCTCGACCTCTTCGTTGCGGAAATCGGTATGGAAAAAGGCGTTGAACGCATCGAGTGGGGTCAGGGCGCGCACGCTGTAGCGGTGTTGCCCGTGCTCGCGGATATCGATCTCGTCATCGTCTTCGTCGTGCTCGTCATCGATTTCGCCCACGATCTGTTCCAGCACATCCTCGATGGTCACCAGACCGGACACGCCGCCGTATTCGTCGACGATCATCGCCATGTGCCTGCGGTTGACGCGGAACTCCTTGAGCAGCACCGAAAGCCGCTTGCTTTCGGGGATGAAGGTGGCGGGGCGGATGTAGTCGTTGATCTCGAAGGGAGCGTCCGGGTCGCGCACGAAGGCGAGCAGGTCCTTGGCCAGCAGGATGCCGACCACATCATCCTTGTCGTCATCGATGACCGGAAAACGGGAGTGGCCGGATTCGGTGATGATGGCGACGATCTCCGCCAGGCTGCTGGCATGGTCGATGACGGTCATCTGTCCACGCGGGATCATGATGTCGCGCACCTGCATGTCGGATACCTGCAGCACGCCCTCGATCATGCGCAATTCATCGCTGCCGATCAGGTGGTGCCGCTGGAGGTCACGGAGCAGCTCGATCAGCTCCTCCTGGGTTTGCGGGCCGGCGGAAAAGGCGCCGATCAGGCGCTCCAGCCAGCCCCTGGTCGATCCGCTGCCTTCGGGGTCAGTCATGGAGGGGTCTCAAGGGGACAGGTAAGGGTTAGTGTGGCCGAGGGCGTGCAGAATTTCAATCTCCAGGGACTCCATCGCTTCGGCCTCTTCCGCGGTCTGGTGGTCATGCCCCTGAAGGTGCAGCATGCCGTGCACTACCATATGCGCCCAGTGGGCCTGAACCGGCTTGCCCTGCTCACGCGCCTCGGCAGCCACCACCGGCGCGCAGATGACCAGGTCGCCCAGACAGGGATAACCGAGCAGGTCCTCCGGCAGCTCGGCGGGGAAGGACAGCACATTGGTCGGCTTGTCGCGGCCGCGGTAGTCTCGGTTGAGCTGCCGGCTTTCGGCCTCGTCAACGATGCGGACGGTCTGTTCCAGGCCGTCACGGGGCTTCAGCAGGGCGGCGCGCACCCAGCGCTCGAACAGGCTGATGTCTGGCACATCCGGCAGGGCCTGATCGTTTTGCAGGTCAATCCGGATGCGACTCATGGCGCTCGTAGGCCTCGACGATGCTCTGCACCAGCGGATGGCGCACCACATCGCGGGTCGTGAAGTGGGTGAAACCGATGCCCCCGACCGATTCGAGGATCTTCAGCACCTGCTGCAAGCCGGAGGCCTGACGCCCGGGCAGATCGGTCTGAGTAATATCGCCGGTGATCACTGCCCGTGAGCCGAAGCCGACGCGGGTGAGGAACATCTTCATCTGCTGCGGGGTGGTGTTCTGCGCCTCGTCGAGGATCACGAAGGCATGGTTCAGGGTGCGGCCGCGCATGTAGGCCAGCGGCGCCACCTCGATCACATGACGGGCGATCAGCTTCTCCACCTTGTCGAAGCCGAGCATTTCGTAGAGGGCGTCATAGACCGGCCGCAGGTAGGGGTCCACCTTCTGTGCCAGATCGCCGGGCAGAAAGCCAAGCTTTTCGCCTGCTTCGACTGCGGGGCGGGTCAGCACCAGCCGCGAAACCTGCTCCTGCTCCAGCGCCTCCACCGCCTTGGCCACGGCGAGCCAGGTCTTGCCGGTACCAGCCGGTCCGATACCGAAATTGATGTCGTGACGCGAGATGGCTTCGAGGTAGGCGTTCTGCTGCCGTGAGCGGGGCAGTATGAGGGTCTTCTTCAACTTGACCGAGGCGGTGAACTCGTCCGGGTGCTGGCGGTTCTTGCTCATCATCAGGGTTTCCGCGACCTTGCGCTCGGTCAGCACGCCCTGTCGGGCGTACTCGATGAAGCGTTCCAGACAGGCGCGCGCCATGCGCACCGCTTCGGGTTCGCCAATCAGCCGGAGCTCGGAACCTTGCTGACGGCAGCGCACCGAAAACCAGTCCTCCAGCTGGCGGGTATTCTTCTGGAATTCTCCAAACAGCTCGGCACGCTGGCCGCTGTCCAGCCCCTCGATGTCGAGCGCGGTTTCCGCCACGGCGATCTAGGACTGCTCCTGCTCGCGCTCGCGCACCTTGTCGCGGAACAGCGCGAGCAGCACCGCTACAAATGCGACGAAACCTGCGGCGAACACCACCAGCACCAGCATCAGCTTGCGCGACAGGCCGGCCGGAGCGACGGACCGCACCGGTGGCGACACCACGCGCGACACATTGAAGGCGTCGAGGCGCGACTGCAGGCTGTCCACCTTGCGTTGCTGGGCTTCCACCTTGCGCTGATGGGCCAGCTTGACCTCATCAAACTTGAGGCGGGTCGCCTCCACCGCCTGCGCCTGCTGGTCCTGCTGTACGCGGTTGCTGAGCAGAATCTCCTCATAGCGCGCCTGCAACACCCGGTCATCCACTTCGCCCCGGTCGTTGAGCACCAGTTGCTTCTGTTCGTCGGTCATCGAACGCAGCACAGCCTCCTTGCCGCCCCTGGCGATGACCTTCTCTGTCTCCTGAAGGTGTTGCAGCTTGCGTTCCGCGGCCTGCAATTCCAGCTTGAGGCGATCCAGCTGCATCTGCAGGGTCCGCGGATCCTCGAGTTCCTGCAGTCGGGCCCGGGCCGCGATCAACTGGTCGCGGATGTTGCTCTGATACAGCGCCACCAGCTGCTGGTGGTCCTTGAGCACGGCATCGGCGACGGCCTGCTGGAAGGCCGTGAATACCGCCAGCTGGGCGTCACTGACCTTATTGCGCACGATCACGATGGCGCTGTTCTTGGGCGAGCTGACCTCGGTCTTGAAGCGCTCCAGGTCGGGGTTCTTTTTCAGCCACTTGGCAGTGACGGCGGGCACGATGGCGCTGGTGAGCTTGCCCTTGAGGGATTCCGGGGATTCCAGCTTGACGATCTTGCCGCCACTTTCGATGGTTCCAATCTGGATCGCCGTGTTGAGGGTATACTTCTCCTGGTAAACGAACAGGGCAAAGACGATACCAGCCGCCAGTAGCGCTGCAAACACGCCCCAGAACAGGCGGCGATAGGGGCGCAGTTCAAGCCACAGGTCCACCAGGCTGACTTCATCGTCCTCCTGCCAGGGCGCAGCCAGATACTGGGGGTAGACGACCGGCACGGCCTCCTTCTGGCGGGGTTCATTCATGGTTTTTCAAGACTCCTCGTAACGAATTGGACAGGGCTTCGGTGATTTCGACCGTGGCGAAACGGCCGACCAGCTCCGGCGGACCCGGAAAATTGACGACGCGGTTGTTCTCGGTGCGCCCGGAAAGCACAGTATCGTCCTTTTTGGAATGGCCTTCCACCAGAATGCGCTGGTGGCTGCCGACCATGCCGCGGGCGATTTCCCCGGCCGATTGCAGGATGCGGGCCTGCAGCACCGCCAGCCGCTGCTTTTTGACTTCCAGGGGTACATCGTCGGGCAGATAAGCCGCCGGTGTGCCGGGCCGCTGACTGTAGACGAAGCTGAAAGAGGTATCGAAACCGATATCCTCTACCAGCTTCATGGTGGCGCGG
>Ga0256839_1003987_pt1 | contig 14750 bp, 9 predicted proteins | sample 354166metaG_FD_185968 | JGI IMG/M metagenome (GOLD analysis project Ga0256839, IMG submission 185968) | Hydrothermal vent microbial communities from Mid Atlantic Ridge, Atlantic Ocean - 354-166 | ecosystem: Environmental > Aquatic > Marine > Hydrothermal vents | place: Atlantic Ocean: Mid... | reverse complement strand
CAAAAGATGATGGGAAGCTGCGACAGCCCATAGTCCCCCTCGTCGCCCTCCTGCTGGACCTGGCCCTGGGCGACCCCCCGAACCGCTACCACCCTGTGGCCTGGATGGGCGCGGCCATCGCGGTACTCCGGCGGCGGGCGCCACGCCGGGGGCGTCTGGCCCGCCTGGCCTACGGCGGCCTGGTGGCCTTGGGCGGCACGGGGCTGGTGGCGTGGGCCGGGCGCTTGCTGGAACGGGCTTTGCTCCGCCTGCCCCGCCCGTGGTGCCGGCTGGCCGAGGCCGGCGTGCTGAAGGCCGCCCTTGCCCTGCGCGGCCTGGGGCGCGCGGCCACCTTGGTGCAGCGGGCCCTGGAGTGCGGCGACCTGGAGGCGGCCCGCCGCCTGCTGGCGTGGCATCTGGTCAGCCGTGAGACGGCCTCGCTGGACGCTTCCCTCGTGGCCGCGGCCACCGTCGAGTCGGTGGCCGAGAACGCCTCCGACGGCGTCATAGCGCCGCTGTTCTACTACGCCCTGGGCGGGCTCCCGGCGGCCCTGGCCTACCGGTTCGCCAACACGGCCGACGCCATGCTCGGCTACCGGGACGCCGAGCACGAGTGGCTGGGAAAGGTGGCCGCGCGCCTGGACGACGTGTTGAACTGGGCGCCGGCCCGCCTGACGGCCGGCCTGATCGTCATTGCCGCCCTGGTGGTGGGCGAGGACGCCAGGGGCGCCTGGCACACGTGGCGCCGCGACGCGCGCCTCACGGCGAGCCCCAATGCCGGTCACCCCATGTCGGCCGTGGCCGGCGCCCTGGGCGTCGCCCTGGAGAAGCCGGGACACTACCGCTTGGGCGCGGAACTGGCCCCGCCGGCGCCGGGCGACATTGCCCGGGCCGTGCGGCTGGTGAACGCGGCGGTGGCGCTCATGGTGGGGGCCACGTGGCTTCTCTCCGCCGGCAGCCGGCTCCTGAGAATTCGCCCGCTTCGGGGACGGTGCCGGTTTGCCCGGCTGCCGGCGGGATCCGGACTGGAACCGCGTATCTGGCGAATCGCGCTCCGCGGACGACCATGGCCGAGCTGACGTCTTCGCACGAACCAACAGCCGAACGGGCGGACGACCCCCTCTCCCCCTTCGTGCGACCCCACGTGCGCGCGGTGCCGCCGGCCGTTCACGGCGCCCTCAGTGACGGCGAACTGCGCCGCTGGGGGCGCCGGCCCGAAGAGGTGCTCGACTTCAGCGCCAACGTCAACCCCTACGGGCCACCACCCGGCGTGGAGGGGGCGTGGGTGACGGCGGACGTGGCGCGGTACCCTGATCCCGACGCCCTGCGCCTGCGCGAGGCCTTGGCCGACCATCACGGGGTGAGGCCGGAGCACATCGTGGTGACCAACGGCACGGCCGAACTCATCTGGCTCGTTGCCCTGGCCTTCGTCCGGCCGGGAGACCGCGTGCTGGTGTGCGCGCCCACGTATGGGGACTACGCGCGCGCCGTCCGGCTCATGGGGGGCAGTGTGGCCGAATGCCGTGCGCGGGAGGAGGATGGCTTCGCCCACCGCGCGGCCCACGTGGAGGAGGCTCTGCGCAGGCTCAACCCGCGCCTCTGTTTCATCTGCACGCCCAACAACCCCACAGGCCGAATCGTGCCGGCGAACCTCATCTGGCGGTGGGCCGACACATTCCCCCACACTCTCTTCGCCGTGGACGAAGCCTACATCAACTTCGTGCCGGGGCTCCTCCCGGCCGTGGACCCCGCGCGGCCCAACGTGCTGGTGCTCCGTTCCATGACCAAGGATTACGCCCTGGCCGGCCTGCGGGTGGGCTACGGGGTGGGCCACGCCGGCCTCATCGGGGGCGTGGCCCGCGTGCGTCCCTCCTGGAACGTGAGCGCCGTGGCCCAAGCCGCCGGCCTGGCCGCCCTGGCCGGCCGGGCCCACATGGAGCTCACGGTGCGGGAGGTGCGCCGCGCCTCGGCGGCCCTCAGAGAAGAGCTGGGGGCTGTTGGGCTGGAAGTCCTCCCCTCCTCGACCCACTTCTTCCTGGTCCGCGTGGGGCGGGCGAGGGCCTTCCGCGATGCCCTGGCCCGGCAGGGCATTGCGGTGCGGGACTGCACCTCCTTCGGCCTGCCGGCTCACGTGCGCGTGAGCGCCCGCCGGCCGGAGGAGAACCGCCGCCTGGTGGAGGCCGTGCGGGCTGTGCTGCGCGGCCGGCGGCCGTGAGTTCACCGCCAGGCGCCGGCCTCCTCCACGTACTCGAGGCTCTGGTGGCGGAAGTAGGTGGTGTAGAGCTCGGCGTAGTGGCCGCCCGCGGCTAGGAGCTGCTCGTGGGTGCCCTCCTCAATGATCTCGCCGTGGCGCAACACCACGATCCGGTCCGCGGCCTTCACGGTGGAGAGGCGGTGGGCGATCACGATGCTGGTGGTTTGGGCCAGGATGAGGTGAAGCGCTTGCTGAATTTGCCACTCGGTGAAGGGGTCGATGCTGGCCGTGGCCTCGTCGAGGATGAAGATGGCCGGCCGCTGGACGAGCACGCGCATGAGGGCCACGAGCTGGCGCTGGCCCATGGAGAGCCGGCTGCCCCGCTCGCCCACCTCCGTCTGGAGCCCGTGGGGCAAGGTCTCCAGCCACTCGCCGTCGCCGATGCGGCGGGCCAGGGCCAGAATCTCCTCGTCGCTCGCCTCGGGGCGGGCGTAGCGAATGTTGTCGGCCACGGTGCCCGAGAAGAGAAAGGGGACCTGGGGCACGATGCCGAGCTGACGGCGGTAGGCTTGCAGGTCGAAGGTGCGGATGTCGTGGCCATCCACCAGAATGCGCCCGCCCTGGAACTCGTAGAAGCGGGCGATCAGGCGGGCGATGGTGCTCTTGCCGGCGCCCGTGTGCCCCACCAGGGCCACCGTCTCGCCCGCCCGAATGTGGAGGCTGAAGTCGCGCAGCACCTCCTTCTGCTCCGAGTAGCGGAAGGAGACCCGCTCGAGCCGGATCTCCCCCCGCAGGGGTGGCACGGGCCGCGCGGCTACCTGCACCACCGAGGGCTCGGCGTCGATCAGGGCGAAGATGCGCTCGGCGGCGGCCAAGCCGGCCTGCACTTGTGCCGAGAAGGCCGAGAGGTTGAGCACCGGGAACCAGAAGTAGTCCAGGCTGGCCACGAAGAGATACCAGGCGCCGGCCGTGACCACCCCCTCGGCCACGCTCAGGCCGCCGACGTAGACCAGGAGCCCCGTGCCCGCGCCCCCCAGGGCGTTCATCACGGGGAAGACCAGGGAGAGCACCAATCCCCGCCGCACGTTCACCCGGTAGGACTGCCGGTTGGCCGCGTCGAACTCGGCGTAGATGGTCGCCTCCTGGCGGAAGTTCTTGGCCACGGCGATGCCGCCGATGGTCTCCTTGATGGCCGCATTCACGTTGGCGATGGCCCGAAACCCCCTCTGGGTGACCACCCGGGCCAGCCGGCGCAGGCCGGCGGCCGTCAGGAAGAGGACCGGCAGGAAGGCGAAGAGGAGCAGGGCCAGGCGCCATTCCACGAAGAGGAGAATCGTGCCCAAGATGGCCGCCTGCACGATCTGGGACATCACGTCGGCAATCAGCACCGCCATCTCGCCGAAATCCTTCGTGTCCGAGGTGATGCGCGAGACCACCCGGCCCGAGGCGAGGCGGTCGTAGAAGGCCAGGTCCTGCTCCACGGCGGCCTGGAAGGCATCGGTGCGCAATGTGAGCACCACGTCGCCCACCACGCGAGCCATCAGCCGGCGGCGCCACCAGTTGGCCAGCCAGTTGACCAGCCCGGCCGCCAGGACAGTGCCGCTCAACAGGGCGATGGCCGTCCCGGTCAGGCGGGTGGCCAGGAGGTCCACGCCCTTGGCCACGACGACGGGCAGGGCAATGCCCGTGAGGGAGACCACCGAGAGGAGCAGGGCGATGAGGGCCAGCCGGCGCATGTGGGGTTGGAGGTAGGCCAGGATGCGCACGGCCAGTTGCCGGTCGCTGTAATGGCGGTCGTAGGTTTCCACGTCGAGGCTGGCGAAGAAGGACATACCCCCTCACTCCTCCCGAGCTTGGCTCTCCCTCAGGCGCGCGGCACACACGGTTCCGGCCCCCGTTGCTCCCCGGAGCCCGTGCCGGCCGGCGTTCCCAGGGTGACGAAGATGCGGCGGTAGGTTTCGGAGGTGCGCAGGAGCTCCTCGTGGGTGCCGATGGCCGCGATGCGCCCCTTGCGCAGCACCACGATCAAGTCGGCCCAGCGGATCTGGGAGAGCCGGTGAGTGATGAGCAGGGTGGTGCGGCCCCGGGCGGCCGCGTAGATGGCCCGTTGGATCTTGTCCTCCGTGGCGCTGTCAATGGCGCTGGTGGAATCGTCCAGGATCAGGATGGCCGGGTCGGTGAGGAAGGCGCGGGCCAGGGCCAGGCGCTGGCGCTGGCCTCCGGAGAGAGTCACGCCCCGCTCGCCGATCACCGTCTGGTAGCCCTCCGGGAAGGCCATGATGAACTCGTGGGCTTGGGCCGCCTTGGCCGCGGCCACGATCTCATCCATTGTGGCGTCGGGCTTGCCGAAGGCGATGTTCTCCGCAATGGTGCGGGAGAAGAGGAAGATGTCCTGCTCGATGATGGAGATCTGCTCGCGCAGGGCCGCCAAGTTCCAATCGCGCACGTCCACGCCGTCCACGAGCACTTGGCCGGCGGTCACGTCATAGGTGCGGTTGACCAGCTTGACGAGCGTCGTCTTGCCGGCGCCCGTTTGGCCCACGATGGCCACAGTCTGGCCCGGGTGGACCTTGAAGGAGATGTGGGTCAGGACAGGCTCTCCCCCCTCCTCGTAGGCGAAGCTCACGTTGCGGAACTCGATCTCGCCCCGCATGGGGGCGGCATGGCCGGCCTCGTTCTGGTCCACGTGGCTCTCGCGGTTCATCAGCTCCAGGATGCGCCTGGCCGCGGCCAGGCCAGAGGCCACTTGGGAGTAGGCCGAGAGGGAGACGAACGTGGGAAAGCCGAAGAGCTGAATGAGCCCCACGTAGGCCACTACGTCACCCAAGGCCACCTGGCCGGCCCGGAAGAGGAGCAAAGCGTGGAGGAAGCCGGCGCCCTGGGCCAGCCCGAGGAAGAGAAGGGGCAAGAAGCGCGCTTCCACATCTCCCTTCTGGACGAAGGCATCGCGGAAGCGGCGGGCCAGCCCGGCGAAACGGTCCACCTCGGCCTCCTCGCGGGCCGTGCCCTTCACCACCTCGATGCCGTCAATGGCCTCGGCCAGGCGGGCGTTCATCTGGCCGAAGCGCTCGCGCACTTGGGCGGCGATGGGGTCCAGCTCCCGCAGGTAGCGCCAGAGGGCTACCACGTAACTCACCAGGAAGGCAACGGGCACGGTCACGAGCGACGGGTGATAGCGATAGGCCACGATGATGGGCATGAAGAGAAAGGCAGCCGAGCCCACCACCAACAGGAGCCCGGGGCTGAACATCAGGTTGATCTCCCGCACATCGTTGGTGGCGCGGGCCATCGTGTCGCCCACGGGCTGGGCGTTGTGGAAGGCCATGCTCTTGCCTAACAGGCTGGCGTAGAGCTCGTCCCGGATGTCCCGCTCCAGCCGCTGGCCCACCAACTCGGCGCTGAAATTGCGCAGGAACTGGAGGCCACTGCGGGCCACTTGGGCGCCCAGAATGGCCAGGGCCGCGGGCAGGAGCAGCTCCGTGCGGGGCGGTGACGTGGCCATAGCGTCGAAGGCACGCCCCAGGAAGACGGGGACCGCGGCGGCCAAGGCGGCGTTCCCCAGCGCTCCCACGAAGATGAAGAGCAACAGGAGCGGGTAGCGCCCCACGTGGGAAAGCAGCCAGCGCACAGGCCCGCTCCGGTTCGTGGCGTACCGGATGGGGGGCGTGAATTCCGTTGGAGTTGGGGTGTGAGAGCGCTTGCCGTTGTGCATGGTCCTGTCCGCCCGTGGTGAACGGCCGACGCCGACACGCGGCCTGGTGTGGCAGCGGGGAGCGCGGAAAACGCCAGCTCCACATGTTAGCGTATCTAACTGTGGGTGTCAAATCGTGGAACAGTGTGAGGAAACGGGGGGAGAAAAGAGGCGCGGCACCGGCTGCCCCGCTCAGCCGGTGCCGCTTACCGCACACACAGAAGGAGGAGGTGCAACCTCTGGTGTGTGTTGCCCCTTTATAGTAAAGTGTGCACATGAAAGGGGTATGAGAAGAAATTGAGAATTCGGTGAGAATTGGTGTCCCTCATCCCGGGGCCTCGGCCCACGTGACCAGCCCCAGCTCGTGGGCCACGATCGTCCGCCCGTGGGCGGGGACGACGCGCAGGCCCAGGGCGAACTTGCCGCTCTCCTCCAGGGTGAGCTCCCCCTCGTAGCGGAGACTGGCCTCGCCCTGCCGGCCGGCCGGCCGCAAAGTGACGGCGCGAAGGGGGGCCTGGTGGCCGTGGGGCGTTACCACAGCCTCCACGGAGATGTCCTCCGGCTCCAGGGCGCCCACGTGGACCACAGCGGCCACGCGGAGCGGCTGCCCGATGTGAAGCGTGGTCTCGGCCACCTCGGCGCGCTCGATCCGCACATCGGGCCAGGCGGCGCGCAGGCGGGCCTTCCACGCGGCCCGTTCCCGGGCGAGGGCGTACCCGTCGGCGCTCAGGCGAGCGTGGAGCTGCGCGGCCCGGGCGTAGTAGCGCTCCACGTACTCCTTGACCATGCGGCGGGTGTTGAATCTGGGCGCCACCGTGCGGATGGCCGCCTTGACTACGCGCATCCACCCCCGGGGGATGCCCTGGGGGTCCCTGGCGAAGAAGAGGGGAATGATCTCGTTCTCCAGAGTGGCGTAGAGGGAGAGGGCGTCGGCCTCGTCCTGGGCCTCCTCGTCGGGGTACTCCCGGTCCTCGCCGATGGCCCAGCCGTTGTCGCCCCGGTAGGCCTCCCGCCACCAGCCGTCGAGCACGCTGAAGTTGGGCACGCCGTTCATGGCCGCCTTCATGCCGCTGGTGCCGCTGGCCTCCAGGGGGCGGCGGGGCGTGTTGAGCCAGAGGTCCACGCCCTGGACGAGGAGGCGGGCGATGTGAATGTCGTAGTCCTCGACGAAGAGCACGCGGCCCACGAAGCCCTCCTGCTGGGAGATGGTGTGAATGGTGCGGATGAGCTCCTGGCCGGGCTCGTCGGCCGGGTGGGCCTTGCCGGCGAAGATGAGCTGGATGGGGCGTTGGGGGTCGTTGATGAGCCGGCGCAGGCGCTCCAGGTCGCGGAAGATCAGGGTGGCCCGCTTGTAGGTGGCGAAGCGGCGGGCAAAGCCAATGGTGAGCGCGTCGGGGTCCAACACGTGGCCGGCCGCCTGCACGCGCGCGTGGCTCTCGCCGTGGCGCAGGCGCTGGAGGGTGACGCGGCCGCGCAGCTCGGCGACGAGCCGCTGTTTGAGAGCCCGGTGGGCCTCCCAGAGGGCTTCGTCGGGAATGGCCTCCACGCCGTCCCAGATGGCGGGATCGTCGGGGCGCTCCTGCCAGCCGGGCACGTGGCGGTCGAAGAGCTCGGCGATCTCGGGGGCCAGCCAGGTGGGCATGTGGACGCCGTTGGTGATGTGGCCGATGGGCACCTCGGGCTCGGGCACGCCCGGCCAGAGGGAGGCCCACATGCGGCGGGAGACGTGGCCGTGGAGCTCGCTCACGCCGTTGTGGAAGGCGCTGAGGCGCAGGGCCAACACCGTCATGCTGAAGCGGGGCCCCCAGGGCATCTCGTGGCGGGCCAAGTCGAGGAAACGGTCGCGGTCCAGCCCCAGTTGAGGCCAGTACGTGTAGAAGTAGCGCTCGATCAAGTCGAAGGGGAAGGCGTCGTGGCCGGCCGGCACGGGCGTGTGGGTGGTGAAGAGGGTGCTGGCGGCCACGACCTCGCGGGCCTCGTCGAAGGCGAGGCCCGCTTCCTGGACCAACTCGCGCACGCGCTCAAGCCCCAGGAAGGCCGAGTGCCCCTCGTTCATGTGCCACACGGCCGGGGCGATGCCCAGGGCGCGCAGGGCGCGCACCCCCCCGATGCCCAGGATGATCTCCTGGGAGAGGCGCATCTCCTGGTCGCCGCCGTAGAGGCGGGCGGCCAGCTCCCGGTCCTCGGGCGCGTTGGGGTCCACGTCCGTGTCCAGAAGATAGAGGGCCACGCGCCCCACACGGATCTCCCACACGCGGGCCGCCACCACCCGGCCCGGCAGCTCCACCTGCACCAACACCTCGTCGCCGGCGGGCGTGCGCGCCGGCCGGGCCGGCACCTCGCCCAAGTCGATCTTCTCGTAGCGGGCTTCCTGGCGGCCGTCGAAGCCGATGCGCTGGGAGAAATACCCCTGAGGGTAGAGGAACCCCACGCCCACCAGGGCAAGCCCCAGATCACTGGCGGCCTTGCAGTGGTCGCCCGAGAGAATGCCCAGCCCGCCCGAGTAGATGGGCAGCGACTCGTGCAGGCCGAACTCCGCCGAAAAGTAGGCCACAGGCCCCCATGACGAGTCGGCGCAGGTGTGCGAAAACCAGGTCTCGCGCGCGTTTATATATGTGTCGAAGTGCCGGATCACCCTGTCGTAGCGCTCCAGGAAGGCCGGGTCCTCGGCCAGGGTGTCCAGGCGATCCTGGGGGATCCGCCGCAACATCTTGACCGGGTTGTGGTAGGTGGCCTCCCACAGCCGGGGCTCCATGAGGCGGAAGAGCTCGGCGGCCGGGGGGAACCAGGACCACCACACGTTGTAGGCCAGCTCCTCCAAGCGGGCCAGACGTTCCGGCAAGACCGGCAGGACGGCGATCTCCGTGAGGGCTCTCAAGGGACTCCTCCTTGTGTTGTGGTTTGGGGCTTCGCTCGTCGCCGCAGGGCGCGTAGATTGTACGCCGTTTGGGGGCTTTGTCCAGAAACCGCCCCGAGAACATGCGCGTAGGGAAGAGCGTGACCCCACGGTTGGCCCCCCAAAGGCATGTTCGGGAGACAGAGTGGAGAGGGAGCAAGGCGCCGATGGCTGCACAGGAGACAACGACGAGCGCAGTGAAACAGGCCGGCTGGCTTCGGCAGGCGGCGTTCAGGCGTGAGGAGGTGCCGGCCGCCAGGTGGGCCGAACAAATGCGCGCCTGGCAGGATCGGGCGTTGACCGGCCTGGTCGAGGTGCAGGGCGGGCGGGACCCTGTGGTCTACCTCCTCATCGAGGGAACGGTCATGGGGGCGTACCGCCACCAACAGGGACGCTTCTTCAAAATCGACCCCCTGCCCGAGCCGGCAGCCCACCTTGCGGCGTTCACCGTGTGGGTGGCCGAGCTCCCCCTGGACGGCGTGCGCGCCCTCAAGACGCTCCTCGAGCGGAACACCCCCTCGGAGACACACACCCTGCCCACTGCGGAGCTTCGCTCCCTCTGCCAAGGGTTGGCCGGCCAAACCGTCGGCGTGCTCCACGTGGCGTGGGAGGACGCCGAGGGGCTCATCATCCTGGCCGGCCGGCCGCCCTCGACCGGCGTCTTCGTCCGCGGCCAGACGGTGACCAACGGCGCGGACGGCCTCGCGCGCATCTACGCCCACGCCGAGACCCAATGCCGCGTTCACGTCTACCCCGAAGTCCTGGACGAACCGGTGCTCTCGGAGGAGGATGCTCTGGTGCGACTTGCCTTCACGATGTTTGCGGACGCCGTCCTGTTCCGGTATATTGAGCTCACGGGGCGCCGGATGGGGAACTCCCTGATCGTGGAAATGAACCGCATCGCCCGCGAGCAGGGGTGGTCCATCCGCTTCAGCCGCAACGGCGTCTCCGACACACACGCCTTCGTCAACGGGGAAGAGGCCCGGCAGGTCTACCGGACGTTGCTCCAGCTCCTCGTGGGCCACATCTCCATCGTGGTCGGCGACGCCCTGGCCCAGGCGCTCATGCGCCAGGCGTTGGACCGCATGGACCGGCGGTTGCAGTCGGCCGCCCAGACCTTGGTGCCCCTCCCGGCCGTGGCCTGAGGGAAGAGGAAAGCGCCGGACAACTTTGCCATCAGGAGAGGTGAACGTTGCGGACGACGAAATTCCTGCTTGTGTTGGCCGCCGGCGTGCTGACCCTGGCGTATGCCTACGTCTACGAACAGGAGCCCGTTTCCGCCCTGTGGAGCGAGGCGGCGCTGGGGTTCATCTACACCTTGGCGGCGGCCCTGGCGGCTGCGCTGATGGCCGCGGTCTCCTCCCAGTTCGAGCCCGACGAGCCGGCCGGTCGCATCTGGCGCTTCTTCATGTGGGGGCTCTGGATGTGGGCCCTGGCCGAGGCCGTCTGGGGGCTCTACCCTGTCGTCTCGGGGGAGGCGCCCCTCGTGTCGGTGGCCGATCTCTTTTGGGTTGGCGGCTACGTCTGGTTCGCGGCGGCCCTGCTCCACCAGTACCGAATGGTCCACGGCGCCGACGGGGGGTGGGGCCTGCGCCACGTGGCCCTGGTGGCCGCGGGCATCGTGGCCCTCAGCGCACTGCTCGCCTTTCCCCTGGCCTCCCTCCAGGAGGACGGCGAAGGGTGGCTGTCGGTCTTCCTCAACGTCTTCTACCCCTTGGGCGACGCGGCGTTGGCCGTGGGCGCCTGGTCCATCGCGCGCCTCTTCCGGGGCGGCCGGTGGGCCCGGCCGTGGCTGGCCCTCCTGGCCTTCGTGGTGGCCGACGCCTTTTACACCTTCCTCCTCATCACCGGCCTCTACTCCTTTGAGGGCAATCTCCCCAGCCTCCTGGCCGACCTGCTCTACCTGGACGCCTACCTCTTCCTCGCCCTGGTGATCTACGATCACCTGGAGATGCTCCGGCGGGGCATTCCCCTGCGCGTGGCCTCAGGGCAGTAGGTGCCCCTGCCTGCCCTCCCGGAGGGCTGCCCGGAGAGGCAGCGCACAATTCCTGAAGACTCCATTTGGTTCCGTTATGCCCCTGGTGTATAATGCTTGTGACGGCGATAACGAAGCGAGAGGAAATCGGCGGCCACGGGACGCCGGAGCGAGGTGGAGGCCATGCGAGGACTCTTCAAGAAGGGCCGCGACGAGGCCCAAGTGACCGAGAAGCAGGTGTTGGAGGCCCTGAGCCACGTGATCGAGCCCGAGCTGGGGCGCGATCTGGTCTCGTTGAACATGGTGCGGGACATTGAGATCGAAAACGGCGCCGTGCGGTTCACCGTGGTGCTGACCACGCCGGCCTGCCCCCTGCGCAACCGCATCGAGCGGGAGTGCCGCGAGGCGGTCATGGCCGTGCCCGGCGTGCGCCAGGTGGAGGTGAACTTCACGGCCAACGTGGTGCGCGACACGCGGGTGGCGAACTTGAACATCCGCAACATCGTGGCCGTGGCCAGCGGCAAGGGTGGCGTGGGCAAGAGCACCGTGGCGGTGAACCTGGCCATTGCGCTGGCCCAGGAGGGGGCGGCCGTGGGCCTCTTGGACGCGGACATCTACGGCCCCAATGTGCCCCTGATGATGGGCGTGCGCGCCCTGCCTCCGCCGGCGGGCGGCAAGGTGGTGCCGGCCGAAGCCTACGGCGTGCGCGTGATGAGCATTGGCTTCCTGGTGCCCCCCGACCAGCCGGTCATCTGGCGGGGGCCAATGCTCCACACCGCGCTGCGCCAGTTCCTGGCCGACGTGCTGTGGGGCGAGCTCGACTACCTCATCGTGGACATGCCCCCCGGCACGGGCGACGTGCAGCTCTCCCTGGCCCAACACACCTCCCTCTCGGGAGGGGTCATCGTCACCACGCCCCAGGACGTGGCCCTGGCCGACGCGCGAAAGGGGCTGGCCACCTTCCAGAAGCTGGAGGTTCCCGTCCTGGGCATCATCGAGAACATGAGTTACTTCGTGGCGCCCGACACGGGCAAGCGGTACCACATCTTCGGCTCGGGCGGCGGACGCCGCTACGCCGAGGAGATCGGCGTGCCCTTCCTGGGCGAAGTGCCCATTGACCCCCGCATTGCCGAGGGCGGCGACACGGGCACGCCCATTTTGGTCGCCGCCCCCGAGAGCGAGGCGGCCCAAGCCCTGCGCGACGTGGCCCGCCAGGTGGCCGCCCGCCTCAGCGTCATCAACGTCCAGCGCGAGCCCGAGGGCCTCATCGGCGTGGGGGACATCCCCGTCGTCGAGGACCGCTGACGCGGAGCCGAAGGCGCCGGGGGCGGGGTGGTGCCCACGCCCCCGCTTCCGGCGCTCCCCACGTGATCCCCAGCCCCTGCCCCCGCACATCCGCCCCTTCCTGCCCGGGCTCCCGTTGCTTCCGCGCGCAGCGCTCCCTACGGCCAGCGCTCTCCCACCTCCCGGACGGCGTCAACCACCTCCCCGATGGCCTTGGCCCCGCCCAAGCGGACCACAACGGGCACGAGGGCGCGCAGATCACCGAGCAGGTCTCGCCGCGTGCGGCTGGCCGAGTGGCGCAGGGCCCGACGCCACAGGGGATAGAGGCGGGCGCGGGGCAGTTCGGCCAACTCGGGGGCGAGGGCGGCCAGGGTGCGGGCGCGGTGCCATTCTCTTGACAAAGAGGCAAAAGTGGTGTATAGTGAAGGTAAGTTAAACGTTTAACGAGGCGCCTGGCATGGCTACCATTAAGGATGTGGCCCGCGAGGCGGGCGTTTCCATTGCCACCGTCTCATACGTGATCAACGGCACGCGCTCGGTCAGCCCTGAAACCCGGCGCCGCGTGTTGGAGGCGGTCAGGCGGCTCAACTACCGCCCCAGCATCGTGGCCCGCAGCCTCCAGACGGGGCGCACCCACCTGATCGGCTACAGTTGGCGGCCCCTGCCCCCCGAGCAGGGCAGCCCGATCCTCGACCGCTTCATCCACGCCCTGGGCCGGGCCGCCTACCGGGCCGGCTATCACCTGCTGGCCTTCCCCACGCCCGACGTGGAGCGGGAGATCGAGATCTACGAGGAGCTGGTCGAAATGGGGCGGGTGGACGGCATCGTCCTCAGCGCCACCAACCGGGACGACCGCCGCGTGGCCTACCTCCGGCAGACCGGCTTCCCCTTCGCCGCCTTCGGGCGCGCCGGCGCCGAGTGGGATTACCCCTGGACTGACGTGGACGGGAGCGCCGGCGTGGCCAAGGCCGTCCACCACCTCCACGAGATGGGCCACCGCCGCATTGCCATGTTGGCTTGGCCCGAGGACTCCCTGGCCGGCCACTACCGCTACCGGGGGTACCTCCAGGGGCTGGCAGACGTGGGCCTGGAGTTCGACCCCGAGCTGGTGGTGCGGGTGGAGCACGCCGAGGCCGAGGGCCGGCGGGGGCTCGCCCACCTGATGGCCCTTCCGCCCGCCCGCCGGCCCACCGCCCTCATCTGTGTGAGCGACCTCATCGCCGTGGGCGCCATGAACGAGGCCCTGGACCGCGGGCTCCCCGTGGGGCGCCGCTTCGGCATCGTCGGGTTCGACGACATCCCCCTGGCCCGCTACCTGCGGCCGCCCCTCACCACCATCCGCCAGCCGGTGGACCTCATCGGCGAGGCCGTCGTCGAGCAGTTGGTGGCCCTGATCGAGGGGGAGCCCCTGGACGATGCCCGGCGCCATCGCCTGCTGGAGCCCGAGCTGGTCGTGCGAGCTTCGACTACCGCCGATCCGCCCTGACGGTGGCAAGCGCAACACCCCCGGGAGGAGGAGCCCGTGCACGTGGACGCGGTCATTTTCGACTTGGACGGCGTGATTACCGACACGGCTGAGTTCCACTACCGCGCCTGGCAGCGGCTGGCCGACGAGGAGGGCCTGCCCTTCGACCGCCAGGTCAACGAGCGCCTGCGTGGCGTCAGCCGGGCCGAGTCGCTGCGCATCATCCTGGCCGGCCGCGAAGTCTCCCCCGAGCGCTTTGAGGAGCTGCTGGCGCGCAAGAACCGCTATTACTTGGAGTTCCTGGAGGAGCTGACGCCGGCCCACGTCTTGCCGGGCGTGCTCTCCCTGCTGGACGAGCTGGAGGCGGCCGGCATTCGCGCGGCCGTGGGGAGTGCCAGCCGAAACGCCCGCCTGGTGCTCGAGCGGCTGGGGCTGACGCAGCGCTTCGCCGCCATCGGGGACGGCTACAGCGTGGAGCGGCCCAAGCCGGCGCCGGACCTCTTTCTCTTTTTGGCCCGTGAGTTAAACGTTTCACCAAGCGCCTGCGCCGTCGTCGAGGACGCCGAGGCCGGCATCACCGCCGCCCTCCGCGGCGGCTTCTGGGCCGTCGGCATTGGCCCCGCCCACCGCGTGGGCCACGCCCACATCCGCTTCGACCACGTCGGCCAGCTCACCCTGGAGCGCCTGCGCGCCCTGGCCGAGTGGGTGGTCCTCGAGGAGCACTTCGACCCCGGCCGGCTCCGCGCCCAAGAGACGGTCTTCGCCGTGGGCAACGGGTACGTGGGCACCCGGGGAAGCTTCGAGGAGGGGTATCCCGGCGAGTGGCGGGCCACCTTCGTCCACGGCCTCTTCGACGACGTGCCCACCTTCTTCTCCGAGTTGGCCAACGCCCCCGACTGGACCCACTGCCGCCTCTACGTCAACGGCGAGCCGGTACGGCTCGACCGGGGGGAGGTGCGCCACTACCGCCGTGAGCTCTGCCTGGCGAACGGCCGCCTGGCCCGCCGCTTCGCCTGGCGGGGGCAGGGGCCAGAGGTCGAGGTGGCCTTCCAGCGCACGGTCTCCCGGGATGAGCCCCACCTGCTGGCCCTCGAGGTGTGTGTCACGGCCACGGAGGAGCCGGCCGACGTGGAGATCAGGGCCGGCCTGCCGGCCCACATGGACAACCTGGGGTGGCTCCACTGGGAAGTGGTGGACCAGGGGGCCGACGGCGATGTGGTCTGGCTGCGGGCGCGCACCCGCGCCACGCGCATCGAGGTGGCCTTG
>Ga0256839_1003986_pt1 | contig 14751 bp, 12 predicted proteins | sample 354166metaG_FD_185968 | JGI IMG/M metagenome (GOLD analysis project Ga0256839, IMG submission 185968) | Hydrothermal vent microbial communities from Mid Atlantic Ridge, Atlantic Ocean - 354-166 | ecosystem: Environmental > Aquatic > Marine > Hydrothermal vents | place: Atlantic Ocean: Mid... | reverse complement strand
CGACGGACTCGACAAGGTCACCGGTGCCGCCCGGTACACCGACGACCTGCGGCTCGACGGGATGCTCGAAGGGGTCATCCTCCGGTCGACCGAACCCCACGCCGACGTGCTCGCCGTCCGGATCGACGACGCCCTCGCCCTGCCCGGGGTCCGCGGCTACGCCGACCTGTTGGGGAAGGGTCGGAGGGTCCGGTACACGGGCCAGCCGATCGGGGTCGTCGCCGCCGTCGACCGGGCCACCGCCCTCGCCGCGCTCGACGTGATCGAGGTCGTCTACGCGCCCCTCCCCGCCGCCATCGGCTTGGAGGCCGCTCTCGCCCCGAACGCTCCCAACACCCACCTCCGCCGGTGGTCCCCGCCGTCGAACAACGAGGCGAAACCGACCCCCGCCCGCTACCACGGGAACGCCCGCGGTCCGCAGTTCGCCTTCTCGAAACGCCGCTTCACCGCCCGCCGGACGGTGGCGGCGGCGCGTCGGCGTCGAGATCCGCTTCTCGTCGAAGAGACCTTCCGGATCCCCTCCCAGGTCCACGCGGCTCCCGAGCCCCATGTGGCGATCGCGCGTTGGGAAGGGGACACCGTCACCGTCTGGGCCTCCACCCAGTCGATCTCGTCGCTGCAGCGGAAGCTGGCGAGACGCTACGGACGCGAGGTGCGTGTCGTCGCCCACCACGTGGGCGGTGCGTACGGGGCCAAACAGTCGATCACCGACGAGATCGTCGCCGCGGTCGAAGCGGCCCGCGTCGCCGATGCGCCGGTCCGGGTTCGGTTCGACCAGACCGAGGACCTCTCCTACAGCGGGCACCGACCCGGCGACCGCATCGATCTCGCCCTCCTCGGCTCGGCCGCCGGTGACCTGCGGGCGGTCACCGCCACCGCGTACGCCGACGGAGGGGCATCGGCCGGTCAGACCGTCGCCGGGCTCCTCCGGATCACCTACCCGGGGGCGCCGATGTCGCTGTTGGACTACGACGTGGTCTCCAACGCCCCGCCCGGCAAGCCCTTTCGGGCGCCTGGATTCCCCCAGGCCCTCGTCGCCCTCGAACAGGCCGTCGACGAGCTGGCCCTGCGGCTCGGCGACGACCCGGTGGAGCTGCGGCGGCGCTGGTCCCGGCGGCCCCTTCGGCAGGCCGTCTACGACCGGATCGCGGCGCATCCCCTCTGGCGGGACCGTCCCGGATTCGGCAGCCAACGGGGCCGTCATCGTCTCGGCGTCGGGGTCGCCTTCGGGACCTGGTACTACGGGTACGACCCGACGGTGCGGGTCGCCGTCTCCGTCGAGCAGGGGCGCCTCCAGGTCTCGACCGCCCTGCAGGACATGGGCCAGGGCGCCTACACGGTGATCGCCACCGCCGTGGCCGAGGTGTTCGGTGTCGCCCTCGACGACGTCGACGTGAACGCGGGGGACTCCCGTCTCGGGAGGGGACCCACCTCGTCGGCGTCTCGCACGTCGCCATCGGTGTTCCCGACCGCGGCGGCGGCGGCCGAGCTGCTCCGCGACGAGCTGGTCGAGGCGGCGGCCGAGCTTTTCGGAGGCCCGGTGGAGCCGGTACCCGGCGGCATCACCCACGCCGGGGAGATGATCCCCTGGCCCGACGTGTTCACCCGTCTCGGCGACCGGCGGGTCGAGGCGGGACGTCCCAAGGACGGTCACTTCCCGGCCACGCCCTTCCCGGTCGAAGGGGTGCAGATCGGCTGGGGTCTCAGCGACGTCGGTCACCTCGTCGAGGTGGAGGTCGACACCCGCTACGGGGTGGTCCGCCCCCGGCGGGTGTACGTCGTTCTCGCCGCCGGACGGATCTACGTCCCGGAACTGGCCCGAAGCCAGGTGGAAGGGGGAGTGATGCAGGGCATCGGCCTCGCCCTCCACGAGGAGCGTCGGCTCGATCACCGCAGCGGGCTCGTGCTCACCGCCGACGTCGGCTCGTACCGGTACCCGGCCATGGGGGACACCCCCGAGATCGAGGTGGAGTTCCTGGAGGAGGGGTTCGAGCATGCCCCCGGTGGGGGCGCCGGCATCGCCGAGTTGGCGATCACCGCGGCCCCGGCGGCGACGGTGAACGCGGCGGCACACGCCGTCGGCCATCGGTTCCCCGAACTTCCCCTGCGCCCCGACCGGGTGCTGGAGGCGCTCGGATGACGGTGCTCCGCCCCACCGATCTGGACGCCGCCGTCGCCGCCGAGGGCGAATACCGGGCGGGAGGCACCGACGTGGAGGAACGGCACCGGCTGGGGATCTCGGCCGGTCCGGTCGTCGACCTCGCCGGCATCACCGGTCTGGCCGGGATCGAGGAGACCGACGACGGCGGGCTCCGCATCGGGGCGATGACCCGTCTGGTCGAGCTGGAACGGATCGGGTGGCTGGGCTCGGTGGTGCGGGGCATCGTCCCCGGCCTGCGGGCGGTGGGGACGGTGGGCGGCGAGCTCCTGCAGCGGACCCGCTGTTGGTACTACCGGCATCCGCACGCCCGCTGCCTGAAACGAGGGGGCGACGACTGCCCCGCCCGGGGAGGCGACCATCTGTACGGGGTCGTCTTCGACACCGGCCCCTGCGTGTGGCCCCATCCCTCCTCCCTGGCCCCGGCGCTGGTGGCGGCGGGGGCGCGGGCGGAGATCCACGGCGGGCCGGACCGTCTCGTCGAGGACCTCTACGGGGACGGCTCCGATCCGTCCCGAGACCATCTCCTCGGTTCCGCCGAGCTCCTCGTCGCCGTCGTCGTACCGGCGGTCGATCGGTGGGCCCACGTGCGTGTCGATCCCCGGTCGGCGGCCTCGGCCCCGCTGGTGGAGGTGGTGGCCGTCGAAGTCGCCGGGGTGCTGCGGGTGGTGGGGGGAGGGGTGGCGCCCGCACCGAGGAGGCTGGTGGCGGTGGAGGAGGCCATGGCCGGAGGCGCCGACCCGATCGAGGCGGCACGGAGGGTCGCGGAGGGGGCGGCACCGCTGCCCGGAACCGCCTACAAGCTCGACCTGCTGCGGCGGGCCACCGAGGAGGCCTTGACGGGGCTCGACGGGGACGACGAAACCCCCCGCCGATCCCGGCGGGGGGTGTGATCTTCGTCACCCCACATCCCCAACAGTCCCCCATGGATCCGGCACCCACCGGCCCGGCCACCCCATGGTACGGGAACCCCGGGGAGCGCTCAATACGTCATATGGCGTAGCATTGGATGATGGAAGGGGACGATGAGCGGAGCGGGCGAGGTGCTCGGCCCGGCCGACCGTGCGGCCGTCGATGCGCTCATCGACGAGATGCACCGCGCCGACGACCTGGAGACCTTCGTGGAGGTCGTCCTCGTGGGCCTGCAACGATTGATCCCGTCGATCGCCGTGGCGTACGGGGAGGTGAACCCCTCCAGCGGTGACATCGTCTACCGGCCCCTCCCCGAGCCCGGCGAGGCCATGCTCGAAACGCTCCTGTCGGTGATGCGCGACCAGCTCGCCGCCAATCCCCTGATCCAGCATTTCCTCCGCACCGGAGACACGCGGGCGGTGATGTGGTCCGACATCCCGGAGGCCTACCGGGAGTTTCGACGAACCGAGGCCTATGCAACCTTCTTCGGGTCCCGGGGTGTCGAATCCCAGCTCGCGGTGGCGCTCCCGGCTCCGGAGGGCATCGTGTGCGCCTTCGGGCTGAGTCGAGGCCCGGAAGGATTCTCGGAACGGGATCGGGCGATCCTGAACGCCCTCCGACCGCATCTCGTCGCCACCCACCGAGCCCTCCAGTCCCAGCAGGAGGCCGAACGGTGGAGGTCGGTGCTGGCCGCCGAGGGTTGGGCGGTGGTGTTGGTGGACGCGGCGGGGGTCGTCGTCCCGTCGGTGCCCGGGCGACCCGAACCGGCCCTCCACATCGGTTTCCCCTTGGAGCCGGGGAAGGCGCTGCCCGAGCCGCTACGGTCCGAGATCGCCCAGGCCGTGGGTGGATACCACCCGACGCAGCTCGCCGCCCGCGCCGGTCCGATCCGGGTGGAGGCCGCCGGAGTCGACTTCGAGGGCTGGATCGTGCCGTCACCGATCCCCCCGCATGTCGTCCTGATCCGGCCCCGAGGCGTCGACCGAGCCGCCCTCGCCCGGATGGGGCTCACCGCCCGTCAGATCGACGTCGCCGTCGCGTTGGCCCAAGGGGGGACGAACCGTCAGATCGCCGCCTGCCTCGGGATGGCCGAAGCCACCGTGAAAAAACATCTGGAGCACATCTTCGCCGTGCTGGGCGTCGACAACCGGGCGGCGGCGGTGGCGGCGATCCGGAGCGCCCGGACGGCGGCTCGTTGAGGAACCGGGGCTTTCCGGGACGGCTCCGTCCTGGCAGAATGCGGGCCGGGCGGACTGGGTGAGGGGGAGAGATGGAGCGTCTTCGACAGATCCGCCTGATCCTCGCCGCACCGGTCCGGGGTTCCTCGGTCGTCGCCTTCCGGGTGTTCTTCGGGCTGCTCATGGCCTGGGAAGCCACCCGTTACCTGTCCAACGGCTGGGCGTTGACGTCCTACGGGCCGGGGTTCCATTTCACCTACTGGCCCTTCGACTTCGTCCGCCCCCTCCCGGGGCGGGGCATGGAGCTCGTCTTCGGAGTCATGTTCGTCGCCGCCTTCGGGCTCGCACTCGGCCTCTTCTACCGGGTCTCGGCGGTGCTCCTGGCGGTGACGACCGCCTACGTCTTCCTCATCGACCAGGTCAACTACCTCAACCACTGGTACCTGATCGTCCTGTTCTCCGTCCTCATGATCTTCATCCCCGCCCATCGCCGCTGGTCGATGGACGCCTGGAGGACCGGCGAGGACCGCCCGATCCGTCGGTGGGCGCTCTGGCTGTTGAGGTTCCAGATCTCGGTCCCCTACGTCTTCGGCGGGATCGCCAAACTCAACGGCGACTGGCTCACCGGACGACCCCTCACCCAGTGGCTCGAAGCCCGTAGCGACACCCCGCTGGTGGGATGGGTGTTCGAGATCGACGGTGCCGGGGTGGTCCTCTCCTGGGGGGCGATGCTCCTCGACCTTCTCGTCCCCTGGCTCATGCTGTTCACTCGGTCTGCCCGTCTCCCGGCCTTCGTGCTCGCCGTCCTCTTCCACCTGATGAACGCTCGGCTGTTCTCGATCGGTGTCTTCCCGCCGATGATGGTGGCGTCCACCACCCTCCTGCTTCCGGAGGACTGGCCGGAGCGGATGGCGACGGTGAGGCGTCGGGGGGTGATGGCGGTCGCGGGCGTGGCCATGGCCGGGTTCGCCTACTGGTTCGCCGAGGGTCGTCTCCCCCAGGCGCTCGTGTTCGGGTTCGCGGCGGCGCTGTTCGTCTCCGAGCTTGGACGGGAGGAGGGGGTCGGTGGCGAGACCGTCTCGAGACCGGCGGCCGTCCCGATGCGGGGGATGGCGGTGAGCCTGCTCGCCCTCTGGGTCGCGGTCCAGGTGCTGCTGCCCCTCCGTCACCTGGTGATCCCGGGGGACCCGAGCTGGACCGAGGAGGGGCACCGCTTCGCCTGGCACATGAAGCTGAGGGACAAGGAGGTGGAGAGCGTCGTGTTCGAGGTGTACTCGCCGGAAGCCCAGACCACCTGGTGGATCGCTCCCCGCGAGTACCTGACGGCCCGCCAGGCCCGGAAGATGGCCTCCCATCCCGACATGCTCGTCCAGTTCGCCCGTTTCCTGGAGGAAGAGCTGTCCGACCGCCTTCCGGGCGACCTCCAGGTCATGGCCCACACCGAGGTCTCCCTCAACGGTCGGGAACCGCGCCTGCTCGTCGACCCGGACACCGACCTCACCGCCGTCCCCCGGCCTTGGTGGGGGCACGCCGAGTGGATCCTGCCCCGCGATGGAGTGCCCACAGACGCCGAGAGCCGATAGGCTCGCGGGTGACATGGCCATCGACATCGCCGGATTCGTCACCGACCTGAAAGACCACGCCGTCGAGCATGGATTCCACGTCCACGACGAGCGCCATTTCGTCGAGACCTACTCGCTGCGGCAATCCTGGGAGATCGACCTGCATCCCGAGGAGGCCTGCGGTGGACCCCTCGACCTGCACGTCGCCCTCGACGTCGACCCCCGCGTGCTGCTCTCCCTCCAGGACCGGCTCGAGGAGATCGGTGACGAATGGGAAGAACCCGAGGACGTGTACCGGCTCGCCCTCTACTTCAACTGGGGTGTCCCGCCCCTCCAGAATCCTCCCGACCTCCTGGTGCTCGCCACCGACCTGGCCGGTCTCGGAGGCCCAGGGCTCCCGATCGAGGTGTCCGAGATCGACTCGTACCTGGCCGTCACCGAGGCTCCGGAGCGGCGGCTCACCGTGGTGGGGAGGACCGACGTCTCCCTCGTCGATCTGCTGATGGGCCGGGAGCAGCTCTGCGATCAGCTCGACCGGGCCAAGGACGTGAGCCTGTACCTGCTGGAGAAGGTGATGAACTGGACGTGACTCGTCGGAGGTGCGGACGTTTCGGGTTCAGCCCGTGGGACGCACCTCGAAGACGAGGACGTCCGCTTCGTCGTCGAAGACCAGGGAGTAGCTCGCTCCGTCGCGTTCGAGACTCGAGAGCAGACCGGGGAGGATCGGGTCGCGCACGTCGAGGCCGAGTTGGGCGAGGAGATCGGCCCGTCCCCGGGCGTCGAGGTCGGGTTCCACGACCGAGATCGTGACGCCGAGGGTGGCGAGCATGATCTGATCGCTCGCCGGATCCCCCGCCGGGTCGCCGACGAAGCGGATGAGCTCGACGGTGTCGGCCGCGGCGACTTCGAGGGAGAGGTAGGGGGAGAACTCGTAGACCCCGAGGTCGTCGGCGAAGCTCGGGGGGAGCTCGACCGGCACGCGGAACCGGCGGGCGACCGAGTTCCACGTCGCCACGAACCCCTTCGGCGACATGGTGAAGATCGACGGTGTCTCCGAGGGCAGGGTCGTGGTCGTGACCAGGCTCGACGTCGGCGAGCCGGTGGGGATCGACGCAGGCGCCGCGGTCACCGTCGTCGTGGGGGAGGCGAGGTCGGGCTCGGCGGGAGGAGGCTCCTCGGAGACGAGGGCCAGGATGGAGACGACCAGCACGACGATCAGCGCTGCGGCGCCGAGGCCGACGGCGACGAGGCGACGGACGTCGAGGCCGACCTCCTCCTCGTCCTCCTCCTCGGCGGCGGAGACCGCCTGGTCGGCGATCGTCGGCTCCTCGTCGGCCGGGGGGGCGTCGGCTTGGGCGTCGGCGGCTTGGGAGGCGTCGGCCGGGGCGGCCGCCTCGACGAGCTCGGCGACGCTCTTCAGCGGGGTGTCGATGGTTCCCACCAGCGTCTCCACCGTGGTCTCGATGGCTTCGGTCATCCGCGCTCGGAAGGCGTCGCGGTCGTTGGGGACGAAGGTCAGGGTCTCGGCTTCGACCCTGATCGAGTAGCCCGCCCCATTGGGGAAGATCGTCCACTCCGACGCCGGCCAGCTCCCCAACTTGATCCCCCCGGCCCGCAGCTCCAGGGTGTTGTCGTCGCCGAGGGAGAGCGTGGCCGCCGTGGCCAGCCCGTTCTCCAACGTCAAGAGTCCTTCGAAGGTCGTCAGAGCGATCACCGCTTGGTCCGGATCGGCGTCGGGCCGGTCATTCTTGAACGGGATGGGTCGCACGGCCCATCCCGTCGGCCGCACCCCACGAACGGATGAAGGGTCGTCTCGCCTCCCATGCTCGACTGTGTGCTGCCCCGCACGTTCACCGACAGCATACGCCTCCGACGGAGGCACGTTTCGTGGGTTTGACGAGCAGGACACGATCGGGGACGCTGGCGGCCCATGAGCGCCCCCGTGATCGTCGTGGAAGGCCTGCGCAAGGCGTACGGAGATGTCGTGGCCGTCGCCGGGCTCGACTTCACCGTCGACGCCGGCGTCGTCCTCGGACTGCTCGGACCGAACGGTGCCGGGAAGACGACCACGATCGAGATCCTCACGACCCTCCGGCGGGCCGATGCGGGGAGGGCGACGATCGCCGGGTTCGACGTCGCCACCGAACCCGAGCGGGTGCGACGGGTGATCGGCCTGGCGGGCCAGGCCGCCGCCGTCGACGACCGTCTCACCGCCCGGGAGAACCTCGACCTCTTCGCCCGCCTGTACAAACTCCCGGCGTCGGTACGGCGGGCTCGGGTCGACGAGCTGATCGAGCGCTTCGACCTCGGCGGTTTCGCCGATCGGCTCGTCGCCACCTACTCGGGAGGGCAGCGCCGCCGTCTCGACGTCGTGGCGGCCCTGATCGCCCGACCCCCCGCCATCTTCCTCGACGAGCCGACCACCGGGCTCGACCCTCGGAGCCGTCTCGGGCTGTGGGAGGAGATCCGGCGGATGGCCGCCGACGGGGCGGCCGTCGTGCTCACCACCCAATACCTGGAGGAGGCCGATCGACTGGCCGACCACATCGTGATCATCGACCGTGGTGAGGTCGTCGCCCGGGGAACCGCCGAAGACCTGAAGAAGGACCTGGGACGGGACGTGCTCGTCATCCACGTCACGGACGCCGATGACCTCCCCCGCGCCGCCGAGCTGGCGGGGGACGGCGTCGACGTCGGCACCGACGTGGGACACCGGATGCTGACGGTGCAGCTCGCCGGCGGCCCACCCCAGGGATTGGACATCCTCAAGCGGCTCGCCGACGCCGGCATCCCCGTCGACGACTTCCAGCTCCGTCGTCCCACCCTCGACGATGTGTTCCTGACCCACACGGAGGCCCGCCGATGACCGCCGCCGAGCTGCCCTCGGGCGCGAAGGGCGCCCTTCTCGACGTCTGGACGATGGCCCGTCGGGATCTCATCCGCACGATGCGCCAGCCCGAGTACCTGTCCTTCTCGGTGGTGATGGGGGTGTTCTTTCTGGTGCTGTTCGAGCTGGTGTTCGGCGGGGTGATCGCCGCCGGGGCGGGGATCGACTACGACCAGTACCTGGTGCCCGGGGTGTTGGTGATCACGGCGATCACCGGCGCCCTCCAGACGGGCAACACCCTCGCCGTCGACCTCGAGCACGGCGCCGACAAGCGGTTCCGTTCCCTCCCCATGAGTCGGATGGCGGTTCTGGCGGGCCGGACCGTCGCCGACACGATCCGCAACGCCGTCGCGGTCGGACTGGTGGCGGCAGTCGGCTACCTGTTCGGTTTCCGCTTCGTCTCGGTGGGTGCGGCGGTCGCCGCCCTCGTGCTGACGGTCGGTCTGGGCTACGCCTTCTCCTGGGTGAACGCGGCGATCGCCGCCAAGGTGCGGAGCGCCGAGCTGGTCGGGATGCTGTCGATGTTCTGGCTGTTTCCCCTCATGTTCGGGTCGAACCTCTTCACCCCCACGGTGGCGATGCCGGCGTGGGTGAAGGCGTTCGCCGACAACCAGCCGATCTCGGTCGTGGCGACCGCGGTGCGGGCGTTGTCGAACGGAGCCGACCCGGGGCTGTCGATCGCCGGTTCGGTGGGATGGATCGCCGCGCTGCTGGCCGTCTTCATCCCGCTGTCGGTGCGGCTGTACCGACGGGGCTGATCGACTCCGAGGGTCGGTGGGGGACGACCCCCCCGACTAGCGTGGCGGCCCGATGCTCGACGAGCTGCTGGCCCATCCGGGGGTGGAGGAACGGGTCGTGGTCGCCGGACCCGTCGGGTTCATGGCGCTCCACGGAGGGATCGAAGTCGGCTCGCTGGAGGTCGCCGAGGAGGCAGCCACCAGGATCGGGGCGAGCTTTTACGGCGTGCTCCTGCCCCCGGACCTGTGGTGGCACGTCCCCTCGACCGAGTTCTCCCCCCGCCACAGTCGCCGTCTCGCCGCGTTCCTCGGCGCCGTCTCGTTGGTGTTCTCCATCCACGGATACGGGCGTCCCGAGTGGGGCGACACGGTGCTGCTGGGTGGCGGCAACCGGCGGGTCGCGGCGGAGCTCGCCGACGCGCTGGCCCGGCGAGGCATGACGGCGGAGACCGATCTGGAACGGATGCCGACCGGGCTACGTGGTGTGCATCCGGCGAATCCGGTGAACCTGACCGAGCACGGGGGAGTTCAGGTCGAGTTACCCCCTTCCCTGCGGCGCGGGTCGGCGGCCGCGGCGGTCGTGGACGCCCTGGTGGCGGTCGCCGCCGCCGAGGCGCGGTCTCTCTGCGCCCGACGGGGGTCGGCCCGGTGAGCGGCGGTCTATCGTCTGGGCACATCCCAGCCGAGGAGTCCGAGCCATGCCCACCCCCCACATCAGCGCCGACCCGGGCGACTTCGCCGAGTACGTGCTCCTGCCCGGAGATCCCCTGCGGGCGAGGTTCATCGCCGAGAACTTCCTGGAGGACGCCCGGGAGGTCACCGCCGTCCGCAACATGCTCGGATTCACGGGGTCGTACCGTGGCATCCCGGTGTCGGTGATGGGGACGGGGATGGGGATCCCGTCGGCCTCCATCTACGCCACCGAGCTCGTCGAGACCTACGGGGTGAGCAGGCTCATCCGGGTGGGGTCGTGCGGTGCGGTCTCCCGGGACGTGGCGGTCCGGGACGTGATCTTGGCGATCGGGGCCTGCACCGACTCGGCCACCAACCGGGCCCGTTACCTGGGGTACGACTTCGCCGCCACCGCCGACTTCGGGCTCCTCGCCGCCGCCGTCCAGGCCGCCGCCGAAGCCGGCGTGGAGGTCAAGGTCGGGAACGTGCATTCGGCCGACCTCTTCTACAACCCGCAGCCCGAGATGTTCGACGTGATGGAGAAGATGGGGGTGTTGGCGGTGGAGATGGAGGCTGCGGGGCTGTACGGCGTCGCCGCCGAACGTGGCGCCCGGGCGCTGGCGATCCTCACCGTCTCCGACCACGTCCGGACCGGAGAGGCGACCACCTCCGAGGAGCGGGAACGGACCTTCACCGACATGATGCGGATCGCCTTGGAGACCGTCCGAGTGGACGCCGAGGCCTGAGCCCGGCGGGCCCGCTGGGCCCTTCGCGCCGACGGGTCCCCCGACGGCCCGTAGACTCCGCCGGTGATCCATCCCACCACGGCCGACACCCGGGTTCGCCGCCGCCTCCTCGCCGTCCTCTTCGCCGGGACCGGCATCACCCGGATCGGCTTCATCGCCGCCATCACCGTCACCACCCTTGTGGCCGAGGACCTGTTGGGCTCTCCCACCCTGGCCGGTCTGCCCGGGGCGGTGGCGGTGGTCGGTATGGCGCTCGGCACCACCCCCATCTCCACCTACATGGGGCGTCGGGGGCGGCGACCGGGGATGGTGCTCGGCCAGGTCGTCGCCGCCCTCGGCGCGTTCGTCGCCGGTTGGGCGACGGGGGTCGGCAGCTTTCTCGCTCTCGTCGTCGGGTTGTTCGTGCTGGGGTTGGGGAACAGCGCCGACCGGTTGGCCCGGTATGCGGCCGCCGAGGTGGCGCCCGTCCGGCGTCGGGGATCGGCCATCGCCCTCATCGTGTGGGCCGGCACGGTCGGGTCGGTGCTCGGCCCGGCGTTGCTCGAACCCAGCCAAGGCCTCGCCCAGGCCTTCGGTGTTCCCGGGCTCGCGGGTCCGTACCTGTTGGCCGTGGTCATGTTCGGGCTGGTGGCGACCCTGGACGCCGCCGCCCTCAGGCCCGACCCCCTCGATCTCCGGACCGACGGCCCCGGGGAGCCGACCGGTCCGCCGGTCACGCTGCGGCAGGTGGTGACCGTCCCGGCGGCCAAGGTGGCAGTCGCCTCTCTCGTCATCGGCCAGCTCGTCATGATCCTGATCATGACGATGACCCCCATCCACATCCGTCAGGCCGGAGGTGACCTCGGCACCGTCGGGCTCGTCATCGCCGCCCACACCCTCGGCATGTTCGGGCTCTCTCCGCTGACGGGATGGCTGAGCGACCGTCACGGACGTCTCCCGGTCGTCGTCGCGGGTCAGCTCGTGCTCGCCGGGGCGGCCGCGATGGCCGCCACCGCCGACGGGGCCGCCACGACGATGCTGGTGGTGGCGCTCTTCTTTCTCGGCCTGGGATGGAACTTCAGCTTCGTGGCGGCCAGTGCCCTGCTCGTCGACGACCTGCCCGGCGAATGGCGGCTGCGGGCCCAGGGATTCGGGGACGGCCTCGCCTGGAGCTCGGGCGCCGTCGCCGGCGTGTCGTCGGGGATCCTGCTGCGGATCGGGGGATTCGGGTTCGTCTCCGGGGTCGGTCTCGTCCTCACCGCCATTCCCCTGGCGGCGGCCGCCCGTGCCCTTCGTCGTCGTTGACGGCGGATTTACCTCCGGCGTCGTAGCCTCGGGCCGGTGGACGAAGACCGACGACCCGCGGGTGTCCGACTGCAGACCGGGCGGAGTTGGCGGGACCTGCCGCCTCACCCTCCTCGGCAGGCTCCCGTCCCTCCTCCGCCGCCAGAGCCCGAGACCCCGGCGCCGCCGCCTGCCCGGCGCCGGTGGCCTTGGGCCGTGGCAGCCCTCGGTGTCCTCCTCGCCGGGTTCGTCGTCGGGCTCGTCGCCCCCTGGCCGTTCACAGGTCGGGAGGCGACGGCCCGGTCGCGTCCGTCGGCGGCGGAGCCGATCATCCCGGCCCCGCCCCCCGAGCTGACCGATCCAGGCCGGATCCCGCCGACCACCGAGCCCTTCTCGGGGCCGGCCGACGAGCTGCGGAGATTCTTCGGCGACCAGATTCCCTTCCCGCCGGACCTGTTCGACCACGGCGAGTTCGGGTTCACCCTCGACGGGATCGTGTCGGTGCCTCGCCCGCCGGATGGCTATCAGGTGACCGGCAACTCCCTTCAGATCACCCCGGGCGCCATCACCCAGCGGCTCACCCTCTCCGGGCCCGACGGAGATGTCGTCATCCAGGCCCGAAGGGGAGACCTCCCACCCCTGGAGGACGGCGAGCCGGTGACGGTGCGCGGGGTCGACGGGCGGCTGGTCGCCGACGGGACCGAGCTTCGACTGTCCTGGGACGAGTCCCCGACCAGGGTGACGATCACCGCTCCGAGCGGGCTGGGGGTCGACGGTCTCCTCCGTCTCGCCGAGGACCTGGAGGTGACCCCATGAGCTACGACCATCGGGAGGCTGCCGGGCTGCTCAGCAGGGCGCGCAGCGAGATCCGGAGGGTCATCGTCGGCCAGGATCGGATGCTCGATCGGATCCTGGTGTCGCTGCTGGCGGGCGGCCACTGCCTGCTGGAGGGGGTTCCGGGCCTCGGGAAGACGAAGACCCTGTCCACGCTCGCCCGGGTGATGGGCGGCTCGTTCAGCAGGATCCAATTCACCCCCGATCTCCTTCCCTCCGACATCGTCGGGACGAGGATCTACCGGGCCTCGGCCGAGAAGTTCGACGTGGAGCCGGGGCCGATCCTCGCCAACTTCGTCCTCGCCGACGAGATCAACCGCGCTCCCGCCAAGGTGCAGGCCGCCCTGCTCGAGGTGATGGCCGAACATCAGGTCACCATCGGCGATCAGACCTTCCCGGCCCCCCAGCCGTTCCTGGTGATGGCGACGCAGAACCCGATCGAGTCGGAGGGCGTCTACCCGCTCCCCGAGGCGCAACGGGACCGCTTCCTGATGCGGGTCCCGGTCGACTACCCCAGTCGTGACGAGGAGCGCGAGATCATCACCAAGATGGACCTCACCCCGGCCGATGTCGATCCGGTGCTCGACCCCCAGATGGTGGTCGACCTGCAACGGACGGCGGCGTCGGTGGAGGCCCCGGAGCCGGTCATCGACTACGCACTGCGGCTCGTGGAGGCGACGAGACAACCGGGCGAACACGCCCTTCCCCACCTGGAGGGACTGCTCTCGTTCGGTGCCAGCCCCCGGGCGTCGATCGCCCTCGTCCGGGCCGCCAGGGGGATGGCGCTCCTCCGGGGGCAGAGCCATGTCACCGCCCAGGAGGTGTACGACGTGGCCTACGACGTGCTCAACCACCGCCTCATCCTCTCCTACGAGGCCCTGGCCGACGGGGTGACGGTGGACGACGTCCTCGTCGAGCTGCTCACCTCGGTGCCGGCTCCGGCGTCATGACCGTCAGGCTCCCCGCCGACCTGCGGGGCCTCGAGCTCGTCGTCACCCGTCGGCTCGAAGGTCTCCTCCAGGGGGACCATCGGGGCCTCCTGCCGGGTCCCGGATACGAGCCGGGCGACGCCCGGATCTACGAGCCGGGTGACGACGTGCGGCGGATCGACTGGAACGTGACCGCCCGAACCGGCCGCCTCCACGTCCGGGACACCGTCGCCGACCGTGAGCTGGAGCTCGTCCTCGCCGTCGACCGGACGGCGTCGATGTCCTTCGGGACCGCCGCGCCCAAGGAACAGGTCGCCCTCGCCGTGGCCGCCACCTTCGGGTTCCTCGCCCAGCGAGGAGGGAACCGGGTCGGGGCCGCGTTCCTGGAGCCGGGAGGGGAGGTCCGCTGGTTCCGGCCCCGGGCCGGGCGCGACCCGTTCCTGGGGTTGTTGTCGCGTCTCTCCCGGCCGGTTCGGCGGGAAGGCGGCGGACCCGGACACCTGGGGCTCGCCCTGGGGCGAGTCGCCCGGCTGGCCCGCCGTCGGGGGATGGTGGTCGTCGTCTCCGACTTCCTCGACGAAGGACCCTGGGAGCGGTCGCTGCGGAGCGTGGCGACGCGGCACGAGACCGTGGCGGTCGAGATCGTCGATCCGTGGGAGGACGAGCTGCCTCCGGTCGGGGTGGTGACCCTCGCCGACCCCGAGACCGGGCGTCGCAGGACCGTCGACACCCGCGGGGTGGCGATACGTCACCGCTGGGAGGCCGCCCGCCGCCGGGCCGAGATCCGCCGCCGGGTCCTCGGAGCCGGCGCCCACCATCTCCGGCTTCGAACCGACCGTGACTGGCTGCGGGAGGTGCTGTTCTTCGCAGTCG
>Ga0256839_1003985_pt1 | contig 14753 bp, 11 predicted proteins | sample 354166metaG_FD_185968 | JGI IMG/M metagenome (GOLD analysis project Ga0256839, IMG submission 185968) | Hydrothermal vent microbial communities from Mid Atlantic Ridge, Atlantic Ocean - 354-166 | ecosystem: Environmental > Aquatic > Marine > Hydrothermal vents | place: Atlantic Ocean: Mid... | reverse complement strand
GGGCTTCATGGATAGCGTTGGCAAAGGCGCGGGCATCCGGTGTGCGGTCGGCAGGGTCAGCCACAAGGGTTTGGGCCGAAAGCTGGTAGAGGCCTTCAGGCAATCCAGGGGCCAGTATTCGCAAGTCAAGCGACTGGCCGGAGATCACCTTTTGCGTGAGTTCGCCAAGCGAAGCGGATTCAAAGGGTTTGCGCGCGGTCAGCAGCTCAAACATGATCACGCCCGCGCTGAATATATCGGCGCGGTGGCCCGCTTGCTTGCCCATGAATTGCTCGGGCGACATATAATCAGGGGTGCCGATCATGCCGCCTTGGGTCGCCCCCAGCGCCTCCACTTTGGCCACGCCGAAATCAGCGAGCTTTACACTGCCATTGGGCAAAAGTAGCACATTAGCGGGCTTGATATCGCGGTGAACAATGCCGGCGGTGTGGATGGCATCCAGCCCCGCCAGCATTTGAGTGAGGATAGAACCGACCTCTTGCAGGTTGGGCAGCGGGCGGCGTTTGATGCGGTCTTCTACCGTTTCACTGTCGATATATTCCATCACCAGATAGGGCTGGTTATCTTGTTCCAAGTAATCAAAAACCGTCACCAGATTGCCATGCAGCACCCGCCCTGCCGCCTTGGCCTCACGGGCAAAGCGCGATAGCCACGAGGCGCGCTCTTCGGCGTCCATCAGGTGGGTGTGCAGGGTCTTTATGGCGACGATTCGGTCGATATCCGGGTCACGGCCTTTATAGACAACCCCCATCGCCCCCTGCCCGAGCACGGACTCAACGCTGTATTTGCCAACAGATTTTGGCGGCTCAATGCTCATTTAGTCGTCCAGCAGCTTCATGGCGCTCGCCAGTGAGCGGCGCATGCGGTTAAACGAGGCCGACAGCGAGGAAATCTCGTCTCCGCCCTTTTTCACGTATTCCGGCGCCGAGAAATCTCCCATCGAGACTTGCTCGGAGATGCCGGACATCACCGAAACCGGCTTCAAAACAATGCGCGACAGCATGATGTTGACCAACACAATGACCACGGCAAACGCCACACCAATAGCGGCCAAAATCACCATGACAAGCTCAAGCGCGCGCTTATCTGCCAGCGCCATTGGCACAGAGATGATCTGCGCGCCAATGGTTTCGCCCATCTGCCAGCCAAAGCCGTTATCCGGCCCGTAAAGGTCCAGCATGGCGGCGGGGGCGATCGCCGGATCAGAGTGGCAGGTCAGACAGCCCTCTTTTGTGATGGTGAAGGGAAAGGCCACCACATAAGAGCGGCCCGCGTCGGTTTCTCGGATTTGCACCACACGATCAAGGCTTTGGTTGGCGCGGAGCTGGTCTATCATATCCGCTTCCCAATCATTGGCGAGGTCGTCAGGGTTGGTCGGGTTGAGCGCGGCTTCTTTGTAGGAATACTCGGGGAAGCTCTCCTGAAATTTGGCAAAAACCGTTTGCGCCGAGAAGGACGGCACGGAATTGGGGATAAACAGAATTGCGTTATCATCAGCCAGCAGCGGCGTAATGCCGGTGGCGGTATAATTGCGCACAGCCAGCGCGTTGGAGCGCACAATGCCGATCTCGTTTTCGATCTCTTGCAGCACGTTTTTTTGTGCCGCTTGATAGGTGAGGAACGAGGCCGCTCCCATACCAATAAGACAGGCGGTGACCAAAACAAGGTTAAATTTTGCACGCAATTTCATAACGAATCCTTTTTTCCCTAGGCACTAAGGCAAATAAATGTATTACTGTCGTGTAACTTACGCCAGATTTGTTGCATAAGATATAGAGCTTATTTGGCCCTAGATGAAACAGGTTTTACTGATGATTAAGTTTTTTATTGTAATTTTGCTGACACTTAGCGCCGGTTTTTCGGCCAGCGCGCAAGGCATGCGCCCCTTAAATGAGGTGTCAATTGTGGCGCTTATCATCACCTCGGGCGAGGAAACGCGGGTTTCTGCCAGCGTGACCCACACACTCGAATCACTTGATGCCCAAACCCTGACCGCCAACGCGCCCAATGCTTCGCAATTGCGCTCTATCCTCAAACGCTTTGCCGCTGCGGCGCTCGATGTAGATGTGGCGCTGGTTTACTATGATGGTGCCGTGCTGAAAATTGGCGACCGTGAGTTTGTGGCTCCGGGCGGAATTGAGCTGCGCCGCCGCTCTGACCTGCTTACAAAAGCCATTCCGCTATCAGCCCTGGCTCGGGCCACGGCGCTGGCCGGCAGCGGGGGGGCTGTGCTGGTGCATTCAACCGGACAGGGGGTGGCGCTGATAGACGGCATAACGCTGGTTGAAGCAGCGCCAGACCCACGCACCGGCACCAGCCCGATCCTGTTTGCCTCGGCATCGGCAGCCATGGGCTTGGCCGCCGGGCTAGAAGCCATGGCCGAAACCACGGGCGATATTGACTTAAGCGACGCTTTGCGGGGCCTGTCAGAGCTTGACGGTGTCAGCATTTCACAGCTGCCTATGGCCTCTAGCATGCTGCGGGTTTTCCCTGTAGCAGAGGCTGTGCCGGCCACAGAAACAGGAGAAGACACGGTTGAAGCTATGGCGACAAGCCCCGAGAGCAGCGGCACGGAAAGCGCCCCGAGCCTACCGCAGGTGGGTGCAGAAACGCCAGAAGCCGATACAGCCGCTGATGTTGCGGCCACGGTCGAGGCGCTGGCAACCGCCGGCCCCGAAACGGCTGATATGCCAGAGGGCGGCGCGGAGGCTACGGCAGTTATTGCGGTGGCCCCCTTAGGCAACTCAGAAACGGCAATCGCCGAACCGGCAGAGGAGATGGCGGCAGATTCAGAGCTGTCAATTGATGTTTTGCGGGCGATGCAAGGCTCGCTCTCCCGCGGGCAAAAGCGGACGATCCAGCAACACTTAAGAAACCTAGGGTTTTATCGCGGCCTAATTGATGGTATTTTCGGGCCGCAAACTGCGCGCGCTATCTCGGAATATCAAGACTCGGTTGGGGCCACTGTTACAGGCGTATTAACCCCAGTGCAGCTAGAAGCCTTAAGCGAGTAACTTGAGTAAATTAAAAAATTGCCCTACAACTCCAAGTGTATTACACTTGAGGTGTTATGATTAAAGTATGGCTCATCACTGGCTTTTTGGCCCTCACTGCTTTTGCGACATCGGCGCAAGAGCGGGTGGCGCTGTTGGTCGGCAATTCCAACTATCAGCTTGATAAGCTTGATCTGCCCAACCCCGCCAATGATGCCAGCGCCCTTGGGGATAAACTGGAAGAGCTTGGTTTTACGGTCATCAAGGCGATTGATACAAACCAAGCGGGTATAGAGGCCGCGCTGGCGGATTTCACCATTGCTGCCCAGGACGCCGAAATGGCGGTTTTTTTCTTTGCGGGGCACGGGGTGCAAGTGAGCGGAGAGAATTATTTGATCTCTACTGATTTCACCGAGTTTAACGCAACAGGCTTGCAAAATAACGCAATCACCATGGGCGATGTGCGCGCCGCGTTTGAGGCCGCTAGCCCTGATGTGGGGATTGTGATATTGGATGCCTGCCGCAACAACCCCTTTGTGGAGGCCGGCCAAGCACCCCCCGGGCTTGCGCGCTCCAGTGGCGGGGCGGGGCTGCTGATCGCTTATGCGACCGACCCGGGCAATGTCGCCTATGACGGCACCGGCGAAAACAGTGTTTTCACCAAAGCGATTATTGATAATATCGGCACCAAAGGTGTGGAAGCGCGTATTATGTTTGGCCGTGTTCGCCAGCAGGTGATTTTGGAAACCCGCGGCGCGCAAATCCCGTGGGTTGAAGAAGCGGTGCTGGGCGAACACTATTTTGCTGGCAAAATTCGGGAAGGCGTTGTGTCTGTCGGCAATGCCTATTCCGGCGAGCTGGCCATTTGGCGCGAGATTTCGGCCCAAACGGATGTGTCGGTTTTTCAGAGCTATATCGATGACTACCCCGAGGGCGTGTTTACCGCCTTTGCCAAAGACCGGATTACCATGATAGAGCGGGCGCGGGCGGCAGGGGCACCCTCTGGCCAAACCAGCGCCGAGCTTTTGGTAAACGAACCCCCCGAGCGGATTGAAAATGCGCTGGCGGTGCTGGGGTTTTTGCAAGCCACGCGCGACCTTTCAGATGTAACACTGGAGCGGCTCTCCAGCGCGTTTGACATTTACCGCATGCAACTGCCCAACCCTGACGAAGCCAGCCCTGAGCGGCTTTACCAAGATGCCGCGCGGATGACTATTTTTCTGGGTGCCACCACGGCACAGCAGCTTCGCATTGATATCATTACACTTTCCAGCATCGACCGGACGCTGGACATTGCCACCAAGGCCATTGCCGAAATTGAAGAAATAGCTAAAACAAACCCAGACGCACTGCCCATTTTGGAAGATGCCCGCCGCGATGTGGTGGCAATTGAGGACGCGTTGGCGCAGGTTCTAGCGCGACTGGACGAAAGCCGACTTTATTACCAATCGCTCATTGACCAAGCGCAGGAATACTTCCCCGAGGTTTTTACCGAGGGGAATACTGAAACCGTCTTGCCAAAAACAGGGCTAAGCCGCCTTGAGCGGCGATTGGCAGATGATGCCGCAATTTTTATTAAACACGTACAGAGCACCACTCCGGAAACAAAAGGAACGTATGCATGGCTTATAGATTTTTTGCCTCAAAATTAGTGACGGTAGGGATGGTTGGCACCCTCGCACTCAGCGCCTGTGTGCCTGTTGTAACCATGGGAGTGCCGACAGTTACGGTCACCCGTGGCACCGCAACTGCGGCCGAAGCCGAATTGCAACGGCGCTCGAATGCGCTACAAAAAACCATTATAGAAGGGGCCGCGACCGGAGCCGCCGCAGGGGCCGCGCTGAGCCTTGCCAATAGCGGCAAAAATTTTTGGCAAAGCGTGCTTATTGGTGCGGTTGCCGGTGGGCTGGCCGGCTCTTATGTGGCCAATTTGCAGCGTAATTTTACAGATCGCGAGTCACAACTTAAGCAGGCCCGCAAAGACATTAAAGCCACCAATTCCGATGTAGCCGCAACGTTGCGCGTAATGCGGACCGTGCAGCGCCGCGAGGTCACTGAAGTGCGCGCATTGCAGGCGGCGCTGGCAGCGGGGCGCACGGATTCGGCATCTTTAGCGGCGCGTATTAGCGTGGCAAAAGCAAACTTGGCCGATATGGAAGGCGCAATTGATGGCGCTGAGGCCCGCGAAGAGGAGTTTACCCGAGCGCGTGCGGCCATTGCAGCCGAGCCTGGAAATGGCAATATTGACAGCGAACTGAGCGAGCTGCAAAACCGTATTTCACAAATGCGGGCGGTCGCCGAAACCCTTTCCAATACCATTTAGGAGATAATTATGAAGGCATTTTTACTCATTGGTGTGTCCGCATTGGCACTTTCAGCTTGCGAAGTATCAGAAGACCCCGCCGATGGCGGCTTTCTTTCTGGCATTGTGGGTGTTGCCGGTGGCGGGTATCAAGCGCGGATTGATACGCTAGAAGCGCAACTGGCAGCCGACCAAGCGCGCGCAAATTCATTGGCCGCGAAGCAGCTTCAATTACAAGCTTCATCTGCCAGCACCTCGGCCCAACTCCGCAACCTGCGCGCACAATTTGCGGCCCTGCAAGCTGTGGTCAGAAATCAGATCGCCACCTTGGAAGCAAAAGGCATTCCGGTCAGCAGCCGCCTTAGAGCCAAGGTTCAGAGCGTGTCCTCGGCGTCGCCAAGTGGTGGCAATGACACCGCGCGGCTAGCCTCGCTCCGCGCGGCCATTGCTGATGCACGGGCGCTGTCAGCAGACCTTAGCCGCTTGTCATGACCTTGAAACGCGCGCAAAATGTTGGATGAGTTAGCCGCAGGCGAAGCCTATATGGGTATGGCATGGGGGGAGAAGAGAGCGCTAGCGCTGCCATGCCCGCCGTGGTGCGTGGGGACCACGCCCCCTACAACCCCTGCAGCGCAAACACCTCGATCTCGCCTTTGGCGCGCTCTTCAATCGCCCGCGCCGCCGCGCGCGCTCCAGCCGCCGTGGTGTAATAAGGGATGCGGTCATAAAGCGCGATACGGCGGATTTCGCGGCTATCATCAATGGATTGCGCCCCCTCTGTGGTGTTAAACACAAGGTCAATACCGCCATCTTTCATCAAGTCGGTGATGTCTGGTCGGCCCTCATAAACCTTGTTCACCACATCCGCCTCCAGCCCGTTTTCCCTCAGGAAAGCCGCGGTGCCACGGGTCGCACAAATGCTAAAGCCTTGCTTGGTAAGAATATCTAAAGCCTCCAGCACCAGCGGCCCTTTATCTGCTTCTTTGATTGACACAAAAACAGTGCCTTTTAGTGGCAGCTCTGTGCCTGCCCCCATTTGCGCCTTCAAAAACGCTTTGGAGAAGGAGGTATCCAGCCCCATAACCTCACCCGTTGAGCGCATTTCAGGCCCAAGCAGGGTATCAACACCGGGGAAGCGGGCAAAGGGCAGCACCACCTCTTTCACCGCAAACATTTTGGTGTCTGGCGACTTAAGCTCGAATTCAGAGAGCTTGGCCCCTGCCATCACGCGCGCCGCAATCGAAGCTATGGGCGAGTTCACCGCCTTGGCCACAAACGGCACGGTGCGGCTGGCGCGCGGGTTGACCTCCAGCACAAAAATCTCGTTGTCTTTAATGGCGAATTGCACGTTCATCAGGCCAACCACGCCAAGGCCCAGCGCCATGGCTTCGGTCTGGCGCTTCATCTCATCCAACAGCTCGCGGGAAAGCGAATAAGGCGGCAGCGAGCAGGCGCTATCGCCCGAGTGCACACCGGCCTCCTCGATATGCTCCATAATGCCCGCCACATGCACGGTCTCGCCGTCACAAAGCGCATCTACATCCACCTCGATCGCGCCTGTCAGGTAGCTATCAAGCAGCACAGGGTTATCGCCAGAAACCTTCACGGCTTCATTGATATAGCGCTTCAAATGCGCATCATCCCGCACAATTTCCATGCCACGGCCACCCAGAACATAGGAAGGCCGAATGACCAGCGGATAACCAACATCCTGTGCAATTTCAAAGGCTTGCTCTGGGCTGGAGGCGATACCGTTATAGGGCTGCTTAAGGTCCAGATTGTTGAGCAACTGCTGAAAGCGCTCACGGTCTTCCGCGAGGTCAATCGCATCGGGCGTGGTGCCGAGAATCGGAATGCCAGCGGCCTCAAGGTCATTCGCCAGCTTCAGCGGGGTTTGGCCGCCAAACTGCACAATCACCCCGTGCAAGGTGCCGTTTTCCTGCTCGACCCGCAGGATTTCAAGCACAGATTCAAGGGTGAGCGGCTCAAAATATAGCCGGTCAGAGGTATCATAATCCGTGCTCACCGTTTCAGGGTTACAGTTGATCATGATGGTTTCAAAGCCCGCATCGGTGAGGCTAAAACAGGCATGGCAGCAGCAATAATCAAACTCGATCCCTTGGCCAATGCGGTTTGGCCCGCCGCCCAGAATAACTACCTTTTTGCGGTCGGTCGGGCGGCTCTCGCACTCGACCTCACCCATCACGCTATGCTCGTAGGTGGAATACATATAAGGCGTCTGCGCCTCGAATTCCGCCGCGCAGGTATCTATCCGCTTAAAGCTGGCAACCACGCCAAAGCCGTGGCGCATTTCACGCACCTCGGCCTCGGTTTTGCCCGTAAGCTTGGCCAGCCTTGCATCCGAAAAGCCCATCATCTTCAAGGTCCGCATTTGCGGCTCTGTCTTGGGCATTCCGTTCAGTTCCAGCTTCACTTCCTGCTGGATAATTTCGCGGATGCGCGCAAGGAACCATGGGTCAAACTTGGTGATCTCAAACAGTTCTTCATCCGAAAACCCATAGCGCATAGCGTGGGCAATAATCCGCATCCGGTCCGGCGTTTGCCCTGCCAGCGCTTTGGTCAGGGCCTTATCTATCGCCATTTGCGCATCTGCATTGGTCCCGACGATAATCCGGTCCAGCCCCACCTTAAAGCCCTGCTCATAGGCCAGCTCCTCGGGCATATCGGGGATGTCGACCTCGTCAAAGCCGCTCAACCCCGTTTCCATGCTGCACAGCGCCTTTTGCAGGCTTTCATGGATGGTGCGGCCAATGGCCATAGCCTCACCCACCGATTTCATGGCTGTGGTCAGGGTGGCCTCGGCCCCGGGGAATTTCTCAAAGGTAAAGCGCGGGATTTTGGTGACAACATAATCAATCGTCGGCTCAAAGCTGGCGGGGGTGACTTTGGTGATGTCATTATCCAACTCATCGAGCGTATAGCCCACCGCCAACTTGGCGGCGATTTTGGCTATCGGAAAACCCGTGGCCTTGGAGGCCAGCGCGGAGCTACGCGAAACCCGCGGATTCATCTCGATCACCACCATGCGGCCATCGGCGGGGTTCACCGCCCACTGCACGTTGGAGCCGCCGGTTTCCACGCCAATTTCGCGCAACACATTAATGCTATGCGTCCGCATCATCTGGTATTCTTTATCGCTGAGCGTAAGTGCAGGGGCCACGGTGATGCTGTCGCCGGTATGCACCCCCATCGGGTCAATATTCTCGATCGCACAAATGATGATGGCATTGTCGGCCTTGTCACGCACCACCTCCATCTCGAACTCTTTCCAGCCGAGCAAGCTTTCGTCGATCAAGATCTGGTTCACCGGCGAGGCATCTAGGCCTGTGGCGCAAATATGCTCATAGTCTTCTTTATTATACGCAATGCCGCCACCCGTGCCGCCCATGGTAAAGGCGGGGCGAATAATGGCAGGCAGGCCAATATCCGGCAATGCCGCCATGCACTCTTCCATGGTTTCGGCAATCGTTGCCCGTGGGTTTTCAATGCCCAAACGGTCCATCGCCTCGCGAAAGAGCTTCCGGTCCTCGGCCATTTCAATCGCCTTGCGGTCCGCCCCAATCAGCTGCACGTTAAACTTTTTCAGCACGCCCATGTCATCCAGCGCCAGCGCGGTGTTCAGGCCGGTTTGCCCGCCCATGGTTGGCAGCAGCGCATCAGGCCGCTCTTTTTCAATGATCTTGGCTACGGTCTCCGGCGTAATCGGCTCGATATAGGTTGCGTCCGCCATGTCAGGGTCGGTCATAATCGTCGCCGGATTGGAGTTCACCAGAATTACGCGATACCCCTCTTCCTTCAGCGCCTTGCAGGCCTGCGTACCCGAGTAATCAAACTCGCAAGCCTGGCCAATAATAATCGGCCCCGCGCCGATGATCATAATCGAGGAAATGTCGGTTCTTTTTGGCATGATGGCCCCGTGCGTTTGGCCGCGAGGGCCAAAGGGCCAAGCGCGGATGTGGATTCGCCGTTACTTGCAAATTGGGGTGGTTATAATCGCTTGGGCGCAGGGCGCAACCCTGTGGCGCGAAATCAGCACTGCATTTACAGCAATTCCCCGTTTTTGCCCCTTTCCCCACCGAGCGCAGCGAGGCCACCGCCCGTCAGGGCCCCACGCGCCAACGAGGTGGGCTGAACAAAGGACGGCGTAGCCGACGACTTCAGCTCGCCGAGGCGGCGCGCGCCCCAAAGAAAAGAGCGCAGACCATGCTGCGCTCTTCCCTTAATAGCGAGTGGTGGTCGCTAACTTAGCCAAACATGTCGGCAGTAATCCCGTCATACCAGCCCACGCTCTCTTCATAGGTGGCAGCGCGCATGGCGTCATCCTCGCCCACTTGCGAGATAAAGCCCGAGGTTTTGGCGATCTTCTCGTCCGTTGCCTCGTAAGACGCCCCAACCTTCACCCCGTCATTCGTGCCCAGCAACGACCAGCAGGTGTTGGCAAAGCGCGCAGGGAACACGGTGGAGCCGGTCAGCTCGCCGCGCACCGCATTGGCGCACACCTTGGCCTGGCTATTGGCCGAGAAGCCCGATTTTGGCATGTCGCCCTGCTGCGAACTATCGCCCAGCACATAGATGTTTTCGTCAGCGCGAGTGGCCATACTATGCGGGTTCACCGGCGCCCAGCCAGCATCATTGGTCACGCCCGCAAGGTCGGCAATCCGGCCAGCCTTCATGGCGGGGATCACGTTACACACGTCCACCTTCACCACCTCGCCATCCGCGACCACTTCCATGCTGCCCGGGCGCACCTCGTCTACCGCGCCGCCAAAATCGGGGCTGATCCACTCGATCATGCCGCTATAGTGCCGCTCCCAACCGTCCTGAAACAGCGCTTGCTTGGAGAATCCGGGCTTGGGATCAAAGATAAGAATCTTCGCCGTCGGGTTGTTTTCACTAAAGTATTTCGCCACCATAGACACCCGCTCATATGGCCCGGGAGGGCAGCGGAACGGGTTGGGCGGGGCGACCATGGCATAGGTGCCACCTTGAGGCATCGCCTCCATCTGCGCCCGCAAAAGCTCGGTTTGCGAGCCGGCCTTATAGGCATGTGGCATGGCGTTTTGCGCGCTCACATCCCAGCCCTGCACCGCGCCATCGCGAAAATCAATACCGGGGGAGAGAATGAGCTTGTCATAAGGAATGGAGCCGCCTCCCGCCAGCGCCACGGTTTTGGCATCCCTGTCCACACCAATGGCCCAGTCATGCACCACATTCACACCCTGCGCGGCCATCGCCCCGTAGGAGTGCCCGAGGCTCGCCATATCACGATAGCCGCCCAAGTAAAGGTTGCTGAAAAAGCAGGTGTAATAGGTGCGGGTCGGCTCGATGAGGGTCACATCTATTGCGCCGCCGCTATCCTTGGCGATATAGCGCGCCGCCGTTGCGCCGCCAGCGCCACCGCCCACAACCACAACCCGTGGCTTGCCATGGGCCGCACCCAATACCATTGGTGCACTCATTGTAGCGGCGGCTGCCACCCCTGCACCCAAAAATCCGCGTCTGTCCAGTTTCATGATGTTTCTCCCGTTGGTTTTCAATTAGTCTTGAATGCTCTCGTAATAAGCGGCCAGCGCGGCGATCTCCTCATTGCCCAAAGTGCTGGTAATTTGCTGCATCACCACATTATCACGGCTTTTACCTTTGTAAGCGTGCAGCACGGTCACAAAGGCCTCGGCGGGCCAGTTGATGATCGGCGGAATGCCACTGGCATCGCCGCTGGCCTGATGGCAGGTGACGCATGTAGAAGACAGGTATTGCCCATATTCCACATTGCCCTCGATCCCGAGAATTTCCGGTGCCACTTCGGGGTCACTAGGCTCGATATGGGCAGTGCCAAGGTTGGTTTCAGGCGTCAGGGTGGCGAGGTAAACCAGCAGCTCGTGCAGCTCTTCCTCCTTGCGCACCCCGCGATAGGCCATACGGGTGCGAGGCAAAAATTCTGACGGCGCCGTCAGAAACGCGCGCAGCATATCCTCATTCCACACCAGCCCACCCCCGGCGCGGCCAACCATGGCGCGTGAGTAGCGAAAGCCTTCAATGCTGCCAGCGGCACGGCCAATAATCTCGTTTAGATGCGGGCCAACCCTGTTGCGCGCATCAGGGCCAACCGCATGGCAGCCTGCACAGCGCAGGCTGCGGAACAAACGTTCGCCCTCGGCGGCATGGCCATCAGCCAAAGCATAGATTGGCGTAATGATGAATAAACAACAGGTAGACAAGAATATATTACGAATATCTTTCAACATATGACGAGCATACCGATTTTATTCGTATAAACTACATGTTTTTTTGGTATTTATAGGTATGCTGTTTTAGTTATTAGCAAATTACAAGAATATATTCTTTATTTTACAGCGTATTAGCGTGTAATTTTGACTTTTGTTAATCACATAAATTTTTTGTATTTATGGAGTTTAGATGGGCAAATTCACCCGAATCAGGCGGGATTTGGCAATCAATTCAATCGGATCTGGGGTAAAGGCCCACCGCTTCTGGCGTGAAATTCGGAAACGGCGCTGCAAGGTTGTCTGCCGCCATATGCGGTTTTCCAGTAACAGCAGCCCGAGGCGGGCGTAATCACGGGTGCGCATATTCAGCCCGCCCATCACAAAGGCCACGCCGTTCCCGTCTGTCAGGCAATAAGGATCGGCCTCCAGCCCCAAAGGTGCGAGCAGCTTTTCTACCATCAGTCCCCTTATGCTGCGCCCTATGGCTCCACGAAACACCATGCCCAGCACATGGCTATCGATCGAAACATATTGCCACAGCGCCCCCGGCTCACCGTTACGCGCCGTGAGACCGGCGGCAAATTTATCAAGAGAGCCACCCATGGCCAGAACGCGGCCCATTTTGTTGATAACAGACCAGAAATCGAGGTAATCTTCGTCAAACTGCACCCCGGAGACCATATAGCGCACATTACGGATAGTCGCCCCATCATAGGCCCCGCCTTTCATGCTTGGTGCATATTTGGTGACGGGGTCATCAATCGAGGTAATATCGCCCTCGTGAACCACGATCCCCATTAAGGCGGAGAGGAAACTTTTGGCCACCGACCAAGAAATGCGCAAATCGGGACCTGACGTGCCCTGATAATAGCTTTCATGCACAACCTGGCCTTCTTTCAGCACCAGCAGCGCAGTCACGGCACGGGCGTCCACCCAAAGGGTAAGGTCCGGTATGCCCATCGGGTTGACCGGGAGTAAGCTGGGTGGTCTATCGGGGAGGTTGACCGGTGCTTTGAAAAAAAGATCGCCCTTATGGGAAAAATTATAGACGATTTTCTCTTAGCTAAGCAGCGAGTTTACCGCCAAAGATCGCGTGAGGTCGTCCTTTTTCCAAGGCGCTAGCCCACCTAGGAAAACCGCCAATAGCACAACCGCTCGCACAGCCCATTCGAAAAATTTACTCACGTTACCTTCCCTGCTCTCCAATTTCATCCATAATCCCGACCAGCTCGGCAGCAATGCCGGTTTCCGACATGGCATGCCCCGCCAGATTAACCATCCGCAGCTCGCTTTTCGGCCACAGGCTATGGATTTTATGCGCCGTTTGTGGCGGGCAAATCATATCATACCGGCCCTGCACAATGTAGCCTTTTATGAGAGCTATCTTGTGCATATCAGCCTCGATCTGGTGTTCGTGGTTCAGCCAGCCACCATGGGTAAAATAATGGTTTTCAATGCGGGCAAAGGCCTTGGCGTGCCGCGCCCCTGCGCCCTGAATGCGGCCGTCAGAAACCAGCGTCGCCAGCGTGTTTTCCCAGCCTGTCCAGATGCGCGCGGCTTGGTCGGCGGCCTTTTCATCTTTACCAAACAGGCGCTCATGATAGGCAGCAACCAAATTCCCTTGTTCCTCGCGCGGGATAATTCCCTTGAACAGCGCCCAAGCTTCGGGCCAAAACGCACCAGCGCCACCTCCATAAAACCAGTCCAACTCCGCTTGCGTCAGGGTGAAAACGCCGCGCAGCACCATGGCCCGTACGCGATCAGGATGGGCCTGCCCGTAGAGCAGGCTCAGCGTTGCCCCCCATGAGCCGCCAAACACGACCCAATTGTCAATTTTTAGCCGCGCCCGAATGCGCTCGATATCGGCTACCAAATCCCATGTGGTGTTGTGCTCGACCGAGGCAAAAGGCGTAGACCGTCCGCAGCCCCGCTGGTCAAACAGGATGGCGCGAAATTTATCGGGGTCAAAATAGCGCCGCATAGCTGCAGAGCACCCGCCCCCCGGCCCGCCATGCAACACCACCACAGGAATGCCCTTTGGGTTGCCTGATTGCTCGACGTAAAGCCGGTGGCCGTCTGTCATCTCCATGGTTTCGGTCATAAACGGGTCGCGTGGCGGATAAAGGCGGGTGCGGGCGGCTTGCGGGCTGGTATGTTCAGGCATTTGGTGGCACAATCCGGTTCGAGCTTTTGGGCAGCATGGCAGGTAAAGACAATGAGTGCAACGGACTCCAGAAATACAATTGACGATGCGGAGGTCGCGAAATTCGAGGCGATGGCGGCAGAGTGGTGGGACCCGACGGGGAAATTCAAGCCGCTGCACATGCTCAACCCGACACGGCTGGAGTATATTGTCGACCAAATCGCGGCGGAATTTGGGCGGGATCCCAAAAGCCTGAAACCCTTTGAGGGGTTGCGCCTGCTCGATATCGGCTGCGGTGGCGGGCTTTTGAGTGAGCCAATGGCACGCCTAGGGGCCACGGTTGTTGGCGCGGATGCGGCAGCAGGAAACATCCCGGTTGCGCAGATCCACGCCGAACAATCAGGGCTGGAGATTGATTATCGGAACACCATGGCCGAGGCATTGGTGGATGCGGGCGAGCAGTTTGACGTGATCCTTAACATGGAAGTGATCGAGCATGTCGCAGACCCAAAAGCTTTCCTTGACGCCTGCGAGGCCCTTTTGAAACCCTGCGGGCTGATGATATGCTCGACCATTAACCGAAATCCGAAAAGCTACATGGTAGCGATTATCGGTGCCGAGCGCGTGATGCGCTGGCTTCCTGTCGGAACGCATGAATGGGATAAATTTATTACACCGGATGAGCTGTTTGGCTTGATCGAAGCCGCAGGCCTAAAGCCAGTTGATCGCAAGGGATTCTCCTTCAATCCGCTTCTGTGGAGCTGGTCGATTTCAGAAAAAGATCTCTCGGTGAACTATGTCACGACCAGCGTAAAACTTCAGCAGGGCATCCTGTGAATTGCCCCTCAATTTGTAGACACTGAATAGCCCCTAGTTTCCTACACACTTTGTTGCTTCCATTTTTGCTGTGGACCTGTCTTGCTTGATCCAGTGGCTCAACGTTGAAAACCCAACCCCAAAATCAGCCGCCACCTGCTTTCGCGTAAGTCCACTGGTCAGCGCAACCCGCACTGCCTTCTGCTTAAATTCGGCTGTATGATTCTTTCCAGCTATCGGTGATTTGAAGG
>Ga0256839_1003984_pt1 | contig 14755 bp, 10 predicted proteins | sample 354166metaG_FD_185968 | JGI IMG/M metagenome (GOLD analysis project Ga0256839, IMG submission 185968) | Hydrothermal vent microbial communities from Mid Atlantic Ridge, Atlantic Ocean - 354-166 | ecosystem: Environmental > Aquatic > Marine > Hydrothermal vents | place: Atlantic Ocean: Mid... | reverse complement strand
CCGTGGCCCCCGTCTTGTCGCGCACTGCCTCGATACACCGCGCAAAGTGCAATGCTCCTCCGTCGGGAAGGTCGTCCCGTGTGACCGAGGTGATCACCACGTGCCGCAATCCCAGGCGAGCTGCCGCTTCGGCCACGCGCTCGGGCTCGTCTTCCTCAACGGCAAGAGGCTTGCCGCGCGGTACCGAGCAGAACCCACAGGGACGAGTGCACACATTGCCCAGGATCATGAAGGTGGCCGTTCGACGAGCGTAGCATTCGGGGCGATTCGGGCAGCGTGCGTTCTCGCAAACCGTCTCCAATCGCAGCTCGCGAAGCGTCCGCAGCGTTAGGGAGTTGAAATTCCCGCGGGGCAAAGGCCGTTTCAGCCAGTGGGGTAAGCGGCGCCCGCGATGGGGCTCAGGATGCACGACCGGTAAGCTTCGCATCGCTGGAAAACCACGTCCTCAACTGGTGTTCACCGGCGCTAACGAAGTATTCTGACACCCCCAGAGCGCGGCAGTATTGTCTGACGACACACTCTCGTACCAGTGACATCCGCGTGCGCTTGCCACGGAGAGCTTCGATCGTTGTAGCCCGCACGGGAACGCCCTGATCGAACTGCAGCATCTTGAAGTGGTGGGTTTGCAAGGACACGTTCAGCCAGAAGCCGAAGGTTGCGTAGCTACGGTGGATGGCGATGCCCATGGCGCCCAGCAGGCGCCCTGTCGACTCCACCGTCCCGTCCGGTCCGATGGAGAAGGGCCCGACGCCCAGCTCCGTGAGCACCGCTTTGATCGCATCGCGCACGCCCTCGCGATAGCGGGATGGCCCGCAGTGCATGATCGGGAAGACGGCGTAGGTGACCAGTTGGCCGGGCAGGTGGAGCCAGCACCCGCCCCCGCGTGGCACCCAGACCAAAGGGATCTCACGACGGCGGAGTTCGTCGTCGTCGGGGACAATATGCAGCCGACTGCCCTTTCGCCCGATCGTCAGGCTGGTCGGATGCTCACACAGGAGAAGTGCCGCGCGCGTGCCGCGATTCCCCGAGCAATCGTACAGCAGCTTGCGTTGGAGGTAGAGGGCATCGGCGACGGTGACCTGGCCCAGCAGGTAGGCGTACAGCACAGGTGGCTGCGCCGAATTGTCGCTGGCCTCTCGGGTCACCATGGACGTTCACCACCAATACGCGTCCACGCTTTTCGCTACTGTGTCGTCCGGCCATTTCCGCCCTCGAAGGGCCCTGCCCACAGCCGTTCGCCTTCACAGGCATTAAAGGGAAGCCGGCACCGGCTGACAAGGTCCACCCTGTGGGACGGATGCTTGTAAACGGGCGGACACCCCGAGCACGCGGCCTGCGGCGCCTCACGCACTGCCGCGGCGGCACGGGCAACCCATCGCAGAGCTGTCCCGCCGAGGGCTCGCAGACGCGCAGCAGCCCGGCCGATTCCTCCCGTAAGGACACAACGGCCTGCCGGGGTGGCCAGGCGATGGGTAAGTGCGGCTAGAGCCGGTTGGAGCCCGGTCGGCCGGGTCGGCACGCTACTCGACCGTGACGCTCTTCGCCAGGTTCCGGGGCTTGTCGACGTCGCAGCCGCGCAAGACCGCGATGTAGTAGGCCAGGAGCTGGAGGGGCACCACGGTGACCAACGGTTGGAGAAAATCGTCCACGACGGGGACGAAGATCACGTCGTCGGCCCGTCGAGCCAGCTCGTCGTCCCCCTCGTTGGCGACCGCAATCACCGGTCCCTTCCGCGCCCGGATCTCCTCAAGATTCGCCATGACTTTCTCGTAGACCCACCCTCGGGGATTGATAATGACCGACGGTGTCTCCTCATCCACCAGAGCAATCGGCCCGTGCTTCATCTCCGCTGCGGGAAGGCCTTCTGCGTGGATGTAACTGATCTCCTTCAGCTTCAACGCGCCTTCCAAAGCGATGGGGAAGTTGTAGTGGCGACCGAGGTAGAGGAAGTTCCGCGCCGTGTGGTACTTGTGGGCGATCTGCCGCACGACGTCATGGGTTGAGTCGAGTGTGCGCTGGACCAGCTCGGGCATGCGGCGGAGCCGTTCGAGCAGTCTGGCCCCGGCGGGGGCTGAAAGGTGCCGCATGCGGCCGAGGTAGATAGCAAGCAGGGTGAGCACGGTGATCTGAGCAGTGAACGCTTTCGTGCTGGCCACGCCGATCTCCGGCCCGGCGTGCAGATAGATGCCCCCGTCTGCCTCCCGCGCGATCGTGCTGCCGACCACGTTCACGATGCCAAGTGTGGGGATCCCTTTCCGCTTGGATTCCCGCAAGGCGGCCAGAGTATCCGCCGTCTCGCCGCTCTGGGCAATCGCAAACACGATCGTTCCGGGCTCGATCGGTGCGTTTCGGTAGCGGAACTCACTGGCGTACTCCACCTCGACCGGGATCCTCGCCAGTTCCTCAATCAGATACTCACCAACGAGCCCGGCATGCCAGCTCGTCCCGCACCCGGTCAAGATGATCCGCCGCACCTGAGCAAGCTGCTGGGGGGTCATATTGAGCCCGCCGAAGTGGGCCGTTGCGTCGGCTTCGTTGATCCTGCCCCGCATTGCGTTCTCGATCGCGCCGGGCTGTTCGAAGATCTCCTTCAGCATGTAATGGGGGTAGGGCCCCTTGTCCGCGTCCTCGGCCGTCCAGTCGAGGACCTGAACGCGCGGCGTGATGCTCAGCCGCTGGCTGTCTTCGATCTCGAATCCGTCCCTGCGAATGACCACCACCTCACCGTCACCCAGGTAGACAACGCGGTCGGTGAAGCGCACCAGCGCTGCCGGATCGCTTGCCAGGAAATGCTCCTGCTCGCCAACGCCCAGAACCAGCGGGCTGCCCATGCGGGCGCCGACCACGACACCCGGGAAGAGCGGTGATACGATGGCCAGGCCGTAGGTTCCCTTTAGCTGCTGAAGAGCGGCCTGGACGGCCCCCACGAAGCTCGCCACGTCGTCGCCGTTGGCTCCGTCGATAGCCGATTCCTTGAGGTAGTGGGCGATGAGGTGAGCGATCGCCTCCGTGTCGGTCTCGCTGGCGAACCGGTAACCGAGCTGCTCCAGACGCTCACGAAGCTCCGCGTAGTTTTCGATCACGCCATTGTGAACGACGGCCACGAGTCCGTCGCCGCCCACATGCGGGTGGGCGTTGATGTCGGTGGGTGCCCCGTGGGTCGCCCAGCGGGTGTGTCCGATGCCGACCGTGCCGGGAGCTGCCTCGTGGGTGAGCAGCTCGACCAGGTCAGGGATCCGTCCGGCTCGCTTGCGAACGAAGAGCGTCCCCTGCTCGACCGTGGCTACACCGGCGGAATCGTAGCCGCGATACTCCAGGAGCCGCAGCCCTTCGACAAGGACGTCTTGCGCAGCGCGTCTGCCCACGAACCCGACAATGCCACACATGCTCGCCCTCTCAGACCTGGAAAGGCGTGGACAAATGCCCGCACGCCGAACCTACAGGACGTGTCCGCTCGTCGAACATGAAGTCCGTCGAACATGGCGTCCACTGAACAGTAGGACTACTGCAGAGCCTGTGACCGGTCAAGAACAGTCGGCTCGCCCGCTGAGGTGCGGTTCGAAACTCCCCCCCGCCTCAGCCCCGTCGCAACCAGCGCCAGTCCGCCAGCACCGTCAGCGCCGCCAGTCTCCCCGGAATCCCGGTTACGCCCCCTCCAGGATGCGCTGACGACCCACACAGGTAAAGCCCCCGCAATGGCATGCGGTATTGCGACCAACCGGGCACAGGCCGGAGGAAATAGAGCTGGCCGGGACTCATTGCACCGTGAAAGATGTTCCCACCGGTTAGCCCGAACCGCTCCTGCAGCTCAGCAGGTCCGAGAACCTGGATCTCCAGCACGCGACTGGAAAAGCCGGGGGCGACGGCGTCGACCGCTGCCAGGCACCGTCGGGCGTAGGCGTCCAGAACATCCCGGCTCGGGCGGTCGTTCGCCCACTCAGGCGGCACGTACTGGGTGAACAGACCAACGACGTGTTTTCCCTCAGGCGCCAGGGACGGGTCAAGCGCCGACTGGATGGTCATTTCCACTACCGGTTGTTCTGAAGGACCGCCGGCTTCGGCCGCCAGGTAGGCATTCTCGATGTACCCGAGCGACGGGCAGAGGTGGATCGTACCGCGATGCTCGGGGCCGATCGTGTCGTTTCGCGACACACCGCGGAACATGGGCAACCCGTCGCACAGCAGGTTGATCTTGCAGACGGGGCTACGAAAGTCGAGCGCCTTGACACGATCGAGGAACCCGGGTGGCCAGGCCGTCTGGTCACCCACGAGGCGGACCAACGTGGCGATGTCGCAGCCGCAGAGCACCGCATGGGACCGCACTTCACTTCCATCGTCGAGCACCACTCCGCTTACCCGATCGGCGTGGCAGCGTATCCGCGCCACGGGCGAGCCGGTGTGGATCTCGGCTCCTGCTGCGCGCGCCGCTTCAGCCAGAGCATCGCTGATCTTGCCCATCCCGCCCTGGACATAGGCCCACACCCCTCTGGCTCCGCCTGCTTCCCCCATCACGTGATGGAGCAACAGGGCGCCGGTGCCCGGCGAATAGGGACCCGCCATCGCACCGATAATCGCGTCTGTAGCGAGAGTCGCTTTGAGGGGCTGCCAGTCGAACCATCGATCGAGAAACCGCCCGGCCGAACCGAGAAGCAGTTCAGCCGCCGTGTGCGCATGCTCCCGGCCCAGACTCCGCATCGTGCGGTAAAAGCCGAAGGATTGCAGGAGTGCTCGTGCGCCAGGAGCAAGCAAATCGATAGGGGGCCGTCTCGCGAGCAACTCGAAAACCTGCGCGATCCGATCGATCACCGCGGAGTAAGCGGCGAAACGATCGGCATCGCGTGGTGAGAACCGACGCAATTCCCGGATGTTCGCGTCCAGATCCGCTCCGAGCAAGAACCCGCCCCCGTCCGGCAGTGGGGTAAACGAGGAGGGTTCGCGTGGGAGGAACCGAAGACCGTGCCTCCTCACCAGATCCAGCTCACGAACAATCGCTGGGTCGAGCAGGCTGACGACGTAGGCGGCGGTGTTGACCCGGATCCCCGGCCAGACTTCCTCAGTGACGCACGCACCCCCCACAACCGGACGCCGCTCGAAGACGGCCACACGAAGGCCGGAGCGGGCCAGGTAAGCGGCAGCGGTCAGGCCGTTATGCCCCCCACCGACAACAACGGCGTCGTACTCGTACGCGGCCACGTCGCCTAGTCCGCTTCAAACCCCTCGGGCCTGAGGTCGTAGCTCAGGATGAGCAGATCGTGGTATTGCATCTTCCGGTCGCGCACCCGGTTAGGCAACCGGAACAGCTCACAAAACCCGAGCGATTCAAAGAGCCTTTGCATGCGTTCCTGATCGGCCAGGCATTCGGCTTCGAGATGGTCCAAGCCGGTGAAGGCTGCCACTTCCATGATCTCGCGGATCAGCGCCTTGGCGAGCCCTTTGCCGCGGTGATCGGGGTGGACCACGATCCGCACCGTGCCGATGTGGCTTTGCCAGCCGTCACGGTCCTGGTGCAGCGTCGCATCGGCCGCGACGCGGTCATCCGCCAGAGCCAGGATGGGCAGGACCTTCTCGTAGTCGATGTGGGTGCACCACTGGATGATCGTCTCCTCCCGGGAGACGTCGTGTTTCAGGAACATGCGGTCCTCTTCCGGAATCGCTCGGAAGAATTCCCAGAGCCGCTCGCGATCGGTAGGCAGCAGGGGCCGCAGGGTGTACACCGATCCGTCCTTGACGGTCACCTGCTTGGGGTACCGACTTTCGAGCAGAGTGTGGAGCATTGCCTGCATGAGTTGGACTCCTCCCATGAGACCATCGGTGGCCTGCCGGACACGAAGGAGAAGGGCCGACGGCCGTGGTTTGGCCGCCGCGGCTCCCGCCACGGAGCCCCGCGCGACGCCCGATTTCCTCGAGAATCGGTACCCGGCGTTCCACCGGCCCTGCTCCGCTCTAAAGCACACATCCTACCAACCTACCCTGGCTGAGACAACCGCTACTGTCCCTTCCTCCCTCTAAGGCGATTGAGGCGTCGGCGGCCGGTCTACACCGCTGGTCACGCTTCGTCGCTCCCCAGCCACGCCCCCCAGGTCCTTCACCACCCGCCTGGCCGGGCCCCCTCGGTTCGCGGGACAGGCCCCCACACGCCAGGGGACCGATCCACAAGATCCCCTGTTCTGAGACCGCATGGTATGCTTGGGTGATGCGTTCCCCACGCCTCCGCTCTGGCCTTTGTCTCGCCAAGGGCCTCAATTGGAGGCGGTTCTGATCCTCGTGAAAGTCACGGGGGGACGGCATTCGGAGGAGTCGAGGCCACTGGAGCGAGGAAAGAATGCTTTTCGAGGAACGGTTCATCTTCATTCCCGTGCGCTACCCCGAAGGCGATTGGTCGCCTTCGGAGCTTGCGTACGAAGACGTCTGGATCGCCTCTTCGGACGGCATCACGATTCATGGCTGGTACATCCCCCATCCCGAGCCGGTCGCGACCATTCACTGGTCGCACGGGAACACGGGGAACATCACCCACCGAGCGGAGGAAGTGCGCTACTGGCAACGGTTTCTGCCCGTCTCGGTGCTGCTCTACGACTACCGCGGTTACGGACGCAGCGAAGGACACCCCTCAGAAGAAGGGCTGTACGACGACGCGCGCGCCAGCTATCACTGGCTACGGCAGAACAAAGGAATTCCCCCCGAGCAGATCGTTCTCTTCGGCCGTTCGCTCGGAACGTCCGTGGCGTCGTACCTGGCGAGCTGCGAGCCCCACGCTTGTCTGATCCTCGAAGCCGGGTTCACCTCTGCAGTAGCCATGGGTGAGTTGATGTTTCCCTGGCTTCCCATTGGCCGGTTCTTGAGGAACCGGTTCGACACCCTGAGCAGGATCTCGGATTACACCGGTCGGCTGCTCGTGATCCACGGTACCGATGATTCCGTCATCCCGTTCGAGATGGGGAAGCAGCTTTTCGAGGCGGCGGTCAGGACGGAGCTGAAAGAGTTTTACGCCGTCGAAGGTGCCGACCACACCAACGTCCCGTTGGTTGGTGGTGAGAACTATTTCCGGCGGATTGGCGGATTTCTGCGGAAAGCGGGCTTACCCGTGCCGGAGATGACCGCTTGTGAATCTTGAGTCCCGGCGGCCCCCGTCATCGAGGTGCCCTGGCACGTGACCGTCGGGTCACCGCGTCTATCGAGGATACGCTTGTCGTACTCTTTGTCCCTGGAACGTTCCCGCCGGTGGGCCGGGGGGCTTGTCCGAGGGACCGTGCGTCATGCGGCGGCAGCGCCATCCCGATCCATCCAGGCCGCTCCGGCTTCGCCCCTGTTCCCCTCTTGCCGGCCCAAGAAGCGCCGGTCTTCCCTCCGAAACCCGCCAACCGGTCGCCGAACTCGGGCCCAAAGGTGCCGACTCGGTCCGATGGGCGGGTTGTATAATGGGAAACACCTGGCAGGCGCCGACGATCCACGGGCATGTGGTTCGTGGTGTCGTCGGCGGCGGTGGCGCCGACAATGGTGGTAGGGTCCACGGCGTCGAGTTCGCAAAAGGAGATGTGAAACGTGGCGCTTGACGAGGTAGTAGTCGGGATTGGCGGTGCAGCAGGTGACGGCATCGCCTCCGCAGGTGATACGCTTGCTCTGGCCCTGGCACGCCAGGGCTTGAAGCTGTACGCGTACAACAGCTACCAATCGGTGATCCGTGGCGGCCACATTTGGCTGCGTCTGCGGATCGCTAATGAACAACCGCTCAGCCCTGGCAATGTCCTGAACTGCCTGGTTGCGTTGAACCAGGAATCCCTGGATCGGCACCTGCCGGAGATCCAACCAGGCGGGCTTGCGCTGTTCAACACCCACCGCGTCAAACGCGTACCCGAAGCTCCGGACGGTGTGCAACTCTGCCCGGTACCCGTCCCTGACCTGACCGAAGTCTATACGAAACTCCAGGTTATCCAGAACACCGTGTTGATCGGTGCTCTCTACGCTCTACTCGACCTGCCCTTCGAAGGGGTGGAGTCCGTGCTGGAGAGCACCTTCGCTCGCAAAGGACAGAAGGTTGTCGACTTGAACGTCGGCGCCGCGAAGGCCGGGTACGAGTACGCCAAGGCAAACTTCCGCACGATGGAGAACAACCTTAAGCCGGGCCAGGACAAGCGGTTCGCGGTCATGACAGGGAATGAAGCGTTCGGTTTGGGGGCCGTTGCCGCCGGTGTTCGGATGTACATCGCGTATCCGATGACTCCGGCCAGCGGCATTCTGCACTGGATGGCAGCCCACGGCGAGAAGCTGGGCATCTGTGTTCGCCAACCGGAAGACGAAATCGCCGTGATGAACATGACGATCGGGGCGAACCATGCCGGGGTACGAGCCATGTGCGGCACCTCCGGCGGTGGCTTCGCGCTTATGACCGAAGCCGTGGGAATGGCAGGGATGATCGAAACCCCGATGGTGTGCGTAGAAGTCCAACGTGCCGGCCCATCCACAGGCGTGCCCACCAAGACCGAGCAAGGAGACCTGTTCCAGGCCAAGGGGGCTGGCCAGGGGGATTATCCCAAGCTGATCGTCGCTCCCCGAAACGTGTACGAATGCTTCGAAACCATCAAGGAGGTGTTCAACCTGGCCGACAAGTACCAGATCCCGGTCATCGTCCTCTCCGACCTACTCCTGTCCGAACACCACGAAACGGTAGACCCCGACCGGTTCGACTTCGAATCGCCGGGCATTGACCGGGGCGAATTGATCACCGAGCCGGAAGAGAACGGTCAACCCTACTACCGGTACAAAGTTACCGAAACGGGCGTGTCGCCTCGCGCCATCCCAGGCGTGCCCGGCTACATGCACGTGGCCGCCACCGATGAACATGACGAAGACGGCGTCCTGATCAGTGACGTCTACACCGACCCGACGCGGCGGAAGAAGATGATGGAGAAACGAATGCGCAAAATGGAGTACCTCCGCAAGGAACTGCCTCCGCCGCAGTTGGAAGGCCCCGAGGATGCCGACGTCACCCTCGTTGGCTGGGGTTCCACTTGGGGCGTCATCAAAGAGGCAATCCAGGCGTTGAAGGAGGATGGCATCACGGCAAACCAGGTACAGATCAAGTACCTTGTCCCGTTCCACGGCAAGGAAGTGGCCGAGATCCTGTCGCGTTCCAAGAAGGTAATCGTGGTGGAAAACAACTACGATGGCCAGTTCGCTCGGCTGCTTCGCTCCGAGACGCTCATCAAGCCGGACGGTCACATTCGAAAGTACGACGGCGAGCCGTTCGAGCCCAAGCACATTGTGGCCGGGGTTAAGAAAATCCTAGCCGGCGAAGAAGAAATCGTCCGCTGCCTGTCCGAAGAACCGGGCTGGCGAACCGAGCATCCCTATCCGGTGTAGCGAACTGGCCAAGCTGCCAGGCCGGAGCCGAAACGAGTGAAAACAACCTAGGAGGTTCCCATGGCAACCGCAACAGTTGAACTCAAGCCCAAGGACTACAAGTCGAACGTACCGCCGGATTGGTGCCCCGGCTGCGGGGACTTCGGTGTCCTAAACGCCCTCCAGCGGGCATGCGCGGATCTCAAGATTCCCCCTCACGAAGTCGTCGTCGTCTCGGGCATTGGCTGCTCCTCAAACCTGCCCGGGTTCTTTAAGGCGTATGGTCTTCATGGCCTGCATGGAAGGCCGATCCCGGTCGCAACCGGGATTAAGCTCGCGAACAAGGACCTGACCGTCATTGCGACGGGCGGCGATGGAGACGGTTACGGAATCGGCCTATCCCACTTCATCCACGGAATCCGCCGCAATGTGGACCTGACCTACATCGTGATGAACAACCAGATCTACGGTCTGACGACCGGGCAGGTTTCCCCCACCAGCCTGGCCGGGATGCAAACCAAGAGCACCCCTTCGGGGAACGTCGAGGAACCGATCAACCCGTTGATGCTCGCTCTGGCGGCCGGTTGCGATTTCGTCGCCCGTGGCTTCAGCGGCGACACGAAGCACCTGGCCGAGCTGTACAAACAGGCGATCCAGCACCGGGGCTTCGCCCTCGTCGACGTGTTCAGTCCCTGCGTCACCTTCAACAAGTACAATACCTACGATTGGTTCCGCCAACGGATTGTGAAGCTAGAGGAGAAGGGGCATGATCCGACCGATTTCGTAGCTGCCATGCAAGAAGCACGGAAGATGGGCGACGGCGAAGTCCCCATCGGCGTCTTCTACCGCAACCCCAATCCGCGGCCGCCACTGGACGAGCGTGATCCGGTTCTCGCATCAGGCCCGGCTCTGGTGAAACGGCCAATGGGGATAACGAACGCCGAAGGCCGCAAGCTCATCGAAGAACTGATGTAGGCGACCCACAGCCCACACACCTCAAGCCCCCCTGGTTATCCGGGGGGGCTGCTTTTTGCGCTATCCCACGAGCAGCTCTGCTTAGCTCACCCGGTGCCGACTCCTGACACATCCAACGTGGCGCAGCCCAGCATCACCTGTCAGCTCAACTTAACCACCGATCCCGCCCGCTCGCTCCCGGCCATGTCGATCTGTCTCCGTCGACTGGAAGATGGTCACCTGCCCCCTCTACTGTTCGCTGCCGCCGCAGGCATCAGGTCGCGGTGCCGCCTATTGCCATCGATCGCGCCAAGGGTGAAAATGATCCCATCCCCAGGGCGCAGAACGAACGCAAACGGACTCGGGAGGGTTGAGCGAATGGCGAATCGTGCCCCCACCGTGCGAGAGATTGCCGAGCTGCTCGATAGCTGGTTCCCCAGGCGGCTGGCCGAACACTGGGACAACACCGGGCTGCTCTTAGGCGACCCTGATCGGAGCGTAGAAACAATCCTCACCTGCCTGACGATCACGCCGGGGGTCGTTGAGGAAGCTCGCGAACTCAAAGCGAATCTGATCGTGAGCCACCATCCCATCCTCTTCCGCCCCGCACAAAAGCTCGTCACGACCGATCCCGCGGCTGCAGTCGTGGTCGACCTTGCGCGACACGGGATCGCGGTCTACAGCCCACACACGGCGTTCGATAGCGCGCAGGGCGGGATTAACGATATGCTCGCCCAAGCAATAGGGCTCAAGGACGTCATCCCCCTGCGTACTACGGCCCCGCCGAGCAGCTACAAGGTAACCGTATTCGTGCCGGAAAACGACCTGCAACACGTCCTGGATGCCATGTTCGAAGCCGGGGCGGGCGTGATCGGCGATTACCGGGAATGCAGCTTCCGCGTGGCCGGGAAGGGAACGTTCTTTGGCACCGAATCCACCAGCCCAACCGTGGGACAAAAAGGACGTCGTGAAGAAGTGGACGAATGGCGGGTGGAGGTTCTCTGCCCGGGTGATCGATTGGCAGCCGTACTGAAGGCCATGGTCGACGCCCATTCCTACGAGGAGCCCGCCTATGATGTGTATCCTCTGCACGCGTTACCGCCCCAGAGCGAAGGAGCCGGGCGCATCGGTACGATTGAGCCCCCATGCACACTCGATGAGCTCGCTCGGCGCGTGCAATCGACCCTGAACGCCGCCGCGGTGGGTGTTGTGGGCACTGGCGACAGGCCGGTCTCAAGGCTGGCCATCGCCTGCGGCTCCGGTGGTTCGTTCCTGGAAGATGCGGCACGAAAGGGAGCGGATGCGCTGCTGACCGGCGAGGCCACCTTCCATAAGCAGCTCGAGGCCGAGGCACGAGGCGTGGCGCTCATCCTGGCCGGACATTTCGAAACCGAACGCTTCGGCGTGGAGCGGTTGGCCAATCGCCTCGCCCACGCTTTACCCTCCACGCGCGTCTGCATCGCCCAGGCCGAACGACGCCCCGACCGAATCCTTGTACCATCCTGACAGCGGCGTCCCTCGCGCCCGATCGCTTCCTTGCTGAGATGGGCCCCCCGAGCAGTGCCCCCCGAGCTCGACGGTTCGCCCAGCCCGGCCGTGGCCCCCTCTCTGCACTGCGACATACCGACCGTATCGCATGGGGGCTGGCGTCGAGAAGCCCGCTGGACGAATCATCGATTGCCGCAAGAGCTTGACGTGACGGTGCCCGAAAGCTGCCGTCCCAACCACTCGCTGTAAAACTGGGCCAGGTACTCAGCCGGGTAAACGCAGAAGGGATACTCGCGGTTTTCGAGCACCTTCTTAACGCCCAGCATGCGTTCGATCTCCGCGATCCGTCGGCGAAGGCTCTCGATCTGCGGGTCGAGGAGCTCGGCCAGGCGAGCATTGATCCTACGGAACTCCAGAAATCGCTCCCGCCGCTCCCGCCGCGTCACCGGGCACTCCCGAATCAGCCGGTTCTTCCGCTCCACCAGCTCGTGCACTTCCCGATCTGTCAACTGGTCCGGCCGCAAAAACCGCTGGGGGTTGTAGATGCAGGCGCGCAGTTGCTGCTTCAATCGGACCAATTCCGACCTATCCACGCTGGGTCGCGCAACCGGCAGATAGACGGTCGCGCTCAAAGTGATGAACTTGGGCACTTCTGCGCCGTAGAACTGCCGGATGAGTTCGTCCGTTATCCGGTCGTAGATCGCCCCGCCCAGTCCGTGAACGAAGGCATCCGCCACGAAGAGCCGCATGAACAGGGTGGTTGTCAGCGCACGGGTGCGGATCTTCGTCTGGCCCGCCTCTACCAGTTCCTTCAACTGCTCCACCGCACAACAGGCGTCACGCTCTGGGCTCAGCTTGAGCTTGAGCTGCCATTCCACGCCGTCGCCCAGCCAAACCGCGTCTCGTTCCACAAGTGCATGGAGGGCTCGTCGCGTCGGCCGGCCTCGATGCCACACCCAGAAGGGCAACTCCCACCAGCCTTCCGTCTGGGCCAGGTCTGGCACCGGTCGGAGAGGGTCTTTGATCCCAAGTTCGGCCCGGAATCGGGCGAGGATGCGGTTGTGGATCGCGCAGAACTCCGGCGCCTGAGCGGCAATGTGACAGAGGAACCAGAGAAATGCCTCGCAGCTACACAGTTCGCGAACGGGTATCTCCAGGTTGTGAACGCCAAGATTTGCCTCGATGGCACGCCGCGCAGCTACGATGCGATCACCCAACCGGCCAAGTGTGCTGGAAGCAGCCAGGGCATACCCCCACAAGTCGCGAACGAGCGGCTGAATTCCCAGGCTACTCACGTACTCCTCGACGCGTCGTCCGAACGCACGGAACACGTCCTCATCCGCGACGCGGTGCTCCTCATACGGCACATCCCCCCGCCATCGATCGAGGGGCACGAGGGCAACCTGGGGCCGGTCGAGGGGGCCCTTGGGTACTCGAACCGCGAGGTTCTTCACCCGGTCGTTGTCTACCACAAGATTGACGGACAATCCGCCGCATTGCCTGGCCAGGGCGGCTACGGCGAAGTTCTTGATCCACACGCCAGGGTGAAACAGCTCCGGCTGATGCCCTGTGGCAATCCACGGACTGTCCGGATCCGGCGCCTCACACCGAGCACCGCTCCCTGCCGCTGCCAGCGATGTGCGGGTGAAGACCAGCGCACGCTCAAGCAATTCTCGCCGCGCCTGTTGCCGCAGCCAGCCAGCCGAGCGGCCCTGGATGGTGCAGGTCAAACCGGTTAGCAACCGCCGGTTTTCGCGGACAAGCGCTGCCCACTCGGAAGGTGGCGGCGCCGACACGACGGTGCGATCAGTCCTGGGTGCGTACAACGGCGAGCGCATGTTCAGAAAACCACCTCCCGCTCGAGCAGGCGGTCGAGCAGGTTCGGCACCCAGCGCTGCACAGACGCTTTGAGCACGTCCAGGTAGTGGGCCAGTCGTTTTTCCGGATCGTCCAAAGCGCCCCCGAACGCACGCGTCTGGTCCAGATAGATGACCGGCACCGGCTCCTCGCGAATCCGCCAGCCGTGGTGGGCCGCCTGGACCCAAACCTCGATCGGCATCGCGTATCCAGGCTCGGTCACCACAAGCTGTTCCAGCACGCTGCGGCGGTACGCCTTAAAGCCGCAGAACGCGTCTGTCAGTTCCCAGCCGAACAGGTCGTTGATCAGGTTCGTGATGAGCTGATTGATCCGCCGACGTTCGGGGGGGATGTGCGCGTCCGGAGGAGGGGGGCGCAAGTAGCGGCTGCCGGAGACGATGTCCGCGTCGGGGAGGGAGCGGAGCAGCCGCGGTATGAGCCCAGGTTGATGTTGGCCGTCGCAGTCCATGGTGACCACGGCGTCGTAGTTGGCGTCTACGGCAAAACGGAAGGCGGTCGCCAGAGCAGCGCCGTAGCCGAGGTTCCGTTCGTGCCGCACCACACGGACCTGGGGAAACCGCGCAAGGATTTGGGCGGTGCGATCGGTCGAACCGTCGTCCACGACGAGAACGTCCGGCACGACCTCCAGCGTCTGCCGGAGCACGGCTGCGATGTACTTCTCCTCGTTGTGCACGGGGATCGCGGTAAGGAATCGCAGCATTGCGGTCTGGCCTGGCTCCCGCCGCGGAAGCTTATGATGCGTTTGCTACAGGGGTGGTCAAACTCGTTGCATTCTATCCACACGCCGTGCCTGCCCTACGCATTGCCGGACCGAGCAACCGGCTGCCGTACTCCATCGGCGACCGATTGACCGCAGGCCTGGGGCTGGGAGTCCGGGGCCGCGCAAGGCCGTTGGCTCGCTGATGCCTAGACGCGTCACGGCTTCCGCGACTATACTTCGCAGTCAACGGCGCCGGCGTAGGCGCTTCCATGAGGAGTAACTCGACCATGCGTGCGGAACGGCGGCACGAGCTGGAAACGAACGAACTCGCTGACTATCTGGGACGTTTGCTGCGCGACTACAACGTCCACCTGAAGCTGGGGGGATCATCCTCGC
>Ga0256839_1003983_pt1 | contig 14759 bp, 14 predicted proteins | sample 354166metaG_FD_185968 | JGI IMG/M metagenome (GOLD analysis project Ga0256839, IMG submission 185968) | Hydrothermal vent microbial communities from Mid Atlantic Ridge, Atlantic Ocean - 354-166 | ecosystem: Environmental > Aquatic > Marine > Hydrothermal vents | place: Atlantic Ocean: Mid... | reverse complement strand
TTGGCAGGCTCGGTCGAGGCAGGCTCTTCGCACCCGCTGGCAGTGGCCATCGTGGAAAAGGCCAAAGAACATGGCGTTGAACTCACCAAAGCAGAAGGACTGGAAGCACTGAACGGCCGGGGTGTGAAAGCCCGCGTTGATGGTAAAGATGTCACCATCGCCTCGCCGCGCTATGGTCGCGAAATTGCAACGCTATCGCCAGAGGCGAGCAATATCATCAAAAAACTGGAAGAAGATGGAAAAACCGTTGCGGTTGCCATTGTTGATGGCAATATTATTGGGCTGTTTGCGCTGCGTGATGAGCTTCGTGATGATGCAAAAATCGCAATGGGTGAACTTAGCGATATGGGCATTAAGGCAATCATGCTAACCGGCGACAATGCGCGCACCGGGGCGGCCATTGCCAGCCAGTTGGGCATTGATGTTAAGGCAGAACTAATGCCGCAGCAAAAGCTCGAAGAGATCAAGCAATTGCGCAAGATCGGTGATACGGCGATGGTTGGTGATGGCATTAATGATGCACCGGCACTGGCGCTGGCCAATGTGGGCATTGCTATGGGTGGCGGCACCGATGTGGCGCTTGAAACCGCCGATGCGGCACTATTGCATGAGCGGGTGCGCGATGTCCCGGCGCTGATTTCGCTTTCAAAGGCGACCATGCGTAATATTCATCAAAATATCGCAATCGCGCTGGGGCTGAAGGCTGTATTTCTGTTGACCACGTTGTTTGGCATCACAACATTGTGGATGGCCATTTTGGCTGATACGGGTGCCACCGTGCTGGTGACCATCAATGCGCTACGATTGCTTGGCTATAAATTCAAGAGATAAAATTTACTCGGTGGCTTCTTCGATCTTTTTAAGCGCATCCTTGCCGTGGGTCGCAGCCTTCTTGCGCAGCTCGGCAAGTTCATCCTGATAAGCATCCGCTGGTTTTGTCGTTGCCCGTTGGGATGAGCTTTCGCTCGCATGACGCAATTCATCACGAATCGATGTCGTGTCGGCTTTGCTCAATTGTTCGGCCGCACCGTTACGTTCACGCCCGATTTTTGGATAATAGCCGTTCTTGGCAGCTTCGGTATTTTCGGGAATTGTCGGTGTTGCGCTTGCAAACTCGCCGTTCCTTCTGGTGCTCTCAGCGGAAGGCGCAGCTAGGGTTTGCGGCGAATCGACATTAAGCGCATCAACTGAACTTGTCTGGCAACCAGACAACAACAGCACCGCCAGGATGAGCACAACGCAGCATCCCACCGGTATTAAAAACAGCACTTTGTTTTGTTTCTTCTCGGCTTCCATTATTCGCAAACAATAGCACTAAATTGGTAAACAACGAATGATTTATGTGCCGAATGACGCAAAATTAAGATGGGGGTTGTTTTTTTGCCTAATCCGCTTTGTAAAGTGATGTATCCCCGCCACAAGGACGAGGAAACACGTTATCCTTTAATCACCCCTTGAGGGCCTGCTCAAGATCGGCAATCAAATCACTGGCATCTTCAATGCCCACCGAAAGCCGCAGCACATCTGGGCCAGCACCGGCGGCGGTTTTTTGTTCATCATCCAACTGCTTATGGGTAGTGGATGCGGGATGAATGATCAGTGATCTGGTATCGCCAATATTGGCCAGATGGGAGAAAATCTCCACGTTGGACACAACAGAAACGCCTGCATCATAACCGCCCTTAACGCCGAATGTCAGCACAGCTCCGCCGCCATTGGGCATATAGCGTTGTTGTAAATCGTGATAGGGATCGCTTTCCAATGCGGCATAGGAAACCCAGGCCACCTTGTCGTGGCTCTCAAGATATTTAGCTACTTCCAGCGCGTTGTCACAATGGCGCTGCATACGCAAAGGCAAAGTTTCAATACCGGTGAGAATGTTAAACGCATTGGTCGGCGAAATCGCTGGCCCAAGATCACGTAAGCCGAGCACCCTACAGGCAATAGCGAATGCAAAACTGCCAAATGTTTCGTGCAAAACCAGCCCGTTATATTCCGGCCGTGGTTCGGAAAGAATGGGGTAGCGATCATCCTGCGACCAGTTAAACGTGCCGCCATCGACGATCACACCACCCATCGAATTACCGTGGCCACCAAGAAATTTGGTCAGCGAATGCACCACTATATCGGCGCCATGTTCGATCGGACGGCACAGATAGGGTGAAGCCAGAGTGTTGTCGACGATCAGCGGAATTTTGTGCTTGCGGGCGACTTCGGCAATGCCGTTAATGTCCATCACCACGCCGCCGGGATTGGCCAGACTTTCTATAAAAATCGCCTTGGTTTTATCGGTAACGGCTGCATCAAAATCTGCTGGATCCACCCCCTCGGCCCAGTTCACCTGCCAGCCGAAAGATTTAAACGAGTGACCAAACTGGTTGATGGAGCCTCCATAGAGTTTTTTGGAGGCAACAAATTCATCGCCCGGCATCATCATCGCATGCATGACCAATAGTTGCGCCGAATGGCCAGATGCGGTTGCGAGCGCTGCCGTGCCACCCTCAAGTGCCGCAACCCGTTCTTCCAGTACAGCAGTGGTTGGGTTGGTGATGCGAGTATAGATGTTGCCAAAGGCCTGCAGGCCGAAAAGCGAGGCCGCATGATCAACATCATCGAACACAAAAGACGCGGTTTGATAAATTGGCGTAATGCGGGCGCCGGTGGCCGGGTCTGGCTGACTTCCGGCATGAACGGCTAGGGTTGCGAAACCCGGTTCCTGATTGGACATTTTATTCTCCCTCAAATTATAGCGCTCTCAACCTGGCGCAAATGCTTTTAAATTGTTGGTGCGACTATCCCTCAAGTCGCCAGCAAGGTCAAAGGCGAAATTTGCCTATGGCTAACGGGGATGAGGATTCATTTATTCACTTGTTTGTCAGCAATGGAAAATCATTCGCCAAACATGGCTATTTCCGCAATCCAAAATGCTGAAAACCTTCAGCAAGTTTGGGCTTTTTCGATGAGATTGTTCGCCGGTTTACGCCCGTCCAGCCAATCTCGCCGGAAAGCCTGCCATATTCAATTTTCGGGCAACGGTTCATCACCACTTTAATACCGGCAGTTTCCAGCACACCAGCAATTTCATCGTCGCGCACGCCAAGCTGCATCCAAACAACTTTCGGCATAGGCTCAAGTTTGAGCGCCTCGCTCACAATACCTGGAACTGCTGGTGATGCGCGGAAAATATCGACCATATCAACAGGTTCAGGAATATCGGCAAGCGAGGCATAGGTCATCGCGCCGCAAATTTCCTTGCCCGCATGACCAGGGTTTACGGGAAAAACCTTGTAGCCCTTGTCGATCATATATTTGGTGACAAAATAGCTCGGGCGTACATTTTTCGGGCTTGCGCCCACAATGGCGATGGATTTTACCTCGTCCAGAATGGAGCGGATATAGGTATCTAAATAGGAATCATGGTTCATGGCGCAAATGACACCATTTTATCCGCAATTCGGCAAGTGGTTCTTGCACAAATTTAGAAATGTTGCTTCGATCAGAATCGGCAAGTTAATACCTCAAATCAACGCGCTATTGACCAAGCGACCCCTCCCCCAAAATCAAAAAATTATTTAATTCAGGTGCACTATGGCAGACATCTCTCCTTTTTCGCTTCCGGGCAATTTTTATCGCGGTAATATCCACACCCATTCGACACTTTCAGATGGCTTGCTAAAGCCGGTTGAAGTCGTGAACGCCTATAAGGCTGCCGGCTATGATTTTTTGATGTTGTCGGAACACTTCATCAAAATTTTCGATTGGCCAGTTGCCGATACAACACCGTTTCGGCGTGACGATTTCACCACTCTGATCGGGGTTGAGCTACACGCGCCAGAAACATCCGTCGGCGAGTTATGGCACATTATTGCGGCCGGTCTGCCGCTTGATTTTGCGCCGTGTGGTGAAAATGAAACCGGGCCAGAGCTTGCCCGCCGCGCCTCCGATGCTGGCGCCTTTATCGGCATTGCCCACCCTGCGTGGTCGCAACTGACAATCGAGGATGGTCATTCAATTGATGTGGCTCATGCCGTAGAGATCTATAATCACGGATGTGCTACGGAAACAGACCGGGGTGACGGGTTTTACCTGCTGGATCAAATGCTCAACGATGGGAAGCGATTGACTGCATTTGCCACCGATGACGCGCATTTTTCAAATTTTTCTCACGATGCCTTTGGCGGCTGGATACATGTAAAGGCTGAAAGCCTCGCACCTGAAGCCTTGCTGGAGGCCTTGAAAAAGGGGCATTATTATTCCAGCCAGGGGCCGCAAATTCACTCGATTTCAATTGAAGATCGCTATTTAAATATTGAATGTTCCCCGGTCGACACAATCTGTGTTGCCGGAGGCACATCACGCACCGCTCGCGCACATGGCCGCTCGATTACCAGTGCCAAAGTTGACTTAGCCCAGTTGCAGATGGGCTTTACCCTTAGCGAACCCAGCCCCTGGTTGCGGGTAACAATCATCGACGCGGCTGGCAAAAAAGCCTGGAGCAATCCGATCTGGCTGGATGAACTGGATTAACACCGGCAAATCGGTGATGTGACCTTTTGCACGGGATAGGAGTTTGTTTGAACCTAAGTAAACTGCATAAGCAACGAAGCATAGGTAAATATCATGCGCGAACATCTGGAAAACCTTCTGTCCAGCCCCCGGCAGGTCCTTCGCCAAATGCAATCGTCGTTTCACGGCGCAAACTGCCCTTCGGTAGCGACTGCTGTGCACAATTATTTACTCACAGGAGAAACTCATCGGGCGGCTCGTAATATTAATAGTGGTTTTATTTGCACGCCAGCCCTCCACACCCGCGATTCAGTTACCGGTTATGTTTCAATGATTGCCGGAGGAGCGGTAGGCAATTGCGCCGTTATCGGGACTTTTAGCGAAAATGACTCCCATTATTTTAATCTGGTCAACCTTAATGGTTTGGCCTATTTCGTCGATGCATTTCCCAGCAATCCGGTCTTTCGGTTACAAGCAGGAGATCTGGTTTCCGGTTATAACAGATTTGAATTTTTCAGGGATTTCAGTTGCGTACGAGCAGCTTAGAATCATTCATCCACCCATTCAGGTTTCCGGTCTTGCAAGAATGCGCCGATGCCCTCTTCCGCGTCTTTTGCCAGCATATTTTCCACCATAACATTGGCAGTAAAATCATAGGCTTGAGCCAGCCCCATTTCCATTTGTTGATAAAAGGCCTGCTTGCCGACTTTCAGCGTGTGGGATGATTTTGCTGCAATGCTTTCAGCGTATTTGTTGGTGACCTGTTGCAGATAATCCTTCGGCACCACCCGGTTGACCAGGCCATATTCGCGCGCTGACGATGCATCTACCGCCTCACCCGTCAATAGCATTTCCATGGCGTGTTTGCGGTGGATGGTGCGTGACAGGGCCACCATCGGGGTGGAGCAAAACAGACCGATATGAACGCCCGGCGTACAAAATGTCGCCTCATCACTGGCAATCGCCAGATCGCAAGAGGCTACCAGCTGGCACCCGGCGGCGGTGGCAAGGCCATTGACCTCGGCGATTATCGGCTTGGGATGATTGACGATAGTTTGCATAACATTGGCGCACCGGGCCATAAGGTCGGCAAAATAGGCACGGCCCCTGTCATCGTCGCTCCGGCGCGCAGTCATTTCCTTCACATCATGGCCAGCGCAAAATAGATGGCCATTAGCGGCAAGAATAATCACCCGGACATTTTTATCTATCGCCGCATCATCAAAAGCCAATTGCAATGCTGCAAGCATCGCATCCGACAATGTGTTGGCAGGCGGATTATCCAATGTCAGGCGCAGAATACCGTTGTCCTGCATGGTGCGTTTTAAGGGATTGAGCGCAGTTGCGGCTGTGATTTTGGCTGACATAATTGCTCCTAATAAAACTTTTTGTTGCATTAGCAGAATGCAGGCTAAGGAAAAAGGGGAAGATTACTTCCCCCTTTCTCTCATGGCCAATTCGGTGTTACACATCGGGCCTGCGAGGCGCACCAGGTTGCTGGCGGCTCGATAGCCAACCCGCCATCACGCCTAAATTGCTGAATAAAGCAAATGCAAAGGTCTTTGAATCTTGAACCATACCCCGATTATGAATGTCGATGACATTAATCAGTTCATCGAACAACATTTCCCGCAGATCAATGATGGCGGGCAGTGCTATTTTGTCGAAAGTATCGAACCGGGCGTCGCCACCTTGCGGCTTGAACCGGACAATCGCCATTTACGCCCCGGCAACACTGTTTCCGGCCCGACCCTGTTCACATTTGCCGATATTGCCGCCTATGTGGTGATTCTGGCCCATATTGGCCCGGTGGCTTTGGCAGTGACTACCAATCTCAATATCAACTTTTTGCGAAAACCAACCCTGCAAACCTTGCATTGCCGTTGCAGAATCATGAAGCTCGGCAAGCGCCTATGCGTGGTTGAGGCCGATATTTACCCGGCCAATGAAGATGCGGGCGGTAATGCCAGTGTGGCACATGCAACCGCGACCTATTCAATTCCGCCCATAAACATGGGGTAATATAATACCATATTTTTAACCTATTGATTTCATTGGGTAAATTCCAACGACCCCAAAACAAACTTCTTGACATCCCTTTGCCTTGGCTTTAAACACCCCATCAACAGGCCTCGTTACCCAACGAGGTTTTTGTTTGTTGGTGAAAATTCATTTCCCGGCAAACACAATAATCGAAATTCGCATCGGGCATTTGCCCAACAACCTACGGGTAAACCCCAAGGAAACACCCATGAAAACTTTCTCGCAAAAACCTGCGGAAGTGGAAAAACAGTGGATACTGATCGACGCTGACGGCGTTGTACCAGGCCGCCTTGCCTCTTTCGTTGCCAACCGCCTGCGCGGCAAACATAAACCAACCTTTACCCCACATGTGGATGATGGCGACAATGTTATCATCATCAATGCCGGCAAGGTTGCTTTTACCGGCAAGAAATTCACCGACAAGAAATATTATTGGCACACCGGCTATCCCGGCGGCATTAAAGAACGCACAGCGCGGGCAATTCTTGAAGGTCGTTTTCCTGAGCGTATCATGGAAAAAGCGGTTGAGCGTATGATGCCCGGCGGCCCACTTTCACGTCGTCAGATGAAAAACCTGCATGTATATGCAGGCGGCGAACACAAGCACGAGGCACAGAAGCCTGTGACGATTGATTTTGCAACAATGAATTCCAAAAACAAAAGGGTCGCGTAATTATGGCTGAGATCAATTCTCTTGAAGAACTTGGCGCTGCTGTAAAGAGCGCCGGAACAGAGGCTGCTGTTGCTGAAAATGCGGCTGCTGCTGAAACTACAGAAACCACGGAAGAAAATGCAGCACCGCTGCATGAACGCAAGGTCGACGATCTTGGCCGTTCCTATGCAACCGGCAAACGTAAAGACGCGATTGCCCGTGTATGGATAAAGCCCGGCACCGGCAAAATCATCATCAACAAAAGGGAGTTCGAAAGCTATTTCGCGCGTCCTGTTTTGCAGATGGTATTGTTGCAGCCGATGGTTGCCGCCGACCGCATGGGCCAGTTTGATGTGATTGCCACCGTTAAAGGCGGCGGTCTATCCGGCCAGGCTGGTGCTGTTCGTCATGGCATTTCCAAGGCGCTGACATATTTCGAACCGGAACTTCGCCCTACCTTGAAAAAAGGCGGTTTCCTCACACGCGATTCACGTGTTGTTGAACGTAAAAAATACGGCCGTGCAAAAGCCCGCCGTTCGTTCCAGTTCTCAAAACGCTAGTCGTTCTTTTATATTTTTGCAAAAAGGCGGGCTTGCGGGTCCGCCTTTTTTGTTATGATATGAGTAAAATTTTGTGAGTGGTAAAAATGCCAGACCATCCAAACAGCGATAACGCCTTTACCGGCACAAGCCTCAAGGGCGGCTCTCATGAGGCGGCCTATGCGGGCGCATTATCATTCATGCGCAGGCTGTATTCGCGCGATCTTACCGGCGTCGATGCGGTTGTCTGGGGTATTCCCTTTGATACGGCAACCTCCAACCGGCCCGGCACAAGGTTTGGCCCGCAAGGTGTGCGCCGCGCATCGGCAATCCTTTGCGGCGATCCGCAATATCCGTTTGGCATGGATATTTTCGCAGACATGGCGGTCATAGATTATGGAGATTGCACTTTTGATTACGGCAATCTTGCCAATGCACCGAGCGAAATGGTGCAGCAGGCAAGCGCCATCATCAATGCCGAAAGTGCACCCTATCTGTTGACCATCGGTGGTGATCATTTCATCACTTACCCGATGCTCATGTCCCATGTTGAAAAACACGGGCCCCTGGCGCTGGTGCAATTTGATGCGCATCAGGACACGTGGGACGACGGGGGGAATGACGGGGGAGATAATAACGGCGCGCGCATTGATCACGGCACCATGATAACGCAGGCCGTGAGAGACGGTTTAATTGATGTGGAACACTCAATCCAAATCGGCATTCGCACCATTGCCGATGAAGATTACGGCATTGAAATTCTGCATGCGCTGGAGGTCGAGGAAATGAGCGCCAATGCGATTGCCACCCGCATTTTAGAGCGAACCCACGGCAAGAAAACCTATCTGACCTTTGATATTGATTGCCTTGATCCAGCCTTTGCACCCGGCACCGGCACACCGGTTTCAGGCGGGTTATCCTCTGCCAAGGCGCTTAATATCCTCAACCGTTTGGACGATCTCGACATTATCGGCTCTGATGTGGTGGAGGTTTCGCCCGCCTATGATCACGCTGATATTACATCCATTGCGGGCGCCACAATCGCAATGTATATGCTGGGCCTGCTGGCACGACGACGAAGCTGAACTGATCGTTCACGCACTGATTCCGATATTTAGTGCAACCGTTTGAATATATTGAATTATAGGTATCACCATGAGCAAAAAAATTAAACTTGGCGTGCTTGGCGCCTCTGGCTATACCGGGGCTGATCTGGTGCGGCTGGCCGTCAATCACCCGCATATTGAAATCACCACCTTGACCGCCAATTCCCACGCGGGCAAGCCGATGCGCGCGGTGTTTCCTCACCTTGGGCATATGGATTTGCCCGATCTCATCACCATCGACGAGGCGGATTGGGCAGAAGTTGATGCGGTGGTTTGCGGATTGCCCCACGGCACCACACAGGCAATTACCGCAAGTATTTTTGCCAAATATCCGGATGTGAAAATATTCGATATGTCGGCCGATTTTCGCCTGCGCGATCCTGCCGGGTACAAAGAATGGTATGGGCTGGACCACACCGCAATCGAGATACAAAAAGAGGCCGTCTATGGTTTAAGCGAGCATTACCGCGACCAGCTCGCTACCGCGCGGCTTATCGCCTGCCCCGGCTGCTACCCGACCGCCGTTTTAATGGGCCTGTTGCCACTTGCCAAGGCCGGCCAGATTGACGTTGATGATCTTATTATTGATGCCAAGTCCGGTGTTTCAGGTGCCGGGCGCGGATTGAAAGAAAACACGCTTTTTTGTGAGGCGGGCGAAGGCATGACCCCCTATGCGGTGGGTAAACATCGGCATATGGCCGAAATCGAGCAGGAAATTGGCGCGGTTGCGGGCCATGAAATTAGAGTCAACTTCACCCCTCACCTCGTGCCGATGAGCCGGGGCGAACTGGTCACCTGCCACGTAAAACTTGCCAGTGGGGCAAGTGCCGATGATCTGCGGGCGACCCTCCAAACCCGCTATCGCGACGAGCCATTTGTGCGGGTTGTTGATGAGGGTATTATGCCCGCCACCCAGCATGTGCGCGGCTCCAACTATGTAATTACCGCTGTATTTGCCGACCGCATTCCCGGCCGGGCAATCGTGATTACCGTGCTGGATAATCTGGTGAAGGGTTCCGCCGGTCAGGCGCTGCAAAACCTCAACATTGCCTACGGATTTGACGAGACCACCGGGCTTGAACAAATGCCCATGTTCCCGTGAGAACGGTAGCGAGCAGCATATTGAACTGAAAAACAAGCCTTAGAGCATCCATTTGGACAAATACTCTAAGAATTTACCCATATGCGGACTCAAGGTTTTGTAGGCCTTTTCATACTTTTTGACGGCTTCAGCAATCTCCTCGGCTGACTTTCCGCTTTTGCTTAGTAGTTTTTTGGGATTTTCCAGCCACCGCCATACGGCCACAGAACGATTAGCTGCATCGGTCTCTGCCTCGACCACAATATCATGCGTCTCTTTGATTTTGTCAGATTGCGGTAGCGCACGCGCATCTTCGCGATCTATTTTAACCTGCCTGAACTCTTCCAAGAGACGGGTCGACAAAATACCGCCGCTTGATTGACCATCACCGAAAAATTGCAGGACAGCCTCTATGGCTTCATGTTCTTCTTCGTTGGGGAGCTCAAATCGCTCTCTTGCATTCATTTCTCTATACGGCTTCAAACTTGGAAACACTATTTCCAATCGCTGATAGTATGCACGGAGATCGACGGCGTAATATTGAACGACATCATTCGATGCCAAATTGCTATTTGCAACTTCGTCGGCAAAAGTTCTCAACAGCCAAACTATGCGCTTGTTTAATATCAGTGGGTTGCAATCAATAATCGGACTGGAGAGACTTTTAGCCCACTTTGCCGCGCGTTCCTTTAACTCGGAACTATAAAAATGGTTGCCGGACTGCTCATTCAGCTTTTTCACTAGGTCATCAGCCTGGTCTTTCATCTCATCAAAATGTTCTTGAGCGGAAAACTCAGCCAAGTTTTCTCCCCGTACCAATGCGGGAACTCTATGCAATCGATTGTCTTTACCCGGCTCAACCTGAAATATATCGGCCCCAGCGCCGCGCGCTTTATCGAGAGCATCTACGCCTGGCCATTCATCCAAAATCCCTTTTTGTATTGATGCTTCCCGCGCTTCAATTTCGCGAAATTCAGCCAACCACTCGGCAATTTTAGCATTGACGATCGCTGGGCCTTGTCCCCACCAAGCATCACTTTGTTTGGCGATTCGTACCGCTAGTAACTCACCCCTTTCTGGAGTCAGGCCCCAAATATTTTCACCATTAAACAGAGATTGATACCACTCAGTCCAGACCTGCCAATTGTTTTCGCTTTCGACAAGATTGTGAAAAAAATTCTGGCCTGCGTATTCTGCTAACTGCCATAAAGAACTATCATTGGCCTTATTTATCCAAATAGGAGTTTTTGCAAGATTTCTTGCTGCTATTTCTGCCGTGTCTTTTCTTACTTCTAGGTATGCAGCGTCATCGTTAATAGCGCGCCAGCAGTCGGTGGCAATGTTGTGGGCAGGACCACGGGTCATATGGGATGCTCTTGCGACTATATTTGCAATTGCAAATACAACTGCAGAAAGTGCTTTTTCTGCAGAGTTTGAAGAGTATAGAGCAGCAGCCAAATTGCTGTCAAACGCATCAGATTTGATGCCTGAAATATGCGACGAACTAAAATATGATGTTTTCGACATTAAGGTAGTGAAATTCGATAGTAAAGACTCTTCGATTGGTACTATCAAATCATAGAAAGGATTGCTAAGCGCGACCCAAGGAATTAACACCGACCGGAAAAAGCCGAATACAAGCTCCATTTCCTCATTGTCTTCTACAGTCGACAATTTAGTAACTAATTCCACAAATGGTAATGTTCGCAATTCGCAGCGCACCGTCAGCACCTGCGCCCATTCTGCCGGTTTGTCCTGCAACCACTTTTCAAAACTTTCGCTATCTGCAATGGTTAGATCGCTGATCTCCTGCTGTTCTTCTTCGCCAAACCCCGTTTGCTGCACAGACTGCAATTCGGCCAGCCGCGGATTGATTTTTGATGGCTCGATTAGCCAATCCTCGGCGCTAAGTTGATTTACCGCTGAAATTAGCGCCTCGCTATTGCCGGCTCCCGTGAGCTTGCCCCAATAATATTGCTCCCAAATCTCCCAGCAATGACCGGCAACCTGCATTGCAAATTTCAATGAGGGCCATTGTTTCCCAAACGATATTTCATTAGATTCTGGAAAAAGCTGCATTGTACTGAGGATTGAAGGAGAGATTGTATCCAATCGTTGCAAATCACGTAGCAATGCAGCACGGTCTACCAAATCCAACTGCAATGACGATATTCTTTTATCTCTAAAAGCCTTCTCCGACCTGCCATGAGCATTTTGTTCGCGCTCGATATGGTCTGCGATGAACTTCAAATACGAAACCAGCAGCGTAGCCAGATTTGATGCTTCGCGCGGCAGCGGGTCATAAGCCACTGCCTGAAAATAGCTCAATGTATCGGTGAAAAATTGGGACTGGGTATCCCACTGCTTGTCGGCAAGGTCATCCAGCGACAGCACAGCCCGAAACATCTGCAAAAGCGCTCGTTCGTCTTCGCTCGACAATGGATTGTCTTTGGAATTGTCGGCAAATGCCACAGGCAAAGCACGCAGGGCAATTCGTGCCGCCAACACGGGTTGCCATTCCGGCTTTTGACTTTCAAACCAGTCTAAAAACGCGTCGAACGTATCGAATTCCGCCACTCGACATCCCACAGCCTATTGCAATCTAAGGGAGTGTATCGAAGTAACCCGGTTGTGCCAATTGATTTAATTTTTTCGCGAATTAACGCCCCTACTCGCCCGCCTGCCTGATTTCCACCGCTGGCGGATAGGCGCCTTTTAGCCCGCGCCAATGGGCGGCAGCAAAACCAAGCACGATGATTGCGCCAAGCTGGTGGATAATTGCCCAGTTGAATGGCACTTGCAACAACAGCGTTATGATGCCCAAAACGGCCTGCAATAAAATCAAAATAAACAGCAGTGCGGCGCGCGCCGTATGGGGGCGCTGCACATCGCGACCAACCGCCATAATGAGGTGAAACAGGGCAAAGGCAAACAGCAGGTAAGCGCTTACACGGTGGACGAATTGCACAGTTTTGAGATTTTCAAACAGGTTGACCCAAAGCGGCTTCATGATCCAGAGATCATTTGGTATCCAGGCGCCATCCATTCGCGGCCAGGTATTGAAGGCAAGACCCGCATCGAGACCGGCAACCAGTCCACCAAGGAAAATCTGCACCATCACCAGCAGCACCAGCAAACCGCCCTGTTTTTGCAGGCCTGTTGCATCGGGTGCCGTAGTGTGCGGGGTCAAGCCGCGGGCAATCCACATGGCGATAAGCAATATCATACAGGCAAGGGTTAAGTGGATCGCCAGCCGATACTGACTCACATCAACCCGATCTACCAGGCCGGATTTAACCATCCACCAGCCAATTGCCCCTTGCAGCCCACCAAGTACAAAAAGCAGGACAAGGCGCGGTTTCAACCAGTTTTCCAGCCTGCCGGTTGCCCAGAAAAATGCCATCGGTATGAAGAAGGCAATACCGACAAACCGACCAAGAAACCGGTGCGACCACTCCCACCAATAGATCAATTTGAAGCCCTCAAGATCCATATCTGGATTGATATGTGTAAACTCTGGAATCGTTTTATATTTGGCAAAAGCGTCAATCCAGTCCTGCTCGTTCAAGGGCGGAATTGCGCCCAGCAGCGGTTTCCATTCGGTAATCGAAAGGCCTGAATCGGTGAGCCGTGTTGCACCACCAACAACAACCATCGCAGCAACAAGCAGGCAGATAAAATAGAGCCAAATACGCACCATTTTCCGGTTTGCCTCAGCGGTCGAACGCATGGCAATCGTGTTTTCCAAACTTGTTGGCGAAAATTGGGTGGCGGACATTGGCAAGATTTCCCGTTGAAAAAACCCTTTTACCACATTAATCGGCAAAATCAGGCCAGATGGCACTGAACACACGCGACATGCGGTCGCGATAGAATGGTGAAGAACTGTTTCGCCGGACGCAAAAATTTGCTAGTTGAGGAAAAACCATGTCAAAGGGCTACATATGCCGTTCCGCTTAAAAAAACTGATCGGGTCATTTATGATCCTGGCCATCGCGATAATTTATGCGCTGGTGGCGACCACTATTGCAGCCGCCAAACTGGGTGAGTCCAGCAGCCTTGTGCACCTCGCCTATTTTGCCGTAACTGGCATTTTATGGATTGTGCCCGCGATGTTCGTCATCAAATGGATGTCTAAGGACAACAGCAAAAAAAGTAAGCGTTAGAGTTTTTCAATCTACATTCAACCGGCGCATTTTGTTAGCCAGAAATGTGGGCAAGCCAGACAGCAGCACTTTGGTGTAGCGGGTTTTCTGGAAATGTCCGTTCATTGAAATTCGCGGCAATGCGGTCATATGGGGCTGATGATCTTGATAAATGAGCCCCGGCCTTGTGGTGACTGCACTGGCAAAGCCAAGTTCTGCGACAATCTCAAAGTCTCTCCGCCCGGCGGCCAAAGGATAACCATAAGGATAGGCAAAATGTTTGGGCTTCTCTCCCAGTGCAGCCTCCAGAATTTGTGCGCCGTCCCTGATTTCCGCAATAGCCTGTTCTCTTCCAAGCCGCGCCAATGCGTAGTGATGAACTGTATGCGCGCCGAAGGAGCAAAGCGGGTCTTTGGCCAGAGTTTTAATCTCATCCCAGGTCATCATTTCACTTTTCAGCATGAATTGAAGGTCAACTTTATAGCGAGAAGCATATTCGCTGATCCATTCGCGTTGCAGTTGCTCGCTTAAATCATTGGTCAGATAATCAAGCAGCAGCGTATAGGTTTTGCGCTTGGCTTTGGGTGTGGAACAGTCAATTTCTCCAATACCCGCCTGGGAGCGAACCAGTAATTTGTCATGGTTTCGGATTATCGCTTCAAGTCCATCCCACCATAAATTTGCAGT
>Ga0256839_1003982_pt1 | contig 14761 bp, 10 predicted proteins | sample 354166metaG_FD_185968 | JGI IMG/M metagenome (GOLD analysis project Ga0256839, IMG submission 185968) | Hydrothermal vent microbial communities from Mid Atlantic Ridge, Atlantic Ocean - 354-166 | ecosystem: Environmental > Aquatic > Marine > Hydrothermal vents | place: Atlantic Ocean: Mid... | reverse complement strand
CCCCATTCTCGATTCCGACGAAAAAATCACCGGCTACGTCCAGCTCCAGCGCGACGTCAGCGAGCAGATCCAGCGGGAGAAAGAACAGGCCATGGAACGGGCAGACACCGAGGCCCGCCTGAAGATCGCCGAGATTCTGGCCAGCGCCGGCCCCCTGACCGAACGCATCCACCGGCTGCTGGAAGTCCTGTTCGATCTGCCCCAGTTGGATCTGCAACGCCGCGGGGGCGTATTCCGCAAGCAGGGGGCAAGACTGGAGATGTTCGTGCTCCACGGCGAATTTTGTGAAGAATTCCGCCGCCGGGAAGCGTGCATTCCCCTCGGTGCCTGCCTGTGCGGCCGCGCCGCCCTGTCCGGCGAGCTGCTGATCTCCGACGACTGTTTCTGCGATCCGCGCCACGAGCACCGCTTCGAGGGCATGACGCCCCACGGCCATTATATCGTTCCCCTGGTACACGAGGATCAGATCCTGGGCATCCTGTTTCTCTACACCGATCCTCACCCGGAAAGGAATCCGGCGCGCCTGGCGATGCTGCGCCAGGTGGGGGAAATGCTGGCCTTGGCCCTGCTGCAGGAACAGGCCCGCCAAGCCCTGGCGGAGGCCAAGGAAAAGGCCCTGGCGCTGGCGGAAGCCAAAAGCGCCTTCCTGGCCAACATGAGCCACGAGATCCGCACGCCCATGAACGGGGTGATGGGGATGCTCGACCTGCTGCGCGACACGCCCTTGAACGCCGAACAGCGCGAGCTGGTGAACACCTGCGCCTCCTCGGCCGAGGCCCTGCTGGAAATCCTCAACGACATTCTCGACTTTTCCAAACTGGAGGCCGGCAAGCTGGAGATCGAGCGCATCCCCTTCGATCTGGCGGAGACGGTGGAGGAAACCTGCGCCCTGCTGGCCCCCCGCGCCCACGCCAAGAACCTGGAACTCAACCTGTTCGTCGCTCCCGAACTGGCCCCGCAGCGCCTGGGGGATCCAACCCGGATCCGCCAGGTGCTTACCAACCTGGTCGGCAACGCCGTCAAATTCACCGAAACCGGCGAAGTCACCGTGACCCTGCAACCGGGGGAGAACGATCGGGTGCGCTTCGAGGTCCGCGACACCGGCATCGGCATGTCGCCCCAGGTGCGGAGAAAGCTGTTCCAGCCCTTCACCCAGGCGGACGCCTCCACCACCCGACGCTTCGGCGGCACCGGGCTCGGCCTGACCATCAGCAAGCGGCTGGTGGAAATGATGGGGGGCGAAATCGGGGTGGAAAGCGCCGAAGGTGAAGGCAGCACCTTCTGGTTCATCCTGCCCCTGCCCCCGGCCCAGTCTTATCGGACACCACTGCCGACCGCCGAACTGGCCGGCAAACGCGCCCTGATCGTGGACGACAATGCCACCAACCGCCGCATCGTCGCCAGCTATCTGGCGCATTTCGGCATGACCTCGGCCACCGCCGAGGACGGTCTTCAGGCCATCGAAATCCTGCGCCGCGACGCTGGTTTCGACATCGTCATCCTCGACATGCACATGCCTCGCCTGGACGGCACCGGCCTGGCCGAGGCGATGCGAGACAACCCGAAGCTGGCCGCCGTCCCCCGGGTGCTGCTGTCCTCCGGCACCACCCTGCAGGAGGCGGAGCGCCGTCGCCTTGGCATCGCCCACTGCCTGCTCAAGCCGGTGCGGCGGGACACCCTGCAGCGCCTGCTGCGGGAAACCCTGGCCGGTGACGGCGCTTCGCGGCAAAAGACGGAGGCAGCGAAAGCCTCGCCGTCCTCGACCCCCGACTGGCAGGGCAAACGTCTTCTGGTGGCCGAGGACAACTCGGTCAACGCCAAACTCATCGCCACCCTGTTGGCCAAGCTCGGCCTGGAGGCCGTCATCGTCGAGAACGGCCGCCAGGTCCTGGAAGCTTTGGCCCGGGAACGCTTCGATCTGGTGCTGATGGACTGCCAGATGCCGGAGATGGACGGTTACGAGGCCACCCGCCGGCTGCGGGAAAGCGGCTGCCGGCTGCCGGTGATCGCCCTCACCGCCCACGCCGGTGAAGGGGAACGGGAAAAGTGCCTGGCGGCCGGAATGGACGATTATCTGGCCAAGCCGCTGCGGCGGCCCCGGCTGATCGCGACCCTGGAGCGTTTTCTCGGTACCGGGGATCCTCCCGTTCCGGCATCCGGCGCGGCAACCCCGCCCCCGGAGGCCAGCGCGCCACCGTGCGATCTCAAAGCGGCGCTGTCCCAGCTTGACGGCGACGAGGAACTGCTCTCCGAGATGATCGGGCTGTTCCTCGAGGATGCCCCGCGGCGTCTCGACCACCTGCACCGGGCCTGGGAAAGTGGGGACCAGGACGGTGTCGCCGAAGCGGCCCACGCCCTCAAGGGCATGGCGGGGCACTTCGGCGCCGAGGCGCTGCGACGGCAGGCGGCGGAACTGGAACGGGCCGCCCGGGACGGTCAAGCCGACGCCGCCGACCTCGACCAGCTGAGCGAGCTGACCCAAGCTGTCATTCAATACCTGGAGGGTCAGTGGAGCCATGTCGCCTGAATTCGACTTCGAAGAGCTGAAAGCGGCCGACCGGCTTCCCTCCCCGCCGGGCGTCGCTCTCGCCGTCCTGCAGTTGGTGGAACAGGAAGACAGCGACCTCGAAGAGCTCGCCCGCCTGATCCAGGCCGATCCCGCCCTCAGCGCCCGTCTGCTCCGCTTCGTCAACTCCCCCGCCATCGCGCCGCGCCGTCCCATCGTCGCGGTCAAGGACGCCGTCGGCCGCATCGGCATGAACGGGGTGCGCAACCTGGTGCTGGGCCTGTCCCTGGTGGGCCGTTACCGCACCGGCAAGTGCGAGGGTTTCGATTATCCGCGCTTCTGGGCCGGATCCCTGGCCTTGGGGGTAGCCGCCTCCCTGCTGGTCGGCCACATGCGCCTGGCGGCGGCGGAGGAAATCTTCACCGTCGGCCTGCTGGGGGACATCGGCCGTCTGGCCCTGGCCACCGCCTGGCCCAAGCCGTACAGCGAGTGTCTGCAGGCCGCCAGCGACGACCCCGACGCGCTCATCACCCTGGAACGGAGCCGGTTCGCCATCGATCACCGACGTCTCACCACCCTGATGCTGCAGGACTGGGGCCTTCCCGAAGTCTTCATCGACGCCCTGGCGCGCAGCCGGGAAAACCAGATCGAGGGGGACGACCGCCCGGCGCGCCTGGCCCGTCTGTTCCAGGCCGCTTCGGTGATCGGCCGCTGGTGTCTGACTCCGGAAGACCGGCGCGCATCCCTGTCCGATCACCCTGCCATCACCGCGCTGGACCTGGACCTCGACTGGGAGGAATTTCCGGTTCAGGTGGAGAAGGAATGGCACGACTGGGGCAAGTTGATCGAAATTCCCACCCGCTTTCCCAAACGCCGGGCCGACACCCCCCCTAAGAAACCGGCGGAAATGCCGCTGCCGGGGCTCGACATCCTGCTGGTCGACGACGACGCCATGCTGTTGCTGCGTCTGGCCAAACAACTCGGCAAGGCCGGACACCGGGTCGCCACCTGCAAGGACGGCAAATCGGCCCTGGAAACGATCCTCAAGGAACCGCCCCAAGTGGTCATCACCGACTGGCACATGGAACCCATGGACGGGCTGACCCTGTGCCGGGCCCTGCGGGATTCCCCCATCGGCGACCAGTTGTTCCTCATCATGCTCACCGCCAGCGAGAGCGAGGACGATCTGGTCCGGGCCTTCGACGCCGGCATCGACGACTACGTCACCAAACCGGTCTCGCTCCGGGTACTGCTGGCCCGCATCCGCGCCGCCCAGCGCATCGTCAGCCTGACCGAGGCCCTCAATGCGGAACACGCCAAGCTGGAACAGCGGGCCCAGGAACTGGCCCTGATGAACCGCAAGCTGGCTCAGATCGCCAACACCGACCTGCTCACCGGTCTGCCCAACCGCCGCTACGCCCTCAAGCGCCTGGAACAGGAACTATTGGAAAGCCGTCGCAGCGGCCTGCCCCTGAGCGTGCTGCTGATGGATCTGGACCACTTCAAACACATCAACGACCGCTACGGCCACGACGTCGGCGACCGGGTGCTGGCCCACGCCGCCGGCGTCATGCGCCGGACCATCCGCGGCAGCGATGTCGTCTGCCGCTTCGGCGGCGAGGAGTTTCTCGTCGTCGCCCCCAACACCGACCTCAAGGCGGCGATCCAACTGGGGGAACGGATCCGCACCGCCCTGGAGCGCACCCCCCCCAAGGAACTGGGGCGGCCGGTCACCGCTTCCATCGGGGTCGCGACCAGTCGTGCCGACGACAGCGAAGCCAACCTGCTGCGCCGCGCCGACGAGGCCCTGTACGAAAGCAAAGGGGCCGGCCGCAACCGGGTCAGAGCGGCGACGTAAAAGACGCAAAAAAGCGGCGGATCCGGAATCCGCCGCCTTTCACGTTCCGGGCACGAGAGAGCCCTTACCGCTTCTTCGGCTGGGGAATCCCTTTCATGCTCAGACGCACCCGGCCCTGGCGGTCGATTTCCAAGACCTTGACCCGGACCACGTCCCCTTCCTTGAGCACGTCGCGGACGTTCTCCAGCCGACCCTCGGTGATCTGGGAGATGTGCAGCAGGCCGTCGCGACCGGGAAGGATGTTGACGAAGGCGCCGAAGTCCATGATCCGCACCACTTTGCCTTCGTAAGTCTTGCCCACCTCCACGTCGGCGACGATCTCCTCGATGCGGCGCCGGGCCTCCTGGCCGGCCTGCTTGTCCACCGAGGCGATCTTGACCACGCCGTCGTCGCTGATGTCGATACTGACGCCGGTTTCGTCGGTGATGCTGCGGATGGTGGCCCCACCCTTGCCGATGACGTCGCGGATCTTGCTGGGATCGATGCGGAACGAAGTGATCCGGGGGGCGTAATCGGACATCTCCGCCCGCGGCTCGGCCAGCACCGCATTCATCTCGTCGAGGATGTGGAAACGACCCCGTTTGGCCTGCTCCAGGGCCTGTCCCATGATCTCGGGGGTGATGCCCTCGATCTTGATGTCCATCTGCAGGGCGGTGACCCCGGCGGTGGTGCCGGCGACCTTGAAGTCCATGTCGCCCAGATGGTCCTCGTCTCCCATGATGTCGGACAGCACCGCATAGCGGTCGCCGTCCTTGATCAGCCCCATGGCGATACCGGCCACCGGCGCCTTGATCGGTACGCCTGCGTCCATCAGCGCCAGGCTGGTGCCACAGACGCTGGCCATGGAGCTGGAACCGTTGGACTCGGTGATCTCCGACACCACTCGGATGACGTAGGGGAATTCCTCCTCCGACGGCATCACCGCCTGGATCGCCCGCTTGGCCAGCTTGCCGTGGCCGATCTCACGGCGTTTGGGCGATCCCACGAAGCCCACCTCGCCGACGCAGAAGGGGGGGAAGTTGTAGTGCAGCATGAAGGACTCGAAATACTCCCCTTCGATGGCGTCGATCAACTGGGCGTCCCGGCCGGTGCCCAGGGTAGCGATCACCAGGGCCTGGGTCTCGCCGCGGGTGAACAGCGCCGAGCCGTGGGTACGCGGCAGCACGCTGGTGCGGATGTGGATCGGACGGATGTCTTCCAGGCCGCGGCCGTCGATGCGCACCCGGTCCTGGAGGATACGACCGCGCACCAGCTTCTTCTCCAGCGTTTCCAGGGCCTCTTTCACCGCCGCTGGCTCGAAACGCTCGTCGGCGGTGAGCGACTCCACCACCGATTTGCGGATTTCCTTGAGTTTGAGGGAACGCTCCTTCTTGGAACGAATCTGATAGGCCACCAGCAAGGCATCCTTGGCGTGGGATTCCACCAGGGCCGCCAGTTCGGGATCGGGCTCGGGCGGCTGCCATTCCCAGGGCTCGACGCCCACTTCCGCCGCCAGTTCGCGGATGGCCCGGATCGCCGTCTGCATCTGCTCGTGGCCGAACAGGACCGCCCCGAGCATGACGTCTTCCGGCAGTTCCTTGGCCTCGGACTCCACCATGAGGACGGCGTTTTCGGTTCCGGCCACCACCAGATCGAGCCGGGACTGCTCCAACTGGCTCAGGGTCGGATTGAGCAAATATCGGCCATCCTGATAACCGACCCGGGCGGCGCCGATGGGACCGTGGAAGGGCAGGCCGGACAGGGCCAGCGCCGCCGACGCCCCGATCAGCGCCGGAATGTCGCCGTCCACCTCGGGGTTGGAGGACAACACCGTGGCGATGATCTGGACCTCGTGGTGGAAACCGTCGGGAAACAAGGGACGAATCGGCCGGTCGATCAGGCGCGAGGTCAGGGTTTCCTTCTCCGAAGGACGGCCCTCTCGTTTGAAAAAGCCGCCGGGAATACGGCCGGCGGCATAGGCTTTCTCCTGATAGTTGACGGTCAGGGGGAAAAAGTCGGTTCCGGGGGCGGCCTCCCGGCTGCCCACCGCGGTCACCAGGACGACGGTGCCGTCCATGTCGACCATGACCGCGCCATCGGCCTGACGGGCGATTTCCCCGGTTTCCATGACGACCTCGCGGTCGCCGTAACGGAATGTCTTGCGAATCGGTTTCATAGAGTGAGTTACTTGCGTAGTCCTAGACGTTCGATCAGGGAACGATAACGCTCGATGTCCTTGCGTTTGAGATAGTTCAGCAGTTTGCGGCGCTGGTTCACCAGCCGCAGCAAGCCGCGGCGCGAATGGACGTCTTTCTTGTGTTTCTGGAAATGGGGCGTCAGCTGGTTGATGCGAGCGGTCAGCAGGGCCACCTGGACTTCCGGGGAACCGGTATCCCCTTCGCTGCGCTGGTACTCCTGCATGATCCGGCGTTTTTCTTCAGCGGTCAACGGCATGATGGCATCTCCTCTGTTGATGGTTCGAAAGTGCTTACGTTTTGGATAGTTTGAACAAACGGCGTGGGGCAACCCGACCATCATCGAGTACTTCACCCACACCCAGGAACGATCCATCGCGATTATACAGCCGCACCCATCCCTGTGCCTGCAGTTTGGGGATCAGCACCGGCTGTCCCCGCAAGACGTAGAAAGTCATCTCGTCACCGAGGCGGACGGCGGGCCAGGAAGCCACCGCGGCATCGATGGGAAGCAGCAGCTGACGCCGTTCCGCCAGGGGCATGGCTTCCAACCGCGCCAGGGCGACCGCCTGCTCGATGTCGAAGTCCCCCACCCGGGTGCGGCGCAGCTGTTCCACGTGCCCCAGCGTCCCCAACGCCTTGGCGATGTCCTCGGCCAGCGTACGGATGAAGGTTCCCTTGGAACAGAACACTTCCAACTCGAGCCATTCGGGACCGAAGTCGAGCAAGGGCAGCTCGTAAATGCGGACCCGCCGCGGCGGCCGCGCCACTTCGATTCCCTGTCTCGCCAGGTCGTAAAGGCGCTTGCCCTGCTGTTTGAGGGCCGAATACATCGGTGGGATCTGTTCGATCTCCCCGCGGAACCGTTCCAAGACCCGCTCGATTCCAAGCCGGTCCAGCACCGGCACCGGAGCGCGCTCGAGGATCTCCCCCTCGGCATCGCCGGTGGCGGTGGCCACGCCGAGGCGGACCCGTACCCGGTAGCGCTTGTCGCCCCCCAACAGGAAAGGGGAGATCTTGGTGGCCTCGCCACAGCAGATCGGCAACAGACCGGTGGCGATGGGATCCAGGCTGCCGGTATGGCCCGCCTTGCGCGCCGCCAACAGCCTTTTGGCCTTTTGCAGCGCCTGATTGGAGGTCAAGCCCGGCGATTTGTCCAGCAACAGGATACCGTCGATGGCATCCCCCTTGCGTCTGGGTCTATTCATCCTTGGGTTCTTCCTTCTTCAGTTCGTCCAACAGCTGGGTGATACGCATGCCGCGCTCGATGGCGGTATCCCGCAAGAAACGCAGTTCGGGAATCTGGCGGATGTGGAGACGCCGACCCAGCTCCCGGCGCAGAAACGGCGCCGCCCCCTGGAGGATCTCCAGGGCGGTGTCGATCTGGGCCATGTCGAGGGTGGAGACGTAGATCTTGGCCACCGACAAGTCGCGGTTGACCTCGACGTCGTCCACCGTCACCCACCCCAGGCGCGGGTCCTTGATCTCATGGCGGATCAGATCGGACAGTTCACGCTGCAACTGGGAGGCGACCCGTCGGCAGCGTTCGTAGTCTCTGGCCATGGCTTCAGCCCTCCGCCTCCACTTCGACCCGCTCGTAGACCTCGATCAGGTCACCGACGCGGACGTCGTTGTAGTTCTTGACCCCGATACCGCATTCCATGCCGGCCTTGACCTCGGCCACGTCCTCTTTGAAGCGCCGCAGCGACTCCAACTGACCTTCGAAGATCACCACGTTGTCGCGCAGCACGCGGATCGGCAGGTTGCGGCGCACCACCCCTTCCTTGACCATACAGCCGGCGATCTGGCCGAACTTGGGATGGCGGAACACCTGGCGCACCTCAGCCACGCCGACGATGCGTTCCTTCATCTCCGGCGCCAGCATACCCTTGATCGACTTCTTGACGTCGTCGATGACGTCGTAGATCACGCTGTAGTAACGGATCTCCACCCCCCGTTCCTCCGCCAGCCGACGGGCGCTGGCATCGGCGCGGACGTTGAAGCCGACGATGATGGCGTTGGAGGTCAGCGCCAGGTTGACGTCCCCCTCGTTGATGCCGCCAACGCCCCCGGAAACCACGTTGACCCGCACCTTGTCGGTGGAAAGTTTCACCAGGGCGTCGCGCAGGGCCTCCAGACTGCCGTGGACGTCCGCCTTGACGATGAGGTTGAGGTCGACCACCTCGCCCTCTTCCATCTTTTCGAACACCTGTTCCAGTTTGGTCGCCTGCTGGGCCGCCATCCGTTTGGCCCGGGATTTTTCGGCCCGCAGTTCGGCGATCTGCTTGGCGATCCTGTCGTCCTTGACGGCGATCAGATCGTCGCCGGCGTTGGGCACGCCCGACAGACCGAGGATCTCCACCGGTGTCGAGGGACCGGCCGCCTTGAGCTGGCGGCCGTTCTCGTCGAACATGGCGCGCACCCGGCCGTACTGCTCACCGCAGATCACCGCATCGCCACGCTTCAGAGTGCCGGCCTGGATCAGGACGTCGGCCACCGGGCCCCGGCCCCGGTCGAGGCGGGCCTCGAGCACCACGCCACGGGCGCTGCCCCGGGTAGGCGCCTTCAACTCCAGCAGCTCGGCCTGGAGCAGAATCGCTTCCAACAGTTCATCGATGCCCTGGCCGGTCTTGGCCGACACCGGAACGCACTGGGTATCGCCGCCCCATTCCTCCGGCACCACTTCCAAGGCGGCCAATTCGGTCTTGACCCGCTCCGGATCGGCATCCGGCTTGTCGATCTTGTTGATCGCCACCACGATCGGCACCCCGGCGGCACGGGCGTGGTCGATGGCTTCCTTGGTCTGGGGCATGACCCCGTCGTCGGCGGCCACCACCAGGACCACGATGTCGGTCGCCTGGGCACCCCGGGCGCGCATGGCGGTGAAAGCGGCGTGTCCCGGGGTGTCGAGGAAGGTGATCTTGCCGTGGTCGGTCTCGACCTGGTAGGCGCCGATGTGCTGGGTGATGCCGCCGGCTTCCTTGGCCGCCACCCGAGTGCGGCGGATATAGTCCAGCAGCGAGGTCTTGCCGTGGTCCACGTGGCCCATCACCGTCACCACCGGCGGACGCGGTTTCTCCTCCGAGAGCGGTTCGGTGGCCTGCTCGATCAGGGCGCGTTCCTGATCCTCGGCGCTCTGCAGTTTGGCCTTGTGGCCCATTTCCTCGACCACGATGGCGGCGGTTTCCTGGTCCAGGACCTGATTGATGGTGACCATCTGCCCCATCTTCATCAGGGTCTTGATCACTTCGCTGGCTTTCACCGCCATGCGCTGGGCCAACTCGGACACGGGAATGGTTTCGGGAATCACCACCTCCCGCACCTGCGGCGCCGCCGGCGCACGTTCCGCTTCCCGGGCCTTTTTCCGTTTCCGGGCCTTGGCCGCCAGCAACTGCTCGGAAGCCTCCAGCTTCTTGCGGGCCGGACGCTCCCGCCGTTCTTCCTTTTCTTTCTTCTTGGCCTTCTTGGCCGGCTTGGGGGCTTCCCCGGTCACTTCGGGCGCCGGCTGCGGCGGCTCGACTGGCGGCGCCGCTTCGGCCGCTTCCGACTCGGCCGCCTTGCGGGCCTCTTCTTCGGCCCGCTTCCTGGCCTCCTCTTCCTCCCGACGCCGCGCTTCTTCCTCGGCCCGTTTCTTGGCTTCTTCTTCCTCCCGGCGGCGGGCTTCTTCCAGCGCCTTTTCCCTCAGTTCCTTTTCCCGCCGCACTTCTTCGAGCGCCTGGCGCGCCTTTTCCGCCTCGATCTGTTCCGGCGTCAGGCCGGCGACCTCGCTGCGCCTGACGTAGGTGCGGCGTTTGCGCACCTCGACGCTGACGGTCTTGCTGACACCGCCGGACCGGCCCTGGCGCAGCTCTTTGACTTCTTTGCGCTTCAAGGTCACCCGACGGGGACTGAGAAGGTCGTTTTCACCATTGCCCTTGCCATGACGTTGGCGCAAGTACGCCAGTAACCGGACCTTCTCTTCGTCGCTGAGGACGTCGTCGGCCCCGGTCTTCTGAAGACCGGCCTCGCTGAGCTGCCCCAACAGGCGCTCCAACGGAATGCCCACCGTCTCGGCCAATTGTTTTACGGTCACTTCACTCATCGTCTTTTCCCCTCTCAGTCACCCGCCTGGCTTTCCGCAAACCAGGGTTCGCGGGCTTTCATGATCAGCCGCGAAGCTTTCTCGTCATCCAGGTCGGGGGCGATTTCCTTCAGTTCGTCCACGGACATCTCCGCCAGATCCTCCATGGTGCGGATGCCGGCCGCCGCCAGCTGGTAGGCCAAGTCCCGATCCATGCCTTCCATCTCCAGAAGGTCCTGGGCCGGACTTCGTTCTTCGGCCTGCTCTTCGGAGGCGATGGCTTTGAGCAGCAGGGCGTCACGGGCCCGCTTGCGCAGCTCCTCGACCAGTTCCTCGTCGAAGGCCTCGATTTCCAGCAGCTCCTTGGCGGGAACGTAGGCCAACTCTTCCAGAGAGGAGAACCCTTCCTGCACCAGGGTGTCGGCCAGATCCTCGTCGATGTCCAATTCCTCCATGAACATCTGCTTGATCTTTTCCGCCTCGCCCCGGTGTTTTTCCTCCATTTCCGAGACCGACATCACGTTCAACTCCCAACCGGTCAGTTGACTGGCCAGGCGAACGTTCTGGCCGCCGCGGCCGATGGCCTGGGAAAGATTTTCGTCGGCCACGGCGATGTCCATGGAATGATTTTCCTCGTCCACGACGATGGAAACGATGTCGGCCGGCGCCATGGCGTTGATGACGAATTGGGCGTCGTTTTCGTCCCAGAGGACGATGTCGATCCGCTCGCCATTGAGCTCGTTGGAAACGGCCTGAACCCGGGAGCCGCGCATGCCGATACAGGCGCCGATGGGATCGAGACGGGGATCGCGGCTGTGCACGGCGATCTTGGCGCGCACACCCGGCTCACGGGCGGCACCCTTGATCTCGATCAACCCCTCGCCGATTTCCGGAACTTCCAGCTTGAACAGCTCGATCAACAATTCCGGCGCGGTGCGGCTGACGATCAACTGGGGCCCCCGGCCGTCTTCACGCACTTCCTTCAGATACCCCCGCACCCGGTCACCGATGCGGAACGATTCCCCGGGAATGGTTTCCTCACGGGGAATCAGGGCCTCGGCGTTCTCGCCCAGATCGAGCCAGACGTTGCCGCGCTCGACCCGTTTCACCACGCCGGTGATCATCTGACCGACCTTGTCTTTGTAGGCCTCGGCCACCTTGCGCCGCTCCGCCTCGCGGACCTTCTGGATGATGACCTGCTTAGCGGTCTGGGCGGCGATGCGGCCGAAGGCGATGGATTCCATGGGCTGTTCCACGTAGTCGCCCACCTGAACGTCGGGATCGATCTTGCGCGCCTCTTCCAACGTCATCTGTTTGTCCGGATCGGTCAGCTCGTCGGCCGCCACCACCTGCCAACGGCGGAAGGTTCGATATTCGCCGGTGTCGCGATTGATCTCCACCCGCACGTCGATCCGGCCTTCGTGCTTTTTCGCCGTCGCCGTCGCCAAGGCCGTCTCCAGGGCCTGAAAGATGACTTCTTTGTCGATGTCCTTCTCGTGGGAGACGACATCGACGACACGTAGAATCTCTTTGTTGGTCATTGTCTCCGTCCTTTCATGATCGCTTGATAATCGGGCACCAGCCGAGCCTTGTCGATGTCCTCGAACGGCAAAGAAACCAGTCCGTCGACCGTTCGCAGACGGATCCGATCGCCCGCCACGCCTTCGATCACGCCGGAAAAGCGCCGTCGCCCCACCCTCGGTTGGGAGAGGTTCAAACGAACCCGGTGACCGACGAAACGCCGATAATGGTCGAGCGTGAACAGGGGGCGGTCGAGGCCGGGGGACGAGACCTCCAGCAGATACGATCCCGGGATCGGATCTTCCACATCCAGCAGCGCGCTGATCTGCTGGCTGACGATTTCGCAGTCGTCGACCGTCACGCCGTCTTCGACGTCGATGTAAACCCGCAGAACCCGCCGCCCCCGGGTATCGGCACACCATTCGACCCCGACCAGCTCGTAGCCGAGGCCGGCGACCACCGGTTGCAACAATTGGGTCAGTGCTTCCGTTTGATTCATGACACGTCGAACAGCAGCCACAAAAAATGGGCCAGAGGCCCATCCCGACTTCCTTATCCCCGTGGGAAAATAAAAAGCCCCTCAAGGGGGCTTGAATTGGTTGCGGGGGCAGGATTTGAACCTGCGACCTTCGGGTTATGAGCCCGACGAGCTACCGGACTGCTCCACCCCGCGATGGATTCGGTAATTATAACGAGTTCCCTTCTCCGATGCAAGACTTCACCACCGACAGGTGATGAGCATAACTTCGTAAGCCCCGGATCAATTCGTGGATTAGTCGGTCACCAGGGCAAAAAGTTCAATATCACCGCCACCATGATACCGGCGACCAGATCGTCCAGCATGACCCCCAGACCGCCCCGCACTTTCCTTTCCACCCAGCAAACGGGCCACGGTTTCCAAATGTCGAACAGGCGAAACAGTACGAAACCGGTCAGCAGCGCGGGCCAGGTCAGCGGCGTGCCGATCATGGCCACCCAGAAACCGACGACCTCGTCCCAGACGATGGCCGGGTGATCGTCGTGGCCCAGGTCGTGACTCACGCGGCTGCAGATATACACCCCTACGATGAAGCCCACTACGACGGCCGCCAGGTAGAGGCCGGGATGATACGACTTGAGCCCCCAGTACAACGGAACGGCCACCAGGGTACCCACCGTCCCGGGCGCCACCGGGATCAATCCGGCACCGAAACCCGATGCCAACAGATGGTCCGGACGGGACCACTTCAAGGTCAAAACCGATGTTGCCATAGCTCAGAAATGGCGATAGCCCACCGCCGGCAGGGCTGTCACCTTCTCCCCCTTTGTAATCCTCAACCCGTCTTGTTTTTCTATCGTGCCTATACGATGCCATGCAACCCCGCCACTTGGCAAGCGGCGTTCCAGATCCGCCTCGCGCCAGGGGGGCATGGTGAAACACAATTCGTAATCTTCGCCGGCCTGAAGCGGCAACCGCCAGTCCCCCCCTTCCGTCAGATAGCGCCGCATCGCTGGACTTAAGGGGAGCGCCTCCCACTCGATCGTGCCCCCCACACCGCTGGCGTTCAAGAGATGGTGCAGGTCGGCGGCCAGACCGTCCGACACGTCGATACAGGCGTGGGCCAGACCGCGCAACGCCAAACCCAGCTCGACCCGGGGTTCCGGACGCAACAGGCGGGCGACGGTGTCCGGATCACGCCACGTAACTTCCCCCTGTAGCATCTTCAACCCCAACCCGGCGTCTCCCAACCACCCGCTGAGGTAAATCCCGTCCCCCGGTCTGGCACCGCTTCTTTTCAACGCCTGACGTTCCGGCACCCATCCCGAAGCCTGCAGGGTGACGGTCAGCGGCCCGCGGGTGGTATCGCCGCCCGCAAGATCGACGCGATAGCGCCCCGCCAATTCGAACAACCCCCCGGCGAAACGCTCCAGCCAATCCGTATCGACCCGCGGCAAAGTCAGCGCCAGAAATCCCCACACCGGTTCCGCCCCCACGGCCGCCAGATCGCTCAAATTGACCGCCAGCACCTTGTGTCCCAGGGCTTCCGGATCCACGTCGGGAAAAAAATGCACCCCGGCCACCAGGGTATCCATGGTGACCGCCAGGACCCGATCGGCCGGGAGCCGCAACAGCGCACAATCGTCGCCGATGCCGAGACGAGTCTGGGGCCGCCGTGGTGTCCGGCGAAAGAAGCGTTCGATCAGGGCGAACTCGTCCACTCAGGAAGTCGGACGTTTGATCTCGGGGGCCCGCACTTTGTGGGCCAGGCGATCCAGCACGCCGTTGACGTACTTGTAGCTCTTGTGGGTGGCGCCGAAGACCTTGGCCAGATTGATGGCTTCGTTCAGCACCGCCCGGTAGGGCACTTCCCACCGGTACAGCAATTCATAGGCCGCCAGGCGCAAAATGGCGCGCTCGACGGGATCGATCTCCTCGACGGGGCGGTCGGCGAATTCGGTCAAGGCGGCGTCGATGTCCTGGAGATGATCGACCACACCGTGGATCAACTGGGTGAAGTAATCCAGCCGGGCCCCCTCGACGAGACGGTTCTCCAGGAACTGGCGTTCGATCGTCCCGATCGGCTGATCGGTGGCCTGCCACTGGTACAAGGCCTGCAGGGCGCAACGGCGCGCCCCGGTCCGGGTGCCTTTGCTCCGTTCGC
>Ga0256839_1003981_pt1 | contig 14765 bp, 11 predicted proteins | sample 354166metaG_FD_185968 | JGI IMG/M metagenome (GOLD analysis project Ga0256839, IMG submission 185968) | Hydrothermal vent microbial communities from Mid Atlantic Ridge, Atlantic Ocean - 354-166 | ecosystem: Environmental > Aquatic > Marine > Hydrothermal vents | place: Atlantic Ocean: Mid... | reverse complement strand
TAAGCCGGTATGGCGAAGTTAAAAATGCAAGAACACTTGCTGCCGCCATTATTTCTGAACGAGTAAAAGGCAGGATTAAATCGGTAGAGGAGCTAAAATCCATTTTAGAAAAGTATGCAAAGCCTGGCAGGCAGTTTAAATATTTTGCCCAAGTGTTTCAAGCCTTGCGCATTGTGGTAAACGATGAAATGGGTGCGTTGGAAGATATGATTGAGCAAGCAACTGAGGTGTTAAAACCAGGGGGTCGCTTTGTGGTAATGAGTTATCACTCTTTAGAAGACAGACCTGTTAAAAATTTTTTTGCGAAAGGAAAGCTAAAAGGAGAAGTAGAAAAGGATTTTTATGGCAATATGATTCGCCCTTTAGAACCCATTACACGAAAGCCCATGGTGGCCAGTGAGGAAGAAATTAAATTAAATAATAGAGCACGTAGTGCTAAACTTAGAATAGCAACAAAAATAAAAAATGGCTAAAAATACGTTTAAAAAGCCCCAAGGCACCAAGAAAAACCTCTTTGCAGTGATGGAGAGGTTAGTGCGTATGGATCGCTTTTTCGAAAATGGACTGCCATTAAAGTACTTGCCCAATGTGATGTTTACCGTTTTGCTCATCATTTTTTACATTGGTTATAACCATTACGCAGATAAAAATGCGCGAAATATAAATAAGATCGAAGCCGAAGTGGAAGATTTGCGAGCACATTATACCACTCTTAAAGCGCAATATATGTATGCGCGCTTGCAATCGGAAGTGCAAAAAAAAGTGAAGCCTTTGGGCTTGGTAGAAAGTATGGATCCTCCTTATAAATTAATAATGCCTGCCGAGTGAATATAAAAAATTCCATATTGCTCAGAGTAAGATTGGCGTTTTTGGCAATGCTGGTATTTGGCGCAGCCATTACGTACAAAATTGGTGTTATTCAATTTGTAGAAGGTAAAAAATGGCGCTCATTAGCCGCAGAAATAGGCTTGGAATACCGAGCTATTCCGGCTACACGTGGCAATATTCTTTCAGATAACGGCAGCTTATTGGCTACTTCTATTCCGTTTTATAAACTAGCCTTAGACCCCTCACGAGCTAGTAAAAAGCTAATGGGCGAAGGGTTAGATTCGCTGGCCTACTTGCTTTCAAAATTTTATGGAGATAACTCAAAATCAACTTATAAACAACGCATTTTAGATGCCCGCAAGTCGGGCAGAAGGTATGTGTTGCTCAATCGAAAACTCATCGATTACCAAGAAAAGAAGGAAATGGAGACCTGGCCCATCTTTCGAGAAGGAAGAATGGCAGGCGGTGCGCTCTTTACCAAGGTAGATAAACGGTTTAAACCTTTCGGCTACTTGGGTCAAAGATCGATTGGGTATATTAATGAAAATGGGCGTGGTGCCGGATTGGAATACTCTTTTAACAAAGACTTAGCTGGATTGGATGGGAAAGCACTCTACCGAAAAACAGTAGGAGGTAAATGGAGGCCTATACCCGATGCTTCTGAAGTAAGACCTATGGATGGCTACGATTTAGAAACTACCATCGACATTAATTTGCAAGATGTAGCGGAGTCCTCTTTATTGCAAGCGTTGGGTAGGCACAAGGCCGATTATGGTACCGTAGTAGTAATGGAAGTAGCTACTGGGCATATTAAAGCGATTGCCAATCTTAGCAAAAATAAAAATGGCACTTATTCAGAGCGGTATAATTATGCAGTAGGTAGCCACGGGTTACGCGAGCCGGGTTCAACCTTTAAGTTGGTTACCATGTTGGCTTTGCTCGAAGATACTAACCTTAAACTTACCGATTCTATTGATACGGGTGATGGTAACGAACAGTTTTACGAAGAGTCGGTAAGCGATCATAAAGAAGGAGGCTATGGCATAATTACCATTAAAGAAGCTTTTGAGCAATCTTCCAATATTGCAATGGCCAAATTGGCTGATGAATATTATGGATTAAAACCACAAAAATTCTATAATCATTTAGTGGATTATGGGCTTACCAAACCAATGGGTTTTCAAATGGTAGGCGAAGGCGTGCCTAAAGTGAAGAAGCCTGAAGAATGGAGTGGTATTACCTTGCCTTGGATGGCCCACGGTTATGGCTTGGAACTCACGCCATTGCATACCCTTACCATGTTTAATGCGGTAGCTAATAATGGAGTGATGGTTAAGCCAATGATTATTAAGCGTATAACCAAGGCCGAAAAAGAAATAAGCGTATTTAATACTACGGTAATGAACCGTAAAATATGCACTCCAGAAACCCTTGCTCAAATTAAAATATTGCTCGAAGGAGTGGTTGAAAATGGAACTGCCAATAATATTAGCGATGCTGATTATAAAATTGCAGGAAAAACAGGTACCGCCCAAACCTTAAAGAATGGTAAGTATCAAAAACAATATATGACCTCCTTTGCAGGTTATTTTCCTGCGGATGCGCCTCAATACAGCATCATCGTAGTGATTGAAAACCCAAGAGGGTTTTACCAATATGGCAGCAGTGTAGCGGCTCCGGTTTTTAAAGAAATTGCCGACCACGTATATGCCAAAAATATCAATATGCACACCCAGCTTACCCACGATTTTAAACGTGAGTATGGTGTGTTCCCAGTAATAAAAGCAGGCTACCAACCCGATTTGATAACCATTTGCAATAAAATTGGGGTTTCTAATCACTTGGCGGAGGATGCTGATTGGGTAAGAGCCAAAATTAAAGACAATTCCATTGATTGGAAGAAAAATGAAATTAAGCAAGGATTAACACCTAATGTAATAGGTATGACTTTGCGCGATGCACTTTATGTATTGGAGTCGAATGGGTTTAGAGTAAATATTTCGGGCGAAGGTCGTGTAAAAGTACAATCGATTATGGCAGGTAAAAGAGCCAGCAAAGGCGACATTATAAACATTGAACTAGGCTAGTGAAAAAGTTAAACAACATATTATATAATGTTTCGCTTAAAGCGGTGTCTGGTTCAACGGATGTACCCTTTAATAACCTATGTTTCGATTCTCGAGAAGTAGGTAAAAACGATTGCTTTGTAGCTGTAAAAGGTACACAAGTTGATGGGCATTCGTACATCACTAAAACCATTGAGCAAGGCGCAAACGTAATTGTTTGTGAGGTGTTGCCAGGTATGCTCGAAGAGCATGTTACCTACATCGAAGTAAAAAATAGTGCCGAAGCTTTGAGCATAATGGCTGCCAATTACTTCGATAACCCTTCCAAAAAATTAAAACTGATAGGTGTTACAGGCACCAATGGAAAAACCACCATTGCTACCTTGCTCTTTCATTTATTTACCCAATTAGGCTATAAATCGGGCTTGCTTTCTACCATCGAAAATAGGATTGGAGATACCGTTTTAAAAGCTACACATACCACGGGAGATGCATTGCAACTCAATGAAAATTTGGCAAAAATGTTAAAAGAAGGCTGTACGCATTGTTTTATGGAAGTAAGCTCCCACGCCTTAGATCAAAAAAGAACCGCTGGGTTCGAGTATGCTGGTGCTTTGTTTACCAATATTTCACACGATCATTTAGATTACCACAAAACATTTGATGCCTACATAGCAGCTAAAAAAATCTTATTCGATGGGCTGCCTAAGTCTGCCTTTGCCTTGGTTAACACCGATGATAAGCGAGGCCGTATTATGTTGCAAAACACCAAGGCAACCAAAAGTAGTTACTCCTTAAAAAGTGCCAGTGAGTTTAAAGGAAAAATTGTTTCTAATAGCTTAAATGGGCTTGAAATGACCATTGATAACCGCTCAATTTGGTTCAAACTCTTTGGAGATTTTAATGCCTATAATTTATTATCGGTGTATGGCGCAGCCGTGTTAATGGGCGAGCAGCCCGAAGAAGTATTAACGGTTTTATCTAATATTAATCCGGTGGCAGGCAGATTGGAAATAGTGCCCAATAGAGTAAATATTACCGCTTTGGTAGATTATGCCCATACACCTGATGCCCTCAAAAATGTGTTAGAAACCATTGCTGGTTTGCGCACAGGTAACGAAACGGTGATTACCGTAGTTGGATGTGGCGGAGATAGAGATAAAGATAAGCGGCCTTTGATGGGGGCCATCGCTTCTGAAATGAGCGATAAAGTAATATTTACTTCGGATAATCCTCGGAGCGAAGACCCGAATGCCATTATAGATGAAATGAAAAAAGGCGTGGGTGCCAGTAATAAACGAAAAGTGGTGGCACTAACCAACCGAGAAGAAGCCATTAAAACAGCTTGTTTATTGGCATCGCCTAAGGATATTATTTTGGTGGCAGGCAAGGGCCACGAAAATTACCAAGAAATTATGGGCAAGCGATTGCCTTTTGACGATCGAAAAATACTAAGTGAAATGTTACACCTGATGGAGAACTAGTATGCTATATCATTTATTTCAGTTTTTACAATCAAAATTCGATTTTGCAGGCTCAGGATTGTTTCAGTACATCTCCTTTAGGTCGGGTATGGCCGTTATTTTATCCATCTTAATCTCCGTAACCTTTGGCGAACGACTGATTAAAATACTCCAAAAGCTACAGGTAGGCGAGTCGATTAGAGATTTAGGATTGGAAGGGCAAATGGAGAAAAAAGGCACCCCAACAATGGGTGGGCTTATTATTATTCTTTCCATCGTATTGCCAACACTGCTATTTGCACGCTTAGATAATGTGTACATTTTACTCTTATTAGTTACCACTATTTGGATGGGTGCTGTTGGCTTTGTAGATGATTACATCAAAATTTTTAAGAAGGATAAAGAAGGGCTCAGCGGTTGGTTTAAAATTATTGGCCAAGTTGGGCTAGGCTTAATTGTGGGCTTAACCCTCTATTTTAATGATGACGTAGTAGTGCGAGAATTCGAATCATCACCATCCAGCGAATTAGTTGTATCGGTGGAGGAGCCTGTTTATCAAGATGTAAAATCCACCAAAACCACCATGCCTTTCTTTAAAAATAATGAGGCAGATTATAATTTTCTCAATCCATTTGATAGCAAATACACTTGGATTATATACGTACTCATTGCCACGTTTATCATTACTGCAGTATCTAATGGAGCCAATATTACGGATGGAGTTGATGGGCTGGCTGCAGGGATAACCGCCATTATTGTGGGCACATTAGGTATTCTGGCTTACGTGTCGGGCCGGGTCGATTTTAGTCAATACCTCAATATTATGTACATTCCTAACACGGGTGAGCTACTCATATTTAGTACGGCCTTGGTAGGAGCTACCGTAGGGTTTTTATGGTATAATTCTTACCCTGCCCAAGTGTTTATGGGCGATACAGGCAGCTTGGCACTGGGCGGTATTGTGGCCGTTTTTGCCCTCGTTATTCGCAAAGAACTATTAATACCCATTTTATGTGGTGTGTATTTAATCGAACTCGTATCGGTGATATTACAAGTAGGTTATTTTAAATATACGCGCAAAACGTATGGAGAAGGACGCAAAATATTTTTGATGGCGCCTCTTCATCATCATTACCAAAAAAAGAGGATACCAGAAGCCAAGATTGTAACCAGATTTTGGATTGTAGGCATATTATTAGCCATACTAACCTTAGCCACACTAAAAATAAGATAATGAGTAAACGAATTGTCATATTAGGTGCCGGAGAAAGTGGAATGGGAGCTGCCCTTTTGGCTAAAAGCAAGGGCTATGATGTATTTGTGTCGGATGCAGCAGCAATTGAACCTAGTTTCAAAAATGAGCTGATTGAAAACAAAATCCATTTTGAAGAGTTTAAGCATTCCATTGATAAGCTTAAAGGAGTTGATTTGGTAATTAAAAGCCCAGGCATTCCTTTTGGGATACCCATTGTTAATAAAGTTCTTGAAGAGGGTATTGAAGTAATTGATGAGCTTGAATTTGCGTACCAGCATACAACCAAGCCAATAATTGCAATAACAGGAACTAATGGCAAAACAACTACCACCTTATTAATTCATCATTTATTAACTCAATCGGGTATTAATGCTGGGTTGGCGGGTAATGTAGGCCATAGTTTGGCACGCCAAGTAATTAAGGATGAGGCTGAAGTGTATGTGGTTGAAATGAGCAGTTTTCAGTTGGAAGGCGTAAAAACATTTAGACCCAAAATTGCTATAATTCTCAACATTACACCCGATCATTTAGATAGGTATAATAATGATTTTGAGCAATATGCCAAGGCAAAAATGCGCATGGTTCAACAGATGGATAAACCTGATTTAATCTTGTATTTTGGAGACGACCGTTCTTTGCAAGAACGCGTTGAAGATTTAGAAAAATGGCCTCAAAGAGCCTATATCGGCTTTACGGGTGGTATTCAATCTATGGGATATAGAACAGATAAAGGACTGTATATTTTTACCCTAAAAGGTAAATATGATATTGCTCCAAAATACTGGCCTTTAAAAGGGGAGCATAATGTGCTTAATATGCTTTTTGCCATACATGCTGTACTCGAATACGGAGTTTCGATAGAGCAAATATTAACTCATTTGCCAAGCTTTAAAAATGTGCCTAATCGAATGGAATATATCACTTCCATTAATGATGTTGATTTTGTAAACGATACCAAGGCTACAAACGTGGAAGCTGTTTATTATGCCCTTGGTAGCTATTCCAATATTATTTGGATTGCAGGAGGGCAAGATAAAGGCAATGATTATACCCAAATTGCAACTTTGGCGGCCGAAAAAGTAAAGGCGATGGTCTGCCTTGGTGCTGATAATAAAAAATTAACAGACTTTTTCGAGCAAATTGTATCCCATATTTCTGAAACCAAAAATGTAAAAGAGGCGGTACAAATGGCATTTGAATATGCCGATAAAGGCGATGTAGTACTCCTATCACCCGCTTGTGCAAGTTTCGATTTATTTGATAATTATGCACAAAGAGGCGATTTATTTAAAAAAGCAGTGTTTGAACTAAAATCCGAAATTGATGGATAAGGTAAAAATATGGCTCAACGAAAATATGAAAGGTGACCCTGTAATTTGGGGGATAGCCTTGGCTTTAGGTGTAATTAGCCTTTTTGTGGTGTATAGCTCCACAGGTGCTTTGGCCTACCGTACAATGGAAAGCACCGAGCATTATTTACTCAAGCAATTCTTGATTATTCTGTTAAGTTTAGGGGCTATGTGGGTGGCACATAATATCGATTATCGCTATTATTCAAACTTAGCCAAGGTGGGCATGGCCTTATCAATCCCACTATTAATTTATACCTGGCTGGCAGGTACAAGCCTAAACGAAGCTTCTCGTTGGATTACCATTCCGGTAATAAATCAAGTATTTCAGCCATCGGATTTAGCTAAATTATCGCTAATAGCTGGCATAGCAGCCATGTTGGCCAAAAAGCAACAAAATATAGAAGATTTTAAAACTACACTTATCCCCATGTTGGTATGGAGTGGCATCATCTGCGGGCTAATTGCCATGGCAGACCTTTCTACAGCCATTATGCTGTTTGCAACTGTAATGTTGATAATGTTTATAGGAAGGGTGCCACTCAAATATTTAAGTTTACTGGTTTTAGTAGGAGTACTCGCAGGTTCAATTGCTATTGCAGTTGGCCAGCGTGGTGCTACTGCTAAGAGCAGAGTAGAATCTTTTTTAAGTGATGAAAGACTGCCTTATCAGGCAGAACAAGCATACATCGCCATTGCTTCGGGTGGCATTACGGGCAAAGGCCCAGGTAGAAGCGATCAGAAAGATTTTCTACCCCACCCCTATTCCGATTTTGTGTATGCCATTATCATCGAAGAATATGGAATGCTTGGAGGAGTATTAATTATTTTATTATACCTAGCCCTCTTATTTAGAGGGATGAAAGCCGTGGCTAATAGTGAACGTGCCTTTGGTGGGCTTCTTTCAGCAGGATTATCTTTTGCGCTGGTAATACAAGCCATGGTAAATATGGGTGTGGTGGTTGGGTTAGGCCCTATTACGGGTTTGCCACTTCCATTTTTAAGTATGGGAGGCACATCACTACTGTTTACGGGTGTATCGTTGGGTATCATACTAAGTGTAAGCCGTGGAGAGGTGGATGCAGATATTACTCCCACTAGTGGTCAATTTAAAAATGTTGCAAAACTTAAAACAGAATAATTAAAAAATAACGTCATTCCTGCCTGCCCGAAGCAAGGCGGGCGTAGGCAGGAATCTGTAAGAAAGAAAAACTAATAAACTGAAATAAAATTATCGAATCTAACAAATCATATCGAGTAATACTAAGCGGTGGAGGCACCGGAGGTCATATTTTTCCTGCCCTGGCGGTGGCAGATAAAATTAAGGAGCAATACCCTGCGTCCGAAATTTTATTTGTAGGTGCCAAAGGGCGTATGGAAATGACCAAAGTAGTAGAGGCCGGCTATGATATTATTGGATTAAATATATCAGGATTTCAAAGACGCTTGACGCTGGAGAACCTTCTATTCCCCTTGAAAGTAATCTCCAGTTTCTTGTCGTCTATCCGTATTTTACGCAAATTTAAACCACAAGTTGTGGTGGGTTTTGGCGGCTATGCCAGTAGCCCCATTACCTTGGCAGCAGCTCGTAAACGAGTGCCCATTGTATTGCAAGAGCAAAACTCTTATGCAGGCTTAGCCAATAAAGCAGTGGCCAAGAGAGCCAGTAAAATTTGCGTAGCTTATGATAATATGGAGCAGTTTTTCCCTGCCGAAAAAATTGAGTTAACGGGTAACCCCATCAGGACTAACATTAAGCTAGGCTTAGATAAAGAGGAAGCTTTAGCGCATTTTGGCTTAGCACCTGATAAAAAAACCATCCTTGTAATTGGCGGAAGCTTAGGTGCTCGTACCCTAAACGAAAGTATTATGCAAAACATTGAGCGTTTGCTGCTTTCTAATTACCAAGTAATATGGCAAACGGGCAGTTTTTATCATAAAGAAATGTTGGAGCGAGTTAAATCGTTTGAGCTTAAAAACATAAAGATTGTTGAGTTTATAAAAGAGATGGACAAAGCCTATGCTGCTGCTGATGTGGTGGTTTCCAGGGCTGGAGCACTCACTATTTCGGAGTTGTGTGTAATTGGCAAAGCGGCAGTTTTTGTACCATCTCCTAATGTGGCCGAAGACCACCAAACTAAAAATGCGATGGCACTGGTTAACAAAAATGCAGCTGAATTAATTAAAGATGCCGATGCCATAAACGATTTGGTAGATAAGGCATTTGAACTATTAGAAGACGAAGACAGAGTTAAAGCATTAGCCCAAAATATTTTAAAGTTGGGCAAGCCTAACGCAACAGAATCAATTTTGAAACAAGTATTATTATTAATTAAATGAAGAAATTGAACTACGATAGGGTGTATTTTATTGGTGTGGGTGGCATCGGTATGAGTGCGCTTGCCCGCTGGTTCAACGCAACTGGTTATATGGTGCTTGGCTACGATAAAACGCCTTCTGAGTTAACTGCTAACTTAGCATCGGAAGGTATTGCAATCCATTATAAAGACGATACTCAAAACATTCCCAGTAACGCAACCAAAGAAAATACGCTAATCATTTATACACCCGCCATTCCTACCAGTCATAAAGAGTTCACCTATTTTAAGGAGAAAGGTTTTACCATAAAAAAACGAGCGGAAGTGCTTGGTGATATTAGCCAAAACTACTTTACCGTAGCGGTTGCTGGTACGCACGGTAAAACCACCACTTCATCAATGATTGCCCATTTGCTTCACTTTGCAGAAGTTGATATTACGGGCTTTATTGGCGGTATTGCCACCAATTTTAATTCCAATTTGGTTATTGGCAAAACAGGCAAAGCCATAGCCGTAATTGAAGCAGATGAGTTTGATCGCTCGTTTTTGCATTTATCGCCCAATATTGCCGTGGTTACATCTACCGATGCCGACCATTTAGATATTTATGGCGATGCCAATGCCTTAAAAAATAGTTTTAAAGCCTTTATCAGCAAGCTTAAGGCAGACGGTAAATTACTCATCTCTCAAAAAGCGAATGAATCCCTTGAGGGAATTAATGGAACTGAATATGGGTTAGAAAGCAAGTCGGTTCGTGCTAAAAATATTGCCATTGGTGATGGCGTATTTACATTCGATTATGTAGATGAGAATACAAAAATTGAAGGGCTTCAATTAGCACTCCCAGGTTTTCATAATGTAGAAAATGCCTTGGCAGCAATCAGAACGTCCTTGCTTTTGGATGTACCTGCACAAAAAATTAAAGAGGGAGTGGCTTCTTATTTAGGTGTTAAGCGCAGATTCGAATTTGTATTTAAATCTGATGCCAGCATTTATATTGATGATTATGCCCACCATCCAGAAGAGTTAAATGCTTTTATAAAGTCGGCAAAGGCTCTATACCCCACTAAAAAGTTAACGGTTATTTTTCAGCCTCACCTGTTTAGCAGAACCCAAGATTTTTCAAAAGGTTTTGCCAAGGCGTTAGATCAGGCAGATGAAGTTTGGTTACTAGCTATTTATCCTGCACGTGAATTGCCTATTGAAGGCGTTACGTCTCAGTTAATTCTAAACCAAATGGCTTTGGTTAAAAAACAACTTATGACGAATGAAGAGGTGATTAATAAAATAGAAGCAATACCTATTGGCTTGTTTGCTACATTAGGAGCAGGTGATATTGATCAATTAGTTCCTCAAATAAAATCTGTACTACAAAAAAAATATGCCCATGCGTAAGCCTCTAAAAACCATATCGTGGGTAGCAGGGGTGCTGTTAATCAGTGTATTATTAATTGCCTTTGAATCAACTGAAAATAAAAGTAAGCGGTGTAATAATATACTTATTACTATTGATAATCAGCTGGAGAACCACTTTGTGGATAATAATGACATTGTAGATTTGATTACCTTAAACGGAACAGAACTAATTGAAGGAGCTCTATTGAGCCGACTAAATTTAAGAGAAATTGAGCAACGATTAGACGCTGAGCCTTTCTTAAATGCTTCTGAAATATACGTGGATCATTCAGGTAATATGATGGTGCATGTGAGCTTACGAAAGCCAATGGCGCGCATTGTTCGATATAATGGACCCGATGCTTACATTGGCGAAGATGGGCAATTATTGCCTGTGTCCTCAAAATACAGCAGACGCACCATTATTATTACTGGTAAGGGAGCCAAAGAACTATCTGAGCAGGTAAATATAACCCAAGGAGAGTATCAAAATCTGTTTAAACTTATTCAGTACATCAAAGCGGATGCCTTTTTATCAGCGCAAATAGCGCAAATTAAATTAGTTAAAAATGGAGAAGTTATCCTTTATCCACAAGTTACCAAACAGTACATTGAGTTTGGTAAGATAGAAGAAATAGAAACAAAATTTAAAAAACTGAAGCTATTCTACGATGAGATTTTACCTCGAAATGGGTGGAACTCTTACACTAGAGTTAGCCTCAAATATAAAAACCAAATCATTTGTGAATAAACCCAAAATATAACGATATGGACACAGAAAAAATAGTAGTAGGACTAGACATTGGCACCACTAAAATTTGTGCGATGGTTGGCCGTAAAAACGAATACGGCAAGCTCGAAATTCTAGGTACAGGCAAAGCTGTGTCGGATGGTGTGATACGTGGAATTGTTATCAATATTGATAAAACTACGAAGGCCATTCAACAAGCCATTGCCGAAGCCGAAGAGCAATCGGGCATAAATATAAAAGTGGTAAATGTGGGCATTGCCGGTCAGCATATTAACAGTATGGTTACCCATAATGGCATTACACGTAAAACATCGGATGATGAAATTACGGTAGAAGATGTACTTCGATTAACCGAAGAGCAGTACCGCACGGTAATTGCACCCGGTAGCGAAATTATACACGTAATGCCGCAAGATTATATTGTAGATTACGAAGATGGCATTAAAGAGCCCGTTGGTATGTCTGGTGTGCGATTAGAAGCTGATTTTCATATTATTACAGCGCAAACCAATGCCATTAATAACATAAATAAATGTGTAAAACGAGCGGGTTTAGAAACCGAAGATTTAATCTTAGAACCGATTGCATCAAGTATGTCGGTGCTTAGCGATGAAGAAAAGGAAGCCGGAGTTTGTTTGGTTGATATTGGTGGTGGTACTACAGATGTGGCCATATTTCACGATGGCATCATTCGTCATACAGCCGTAATTCCTTTTGGAGGCAATATCCTTACTTCGGATATTAAGCAAGGATGCCAGGTGCTTAACAACCAAGCAGAGTCGCTAAAAACCAAGTTCGGAATGGCCATCGCAGAGCAAGCGAATCCTAACGAGATAATTTCTATTCCTGGATTACGAAATAGGCCTCCTAAAGAGATTTCGGTTAAAAATTTAGCACATATTATAGAGGCGCGAATGGAAGAAATTATTGAGCATGTACATGCCGAAATTATCAACAGTGGCTATGAAGGTAATTTGGCCGGAGGTATTGTGCTTACCGGTGGAGGTTCTCAATTGCAATCGGTTAAGCAATTAGTAGAGTATATGACGGGCGTAGATGTGCGCATTGGGCATCCTAACGAGCATTTAGGCAAGAGTGCTTCCGATATTAAATCACCGATGTATGCTACCTCTATCGGTCTTGTATTATCGGGTTTTATGAACATTGATGATCGCCAAAATAATTACGACCAAACCGTAACCGTTTCAAATGAAAAAGAAAGTAGAGCAGATGACGCTAAATCTTTTATGCAAAAGATAATAGCTAAAACTAAAGGATTATTAATAGACGATATAGATGATGGGGAGTATTAGTTTCAAATTCCAACTCATTAAAAATACAAATACCAAACCATTAACTAATAACCATTTTTAATTAACTAAATAAAGTAGAAACCAAAATTTAATCATTATGTCTGACAACATGTACAATTTTGAAATTCCAAAACACCATAAATCCATTATAAAGGTAATTGGTGTAGGAGGTGGTGGCAGCAATGCCGTAAACCATATGTTTAATCAAGGAATCAAAGATGTTGAGTTTGTGGTGTGCAACACCGATGCTCAAGCTTTAAAAAGTAGCCCTGTACCCAACAAGCTTCAAATAGGTATTAACCTAACCGAAGGGCTTGGCGCAGGAGCAAATCCTGAAAAAGGAGAGAGTGCCGCCATTGAAAGCAAGGATTCCATTCGCGAAATGATTGGTAGCGATACCAGAATGCTGTTTGTAACTGCTGGTATGGGTGGTGGTACCGGAACGGGTGCAGCACCTGTAATTGCCAAAATTGCCAAAGATATGGACATCTTAACCGTAGGCATTGTTACCGTGCCTTTTGCGTTTGAAGGCAAAAGAAAAATGAAGCAAGCCGAGCTTGGTATTCAACAATTAAAAACAAATTGCGATACCGTTTTGGTTATCTTAAACGATAAATTACGTGAGGTGTATGGAAGTTTAGGTATTAACGAAGCTTTTGCCAAAGCCGATAATGTACTAACCAACGGAGCTAAAAGCATAGCCGAAATTATTACGGTTACCAGCCATGTAAATGTGGATTTTGAAGATGTAAGAACCGTAATGCATAATGCAGGTGCTGCAGTTATGGGCTCTGCTACTATGGAAGGAGAAGGAAGAGCCTTACGAGCAGCAGAAGGAGCCTTAACTTCGCCTCTTTTAAATAATAAAAATGTACACGGAGCACAAAAAATATTGCTTTCCATTATTTCTGGAGAGAATGCGGAGCTCCAAATGGACGAGCTAACCGAAATTACCGAGTATATCCAGGAGATGGCTGGAGATGAGGCGGATATGATTTTTGGCCATGGAGTAGATGCTGAACTTGGTAATAATATACGGGTTACTGTAATTGCTACTGGTTTTGAAGATGCTAATGAAGCTGTTCAATCTGGAGAAACAGAACGGAAAATTTACAATTTAGATTCGGAAAAGCAAGTGCCGATGTTTAATGGTGCAGAGCCGAACCCTATTTCAGAACCGGAAATTATTGCTTCTACTAACACTCCCAGTGAGCCGCCTGTAATCCAAACGGAGGAAGATGAGTTTGCGAAAGGGTTTCGTTTTGATATAAACAGTGATGTCCACGAGGCAGAAAACGACCTCTTAGGAGATGAAGAAATGACTGTTCGTGTGCAAGAAACTAATTTGGATGGGGGCTTTGAGTTATCATCTACCCGAAAAGAAGTGTTGGATCATAAACGAAGAGAACGAGTTGATAAACTCGTGAGCAATAATTTTATTAATAAAGAAGAGAGTTATAAAACTAAATTTGACGTGCCTGCTTTTGAGCGCAGAAAAGTAAAATTTGAGGAAGTGCCTCATTCGTCCGAACGCAACCTTTCAAAGTTTAATTTAAACGATGATAATCACATTTTAGGAAACAACAGGTTTTTGCATGATAATGTAGATTAGTGTTGGTTAAGAGTTATTGGTTATTGGTGCACAAAACCATTCCTGCGGAGATTTTTCTTCGCCATAGCTACTCCTACGAAGTACTTACTGAGTAGGAGCCTTGCGAAGGCAAGCAGGAATCTGCTACAATGGGATAGACGATTAACCAATAACCAATAACGATTAACCAATAACGATTAACCAATAACCAATAACCAATAACCAATAACCAATATCAAAAACAATATCGAGTATTGGGTTTATTCGATTAAATGCCTTGGCTTCAGTTCGTCAGACAGCTTGAAGCCGGGCATTTTTTATTTGCGAAAGGAAGTTTCGTGAGGGTACAAACCATGGATTAGGAGTCGGCAAAGTGTATAAAAAGCACGTTTCCCCGCATCCGTTGCTCTCCATTTTAAAGAGATTCTTCAGTCGT
>Ga0256839_1003980_pt1 | contig 14767 bp, 13 predicted proteins | sample 354166metaG_FD_185968 | JGI IMG/M metagenome (GOLD analysis project Ga0256839, IMG submission 185968) | Hydrothermal vent microbial communities from Mid Atlantic Ridge, Atlantic Ocean - 354-166 | ecosystem: Environmental > Aquatic > Marine > Hydrothermal vents | place: Atlantic Ocean: Mid... | reverse complement strand
AGTCACTATACGTTAAAATATTACTCGCCAACATGTTATTCCCCTTGACTTTTTAGTGGTTTAAGAAATCTTGGAAATATTATATCCATCTTCTTTAAGTGGATACCATGTTGGTGTAATCTACAATTTATATTTTTACACTTTTTTTACAATTCCTTGTTATGATAACTTTGAAACCAAATAAAAAGGAGTGTGAATGCAAACAAAAATCAAATATCTTGCCTTTGCGACATTGTTTTTCTCTACAGTATCAGTTCTAACCGCTGCTGACTTGACAAAAGCCTATGATATGCCTGATGCAACGAAGATGATAGAGAAAGACTTGATGGCTGGAGCGACTGAGTATACGATGCCAAAATCTTGTAACTTAACAGATGCAAAAGCCATTGCAAGAGGAGACTTTATGTTTAACAACCTCAATGGTAAAAAAGCAAAAGGTAAAATACCTAAAGGCTTAGCTACGTTTATTGAAAAAACAGGTAAAGACGGAAAAGTAAAAAAGCAACCTAAACAGTACGGAAACTGTATTGCTTGTCATAATATAGAAGGTTCTAAAGGTGCTGGAAACATAGGTCCTAGTTTAGTAAACTATAAAGGTGTGTTTCTTGATACTAAAGTCAGAGATGCTCAGTTTGTGTATCAAAAAATTGCAGATCCAAGAGTAGATAATGCAAATACACATATGACAGTTAACCTAACAACAGGTCTGTTTAATGAACAAGAAATTTGTGATTATACGGCATATGTGATGTCTGATAAAACGAAAAAATAAAAAGGATAAATAGAATGGAAAGAAGAAATTTTATAAAAAGTATTTGTGCAGCTACAGCAGTAGCAGCAGTAGCAAGCCCTTCAGCACTTTTAGCAAAGGATACACCAAAAGGTGGAAATGTTTTAACGTATGATGCAGCAGTAGCTGCGATTACTGGTGGTAAAGTAGTGACAGATAGTGATAAAGTAAAACTAACTGTACCCGAGATAGCAGAAAATGGTGCAGTTGTACCTGTAAAAGTAAACGTTGAAAGTCCTATGACTGATGCAGACCATGTTAAAGCTATTCATATACTCACAACAAAAAATGGTAATGCCAGATCTGCTGACATTATGCTTACACCTATGAATGCAAAAGGGTATTTTGCAACACGTATTAAACTTGCAGGTACACAAGATGTTGTGGCACTTGTAGAGTTAAGTGATGGCTCATTTCTTAGAGCAGCTAAACCTGTAAAAGTAACTATTGGTGGATGTGGTTGATAGCAACCTTTAAATGATAAACATGCGTTATAAAAACTAAAAGATATTAAAGGATCAAAAATGGCTGAAGCTAGAAAATCGATGATTAAATTTAAACCTAAAAAGTTTAAAGTGGGAGATGTAATTAAAGTTGACTTTATTGTCATACATCCAATGGAAACAGGCACAAGAAAAGACAAAAAAACAGGAAAAATTAAACCTGCTAAATATATAGATAGTATTACTTTTTCACTTGATGGGAAACCTTTTACTAGTATGAAAGTATGGGAGACAGTTTCGACCAACCCTTATTTCTCAGTCAACATGAAAGTGCTAGGAAAAGGAAAAATCACTGTTGATTATACAGATAATACAGGTGAGAAAAACTCTAAGAGTAAAAAACTTAAACCAAAAGGATAAGTTATGATGAAGAGAAACGGAATCCTGTTTACAGGCAAAAAAGTATTATTATCATTAGCTTTTTTGAGTACGATGTCAATGCTTCAGCTTAATGCGGGTGAGCAGTTTGCTATGAGTGACGCAGACAGAGCGATGTATACAGAAATGTTAGAAAATAACCCTGCTGAAATTTATGTTGAAGAGGGTGGAGAGATACTAGAAGAGGCACTTGGAGGAGAAGAAGCATTAGCTAAGTTTCTTGAAGTTTCAGAGAAAGATTTACCTAAATATATCGCAGGGTTTCCAAGATATATCGCAAAACTAGGTAATGTTGTTGGGATTGACCAAGTGCTACAGGCAATGCAAGTAGAGCAAGGTAAAAAGAAAACAAAACTAAAGTCTGGGAAAATGTTCTCTATGCTAGCGTATGTAAAATCATTAGCAAATGATGAACTCATTAACATTGATATAGAAGCAGATGAACATATAAAAGCTTCATATGCACTAGGTAAAGTAACCTACATGACTGCTCGTGGTGGCAGAGGACTCTCTTGTAACTCATGTCACTCAGCAGATATTGTTGGTCAAGTACTTAGAACACAGCCTTTACCAGATTTGGGTGAAGTTGCTGTTGCAGGAACATGGCCAGCGTATCGTATGACGAAGTCTAGTCTTAGAACACCTCAAAGAAGATTTCAAGGTTGTATGAAAAATGCACTTTTAAAAGTCATTCCTATTGGTTCTAAAGAAATGATAGCTCTTGAAGTATATGTGGCAACACTTGCACAGGAAAAAGGCAAAAAAATAGCCATTCCTGGTTTAAAAAGATAAGAGGTATATCATGGAAATAGACAGACGAGACTTCCTTCAAATAGCAGGTGCTTTAGGGCTACTTGGTGCTGTTGGAGGCACTAATCTTTTTGCAGGAGAAGCAGGAAAAGAAAGAATTAAAAAACTTACTTTTTCTGACGTGGTTGCTTTTGAACCTAAGGGTAAAGCAACGATCCTTCACATATGTGATATGCATGCTCACATTAAGCCACTTTACTGGCGAGAGCCATCAACGCTTATATCTGCTAAAAATCTTGTGGGAACACCTGGGTTTATTTGTGGAGAAGCATTTCAAAAGCATTATGGTATTCAGCCAGGTACTTTAGATGCTTATTTTGATACACATAATGATTTTTCTGAACTTGCTAAAAAGTTTGGAAAAATGGGTGGTATCGCACATATGAAGCCCATCATTGATCATGTAAAAAAAGAAAGAGGAAAAGAAAATGTTCTTCTTCTTGATTCTGGTGATACATGGCAAGGTACAGCAGTTGCACTTAAAACAAGAGGTGAAGCCATCGTTGATGCTCAAAACTATTTGGGTGTTGATGTTATGGTAGGACACTGGGAATTTACCTATGGTAAAGAACGAGTGCATGAACTCATTGGGCAATTAAAGGGAGACTTCATCTCTCAAAATGTTATTGATAATGACCCTTTTTCAGATGAGTTCGAAGAACTTATATTCCCTCCATATTCTATAAAAGAGATTGGTGGAGCGAAAATAGGTATTATCGGGCAGTCTTTCCCCTTTACTTCTACGGCAAACCCTAAAAAGTTTACTGAAGGTTGGAGTTTCGCCTTACGTCATGAGTCTTTACAAGAGTATATAGACATGCTCAGAAAAGAGAAAAAAGTTGACTGTATCGTTGTGCTTAGTCATGATGGATTTTCAGTTGACCAAGAGTTAGCTAAAAAAGTAAAAGGTGTAGACTTTATATTGAGTGGTCACACACATGACCCTAGTCCTGAACCTATTATTGTAAATGATACTGTGATACTCATATCTGGAAGTCATGGTAAATATGTTGGAAGACTTGACATTGACATAAAAGATAAAAAAGTTGCTGGGTATAACTTTAAACTTATCCCTGTTGCTTCTAATCTTATCCCTGCTGATAAAGCAGGTGTGGATTTGGTAGAAAAATGGTACAAGCCATACAACAAAGAGTTGGGTGAAGTTCTAGGAACAACAAAAGGTCTACTCTATAAACGAGATACTTTTTATTCTACATTTGACTCGCTCATAGGGATGGCAATCCAAGATGAAATGAAATGTGATATCAACTTTAATCCAGGATATAGATGGGGTACAACAGTCCTTCCTGGTGGAGATATCTTAAAAGATAATGTCTATGAAATGACCGCAATTACTTATCCTGAGGTATATACATTTGACCTCAAAGGTGAAGTGATATTTAAACTTATGGAAGACATCGCAGATAATGTTTTTAATGCTAACCCACTACTGCAGCAAGGTGGTGATATGAGTAGGATTACTGGTGCGAGTTATAGCATCAAAATCTCAGAAGCTTCTGGTAAACGAATATCAGACTTTATGATAGGAGGTAAGCCGATTGACATGAAGAAAACTTATAGAGTTTCATCTTGGGGTGGTAACTTACAAAACGTAGGTGAAAACTTAGATGAAAAAGCCATACGACCTGTGTACGAGGTTGTGAGCGATTATATTCGTAAGAAAAAAATAATTGACATACCATTAGAGTCTAATGTAAAAGTGTTAGATATGGATTGTGGATGTCCAGTTGCAGGTGCTACTTGCTAAGTTAATATCGTGCCTTGTCTCCTTTGTTTGAATACATTGTTAGTCTCTTGATCTTTAGGAGGCTAGGCACACTAGGTTTGTGAAATATCACATGAATAAATTATTTTTTATGTTTAGAAATATATTATATGTATTTCTAAAGGTGAAAACTAAAATCAAAACAAGGAAAAATGATGAAAAAGGGAATTAATTTAAGTTTAATCGCAGGGGCAGTACTATTGACAACTACAGCAGCAATAGCAGGTGGAGATATTGCACCTATGGAGCCAATGGTAGATACAAAGGCACCAGTAAAAGTAAAAGATTGGAAGAGTAAACACAAATTCTTTGGATTTTCACAAATTGGTGCAAAATTTGGTGATGGTGCTAAACTAGGAAATGATGCTGATGTTGGATTTGAAGCAGACAGAATTCGTCTAGGTTGGAAATACTTTTCAGGAAATTTAGCAGCTAAAGTATTTTTAGACTTTGCTAAAAATGGTTCTGACAATGGTTCTGTAGGTGTTCCTGACATGATTAAAGATGCATTCATCGCTTATAAGTTTGATGATGCTATGGTACTTAAAGCTGGTGTGATTAAGACACCAGTAGGTATGGGATTCACTATTCCAGGGTGGAATCTTGATGTCATCAAACGTGGTTTCGATAAAAAACTAGCATTTGAACGTGCATTTGGTGTAATGATTTCAGGTCGTGACATAGGATTTGGAAATAATGGTAAAGTAAATGGTCTTGAAATGGGTCACGAAAGACCTTGGAAAGGTTTTGGTTATGATATCATGGTATCTGGCGCAACAGGTAGATCAGGTGCGGTAAACTCTAAAGATGAAAACGGGAAAGTATTTAGCCCAAATCAAACAAACTCATATATGGGTCGTTTGATGTTTGACTGGGGTCAAGCACTTCATGCTGAAGTAGGTTATGGTGTAGGTAAAGGCCAGACAGATGGTTCTGGTGAGGACTACAAAGTACTCAATGCGGGGTTAGACTCTCACTTTGATAGAGCCAATGTAAAAGCTGAGTATTATGATGTTCAAAATATTAGAGGTGCTGCTGGTTGGGACATGAATACATTAGCCCTTACAGGTACCTATTACTTAACTGATACAGTTGAATTTGCTGTGAAAAACATCTCAGGTACAGAGACCATAAAAGGTGTCGATAGCGATGCTAGAAATACATACATAGGTTTAAACTATTATATCAATCCTAAAAACAACAAAATGGATAGAAAATCAAGACGTGGTAGAAATAGACATAGAGTTCAAATCAACTATGTTTCAACAGATGTTGATGCAGGATTTAAAGGTGTAGGTGCACTCTTTAAAGATGATGCTGTACTTTTACAGTACCAATTTAAATTTTAGTCTTAAAGGATAGCAGTTGCGATATATTATAAGTGTACTGCTATCTTTCTCCTTTGGATTTGGTTTTGAATACAATCTTAAACCTCAAAAGTTAGAAGAAGGTGTCTACTGTTTTTTTGGTAAGCTTGAAAATATAAACAAGCAAAATGCTGGAAACATGGTAAACACTTGTTTTGTCCAAACAAACAAAGGGTTCGTTGTCATAGACAGTGGACCTACTTATGCATATGCCACTCAGGCATATGCACAGATGCAAAAAATATCCCCACTACCCGTACTCTATGTTATTAATACCCATGACCATGATGACCATTGGTTAGGTAATAGTTTTTATAAAGAAAAAGGTGCTTTGTTGATAGGTCCAAGGACGTATGAAGAAAATATTTTTAAGGGCATGGAAACACGCATGCAAAGAGTGCTTGGCAAGGTACTTTTTGGCAAAACTAGCATCGTTAAACTAGATACGATAGTTGACAGTAACCTTAGTCTTAGAGTTGGGGCAAAAAACTTTGAGATAAAACAACTCGAACCTGTAGCCCACACAAAAGGTGATTTGATAGTCTATATGTCAGAGTATAAACTTGTTTTTGCAGGTGATTTGGTATTTAATGACAGACTTACATCACTAAGAGATGGTTCTTTATTAGGGTCACTCAAAGCTTTACATGGCATTGATGTCCTAGATGCTAAAATCATTGTTGGCGGGCATGGGTATGTGACCGATGCAAATGCCACTAAACATTTAAAAGAGTATTTACTCACTATGAAAAAAGAAGTGCAAAATGCCTTAGATAATGACATATCTATGGAAGCTGTGACAAAAAAGGTTTTAATGCCACGGTATAAAGCTATGAAACTCTATGATGTCTTACATAGTCGCAACGTATTTGATGCTTACCAAGAGTTAGAAATGTATGACGAGGAGGAAGAATGAAAATACTGTTAACTATAGCTTTAGCATATGGTTTACTCTGTGCAGATGAGGGTAAAAAAGTTTTTGAAGAAAAATGTCTTTCTTGTCATGAACCATTTATAGATATGTCCACATTAAAAGTAAACTTTTTGGACAAAAATAATACGTTATTAAATCTCAAAGCACCAACACTTAACCAACTCTCTTACAGATTAAAGCAGCGTATTGGCGATCCAAGAGGAGATAATGACATGCATCGCATGGAAGTAACAGCTTTTACGAGTGATTATGTTTTACATCCAGATAGAGACAAGTCTGTATGTTTAGCTGAGGTGATGAAGCATTTTAAGACTATGCCAAGTTTAAAAGGAAAAATCACAGAAGATGAACTTGATGAAGTAGGTGAATATTTATATGATTTTGACCATACCATGGAAAAAGAGATAAGTGAAACATATAAAGGGTTTGAAGAGACATTAAAAAAAGCAAAACAAGAACATAAAATCATCATGATAAAAGCCATGAGTGAAACCTGTCACTATTGTAGAAAAATGGAGACAAAAGTACTAAGCAATAAAGCTATACAAGATGTGTTACAAAGAGATTTTTTGTCAATTAAAATAGATGTCTCTAAACAAAAATTCCCTCTGGGATTAGAAGCAGAATTAACGCCAACATTTATTTTTATAGATGAAAATGCTGATGTGATTATGCAGATACCAGGTGCTTGGGATAAAAAGAACTTCTTAGAGATACTTGAAGAAGTAAAAATAAAAAAGGATAAAAAATGATAAGAATTTTCATAGTATATGCATTGATTTTGGGAAGCACTTGGGCGGAAACAGAATTTGCAAAACCTAAACCAGCCATAGACAATCCTAGGCAACTGATATTTTCTATTGCAAGTGCAGATACCAAAGAGGTCAATCGTATTATCAGCACGATTAACAATGTGATGAAGTTTTATAGACCTGAAAACACAGAAGTAGTGATAGTTGCCTATGGTCAAGGGCTAAAGTCTTTACTTAAAAAAGGGGACGCAGAGATACGTAAACGTATCGAAGCACTTATGACGTACGATGTAGAGTTCATAGCTTGTGGTAATACGATGCGAACGTTGCATATTGAGAAAAAAGATTTGTTAGATGATATTGGTTTTGCTACAGCGGGTATTGTAGAAATCATAGAACGAAAACTGCAAGGATATAGTTATGTGCAGCCCTAGGTACAGATAAGATATTTACATATTTTTTACATTTTAAAGCTATAGTCTAAGCTGAAATATAAAGTAAATTTAAAAGGATGATAGATGAAGAAAATAATATTGGTATCTATGATATTTTTTAGCACAGTTTTAATGGCTGATAATACAGATATACTCTTATATAAAGTACCAAATAAGAATTATGAAGTTACAGCACAAACATTAGTAGATGGGTTAACACTGCATGGTTATAGTGTGGTTAAAAACCAAGATATGAATGGGCCTTACAAGAAGCAATTTAAAGCAAGCATTTTTAACAGTTATAATTTAATATCTTTATATCACTCAGATATGTCTACCTCTCTCATACCTAAGTACCCTCATAGTGGTATTTTCACGCCTTTTTCTATTGTGACATATCAAAAAAAAGGTGAAGATGATTTTTATGTGGCATTGCTAAGTGCGAAGGCACAAGAAAATATTTTAAAGGTAAAAGAGCCACTTTTTGGGAAGTTTGAAACTTTAATCAAAGAGACTATTGCTAAGGTGTTGCCAAGAGCAAGGGAAGAGACTTTAGTATATGATGCAGAGAGTACTGATGAAGCATTGTACACTAAGTACTCATTTGAAGTAGAAGATGCTGATGCGATGGATGAACGTAGTGATCTTATGATGATGATAGAAAACGGGATGAAACCCAGCGGTTTTGTCATCGCCAACTATCTTGACTTTAATACAATTTTAAAAGAAGAGAAAAAAGAAGATTATATTTTTTATGATGCTTACTCGTTATGTAAATTAAAAATCATCTATGAACTTTCAAAAACAAAACCAGAAGCAGGAGCATTTGCACCATGTACTATGGTTATTTATCATAAAAAAGGTAGCAATAAAACAGAAATTGTGACACTGAGTATTGCAAACCTTACATCAACACTGGCTATAAAAGATAAAAGTCTGCTAGAGATGCTTGTAAAAGCACAAAATACTATGAAGAGCATCATAGAAGATGCTTCAGGATAAAATAATATGAAAGGAATAAACAATAAATGAAATTTTTACTTAAAATACTATTTAGTATGTTTTTCATACTAAATAGTACACATGCTATGGAGACAGATATAGAGATATTTACATCCAATAACAGTGATGGCAAAATCACACCAAAAACCATAGAAGAGGCATTTAAAAAGGCAGGGTTTACTATATCAGCAAATAGAGATATGAATACCCCTTTTATGAAACAGTTTAAAGAATCGGGTTTTGAGACGTATAACCTTTTTACCTTTTATAAAAAAGAATCAGTACTAGAATTAGTAAAAAAATATCCAAATATTGGATTATTTGCACCGATGAGTATGTCTATTTATACGAAAAAAGGTGAACAAAGTATCTCTATAGCTTCGCTTACCTCGGAGGCAATGGCTAAAATCATGCAAGCACCGAAGGATGATAAAACCTTATTGGCACTGCGTAAACTTGTAAGACAAACCCTACAAAATGCTATGCCAAAAGGTACATTTTCACGTCCAAGTTATACCACACAAGAAGCAAAAGGCGAATTGGTCACACACTTTAATATGGAGATGGATGAAGAAGAGTGGGAAGATGAACTAGATGAGTTTAAGATGGGGTTTGAGGGAGAACTGGCTCCAAATGGTTTTGTTATTGCAGGATTTAATAACCTAGGAGATGAATTTGAAGAAGAGAAGTATGAAGTGTATGACTTTTATGAAGTTTACTCTATCTGTAAATTACCAGTGATTTATACCATAGCAAAAAGTAGACCTGAAGCGGGTGCTTTTGCTCCATGTTCTTTATATTTAAGTAAGAAGAAGAGTGAGAATGTAATGAATATGGCTTTCCCATCTGTTTATAATTGGATCTCCTCAATGAAGATAGGTAATGAAAAAGATATTGAAGTATTAGAATCGGCACAAAAAGGGATGACAAAGATTTTAAAAACATTGGTAGAGTAAAAAATACAAAAGTATTATAAATAGAATGAATCACTTAATTTGATGAATACTACATGTATTTGCAAAAGTTATCTGTATAACGGATAAACTTTAGATAAATCATCATGATTTAATTTGAAATAATATAACATGAATCAATGCATTTCCTTAGTCATAATTAATTAGACTTATGGGATTTTAATCATTAATATGTACAAGAATAACAAAAACCAAGGAGGAAGCATGAAGTTAGGTTTCTTAGTTGACCTTAACCTATGTATGGGTTGTAAAGGTTGTGAAATAGCGTGTAAAGTGGAGAATGAAGTACCACTAAGCACATGGAGATTACGTGTAAAATACATTGACTTGGGTACATTCCCCGATACAAGAAGGTCGTTTACACCATTACGTTGTAATCACTGTGAGTCAGCTCCATGTGAGCGTATTTGTCCAGTGTCGGCATTGCATTATCTTGAAAATGGTATTGTAAACATCGATAGTGACAGATGTATCGGGTGTGCAGGTTGTATGATGGCCTGTCCTTATGGAGCGATTTATATGGATCCCGAGACAAACACGGCAGATAAATGTACATACTGTGCACACCGTATAGAGTCTGGGATGATGCCTGCTTGTGTGGTTGCTTGTCCTGTTGAAGCAAATATTTTTGGTGATCTTGAAGATGACAGTTCAAATATTTCACTTTATATTATGGAACACAAAGGTGCAGTACAAGTACGTAAGCCTGAAAAACATACAGTACCTACACACTTCTATGTAGGTGGCGGTAACCAAACACTTAACCCTCTAGCTCATCAGAGAATAGAAGGGTATAACCTCTTTAATGACATTACACATTTAGATCATGTTGGCGATAAAAACCATGGAATCCTAGACAGGTTTTTAGCACCATTTGTAGGGCATGAAAAGCTTGAGAATAAGAGCCTTTTAGAATCAGCTACGTCTAAAGAATCAAAGAGCAAAGAGGGAGGACACTAAGATGGTAGAAAGTACAATTGGTGCAACGCAAGCTGTTGTAACATTGGATATGCCTATCCAAGGCATTGTTTGGGGTAGCATTATTACTGTGAACATGTGGGCAAAAAGTATTGGGACGGGTGTTGTCTTTTTAGCGGCTTTTCTTTGGTTTAGACATAAAAATGATGATATGCCTAATCTTAAATGGATTATGCCATTGATCGCATTTATTGCTCTTAATATCTTTTTATTTTTTACACTTATTGATTTGCATCAGCCATATAGAATGATACATATATTTACGCATCCTCACTGGACGTCATCTATTACAGTTGGAGCATGGTTAGCATCAATTTTTTTGCTTTTAATTACTATACTCTTGGCTATTGGCGTAGGAACGAGATTCCCAGGTGTTCCGTTTAAGGGATGTCTTTTGACTAAGTTTGGTAGAAATAATGCAGGTTTGTATGAAAAAATTATGCCTTTTCTTGTATTTTTAGCACTACCAGTAACGATGTATACAGCGATTATCATGGCACAGTCTTCTGCACGCGAATTATGGGTAGCACCCGTTGAAATCATGCAGATGATGTGGGCTGCACTTATGGCTGGAGCAGCAACACTTATATTTGTTTCTGGCTCTTGGAGCAAAGCAGCAGTTAAAGATTTAGCACTAGTGCTTACCGTTTCGGTATTTTTCTCTTTTGCGATGTATATGTCTGAGTATTTTTTCTCTTTCAAGTCAGCAGAATCAGAAGCAGTACTAGCATTTATACACTCAGGGGGTGCATATAATTTACTCTTTTGGATAGGTATGGTTTTAGCATTTATCATTCCATTCTTGATAGGTATGAGTTATTTAAAATCAGAAAACAGTACGTTGCTTAAATTTGCAGCACTTTCGACACTGATAGGACTATTCATTGTAAAAGATGTATGGCTTAAAATTCCACAATTATTGCCATTAAGTTAAGGAGGAGATATATATGACAAAATCAATGAAAAATGACAACAACTTTATCGAAGGTAGAAGATCTTTTCTTAAAGGTACAGCATACTCAGTAGCAGGTGCAACACTTGCAGCAGGAGTATTTAAAACACTAGCAGATACACCAGCACAAGCGGAGACAAAGTTTACGCCTACACCAAAAACACTGGCTTTTTACCCACCATTATCAGAGTGGGATAGTTTTACTGAGCTTAGTGGAGAAGACTGGAAGCGTGGAGGTACATTAAGACATGGTGTACAAAGCAAAGACAATCCAGATGGTATAAAAGCAGTTGAATATATGCTTGTACCAACTTCATGTTCAAACTGTGAAGCTTCATGTGGTCTGACTGCATGGGTAGATCTTTCTACGTATAAAGCTGGCGGACAACTCGCAGTGACAAAGTATATGGGGAACCCACTACATTCAGGGTCTCGTGGTAGAAACTGTGCAAAGGGGTATGCAACTCAGTCACAAATGTATGATCCAGATCGTATTCCTTTTCCTTTGATGAGAGCTCCAGGTTCTAAAAGAGGTGAAGGTAAGTGGGTAAGAACCACTTGGGATGAAGCGATGGCTAAGATTGGTAAAAAGATGCATGACACACTTAAAGTGGGTGATGAAATGTCAAGAAAACTTATTGTTTACCATGTAGGTCGTCCAAATGAGAATGGTTTTGGTCACCGTGTGCCACATTCTATGGGGTGTGATGGGTATAATTCTCATACAAATATATGTAGTGCTGGTGCAAGAACAGGTACACTCCAGTGGTCTAATGATGATAGAAACTCACCAGATTGGTCTAATGCAAAGTTAATCTTTCTTCAGTCTTCTCACGCGGCAGATGCAGGACACTACTTCCAACAAGCAGCAGGGCGTATCGCTGAAGCACGTAAAAAAGGTGCAAAACTTGTTGTTATGGACCCTAGACTTTCTAATTCTGCTGGTATGGCAGATTTATGGGTACCTTGTTGGCCAGGAACAGAGACAGCTCTGTACCTTTATCTAGCAAACAGAATACTCAATGAGAAAGGTATTAACGGGGAAGACCTTGTAAACCACAATTTCGTAAAAAACTGGGTTAACTGGGATCACTTGATGAAGGACAGAGAGTACTTGCAAGTACTTCTTGATAAAAAGTATATCAAGTCTATTCCTGAAGGGAATTCTTATGAAGATTTCATCACTATGATTTCTGAGATGTATTCTCCTTATACACTTGACTTTGTGGCGGAAGAGTGTCGTATAGAAAAGCGTATTGTGGAAAAACTTTATGATATGTTCATCGATGCGGGTGCAAGAGTAGCCACATACATCTGGAGAGCAGGCCCCATAGGACACAAAGGTGGATGGATGATAGCACGTTCTGCATTCTTACCATTTGTACTTCGTGGTGCGATGGCTGGAGATAAAGGTGGTGTAGGACTACACCACTGGCATGTTATTTCAGTGAATGGTAAAGGGGACGCTGCATCTCAGGCAGGAGCTAGACCTCCTAAAGTTGATGTATGGAATGAAATCCCATGGCCACCTGAATACCCACTGTCCTCTTATGAGTTGTCGCATATTATGCCTCATTTACTTTTAGATGATGAGTGGAGAGCCAAATGGAATAAAAAAGGTTTAAACGTACCTGACAAAATTGCAGTTTGGATTCCTCGTATGTATAACCCCGTTTGGATTAACCCAGATGGATTTAGATGGATTGAAGCATTAAAGCGAGAAGACAAAATAGAAATGTCATTTAACCTCTCCCCAACATGGTCAGAGACGAACTGGTATTGTGACTTTATTTTACCAGTAGGTCTTGCAGGTGAAAGACATGATCAGCACTCTGAAGCAACTGAGCCAAAAAGATGGTTGTCATTCCGTCAGCCAGCATTAAGAGTGGCACTAGAGAAGACAGGGTGGAAACCTAAAGACCCAACAAGAGCAACACTTGAAGCACATATCGAAGCTGGTCTTGGAGAAGTGTGGGAAGAAGTAGAGTTTTGGGCAAACATTATGGTGCACCATGTAGATCCAGATGGTAGCCTAGGTGTAAGAAAATATTGGGCTTCAAAAGAAGACCCAACAAGAGCAGTGACGATTCCAGAGTGGTATCAAGCAGCATTTGACAAGCTTCCTAACTTAAGAAAGGCAGCTAAAGCAGCTTACCCAGACTCTAAGTATCCTAACTACGAACTTATGAGAGCTACGGGTACATGGCTAGAAGAAGACAATATCTTTAAACCACAAGAAAGACCGTTGAAAAAAGTAGGGTCTACCTATATTTCTCATGGACATGAATATACAGAAGAAAATGTAAGAAAAGACGAGTTTGGTGTCATTATGGCGACAGACTCTCATGGTAAAGAAAAAGCTATTGGCGTTGAAGTAGATGGAGAGCTTGTACAAGGTTTCCATACATTGACTAAAAAACTTGACTTTTACTGTGAGTGGTTTAAAGAGTGGAAATGGCCAGAATATGCGATACCTATCTATCCAACTAACAAAGAAGACAGGGCAAAAATGACACATGTTGTAAGTCAAGTACACCATGACTTTATGCAAAAAGACAATGAATTTGCACTCAATACTATATTTAGATTGCCGTACAATATTCATACACGTTCTGTAAACTCTAAACACCTTATGGAGATTTCACAAAACCATAATCCTGTGTGGATATACACAGAAGATGCAAAGAGACTTGGTATCAAGAGAGGGGACGCTATTAAAGTGACTATTTCAGATACCGTTTCAGGTCTCGAATCTGGTTACTTCATCGCTATGGCAGTTCCAACAGAGGGGACTATGCCAGGTGTGCTAGCTTGTTCACACCATGCAGGTAGATGGAAACTTAAAAATGCAGTTGATATTCCAGGATTTGAACATAAATTAGGTGTGATGGGTGTAGGTGCACCACTGTATGACCTTACTATGGATGGTAAAATCGGTACGCTCAAGCCTACGCAAGGTATCATCGAAGGTATGGAAGAAAATAAAGATTCTTGGCAGTTTAAAGCCTACAACAGAGACCTTGACAACATTTGGTGGGATGGGCTTTCTGGGTCATGGCAAAATGCTGTGGCACCTTCACATCCAGACCCTATAGCAGGACACCATG
>Ga0256839_1003979_pt1 | contig 14769 bp, 15 predicted proteins | sample 354166metaG_FD_185968 | JGI IMG/M metagenome (GOLD analysis project Ga0256839, IMG submission 185968) | Hydrothermal vent microbial communities from Mid Atlantic Ridge, Atlantic Ocean - 354-166 | ecosystem: Environmental > Aquatic > Marine > Hydrothermal vents | place: Atlantic Ocean: Mid... | reverse complement strand
AGGAGTATATATCCAATCAGGAAAAACTTGATAGTGAGCGAGAAGAAGGTAAGTTTTAATTACGGCCGTCTTTGAGACGGCTCATAACCGTCAAGCCTCCCTCTTTGAGGGAGCGTCATGACTTTAATGTTTCATAAGCCTGCAGGAGAGTCCGCTGTAAAACCTTTATAAAGCGAGGGGATATTGGAAATATGTCTATGTTGCAGGACTCTCCTGCCCGCGGGCGGTATTTTATGTCGCTGTTAAGTTTAACCCAAGAGTGAGGGGCCACTCTTGGGTTAAGGAGGATTCCGGTATAAGGCGGGAAATGGTAGGCGATGGTGGTTTCGAACCACCGACCTCTGCCGTGTGAAGGCAGCGCTCTCCCCCTGAGCTAATCGCCCGTGAAATTATTATACATTATATTATATTTGACTTGAATATTGCACAAGCCGCAGGCTCTCCAGCCGTTTTGTGCAACTGTAATTCAGATTTACACCGGATGCCTGGATTTCGCGTGCTCTTTTTTCATCAACAGGTATTCCCTTATAAACCTGTTGATGTCACCGTCCAGTACGGCATTCACATTGCCTGTTTCATACCCGGTACGGTGGTCCTTTATGAGCTGATAAGGCTGCAGGATATATGATCTTATCTGGCTGCCCCATGCGATCTCTTTTTTTTCTCCTATGAATTCCTCCATTTTTTCTTCCTGCTCTTTTTTCTTTAACAGATAGAGACGCGCCTTGAGTATCTTGAGAGCCACGGCCCTGTTCTTGTGCTGCGACCTCTCGTTCTGACAGCTGACGACGATGCCTGTCGGCAGGTGTGTGAGGCGGACCGCGGAAGAGGTTTTGTTCACGTGCTGGCCCCCGGCGCCGGATGCCCTGAATGTATCCATTTTCAGCTCGTCGTCTTTGATCTCCATGTCGATATCTTCGCTTATCTCCGGGTAGACGAGCACAGCCGCGAATGATGTATGGCGTCTTTTATTCGTGTCAAAGGGTGAAATCCTCACAAGCCGGTGCACACCTGCTTCGCCTTTGAGGTATCCGTAGGCATACTGGCCGGTGATGGTTAACGTGGCGGTTTTTATTCCCGCCTCTTCCCCGGGGAGCAGGTCGACTATTTTCACCTGAAAGCCCCTCCGCTCCGCCCATCTCATGTACATCCTCATGAGAATCTGCGCCCAGTCCTGGCTTTCTGTTCCCCCGGCGCCCGGGTTGATGCTCAGTATGGCGTTGTTCCGGTCCTCCTTCAGCGAAAGCGTGCTTCTGAGTTCCATGTCGTCCACTTCCGCGACGAGGCCGTCCATTGTCTTTTCAGCCTCTTCCAGGAGGGATTCTCCCCCTTCCTCTTCCGAAAGCGCAAGAAGAATGTCGATATCCTCGAGTTTTTTTTCTATTGAATCGAAAGGCTGAAGGGAATTTTCAATGGCGGACTTTTCTTTCAGCAGTTCCCGGGCCCTGGCCGGGTCGTTCCACAGGTCTGCGGCCTGTAGTTTTTTTCCAATGGTATTGACATGCTGCCGCTTGGAAGGGACATCAAAGATACCTCCTGAGGGCGTCAATCCTCGTTCTGATTTCATTCAGTTTGTTTCTCAATTCATCGCAAGCGATCATAAGATATAACCTCCGTGTCCCGGGGAAATTCAAATGTTCTGCCGGGGCCTGAATTCAGGGGCTTTCTGCAAGGCCCCTCAGGACATTATACAAAAAAACGCAGCCGGGTGGCTATATTGCCGTTTTGAAGAAACCTTGATGTTGCATAAGCGGGCGGGAGAGTCCGGCGTAAAAACTCCGGACAGCGGTGTTTTTATGCGCTGCAAGGTAAAATATTCTTGACACGGCATAAATACTGTTGCTACTATACAGACGGCAACGCTGTAATTTAACAGGGGAAAACCTTGAAAAGAGATTTCCGTCTCAACAGTCTCGAAGTATGCCCGGCTGGGAATTTAAACGCCATTGTTCCCCTCACCCGTAATTACCATAATCCGATAAGATGAACGCCCCGCCGACCATAATTGTTGTCGAGGATGATGAGGGCCTGAACCGCCTGATCCAGAGAACCCTGCAAAGGGAGGGTTTCCGCACAGAGGGGGTTTTCAACGGAGCCGACGCCCTTGCCAGGGTGGCTGAAAACCGGCATTCGATTTTACTCCTTGATTACGATATATCGGACATGAACGGAAAGCAGCTTGTTGAAACCCTTATAGAAAAGAAATACGATGTTCCCTTTATTATAGTGACGGGGCAGGGAAACGAACAGATAGCCGTTGAGATGATGAAGCTGGGTGCAATGGATTATATAGTGAAGGGCAATGATTTTATAGACATCTTCCCGCACCTGATAAAAAGGGTTGTCAAGGAGCTTGGTTACAAGAACCTGTTAAAGAAATCGGAGGAAGACCTGCGCAAGAGCGAGGAGCGGTACCGGCGTCTGACAGAGGCAATCACTGATTATATATACACCGTATGCGTTGGAGCCGAGAGGACAACGGAGACGACCCACAGCGAGGCGTGTTTTGCAGTGACAGGATATACGGAAGAGGAATTCGCCCTCAACCCCGATTTGTGGATCCAGATGGTGGTCGAGGAAGACCGGGACCTCGTGCGCCGGCAGGCCGAACAGGTGCTTGCAGGGCGGTTTCCCCAGCCGATTGAACACAGGATTATCCGCAAGGACGGTGCCGTGCGCTGGGTTGAAAGCACGGTTGTCCCCCACCATGATGCCGAAGGCAACCTCATTTCCTATGACGGCATGATACGGGATATCACTGACCGCAAACGCCTGGAAAAGGCCCTTCTTGAAATCGAGGAGCGGGAACAGCGGCGCATAGGCCAGGACATTCACGACGACCTCGGGCAGCTCCTGACGGGCATTGCGTTTAAAACACAGGTGCTGGAGCGCAAGATTGAAAAAAATCAGTATATAGATTCCAGGGACGTGGCGGAGATTACATCGCTTATCAACCAGGCGAAGGACCAGGCAAGGCTCCTTTCAAGGGGGCTTCTGTCACTGGAGGCGGAAGAGGACAGCCTGATGGTGGCGCTGAAGGACCTTGCCGCCAATACCAGAAGGATTTTCAACGTGGCGTGCGAGTTCAAATGCGAGGACGTGGTCTCGATATACAACAAGGCGGCTGTCACACACCTGTATCGCATCGCCCAGGAGGCGGTCACCAATGCAGTCAGACACGGCAATCCCTCGCATATCGAGATTTGCCTTTCAAGGAGAAATGACGAGGTTGAGCTGAAAATAAGGGATGATGGAACGGGTATCCCGGAACCATCCGGACAGACAACCGGAATGGGGCTTCAGATCATGAAATACAGGGCGAACATGATAGGCGCCTCGTTTGATATCCACTCCGAAAGCGGCGGGGGGACGCTCGCCGTGTGTGTTTTCACCGACAGGGTAAGGGGAAGAAAGGATTGACCTGCATGGCGGAGGGTTTACCGTCTATTTCTTTTTCGGGGGGACAACGGTTTTCTTGATTTTCTTCCTGGCAAGGTTTGCCTGTTCGGAGTCCGGGAATTTTTCTATCAGCTTCTCGAGTATTATCCTTCCGGTCTTTTTGTCCTTCAGTGCATAAAAGGCGAGTCCCTGCTTCAGCATGGCGTCCGGGTACTTGTTGCTGTCAGGGTTTTTCCTGAAGAGTTCCTCATATGCAAGAATGGCGTCTTCGTAATTTCCTTCCTTGTAATAACTCTCTCCTATCCAGAAACGCGCATTGTCCGAGTACTCGCTCTCGGGATAATCATTGATCACGGACATGAACTTTTTGCGCGCTTCTTCCATTCTGCCTTCTCTGAAGGCCCTGTAGGCATCCATATAAAGGTCTTTTATTTTATTCGCCTGCGCGGCATCCGCCCGTACCGTTTCTCCGCCCCCGGGGACCCCGGCTTTTTTTGCTTCACCGGGTTTTCCCGGTCCGGCGGCGGCTTTCGCCCCTTCTTTCTCAATCATGTCAAGCTTTCTTCTTAAGTCCTTGACGGCGAGCTCCAGTTCCCTGAGCCTTTCCTCAAGGCTCTCCCTCATCTTGAGGAATTCAGCGGAACTCTTCTCGGCAAAATACCTCGCCTCTTCAAAACGTCCCGTCAACATACGGAATTCGCCGGTCAGGGACTGAAGCTGAACAACGAGGCCGGAAACCGTTCCTGCTGTTGCCTTTTGTGACTCTTCGATCCTCTTCAGTTTTTTATCCATCAGTTTCTTCCAGGGGGGAACCTGCGTCATGGTGCTGGAGGATCTGCTTTCGATATTCTTAACCCGGGACTTCAGGGTGTTGATGTCATACTGCATCCTGCCTATTTCTTCGGATGTGGCGCATCCTGCAACAAGGACAGGGGTCATGGCAAGGAGGAGGACAAGCCTCAACCCCCGCACCGCCGCACGGCGCCGCGGTGCGGAAAATATGTTTGTGCAAGAGATATTAAAAGGCATTCCCGCTGTTTTCCGCTGCTGTTGCATGGCCGGCCGGTTTTTATTTTGCCACAACGAAATGGGCCCTTCTGTTTCTCTGCCAGCAGGCCTCGTTGTGCTGCGTGCAGAGGGGCTTCTCTTCGCCATAGGTTATGGTTATTATCCTTGATGGAGCCACACCGAGGGAGACGAGGTAATTTTTGGCGGACTTTGCCCTTCTTTCACCGAGGGCAAGGTTATATTCATTTGTTCCCCTTTCATCACAGTGACCTTCGATTATGATGTTCAGTTCCGTATTTTCATTGAGGAATGCAGCCACCGCGTCCAGGATGGGTCTGGCATCAGGTCTTATATCGTATTTGTCGAAATCAAACAGCACATCCGTGAAGACCGCCTTTGCCTTTTCTTCGGGCGACAATTCTTCAGCGGTGATCTTTTCTTCCTCTATAACCGGCAGTTGCTCTCCGGTGACCTCTTCCGCCACTTCGGGCGCCGGGGTCACCGTTTCAACCATAGCGGGCGGTGCCGGCTTAACTGCCTCCTCTTCAGGAGCCTTTGCATATTTCTTTGAACAGCCGACGGCGAAAACCAGCAAAAGAACAACAAAGAGTTTTTTCATAATAATATCCTCCTCATGAAATTAGATAATTTTTTTCGGTCGAGCCTCTTGCAAAAGTGTGAAAATGCCTGCATATGTCATTTCGACCGGAGGGAGAAATCTTTTGGCATCGACGAGTTACGAGACCTCTCTCTCCATTCGAGGTGACGGACAGAGGGCTTTCGCAGGAGCCTCCACTCGATGTTTCTATTTGAAATATGGTGACCATTTCGGTGACATTGCCTTCATGTATCCGGGTGTTATCCTCTTCAGCCCCTCTCCGTCTGAACGCATTATGTAAATACTGCGTCCCCCGTCCCTGTCCGAGTCAAAGGCTATAAAAAAACCGTCCGGGGAGAAAGACGGACTTTCATTATTACCGCTGAAAGTAAGCTGCCTTAAGTCGCTACCGTCAGATTTTACCACGAATATCTGATTTTTGCCATTTTTTCTTCCCACAAATGCAATCAGGTCATCGGCGGGGGACCATGAAGGAGATGTGTTGTATGAACCCTCGAAAGTGAGCCTCCTCACAGCGCTTCCGTCCGCATTCATTATGTATATCTGGGGCGTGCCCCCCCTGTCGGACACAAAGGCTATTTTTCCCCCGTCGGGGGAGAATACAGGGGAGACGTCTATGCCGAAAGACCTTGTCAGTTTTTTCAGCCTCTTACCGTGTATATCGATTGTATATATCTCGGAGCTGCCGTCTCTTGAGGATGAAAATGATACCAGTCCGTCCGGTGATGTGCCGCCGACAAGATTGAGGCCCCTTGATGAAAAGAGCACGGTTTCAACGGGACGCCTGAGGTCGCGGATATAAATTTTCCATTTCCTGTTTCTCTCGGATGAATAAAACAGGAACCGGCCGTCGCCGGACCAGCTGTGGCTTGATATGAGCCCCCTTGAAACAACCGTTTTTGAGTTATACCCGTCCCAGTCCATCACGCGCAGCTCTTTTCTGCCTATCGATGAATTCACCAGATATGAAATCCTGGTCCTGAATATTCCCTTTCTGCCGGTTGCGATATTATAGATGTCATTTGATACGCTGTGTGCCATCGTGCGGAGAATCATTGAGGATGCGTCAAGCCTCTTCTTGAGCACTTCACTGTTTTCAATCAGGTCCGTGACGGTCAGGATGACCTTCAGCCCGTCCGATGTATCGACTCTCAGGTCAGCCCTGATCTCGGCGCCCGGCACATCAGGATCGACGAATTCAAACATCCCCGTTGCCTCGAGATCGCTCTTCACCGTCCACTCGATCTTTTTTGCCCCGGACGGCCCCTTCGTGTTTATGGAGAGCGGAAGTTTTCTTATTGCAGGGGATGTGATGTCTATATAGATTCTTGCCTGTGCGGGAGACAGGACAAGGCAGAGCAGCACAATACAGATGAGATTAATGACGGCGGTCTTTCTCATGGACGAAACCTCAGGACCACCTCCCTTTCCACGGGGTGGGGGGGCAGGGGAGACGAATCCAGCACGGCCTTCACAGCCGAACGGTCAAAGGGCCTGCTGCCTGATGACTTTTCAATACGGTGAAAGATGATATTCCCCTTCTCGTCCATGCGGAACATGACGATTGCCTCCAGTTCCGAATCCCTCAACTCAACGGGATAGCCCCAGTGGCTTTTTATTATCCGGCTGATCAGCCTCCCGTAAGCATCTGAATCGGCAGAGTCGCGGGCGCCGGCGACGGCCACTGATGAAACCCTCCCGAGCTTTTTCTTTCTTATATTCTCTATTGCACCGGCAACGGCCTCTTCCTCCGCTTCTTTTTCCTTTTTCCGTTTGGCCAGGGCGCTGATGGCCCTGAGCCGCTCGATCTCTTTCGCCACCCTTTGAGCCGGTGGTTCCAGCGACACCCCCTTTTCGGGCCTGACCCTCCTGCGGGGGGCCGGCTTGACCTTCACCCCCGCCTTCCCCTTTTTTCTGATTGCAGGAGCTATTGTTGCTTCACCCCGTATTTCAGCAGGGGCAACGAGGCGCACGGAATAGCTTCTGTATTGCCTTTCCCTGGTCTTTATCGGAATAGTTACAAGCATTATTAAAAACAGATGCAGGATTGCCGATGCAATGACGATTTTCTGTAAGTCCGGTTCTTTCCCGATGTGCAGGGACCGCTTCATCGAATACGCGCTTTTGGCTCGGTCACCATCCCCAGTCTCTCTATGCCGATCTCCCTCAGTTCCCCCATTACGGCCACAACCACGCCGTAGGGAACATCCCTGTCAGCCTTGAGGAATACCTCTTTGTTTGTGTTTCCCGACAGTTTAGCGGTTAATGACTTCAGGGTAACGGAGGTCTTGTCAACATAAATTCTGCCGTCTTTCTTTATTGTTACGACAATCCGTTCGGCGGGGGATAGTTCCCTGCCCTTTGCCTGAGGCAGATTGATGTCTATGCCCTGTTGAAGCAGGGGGGCGGTTACCATGAAAATGATAAGAAGGACGAGCATAACGTCCACAAAGGGGGTGATGTTGATTTCAGATAGTGCCTGTCTGCGCCTCTCCATTGCTCCTCGTCAAACTGTCTGTCAGTTCCTGGCAGAAATCCTCCATCATTATAATATTCCTCCTGCTTCTGCTCAGGAAGTAGTTGTATGCCACAACAGCCGGAATCGCGGCGGCAAGCCCGGCGGCAGTGGCTATAAGGGCCTCGGCAATACCCGGGGCCACCACGGCCAGCGAGGCCGCACCCACCCTCCCGATGCCCATGAATGAATTCATTATGCCCCATACAGTGCCGAAGAGACCGATGAACGGCGTGGTCGAGCCGGTTGTTGCAAGGAATGTGAGGTATTTTTCAAGACGGCTCGTTTCCATTGCAACGACCCTCTTGAGGGTGCTTTTTATCTCCTCCCTCCTTGCCCCTTCAATTGAATATGCGGCCCTGAACAGGTTCGCCAGAGGACTGACCGAGAATTTCCTTGTGGACTGATACAGTATGTCCCATTGCCTGTTTCTCAGGAACGCCCTCTGAAACGCTGCTGATTCTTTTTCAACCTTTGACAGCAATATGTATTTGTAAATGATTATCGCCCATGAAAATATTGAAAAACACAGCAGTACAACAAGGACAAACTTTACAACCGGCCCGGCCTGAAGTATGAGTGTCAATACAGTGTCGCCGCTCATAGATTATTGCAGTTTAAAGGAAACCATTCAAAAAGTCAAAGCCGCGCTGGGGCACCACGGGCCGGCAGTGAAAAGCAGGGACTCCTCCCGCATTGCGGAGTTCTTTCCCGTCATTACAGTTTATTCCGCTGATTGCCGCCGTGTCCGCCCGGCCCGGTTATCCACTGCTGTTTATAAAATTCATAAATATACTTATTGATTTATTGACAAAAGCGTTTCTCTATGTTAATTTTTGTGAGCTTTATGCTTTTTTGTACTCTTCAATTCCTGAAATTCTGAAGAATAGGGAGTGTAAATGTTAGAACTCAACAAATGGTTTTTTGTCCAGCTTGCAAATTTCCTGATCCTTCTTTACGTGCTTAACGTCATCCTGTTCAGGCCTTTCATGCAGCTCTTCAGGGAAAGGAAAGAGGGGACGGAAGGCGCCCTCGAAAAGGCAAGGGCCATGGAGAAGGAAAAAGAAGAAATAGTGGCCCGGATCGATGCAAAGCTGGCAGACGCAAGGGCCCAGGCAAAAAAGATATTTGAGGACCTGAGCAAAGAGGGCATGGACATCCAGAGAAGCACCATTGAGTCCGCCCAGAACGAAGCAGTGGAAATCAACAGAAAGGCAAAGGCGGAGCTCGAGGCTGCCACGGAAAAGGCACGTGCGGCCCTGAAGGCTGATGTCGAGGCTTTCTCAAAGCAGATTGTTGAGAAGCTGGTCGGTACTGTGATATGAGAAAAGAAATTCAAAATTCAAAATTCAAAATTCAAAAAATTCAACTCGTCACCTTTCTGGCGGTGACGGGCAGTTTCATGTTTGCGGCGCTGGCCTTTGCCGGGGGCGGGGAGGGCGCTGAGCATCATTTTACATGGAAGGACTGGCTGTGGCCGGTTATTAATTTTGCAGTACTCGTGTTCATACTTGTTTTCTTCAGCCGCAAGCCGATCGGCGAGTACTTCAGGAAACGCACGGAGCTGATTGAAAAGACGCTAAGGGAGGCTGCGGAGGCAAAGGAACTCGCCGGCAAGGCCCTCAATGAAGTCAGGCAGCGCATGAAAAGCACGGACAGCGAAATGCAGGAGATAATCGAGGCCGCAAGGAAGTCCGGTCAAAAAGAAAAGGAGGCGATCATCGCCGAGGGAGAGCACCTGAAGGAAAGGATACTTGAACAGGCGAAGTCCAATATTGATTTTGAGCTGCAGAAGGCAAAGGAAAAGATAAAAGCCGATGCGGCGCTTATGGCCCTTGAACTTGCGGAAAAGCAGATCAGGGAAAAACTGGGCAAAAAGGAACAGGACATCCTTGTTAATGATTACATCAAGAGACTCGAGGCGAAAAATTGAACAAAAACCAGATTGCAAAAAAGTACAGCAGGGCGATAATCAACAGCACCGATATCTCCGGCATACCCGGCATCATCGATGAATTCAAGGCCTTTTCAGACCTGATCGATGCAAACAGGCAGCTCAGGCTTTTGTTTGCCGGCAGGATATTCAGTGAGAATGAAAAGGAGAAGGCGTTCAAGGCGCTTGCCCCTCTGCTGAAGTTCAACCCCGATACCGGGAAATTCCTGAGACTCATAATCGTCCAAGGGCACCTGTCCGCCCTGAAAGAGATTATCACGGCGTCGATCAATATATATAATGAAAGGCAGAAAAAGGCGACCGCAGTGGTGGTGTCGCCTGTGGAACTGGACAGCAAGTATGTCCAGCGCCTCAAAAAGGCCTTAAAGCGGATGACCGACAGGGATATCACGATCGAGAAGGAAATAGACGAGTCCCTGCTCGGCGGGTTCATTGTTAAGGTGGGCAGTACAATCTTCGACAGCAGCGTAAAAGGTCAGCTTCGTCTTTTACGGGCGGAATTGATGAGATAAATTCTGGGGGTGATTTAATGGAAGTTACAGAGCTTAAAGCTGAAGAAATCAGTGAGTTGATAAAAAAGCAGATAACGGATTTTGAAAGGCGTGTTGATGTGAGCGAAGTTGGCACGGTTGTCAAGGTCGGTGACGGAATTGCGACGATATACGGCCTCGACAAGTGTATGGCATCAGAGCTTCTCGAATTCCCGAATGAGATATTCGGCATGGCGCTTAACCTGGAGGAAGATTCCGTGGGCGCGGTTCTCTTCGGCGAGGACACGCTTATCAAGGAAGGTGATATCGTCAAACGCACCGGAAAAATCATGTCGGTACCTGTGGGCGAGGCCCTGCTGGGAAGGGCGGTCAATGCCATAGGCCAGCCGATTGACGGAAAGGGGCCGATTAACGCCAAGGAGACGAGAATCGTTGATATAGTGGCGCCGGGTATTATCGACAGGCAGCCTGTACGCGAGCCCATGCAGACAGGCCTCAAGGCCGTGGACGCAATGATCCCGGTCGGCAGGGGGCAGAGGGAGCTTATCATCGGTGACCGCCAGACAGGGAAAACGGCGATAGGAATCGACGCCATCATCAACCAGAAAGGCGGCGACGTGATGTGCATATATGTTGCGGTCGGACAGAAACGTTCCAATGTTGTCCGTGTCGCCAAGAAGCTTGAAGAGGAAGGCGCAATGGAGCACACCATCATAGTGTCCGCTTCCGCCAGCGAGCCCGCCCCGCTGCAGTACATTGCCCCGTACACCGGATGTGCGATGGGTGAATATTTCAGGGACACGGGCAGGCATGCGCTCATAATCTACGACGACCTCAGTAAACAGGCGACGGCATACAGGCAGCTTTCGCTCCTGCTGAGACGCCCGCCGGGACGCGAGGCGTTTCCGGGAGACGTCTTCTATCTCCATTCGAGACTCCTTGAAAGGGCCGCAAAGCTCTCCGACAAACTGGGCGGGGGCTCCCTTACCGCGCTGCCGATAATTGAGACACAGGCAGGCGACGTCTCCGGTTATATCCCGACAAACGTTATTTCAATTACAGACGGGCAGATCTACCTTGAACCCGAGCTTTTCTATGCAGGCGTAAGACCGGCCATCAACGTGGGCCTGTCGGTCAGCCGTGTCGGCGGCGCCGCCCAGACAAAGGCGATGAAACAGGTGGCGGGAACCCTGAGGCTTGACCTTGCCCAGTACAGGGAAATGGCGGCATTCGCCCAGTTCGGCTCCGACCTTGACAAGGCGACCCTCGCACAGATAGAACGCGGCAAGAGAATGGTCGAGCTCCTGAAACAGAACCAGTATGTCCCGCTTCCCATGGAAGACCAGGTAATCGTTCTCTTTGCAGGCACACAGGGTTACATAGACGACATCCCGGTTGAAGCCGTAAAGAGATTCGAGGATGAATTCCTCAAATTCATGAAAGGCACAAAGGACGACATACGGGCGGAACTCCGCGAGAAAAAGGAGATTGACGATACACTGAAGGAAAAACTGTCCAAGGCGATAGAAGAATTCAAGAAAGGATTTCAGGCATAAGGCCATCGGCACCACGGTCGAAAGGGCCGGCGGCTGAAAGCTGACAGCTTCTAAAAAAATGGCTACACTAAGAGATATAAAAAGAAGAATAAACGCCGTTTCAAATACAAAACAGATCACAAAGGCCATGAAAATGGTCGCCGCCGCCAAGCTGAGAAAGGCGCAGACGAGAATGACAGAGATGAGGCCCTACGCGGAAAAGATGAATTCCGTGATAGCGGCCCTGTCGGGAGGAGAGGGTGATCTGCATCCCCTGCTTGTTCAGAGACCGAGGCGCACCATAGAGCTGCTCGTGCTGACAAGTGACAGGGGATTGTGCGGCGCTTTCAACTCGAACGTTCTGAAGGAAGCGGAAAGATCCATAGCCGGATGGAATGCGGAAAACTTCCGTGTCAGTATAAGCGTTGTCGGTAAGAAGGCCAGGGATTACTTTAAAAGACGCAAGGTGGAGATGCGCAACGAGTGGACGGGTTTATCCGGCAAGCTCGTTTATTCCGACGCCCGGCGCATAGCGGAAGACATAATAGAAAATTACATGAATGAGACCATAGACGAGGTCTTTATAGTCTACAACCAGTTCAGGACCGTGATAAGCCAGGAAGTGACCGTAGCGCAACTAGTGCCCATGGCGCCGCCTGAAAGCGAAAAAGGCGGGGAAGGGCAGGAGGAAGCATCAACTGTTTTTATATACGAACCTTCGCAGCAGGCGATACTCAGCCAGCTTCTCCCGAAGAATATAGAGGTGCAGATATACAGGGCATTACTCGAGTCACAGGCATCGGAAGAGGCGGCAAGAATGACGGCAATGGAAAATGCCACCAAGAATGCGGACGAGATGATAGGCTCACTGACACTTCAGTACAACAAGGCGAGACAGGCAAGCATTACCGCAGAGCTTATGGACATTGTCGGAGGTGTGGAGGCGCTGAAAGGATAAGTCTCAAGGCTGCAACAGGATGCCGCCTGGCGCGGATTAAGGAAACGATGGTTGTTTTAAAACATATTCTGAACAATGCTGGATAAATTTTTTTTGGAGGTCATAGATCATGAACGAAGGTAAAATCGTACAGGTCATCGGCGCAGTCGTCGACGTTGAATTTGAAGATAAATTGCCTGCAATACTGAATGCACTGAAGGTCTCGCAGCCGGGCGACAAGGAGAAAGGCATACCGGACATCAACGTTACCCTCGAGGTGGCGGCCCATCTCGGCGACAATGTCGTAAGAACCGTTGCCATGTCCGCAACCGACGGCCTCGTAAGGGGCACCCCGGTAATCGATACAGGACAGCCCATTACAGTCCCGGTGGGGGAAAAGACTCTCGGCAGGATCATGAACGTCATCGGCGAGCCCATTGACCAGCAGGGGCCTATCGAGACCAAGGAGAGGCTGCCGATCCACAGGGAATCCCCTGATTTTACCGAACAGGATACATCAACGCAGGTCTTTGAGACCGGCGTCAAGGTCTTTGACCTGCTCGTTCCGTTCGTCAAGGGCGGAAAGATGGGCATGTTCGGCGGCGCAGGCGTGGGCAAGACGGTTGTCATAATGGAGATGATTCACAACATCGCCATGGTTCACGGCGGTGTGTCCGTGTTTGCAGGCGTAGGTGAAAGGACAAGGGAAGGCAATGACCTCTATCTTGAGATGAAGGAAGGAGGCGTTCTCGAAAAGACCACCCTGGTTTACGGCCAGATGAACGAACCGCCCGGAGCAAGGGCGAGGGTGGCACTCTCGGCTCTTACAACCGCAGAATACTTCAGGGACGAGGGACAGGACGTGCTTATCTTCCTGGACAATATATTCAGGTATACACTGGCTGGCGCCGAGCTTTCAGCGCTGCTCGGAAGAATGCCCTCAGCCGTCGGATACCAGCCGACCCTCGGGACCGACATGGGCATGCTCCAGGAAAGGATCACATCCACCAACAAGGGAGCCATCACGTCAATGCAGGCCATATACGTGCCCGCGGACGACCTCACCGATCCCGCCGTTGCCACGGCCTTCACGCACCTTGACGGGACGGTCGTTCTCTCAAGGCAGATTTCAGAGCTCGGTATATATCCTGCCGTCGACCCACTTGATTCAACATCAAGGATACTTGATCCGCTCGTGCTCGGAGAGGAGCATTACAATGTCGCCAGGCAGGTGCAGATGGTTCTGCAGAGATACAAGGAACTCCAGGACATCATCGCCATCCTTGGAATGGAAGAACTTTCGGAAGACGATAAAATGATCGTCGCCCGTGCAAGAAAGCTTCAGAGATTTCTCAGCCAGCCTTTCCACGTTGCGGAGACGTTTACGGGAACGCCAGGCAAGTACGTTAAGCTCGCCGACACAATAAAAGGGTTCAAGGCGATTGTCGAGGGTAAATACGATGACCTGCCGGAACAGGCGTTCTACATGGTCGGAGCCATTGAAGAAGTTGAGGAAAAGGCCAAGAGGCTTGCAGGGGAAGGATAGAGGATAGGATAAATGGCTGAAAAACTGACATTGGATATTGTTACGCCCTATGGGCATGTCTTCACCGGCGAGGTCGATGAGATAGTTGCAGCCGGAAGCGACGGCGAGCTTGGTATTCTGCCGGACCACATCCCTCTTATTACGACGCTGAAAATCGGGATGCTGACATACAGGAATGGTTCCGAGACGGCACATTTCTTTGTTAACTGGGGATATGCCGAGGTCGGCCCCGACAAGGTGACGATAATTGCAGACAGCGCGGAAAAATCCGAAGATATCGATGTTGAGAGGGCGAGGAAGGCCATGCAGCGTGCAGAGGAGCGTCTCAAACAGATTGAAAAATTCGACGAAGGACGCGCCAGGGCCGCGCTTGAACGGTCGATGATGAGGGTTCAGATAGCGGAAAAACAGACTGCAAGGTAAGAGGCGTTTTGTTCGGCGTCGGCGAGATCCGGTATGTGCCCTGATACGGGACAGCGTTGCCGGGATGATGTATTGACCTTTCCGCCGGGCGGATATTCCCAGACAGTTTCAATGCAATTTTACCCCACCGTGAGCCCTTAAGAGTGTTTAATCGTTTACCTTAATGTTGCACAAGCCGGCAGTGGAGTCCGCCGTAAAACCTTTATAAAGCGACAGGATATCGGAAATATGTCTTTATTGCAGGAGGTAACGGAGAGTGAAATTCCAGAGGATGTCGATAAGCCGTGCGGAATACTCTCCAAGGTATCGCGGATAAAGCTTTTCCGCCTGACTCCCCTGCCC
>Ga0256839_1003978_pt1 | contig 14773 bp, 7 predicted proteins | sample 354166metaG_FD_185968 | JGI IMG/M metagenome (GOLD analysis project Ga0256839, IMG submission 185968) | Hydrothermal vent microbial communities from Mid Atlantic Ridge, Atlantic Ocean - 354-166 | ecosystem: Environmental > Aquatic > Marine > Hydrothermal vents | place: Atlantic Ocean: Mid... | reverse complement strand
TCTTTGGCCTCTTTTTTTGGGGGTGCAAAACGGGAAAACAATCTTCGGAAAAAACCGACTTAGTTTCTATGCATTACGACACCTACGAACAAATTTGGGCGAAGGTCGATTCTCTTGAGCAGAAAGGCCTTTATCAATCTGCTCGGGAAATCGTTGAAGACTTAGCTGTTAAGGCAAAGACCGATAAAAACGCTCCGCAAATCGTCAAAACCACGCTTTATCGATGTAAATACCTGAGAAGGCTGGAAGAAGAAGGCGAGCTAAAAAGCCTATCCCTTTTGCAAACGGAAATTGATCAAGCTCCTTTCCCTGCCCAAGCCTTTCTCCAATCGGTCTTGGCCGAAGCTTATAGTCATTATCTGCGTTCCAATCGCTGGAAATTGCAGAACCGAACCGAAATGGAGGAAAAAGGGGAGGACCCGGCAAGCTGGCCTCCCGGGGAATTTGAAAGGCGCAGCAATGAGCTTTATCTGCAATCCGTACAAGATGAACGCACTAAACAGGTGGCCATGGATCTCTTTGAAGCGGTTACCTTGCCCGGGAAATTTGACTTCGGGCTTCGCCCCACGCTTTATGACTTTTTGGCTCATCGCGCCTTAGACCATTTTGCGAACGAACAATCCTATCTCCACGCTCCGGCTTATGCCTTTTACATCGAATCCGAACAGGCTTTTGCCCCTGTGGAAGATTTTATTCGCTGGGAAATCAATACCCGTGATTCCACTTCTTACAAATATCTGGCGCTTCGCTTGTTTCAGGATCTGCTGAGCTTTCGCCTGGAGCAACAAGAGGCCATTTTGGGGCCTGAGGCTCTGCTGGATGCCGATCTCAAGCGCCTGCGCTTTGTCTATGACAATGGCGTGCAAGCCGATAAAAGCGGGCTTTATGTGCGCGCTTTGGAACAGCGACGAACGGCATTTGGCGAAAGCCCCCTGCTCACTGATGTGCTCTATGCTCTGGCTCAATGGCAATACGAACAAGGCGGCAAGTACAAACCGGGTATGCCGGATGAAACTTATAAGGCGTATTGGAAAGAAGCCTTGAATACTTGTGAAAGCTGTTTGAAATTGCCTCAACACGAAAGCAAACTCGACCAACCCGGTCGCGCCCAATGTGCTTTGCTCAAAGCTTCTTTGCTCAAAAAGAAACTGAGTGCCGAAGCTGAACAAGTCTATCTGCCCGATGAGCCGAGTCTGGTGAAAATCAATTTTCGCAACCTGACTCGTGCTTTTCTCAAAATCCTGCCCTATGACGAGTCGGTGCAAAAAAAGATGCGAGAAGCCGGCCGGAAAGGTGCTTTGGCTCAATTGAATTACCTCAACAGCCTGGATCCGATTTGGGCTGCAGACTTAAACCTGCCGCCCCAAGACGATTTGCATCGCCACAGCCTGGAAACGGCATTGCCTCCTCAAAAAACAGGGCAGTACCTACTCATGCTTTCCAGCGATAGCCGTTTCCGTCAAGACCATGAAACGGGCTATTTGGTGCTTACGTATTCTACCTTGGGCTTTTGGCAGCGCAATTTGCCGGACGGCACCTCCGACTTCTTCGTCTTTGATCGCCAGAGCGGGCACCCGCTGGAAAATGTACGTGCAGAAGCCTGGGTCAGCAAATACCTCTCTGTCCAAAGGGCTTACAGAGATGAAAAAGTGGCGGAAACGCAGTCCGATAAAGACGGCCATTTTCAGTTTAATTTACCGGAAAAACAGAGGAATTTCAGGCTTAAACTCATTCGCGGTGAGGATGAATTGTTCTTGAATGGATTTTTCTACTCCTATTTCTATGGATCCGAACCCAGAGCCTATCAGAGAACTTTTTTCTTCCTCGATAGAGCTATTTATCGCCCGGGGCAAACGGTGTATTTCAAAGCTTTGTTGTTGGAATTTGACAAAAAGGAAAAGCCTCGCATTTTGGCCAACACGGCTGTCACCATCTTGCTGAGGGATGCAAATTATCAGGAGGTCGCCAAATTGAAATTGAAATCCAACAACTACGGTACGGTGTCGGGCACCTTTACGGCACCTTCTTCGGGCTTGACGGGCAACATGTTCCTGGAGTCTTCCATAGGAGGGAATCGCATGAACTTTAGGGTGGAAGAATACAAGCGTCCTAAGTTCTTTGTTAAGACAGAGCCTGTGAAAAACAGTTTTCGCCTGAATGAGACGGTCGAGCTGCCCGGCAAGGCAGAGGCTTATGCCGGCTATCCACTTGACGGAGCTACGGTAATTTATCGGGTGGTCAGAGAAGTGTCCTTCCCCTGGATGCCCTGGTGGTATTGGCGTTGGGGTAACCCCTGGGCCGGTCAAAGCACGGAAATAGCCCGTGGACAACTCACTACCGATGCTTCGGGCAGCTTTGTTGTGCCTTTTACAGCCTTGCCCGATAAGAGCATTCCCCAAGACAAAAAGCCGGAGTTTTCCTATACGGTTTTTATCGATGTTACCGACATCACCGGAGAAACCCACAGCACGCAGACTGTGGTCAGGGCAGGTACGGTGGCGCTCAAACTCGAGATTGAGCTGCCCGAGCAAATGGAAAGCAAAGAGCTGCGCAAATTGCCGATTAAAACCTACAACCTGCAAGGCATGCCTGCTCAAGCGGATTTGGAGCTGAGCCTGGAACAGCTCAAGGTTCCCGACCGCCTCTTTGTTCAGCGCTATTGGGATAAACCGGATATCTGGAGTTTGTCTGAAGAAGATTTTCTCCAACAATTCCCCCATTATGCTTATCGCGATCAAGACGAACCCTCTTCCTGGCCGGTGCAAGATGTGGTGCTGCAAAAAAAACTGCGCTCCGATGGAGGTGTTGAAGTGATGTTGGGTAAAAAACTTTTGCCGGCAGGAGTCTATCGCCTGCTCGTGAAAACCCGCGATGAGTTTGGTACGCCCGTAGAAACAGAGCGATACATCTACCTCTTCAATACGGATAAGGGCCTTATGCCGCATGCTTCCGTGGCCTGGCATTTCTCTCCGGAGGGCTCTTACGAGCCGGGCGAAGAGGCCGTCTGGCATTTGGGAACAGCCCTGGAGGACTTGCCCGTTTTGCTGGAAGTGGAACGGGACGGTCGGATCATCCGACGAGAATGGACCAAAGTGCGTGGCTTGACCGAGTTTCGGCAAAAAATCAAGGAGGAAGACAGGGGCAATTTGCAGTACATGTTGCACTATGCTGCGCTCAATAGGCAAAATCACGTAGAAGAGACCATTGTCGTTCCCTGGAGCAATAAACAGCTCAAAGTGGAATACCGCAGTTTTCGGGACAAACTGCTGCCTGGCGAAGAAGAGCGTTGGGAAATCGTTTTAAGTGGCCCTCAAGGTGAAAAAGTGGCAGCTGAGATGCTCGCCACCATGTACGACGCTTCTCTGGATGCCTTTGTGGCCAAACCCTGGGGCTTGAATGTGTGGCCTGTCCACAGCTATGTACAAAACAGCCTGTCTGCCAAAAGTTATAGCGAGCAAAACTCGAACCCCTTAAGCTCATCCTTGAGCCCTCAGCTTAAGAGCTACTCACGCGTGTATCGACGGTTGAACGACTTTGGGATGTGGGCTTACGGGGGGGGCTATGTGCTCAAGTCCATGGCTATGGAAACCAAGGCTAGGAAAGCCGATGCCCTTGAAGAGGAGCAAATTCCCCTACACATGGCAGCTCCGAAATCAGCTGCACCGCCGCTGCCCCCGGAGTCTAAAGAGGTCGAAGAAGAGGAGCAGCAGAATTTGCAAACCGAAGACGAAACCGCAAAACCCATAGCTCCCCGCGAGAACCTCAAAGAAACGGTTTTCTTCTTCCCTGATTTGCATACAGATGCCGAAGGGCGAATCATCTTGAGCTTCACCATGAATGAGGCGCTTACGCGTTGGAAGTTCCAGCTTTTTGCGCATACGCCCGACTTGAAGTACGTCCTGGATACCCGGGAAGTGCTTACTCAAAAAGACTTGATGGTGGTGCCTCACCCGCCCCGCTTTCTGCGGGAAGGCGATGAGATAGAATTTACCGCCAAGATAGTCAACCTCAGCGAGCATGCACTCGGTGGAAATGCCGTTTTGCAAATGGTGAACCCCTTGAATTCGGTTCCCGTGTACAAATGGCTGGACAATCCCCAATTCAATCGGCATTTTGAAGTGCAAGCCGGACAATCGACGCTGGTGGCCTGGCGCTTTAAAGTGCCTTCGGTCGAAGAGGTACCCCTGATTGAGTACACGGTTGAAGCTGCTGCCGGTGACTATACCGATGCGGAGCGCAACCTACTGCCGGTATTGACCGACCGCATGCTGGTAACGGAAACCATGCCCTTGCCGGTGCGCGGCAAAGAGCGCAAGACTTTTGTCTTCAAACGCATGCAAAACCAAAAGTCCGAAACACTGGCCCATTATGGCCTGACCCTGGAGTTTACCTCCAATCCCGCCTGGTATGCCGTGCAAGCCTTGCCCTATTTGATGGAGTATCCTTATGAATGCTCCGAACAGATTTTTGCCCGTTATTACGCCAACAGCCTGGCCACTTCGGTAGCCAACAGCCAGCCGCGCATTAAGGAAATTTTCGAAGCCTGGAGTGAAGAGGACTTGCAAAGCCCGCTTTCCAAAAACCAGGAGTTGAAATCGGCCCTGCTGGAAGAAACACCCTGGGTCTTGGATGCTCAGTCCGAAGAAGAACAGCGCAAAAACATCGCCCTGCTATTCGATCTGCACCGCATGGCCAAAGAGCGAGCCGCAGCCATGGACAAACTCGCTCAGCGTCAGCTGGCCAATGGCGGCTTTGCCTGGTTCGACGGAGGACGTGCCAATTGGTACATTACCCAGTATATCGTCGAAGGCCTGGCGCATCTGGATCGGCTTGGCGCCTTGCAGGCGAATGATAAAGCGCGTCTGCAGCGCATGCTAAAACGGGCTGTCTCTTATTTGGATGATGAACTGTTGGACGAGTACAACAATTTGGCGAAAGCCGTAAAAAAAGGCCATGCCAAATGGGAGGATGACCACCTCCATCCCCTCATCGTGCACTATCTCTATACCCGTTCTTTCTTCCTCGATCGCAGCGCTCAAGCCGGCTTGGGCCTGGTCGGAGGTGATGAAGGTTACCTGGCTTTATCCGGGCAACTGCAAAAGGTCTTCGATTACTACCTGGGGCAGGCAGAGAAGTATTGGCTCCAAAAAAGCATCTATGAAGAAGGACTGTTGGCCATAGCATTGCATCGCACAAAACGCGAAGAAACGGCTAAAGATATTTTGCGTTCGCTAAAAGAGCGTGCCCTTATCAGCGAGGAGATGGGCATGTACTGGAAGACGAGTCGGGGCTACTACTGGTACCAGCATCCCATTGAACGGCAGGCACTTTTGATTGAAGCTTTCAATGAGGTCGTCAATGACGAGGAGTCGGTGGAGGCGATGAAAACCTGGCTGCTGAAACACAAGCAAACCAATGCCTGGCACACGACTAAAGCCACAGCCGAAGCCGTTTACGCTTTGCTTTCTTTTGGAGAAAACTGGCTGGCGGAAAGCGAGCCGGTACACATCACCATGGGTAGGGAAAAAGGAGCCCCCTGGAACCAGCGCATAGCTGAAGCCCAAAAAGAAGCCATGCCGGGTACGGGCTACTTTAAACTGCATTTTTCTGCAGAAGAAATGTCGGACGAAATGGCTGTTGTAGAGGTCGAGAACCCCAATGAGCACGTGAGCTGGGGTGCTCTTTACTGGCAGTATTTTGAAACACTTGGCAACATCACGACTTTTGAGGACACCCCCTTGAAACTCAAGCGCGAGCTGTACAAAGTTGTGCTCACCGATAGGGGGGAGCAGTTGGTTGGCCTTTCGGCAAATGAAACGCTGAGCCCGGGCGACAAAGTCCGGGTGCGTATCGAATTGCGGGTGGATCGCGACATGGAATACGTCCACATGCGCGACATGCGAGCCAGCGGTTTTGAACCGATGAACGTCCTCAGTCGTTACAAATGGCAGGGAGGATTGGGTTATTACGAAAGCACCCGAGATGCCTCTACCGACTTTTTCTTTTCGTATTTGCCGAAAGGCACCTACGTTTTTGAATACACTTTGCGCGTAGCGCACAGGGGGAAATTCTCCAACGGCATCACCAGCATTCAATGCATGTATGCGCCGGAATTTTCCAGTCATGCCGAGGGCTTACAGCTGAGTGTGGAATAAAGACAAGCCGACTTTTGGGTGTTTTTGCCTTTCGGCAAATGCACTACACTGCAAACCCTAACTAACAGCCAATGAGCAACGACAAGCAAAAAGAACGCAGCAAACACGCCGATACCATCATTCAAAATCACGTCATTTGGTCTATGGGCGCCGGCCTGGTACCCATCCTCATGGCGGATATCCTGGCTGTCAGTGCCTTGCAAATCGATATGATTCGCCAGCTGTGTCGGGTTTATGATGTGGATTTTTCGGAAACGCAAGGCAAAGCCATTGTTACTTCCCTGACCAGTTCTACCCTGGCGCGAGCAGGGGCGCGCAGCCTGGTCAAGCTCATTCCGGGCATAGGCTCGGTCATTGGTGGCGTTACGGTTTCGGCTTTTGCCGGAGCCTCTACCTATGCCTTGGGTGAGGTCTTTAAGCGCCACTTTGAGTCGGGAGGTACCATTTTGGATTTCGACATGGGGCGTTTGAAAAACCTCTACAAGGAAAAGTTTGAAAAGGGCAAAAAAGTTGCAGAAGAATTGCGCAAGAAGAGAGAAGAAGCTCCTGAAACACAGGTGGAAGACATCCCCTCTTTCTCCAACGGTTCGTCGGTAAAAACGCCGGAGGAGCGCATCAAGGCGCTCAAGGATTTGGCCGAGCTGAAAGAAAAAGGCCTTATCAGTGAAGAAGAATTTAAAAAGTTGAAGAGCGAATTGCTGTAAAGGAAGCCGGGCATGCAGAAAGTAGATCTTTTAGCCGTTGGGGTACACCCCGATGATGTAGAGTTGAGTTGTTGCGGTACCTTGCTGAGGCAGATTGAAAAAGGGGTGCAGGTGGGTTTGTTGGATTTGACGCGAGGGGAGCTGGGCAGCAGGGGCAGTGCTGAAATTCGGGATGCCGAGGCGGCAGCAGCAGCAAAAGCTTTGGGGGTGGCTTTTCGCCATCAGTTGAATTTGGGCGATGGGGTTTTTGAAAACAACCACTCAAGCCGTTTGCAAATTATTCGGGTATTGCGCGCGTGTCGGCCGGAGGTGGTGCTTTGCAACGCGCCTCACGACAGACATCCCGATCACGGCAGAGCAGCCCGCCTGGTAGCCGATGCCGTATTTTATTCCGGCTTGCGCAAAATTGATACCGAGGATGCGCAGGGGAATGGGCAAGAGGCTTGGCGCCCTCGTGCCCTGTATCACTACATCCAGGATTACAACCTCAAGCCCGATTTCCTGATTGACATCACGCCTTACATGGAGCGCAAAATGGAAATCATCAAGTTGTACGCTTCACAGTTTTACCGCCCCGATGCCGAAGGCGAGCCGGAAACTCCCATTTCTTCCAAGACCTTTTTGGAGTTCGTTCGGGCCAAAGCCATGGCCTATGGCCGGCAAGCGGGGTACACCTACGCAGAAGGCTTCATAACGAGCAGGCCTCCGGGCGTGCGCAATTTGTTGGACTTGGATTGAGGGAGTAGCTCCTCGTTTTTTTCTACTTTTGAGCCTCTTAGACAACAGGGACAACTGCACAACAGCACACCATATATATGCAAACCAAAAAGCAAAAAGTGGCCCTCATCACCTTGGGGTGTTCGAAGAATTGGGTGGACAGCGAGCACTTGAGTGCACAGTTGCGAGCCGGAGAGGTGCAAGTCAGCATGCAGGAAGGAGCTGCCGAAGAGGCCGATGTGGTCATCATCAACACCTGCGGCTTTATTGCCCGCGCAAAGGAAGAGAGCATTGACACCATCCTGACTTTTGCCGAAAGGCGAAAAGAAGGTCTTTTGGAAAAGCTGTACGTTACCGGTTGTCTGTCGCAGCGCTACAAGGAGGAGCTAAAAAGAGAAATTCCGGAGGTGGATGCTTGGTTTGGTACCATGGAGTTGCCGGCCATTTTGGAGCGCTTTTCGGTGGAGTACAAAGACGAGTTGCTGGGCGAACGTCCCTTGATGACTTTGCCGCACTTTGCCTATTTGAAGATTGCTGAGGGGTGTAGCCGCAAATGTGCTTTTTGCGCCATTCCCCAGATGCGTGGGAAACACCGTTCGAGAAAGATCGAAGACATCTTGGCTGAGGCCCATCGCCTGGTAGAGCGGGGCGTCAAAGAGGTGATGTTGATTTCGCAGGAGCTGACCTTTTACGGTTTGGACCGCTACCGCCGCAGGGCTTTACCCGAATTGCTGCGTCAGTTGGCCCGGGTAGAGGGCTTGGAGTGGATTCGTTTGCACTACGCTTATCCCGGGCAATTTCCCATGGAGTTGTTGGACGTGATGGCTGAAGAACCCAAGATTTGTCCTTATCTGGATTTACCTTTGCAACACATCAGCCAATCGGTTTTGAGGCGCATGAAGCGCCAGACGAGTCGGCAGGAAGTGGAGATGCTGGTAGAGCGCATTCGGGAGAAATTGCCCGGAGCGGCTTTGCGCACGACCTTTTTGGTGGGCTTTCCGGGGGAAACGGAAGAAGATGTAGAGGAGTTGTTGAATTTTATTCGGAAGGTGCGTTTTGAACGCTTGGGTGTTTTTACTTATTCCCATGAAGAGGGTACGGCGGCCTATGCCTTGGAAGACGATGTGCCGGAAGAAGAAAAGCGGAGTCGGGCCAATCGAGTGATGGAGCTGCAGCGGGAAATTTCTTTGGAAATCAATGAGGCACGGGTGGGGAAAAAACTCAAGGTGTTGCTCGATCGGGAGCTTGATACATGGTACGTGGGGCGCACGAGCTGGGATTCTCCGGAGGTGGACAACGAGGTTTGGGTTGCCAAAAATGGCGTAACTTTGAACCTTGGCGGCTTTGCCGATGTATTGATAACAGATGCCACGGAATACGATCTCTATGGCCAGATTATTCAGTGATGAGCAATACACCCAAAAAATCCTGGCTTTATCAGGCTTATGATCCCTACCTGCAAGCTGCTGCGACCTTAGCTTTGTCGTTGGTTTTCATGTTGGTGGGCAGTTTTATGCAGTGGGCTCATTGGATGGCGGAAAGCTCGCATTATCCCTGGTTAATTGCCGCCTCTTTTTTGTGGTTGTACGCCATTTTCAACAGCATTTTCAGCCTTTCGGCAAATAGCATCAACGCTTATTGGGGGCGTGCTATACCGGCTTACGGCTTGTTGGCTTTGTTTAATGGCCTGTTGGCTTGGGGCTTTTCGTCTGTCTCTATCGGCAGTGCAGGTTCTTATCGTTGGATTTATTTCGTGCTCACCTTTTCTTATTTTTTGCTGCTGTCCATCATGGCGGCCGTTAAACGCCTGGTAGAATTTGCCGAAAGGGAGGAGTGGCATCACCCTCGAATTCGCAGAAAGCGCAAAAGGCGTTGATTGAAGAACGAAGATGTTATGAAGCACTTTTTTTCCATTTTAGTTCTTGTTGCACTTTTTTTTGTGGCTTGTACACCCCGCAATGCCGACAATACCGGCAGGGAAGAGCCACTTACCCAAAATCACCCTACTCCTATGAAGAAGCAAGAATCCGATTCGCCTCAATCCAAGGACTACTTCATCAATAGCTCGGGCGACACCATTTACTACGTCCGAAAAAGCGAGGAAGAATGGAAAAAAGAATTGGGGCCGGAGCGCTATCGCATCCTTCGGCAGGCCGGTACGGAGCCGGCTTTTACCGGAGCTTATTACGACAAGCATGAGGACGGGATTTATCGCTGTGGTGCTTGCGGACTCCCGCTTTTTTCTTCCGAAGCCAAGTACGATTCGGGTTCGGGTTGGCCCAGTTATTACAAGCCGGTTGATCCCACGCACATCAAAGAACTGGAGGACAACAGCTACGGCATGCGGCGCATTGAGCTGCGTTGTGCTCGTTGTGACAGCCATTTGGGACATGTCTTTCCGGACGGGCCCAAGCCTACAGGCCTGAGGTACTGCATCAACTCGGCATCTTTAAATTTCAAGAAGGAGTAGGAGTAGAAACTGCGCTCTTAGGCGAGCTGTTTTCCTTGTACAAGACATATCTGTCGTATCTTCTGCGGTCTTTTTCAGCCCAGAGGTCTTTGCCCAACTCGCAAAGGACGATTAACTCGTCGTAGATTTTGTTGCCCAGTTCGATGCGACGCTCTACGGCTATGTCGCGTTCTGCTATGCGGTCTTGTTGCAGGTTGAGCACTTTCTCAAAGTCCTGGTATGCTTTGACCACCTTTTGGAGTTGGTCTTCGTTGAGACCGGTGTCTGCCAGGGCTTGCAGCTGCCTGCGGGCTACACGCACGACCCGTCGTCCGCAAAAGAGGAGCTGAGGATCACTCATATCTCCCAGTTTAGCCGTGCCGAATTGACGATAATGGCCCGATTTGCGGTTGTACTTCATGGCTACGCGGGTCATGATGCTGCGAATGGCGTTGCGCAGGCGGGTAGCGCTTTGATCTTTTTTTTCCGTGAGTAGCATTTGCCGGCCAACCAGCTCGTCGTCGTTGGGCAGATCGAGAAATCGAGCGAGTAAACCGGCCAGTTTCTTCAACCGTTGCGGGTCGTAGCCGTAGGCCTTTAAGGCCCGTAGGTCTTCTTTGGCCAGTTGAATGCGTTCTGCCGTATAAGCATAGAGGTCGGCATCTGAAAAATTGTACTTTCTTTTGATGTACTGTTTCTTTTTCATGCTTCAAACAATCATTGTTTTTTCGGTGCAAATATAAACAAAAAGTTTTTGTTTTGAAGTGATTTGTCGCCTATACCAGCTTTAGTTGGGCAGGTATTGAGCCCTTAAAAGGGCTTGATAGTTCGTTTTCTTTTCAAAAGAGAAGTTTCTAGGTCGGAATATTTGCATTCCATGAAAAAATGTTCATATCTTCACGCGTCATTTTTTCAGAATTTACAGAACTAAAATTCAATGTCATCATGAGTGCATCTCGACACCAAATTGTTATTGCCGGCGGTGGGAATGCCGGCATCTCTATTGCTGCGCAGCTGTTGCGCAAAAACCCCAAGCTGGATATTGCCATTATAGATCCTGCGGATAAGCATTACTACCAGCCAGCATGGACCTTAGTAGGGGGAGGAGATTTTGATGTGAACGACACGGTGCGTTCTCAGGCATCCGTTATGCCGAAAAAGGCTAAGTGGATTAAACAAGCTGTAACGGGCTTTGACCCGGAGAACAATGCGGTGAAGTTGGACAATGGCGATGAGGTACAATACGATTACCTGGTGGTTACTTTGGGCATCAAAATTCTCTGGGATCAGATTGAGGGCCTGAAGGAGACGATTGGAAAAAACGGTGTAACGTCCAATTATTCTTTTCAATACGCTCCTTATACGTACGAGTGTATCAAGAACATTCAGCCCGGTCAGACGGCTTTGTTTACCCAGCCGGATACGCCGATCAAATGTGGTGGAGCGCCTCAGAAGATCATGTATTTAGCTGCCGACAACTTCCGCAAGCGGGGCATACTCGACAAGGTGAATGTAGAATTTTTTAAGCCTGGTGTGGGCATGTTTAGCGTGAAGAAATACAATGCTTCACTTACAACGATGGTCGAAAAGTACGGCATCAAGACCAATTGGGATTACGTTTTGACCAAGGTCGATGGCAACAAAAAGGTAGCTACCTTCCGCAAGGCTGATGGCAGCACGGAGGAACGTTCTTTTGACATGATTCACGTTACGCCGCCCCAGGGTGCTCCGGATGTAGTGAAGAACAGCCCCTTGGCCAATGAAGGAGGCTGGGTGGATGTGGATGCTGCTACCACACAGCATAAAAAGTACAAAAACGTCTTTTCTGCGGGCGATTCCTCGGGCTTGCCGATTTCCAAGACGGGAGCAGCCATTCGCAAGCAGGCTCCTGTTCTCGTAGCCAATTTGTTGGCAGCTATGGAAGGCAAGAGTGCACCGGCTAAATACACGGGCTACACCTCTTGCCCGTTGGTTGTGGGCTATGGCAAGCTCATCCTGGCCGAATTTGACTACAACGGCAACCCCATGGAGACTTTCCCCTTTGATCAGGGCAAACCCCGTTGGACGATGTACCTGTTGAAGAAAAAGGTACTTCCCTGGCTTTATTGGAACAAAATCTTGAAGGGAACGGCTTGAGATATCCGGACTGAAGTGATTTGAGCGATATGAGTTTTTGTTCAAATCGGCTTGCTTTGCGCGAGCAAAGCTGTTCGGATCATCGAAATTGTTCCTTTTAGTGAATTAAATATGCTACTCAGCCTCGCAGGACTTTCCTGCGAGGCTTTTTTTGGAGATGACTTCACTGACCAAGCATGGCCGTTGGCCATGCTTAGCGAAAGAAAATTATTACCTTTGCTGATACGGCTTGAGAAGCGGGGCTTCGCTTCCTGCTTTGTCGAGAAGATCAATAGGCTGCATTCTGCACATTTCTTTTTTGGAGAAGGAGGACTTCACCGGACAGTATGGTCGCTTTTGCAGGTTGCTGCCCCTTGTTGGTGAACTCGGTAAATGTGCCGCCCCGCTGCGACACATTGTCGGCGAAGCCTTGTGTTTGGTGTTAGGAAAAAACAGGATAAGCTTATCCTAAACATGGCAAACAGAAAGCTGCTTTTCCAAACGACTTCCGTCCTGCCGATCTGCTGAACGGAGAAAAGCAAGACAGACGGTATTCCCTTGATCCGTGCTGCATTTCGATCATTAGGAGATCTTATACTCATGACGAAGTGGTTTGGGAGGCGAGAGCATCCCAAACCCCCGAACTTTTGCTGGTTTGCGAGTCTTAAATACCCCAAACCGTTTCGGTTTGGGTATAAAAAATGCCGAAAGTCTAATGATGATTAAAGAAAACCAAATAGAACAAAACTTCATCAAGCAACTCATAGACCTAAAATACACCTATCGTCCGGATATTGTGGATAGGAAAACACTTGAACAAAATTTCAGAGAAAAATTCGAATCTTTAAACAAGGTGCGGCTTACCGACAAGGAGTTTGCACGCCTGCGTGAGCAAATCATTACTCCCGATGTTTTTGCCGCTTCCAAATTGCTTCGCGAAAAGCAATATTTTGAACGCGAAGACGGCACCCCCTTACATTTTACTTTAGTCAATATCAAAGACTGGTGCAAGAACGAATATGAGGCTATCAATCAGTTGCGCATCAATACCGAAAACAGCTTTCAACGCTACGATGTCATAATTTTAATAAACGGTTTGCCAATTGTTCAAATAGAACTGAAAAAAGTGGGCGTGTCCCCCCGAAAGGCGATGCAACAAATCGTGGATTACAAAAACGACCCGGGTAACGGTTACACCAATAGTTTATTGAGTTTTGTGCAGTTGTTTATCGTGAGCAACCTTACCAATACATACTACTTTGCCAACAACAACAACCAACATTTTGCCTTCAATGCCGACGAACAGTTTTTGCCGATTTATCAATTGGCTGATGAGAAAAACAAAAAAATCACCCACCTGACGGATTTTACCGAAAAATTTCTCTCAAAATGCACGCTGGGTGAAATGATAAGCAAATATATGGTTTTGGTAGAGAGCGAGCAGAAAATTTTGGTGATGCGGCCCTATCAAATTTATGCGGTAAAAGCCATCATTGATTGTGTTAACCAAAACAGAGGCAACGGCTATATATGGCATACTACGGGAAGCGGTAAAACGCTCACCTCTTTCAAGGCTTCTACTCTGCTAAAAGACAATCCCGAAATTGAAAAATGCTTGTTTGTGGTGGACAGAAAAGACCTCGACCGGCAAACGCGAGAAGAGTTTAACAAATTTCAAGAAGGCAGCGTGGAAGAAAATACCAATACCGAAACCTTGGTAAAGCGACTGCTTTCTACGGATTATTCCGACAAGGTCATTGTAACCACCATTCAAAAACTCGGATTGGCATTAGACCAAAACAGTAAGCAGAATAAGCGAAAAACAGAAAAAGGTGTTTCTACCTATAAAGACAGATTGGCGTCGCTCAGAGATAAACGAATGGTTTTTATTTTTGACGAATGCCACCGCTCGCAGTTCGGAGATAATCACAAAGCTATCAAAGAGTTCTTCCCAAAATCACAACTTTTCGGATTTACAGGCACGCCTATCTTTGAAGAAAATGCCACTTATAGAATCCGTGAAGACCACTTTGAAACTTACAAAACTACTGAATCGCTTTTTGAAAAGCTATTGCATTCTTATACCATTACGCACGCCATTGAGGATAAAAACGTATTGCGTTTTCATGTCGATTATTATAAAGGCAAAGGCGAACAAAACCCCAAACCCGGCGAACCGATTGCACAACAGGCAGTAGTAGAAGCTATTTTGGACAAGCACGATGCGGCGACTAACCGTCGAAAATTCAATGCGCTTTTTGCCACGGCTTCCATAAACGATGCCATTAGTTTTTACCGACTTTTTAAAGAAATTCAAAAGAAAAAAGCTGAAGAAAATCCCGATTTCAAACCTTTGAATATTGCGTGCGTGTTTTCGCCGCCGGTACAGTTGATTGCCAAAGAGGGTGATAAGCAAAGTCAAAAGAACGCCGCCGACATAAGGCAATTACAGGAAGATTTAATACAAGAACAAGTGGATAATAAACAAAATCCCGAAGAAAAAAAGAAGGCTTTGGAAGAAATTATTGCCGATTACAACAAGCAATACGGCACCAATCACAGTATCAATGAGTTTGATTTATACTATCAGGATTTGCAAAGCCGTATCAAAAACCAAAAATATAGCAATAAGG
>Ga0256839_1003977_pt1 | contig 14773 bp, 13 predicted proteins | sample 354166metaG_FD_185968 | JGI IMG/M metagenome (GOLD analysis project Ga0256839, IMG submission 185968) | Hydrothermal vent microbial communities from Mid Atlantic Ridge, Atlantic Ocean - 354-166 | ecosystem: Environmental > Aquatic > Marine > Hydrothermal vents | place: Atlantic Ocean: Mid... | reverse complement strand
CTCACCAACTTTTAGTGTTTGGCTAGCGTGTTTAAGAATGATTACATTGCCAGCGATAAGCGCAGGCACGATTGAGTTAATCGCCGTCATATAGGGGTAATTCCATGGCGCAATTACAAATACCAAACCATGCGGCACTCGCTTTATGTAGCGCTCAAAACTTTCACTTTCCTCATTTTTAATAGGCGCAAGCGCTTGTTTAGCGATTGATGCCATATAGTTCGAGCGCTCACTAACACCAGAAAATTCACCGCCATATTGCACGGGTCGACCCATTTGCTGCGCTAGCTCAATCACTATTTCATCATTCATCTTGCCAAGTTTTTTTATCCCAGCCAGCACTAAATTTGTGCGCTCCTCTAGCGGGCGAGCTGCCCAGTCTTTTTGCGCAGATTTAGCATTAGCTATTGCTGTTTTGGCTTCCTGCTCACTAGCAATTTCACGCTCTAAATATATTGACCCATCAATTGGAGATATTAGTTTTATTATATTTGTCATTTTAATTCTCTTTAACTAAATTAAGCCCGCTCAAACCCTCGATTGACTTCCCAATCTGTCACAATCCTATCAAATTCACTTTGCTCATGAGAAGCGCAATGCACATAATGATCTATCACATCATCACCAAAAGCATCACGTAACATTTTTGATTTATTCAGCTCTATTGTTGCTTCTCTTAAAGTGCTGGGAATTTCTCGCACATTTTTGCCGCCATAGGCATCGCCAACAAATTCATCTTCAAGTTTCATATTATTTTCAATGCCAGCAATGCCAGCCGCAATTTGCGCCGCCAACGCTAGATATGGATTTAAATCAGAGCCACCAATGCGGCATTCAACCCGCACCGATTTTGTGTCCGCTCCGCAAACCCGAAAACCCGCCGTCCTATTATCCATTGACCATATCGCCTTGGTGGGGGCAAAAGTTCCAGCAACAAAGCGCTTATAGGAGTTGATATATGGGGCAAGAAAAAAGGTATTTTCACTAGCGTGCGCAAGCAGCCCAGCCATATAGGAGCGCATTGTGTTAGACATAGAATATTTTTCATCCTTATCATAGAATAATGGCTCACCCTCAGCACTCCATAAAGATTGATGAATATGTGAACTATTGCCAGCCGCTTTTTCGCTCCACTTAGCTAAAAATGTCACTGCATAATCTTGCAAAAAAGCAATTTCCTTTACGCCATTTTTTATAATTACATGATTATCAGCAACTTCTAATGCCTCACAATATTGCACATTTACTTCAGCTTGCCCTGCATCCGCCTCGCCCTTAGTATTTTCAACTACAATGCCAGCACCATGTAATCCATTGCGAATGGCGCGCATTAAGCCTTCTTCTTTGGTAGTTTGGAAAATATGATAATCCTCATTATAGGGACTTATCGGCTCTAAAAAACGGTAATCCTCTTCTAACGCCTCTTCAAAATTCTGCTTAAAAACATGAAATTCTAATTCGGTTGCTATCATTGCTTTCATACCCAACGCTTCAAGTCGCTTAATTTGCTTTTTCAAAATAGCACGTGGCGAGTGCGCAACCTCTTTATGAGTTTTATGATCAAGAACATCACAAAGCACCAAGGCTGTTCCCTCAAGCCAAGGCATGATTCGCAAAGTGTCAAGGTCTGGCTTCATAACATAATCGCCATAGCCAGCTTCCCAGCTAGTGGCTTTATATCCCTTTACTGTTTCCATTTCCATGTCAGTTGCCAGTAAATAATTGCATGAATGAGTTTCTTTAACTGCACTGCTCAAAAAGAAGTCAACATGAAAGCGCTTACCCATTAGGCGGCCTTGCATATCTACCATTGCGACAATAACGGTATCTATTTGTCCATTATTTGCTAATTTTTTTAATGCAGTTATGGTCAGATTTGATGGCATTGCTACACCCTATTTTTCATTTGTATTTTTAGAATATAAAGTGAGCATATCCTACAGGTTTTTTCAAATGAAAAACACAAATAAACTTACAATTCAAATATGAGTAAATTAAAAAATAGTGCCCAGCAAATGAATACTGCGCACCATTATATTTATTATTATATATGCTGGTAAAAATGATTAAGCGGCAACTTCTTTGCTATCATAATATTGTTTATCACCTGCTACCTCAAACTCATCGACTATTCTATCAAGCTCACTCGCCTGACCTTCAGTTTGTTCAATAGCTGCATTAGTTTGCTCAACTAGAGCCGCATTATGCTGGGTCATTTCGTCCATTATGTTAATTGCACCATGAACCTCTTCGATAGAGGTGGCCTGCTCTTTACTATCTTTTGCAATTGCGTCCAATAACTCACCGTTTTCTTTAATAGCCAGCATCATTTTTTCTAACTTAATAGCAGCATCAGCAACTAAAGATGAGCCGCCTTTAACCTCATTTGCACTTTGTTCAATCAACATTTTTATTTCAGATGAAGCCTCAGCTGCGGATTGTGCCAAACGACGAACCTCAATTGCGACAACTGCAAACCCCTTGCCTGCCTCCCCTGCTCTTGCTGCTTCAACAGAAGCATTAAGTGCAAGTAAATTAGTTTGAAAGGCAATATCATCAATCATGCCTATAATGTTTGAAATTTTCTCAGATGAGCTGGCAATGCGCTCCATTGCATCTTTTGCCTGATGCATAACCTGCCCACTTTGTTCTGCTGCATCTGAAACCGCATGTGACTTTATACTTGCTGTTTCTGCTTTTTGGGCGTTTGCTATAACGGTGCTTGAAAGCTGCTCCATTGCCGCAGAGGTTTGCTCAATTGTTGCAGCTTGTTTAGTAGTGCGATCAGACAGATCGTTTGCACCTTCTAGAATTTCACCTGTTGCAGTTTTTAGGCCACCAGAAGTGCTACGCAATTGTGAAACTATTCCATTTAATTTATCTGCTACCGCATTTACGTCATTTTGAAGAGAGGCAAAATCTCCCTCATATTCACCCTTCATGCGTTTGGTTAAATCCAAATTTGATAAAGCAGATAATATTTCACTAGTTTCAGCAACGCCAGCTTTCATTGATTTCAAAAGTGCATTTGTTTCTGCAACAGCCCCTTTTGCATTTTCATCATGATTTGCCATAACGTCAATTGAAGAATTTATACCTTTTGCGCTTGTTAAATGAAGCCCACAGAAACCTCTAAGTAATATTTTACGATAGTAACGACCCTGAGATGATGCAGACATTGCTAAATCTGTCTCGCGTGCAAAAGCATCGTTAGCATCAATCATAGAATTGAAATTATTTATTACCTGTAAAACCTCACCCTTTTCGCCAAGAGTATCAGCACGATGGTGAAAATTGCCTAATTTGACAGCTTTACTTACTTTCCCAATCTGTTGAAAAATATTTCGGGTTCGCAGGATCATTACAATAGTAAGAAAAGCAAGGGCAAGGTGAAAAATACTCATAATTTCAATAGCCCAATAGGGAAACTTAAACGCCCCCATTATAAAAATTACACTAGCAGTTACTCCTACCAAAACTGAGAAGATATAGGCTTTATAAAGTGAGGATGAATTCGTCATAATCGACACCCTTTTCTGTTAAAAGTGATGTTAATAGAGCAGATGATGCCGCAAGGCCTTCTTTGCGGGTTGGGTATTTATTTTCTTCTGCTAACAAGATTTCATAAAGCGCTCTAATAACTTTTAAGGGAGCATCTTCTGGCTTGCGTCTATTTGAATGATAGCCGATTATATTTTTATCATCATCAAGTGATGGAGTAACATGGGCAAGAACCCAATAGTGATTACCTGTTTTGGTTTTGTTGACCACATAGGCGAATATTTCATGTCCCTGTGATACCCTTTCCCAAAGTAGCTTAAACACACAACGCGGCATCGCTTTAGAGCGAACAATTGAGTGAGGTGAGCCTATAAGTTCATTAAGTTCAAATTCTGCATATTTAACGCAAGTATCGTTGCAATAAGTGATCCAGCCTTTTGCATTGGTCTTGGAGACGATTAAATCATCTTCGCCCATTATAATTTCTTTGCCCTCGGGCTTTAAACTAACTGCTTGCATGTATATCCCCTTACAGTAATTAAACAAACAAGTATAAATACTAGTAAGAGAGTTAATTATGTTTTAAAATTAGGGCTAAACACTTGTTATTTACACTTAAAGTTTTTTTACAAACTGAACAATTCGTTTTATCTCGCTAAAATCTAGATCAGAATGAATTAAAATTGATCGCTCATCATCTATTAAAACATCAGAGTGAATTTCATTTAACTCTTGTTTTTTAACCCATTTCTCAACTGATTTTAATAGCTTTTTATCCAGCCCCATTTGCCTATAACCATGAGAGATATAAATAGCCTCAAGTGATGCCACGGCATTACTATTATTATTTTTGTTAGCCACTTGCGCAAAGCCAATCAACATATTTTCATCAAATAACCCAAATGCTTTTCTTGTTTTGTTTCTTAACAATTCAGTGCAGTCTGTTTTGAGAGATTTGCGAGAGATATTAGGTGAAAATTTATGCCGCAATTCTACCCACATATCTATATGCTTGGGTTTTAACTTTTTCACTTGTATAGATTGTTGTTTTAAATTTTTTACAATATGCTCAAATGAGGCAACAATCTGCTTATAGGCCTGTCTTTTAAACGGCACAATAAGGTTCGGGGTTTGCTTTAATTTCACCCAACGCCAATTAGAAAATTCAGCCTTAAATTTCCCATTAGCAGGTTCAATTACATTTATTTCTTTCTCATTGCCTTCAAACAAAAGCGCAAACCATTTTTGCCGCTGACCCCTGAACTTACCCTTTAATGCAATGCCCAAATATTCATCTGGCAAATCATAATATATCCAGTCTGATGCGGCTGTTATAAGAGATGTTGATTTAATTGATGTCTCCTCATAAAGCTCACGTAAAGCTGCATCAATCGGCTCTTCAAAACTATCAATACCACCCTGAGGAAACTGCCAAACATGATTTCCTTGCTTATTAGATTTACGCTCACAAACAAGCACTTTGCCATTAGCATTAAACACAACACAACCAGCACAATCACGATAAGGCATATTCTCACGTTTTGGTTTATTTGATTGCTTTGGCATAATATATCCGTTTTATGGCCTGCTCATAATAGCACTTGCAGGAACTAAAATAATATTTTTATTTTCTAAAGAGTTAGCCCATTCAGTAATAGTTTTTATTGAAATTGGAAGAGCCGACGCAATACCAATCGCACCGTTATTTTCTTGTGCCTTTTTTTCTAACTCTGCTAATCTAGCTAAAATTGCTTCTCGAGATGGATTGATATCAATCTGCACAGAGCCAAGCCCAAAGGCAACGCGATTATTTCCTGCAATATTCGCCGCCAAAGACCTCTTTGAACTGCCATCATCAATATAACCCAAACCTCTTAAAGCTAACTCCTCCATGATTGGACTAAAATCAGCTGCGGAGGCAGTAAATTTTGCTCCCATATGGTTGATAACACCAATATACCCACCAAACCTGCCCATCAACCAAAATAACCTATCAAGGTTAGCCCTTGGAGGTTGATCACTCAAAAGAGTTTGTGGGCCGGGGTCATTTTGTGGATAATCAAATGGCTCAAGTGGAAGGGATAATAAAATTTCATGCCCCCCATTTCGTGCCGCCATAGTGGTGCGCTTTAAACTGCGGCCATAAGGGGCAAAGGCAAGTGTCACGGCATCAGGTAGCTTTTCAATAGCATCTAAGGTGCCAGTTTCATTTAACCCAAGCCCCGTGACAACAATAGCAATTAGAGTTTTATCATTTGCTGCTTCTGGTGTGATAGAGGGGCGAGCATAAGAAATAAAAGCTGTTTTCCCATTTGCGCCAATGCGCGGGATTGGTCCATTTGGGGTTTCCTCTACAAGGTCAGGATATACTCCAAATTCATTTAACGTTGCAAGCCCAGCTGAAGTTACAAAATCACCGCTTGCAATATTATCATCAATTGTAATTATAGATATTGATGTGCCAGAATTAGTTATTTCAGCTGCGTTATCAGCGATATTTTTTGCTACATTATTGTCAGTTGCAATATCATTAGGAGCGCTTGACATGCTGGTATCAATTGCAATTTGATTATTTTGAATTGGGGCATTTAATATTGATACATCAGCACTGGGTCGTCCTCCCTTAGGGTTATCAACTAACACAATTACAGCAATAATTAGAGCAATAAGCGCAAACAAAAGGCCAAAAAGAATACGCGTCAAGGGCAGCTTTCCTGAGCGAAACTGCACTAAAGAGCGCCAGCCCTTCCTTGCTATATTATTTGTTTTCTTTGCTTCTTTTTCATTATATTTTTTATTTCCTTTTTTTTTGCCTAAAGGAGCATCAATTTCATCAGCCATTATTTAATCCCAACATTTGGTTTAAATATCCATTGCACATCTAAAACTAATTATCAGCCTTTGGGGGGAAGGCATCATTTTTTTCTAATCCTAAAATCAAATCAATTGCATAATTGCGCTGATTATCTTTTGTGCTATCCCCTGGCACATAAACAGAAGATCCTGCGGTATTTTCTTGCTCATCTTCACCATTTATATGCCCTGGCAATGCTGCCTCTCCAACAATCTCATCTCTACCCTTAAGCTCTTCAGGCACGTCTTGGAAAATCTCAATATCTGGGGTAATGCCTAATGCCTGAATTGATCTATTGCTTGGTGTATAATAGCGAGATGTAGTAATTCGCATTGCTCCATTTGCACCAAGTGAGATAATTGATTGCACTGTGCCTTTACCAAATGAGCGAGTGCCAACTAAGGTTGCTCTTTTGTGGTCTTGCAATGCGCCCGCTAAAATTTCTGATGCTGAGGCAGAGCCGCCATTGATTAAAACCACCAATGGAATGTCTTTTACCAAGCGATCAAGATCATCAGATTTGGCTTCATATCTAGCGCTTTCATCTTCTGTCCGTCCACGCGTAAGAACAATTGTGCCGCGCCCAAGAAAAGCATCGGCTACATAAACTGCCTGATCTACAAGACCACCAGGATTATTACGCAAATCAAGGATAAGTCCCTTTGGAGCTTCACCATTTCGACTATCATAAATATCTCTAATAGCTTTTTCAATTCCGCTATATGCTTGCTCAGAAAAACGAGAAAGCCTGATAATGCCAATATCCTTTTCAATAACATGTCGCACAGCGCGAAGCGAAATAATATCTCTGGTTAACTCAAAGGTTAAAAGATCATCAGCCCCCTCACGGATGACCGTTAGGACAATTTTTGTGCCAATAACACCCTTCATTATGCTAACTGCTTCGTCTAATGTCATGCCTTGCACCTGTTGGCCATCTAACTCAACAATAAGATCATTAGATAAAAGGCCAGCTCTTGAAGCAGGAGTATCATCAATTGGGGCAACAATTTTTACTAATCCATCTTCCATAGTAACCTCAATGCCAAGCCCGCCAAATTCACCTGAAGTATCTTGCAACATGTCATCATAAGATTCTGGACTTAAATAACCAGAATGAGGGTCAAGCGAGGATAGCATGCCATCAATTGCCGCACGAATAAGCTCACGCTCATCTGGCACATCAACATATTCTTTTCTGATACGATCAAACACTTCACCAAATAAGGTCAAATCAGAATATATCTCTTGTGCTGGGCGGGGTAAATTTTCATCAGATTTTATATCTTGAGCAAAGGCAGTTGAAAACAGCGCAACAGATGATAGCATTATAGCAATCATAAAAATACGAAATTTTGATATTATTGATGAAGATGAAAAAGGGCGCATGTTTATATTATCCACTTTGAGTTTGACGATTTGCGATTCTCCACCATTTAGATGGGTCGATGGGAATATCTTGTTTTCTTAATTCTATATAAAGAGTTGGACGCGATTTAGAGGCGTTTGTATTCACTCCTAAAGCAATTGTTCTTTCTCCCATAATACCTATTGGTTCTTGACGCAAAATAAATTGGCCAATTTCTACATTTACACTATCAAGGCCAGCTAGCAAAATAGTATATCCATCACCGGGATCAATAATGATAATTTGGCCATAATTAAGGTAATCACCCTTAAAAAGCACCCAGCCATCACTTGGCGCAACAACTTGGGCTTGTGCTCTGGTAATTATTGAAATTCCTTTAGCTTTGCCGCCCAAGTTATCATTATCCATAAATTTTCTAATTATAACGCCAGCAGCAGGCATTTCCAAATAACCCATTGATTGTGAAAAAGGAATGGCGGGCTTATTTCTGTCCATATTAGCAAAAGCAGTGCTGATAATATCAGAGTTAGTTGAATTAGCATTATTATTTAAATCAACTGGCTCTGAGCTATTATTTGCTAAAGCCTTTAGCAATTCCTCTAAGGACTTAGCCTCATCGGCCATTTCTTTTGCGCTTTTTGTCTTTTTTATAAGCTGTTCATTAGCAATATCCACTTGTTTTTCACGCGATTCAAGCAATGAGACAATACGAAGCCTTTCTTGGGCTAGCTCTTGCAATCGCCTTGCAAATAAATCTTCTTCAGTCTGCGCTTGCTCGACTATTTTTAACAATGCTAATAAATCATCTCTTACAGTTTTTGCCTCACGGCGCAATTGCGGCAAAATAGCTGAGATTAACATTGCGCTTCTAGCAGAATTTAAAGCATCGCCCGCGTTAACAATTAAAGCAGGAGCAGGAGAGCGGCCAATCCTTTGTAATGCTGCAAGAATATTAGCAATCTCTACATTAGTGCCATCAAGTCTATTTTTTATCTGATTTTGTTGAGTTAATAGTTTTTTGAGATTTTCTTCAATCGCATCAGCTTCAATTTCAGCCAGTGTTACGCGTTGAGCAGCTGCAATAAGTGCCGCGCTTTGTTTTGTTCTGTCGCCATCAAGCCTAGCAATTTCTTTTTCTAAATTTTTTATATCATTTGAATTAAGTTCAATTGAGTTTTTAATTTCTTGTAATTGTTTTTGAATCCGCTCTGAATTCTCTAATTCTGTGTTTGCTTGCCTTGTTGCTTCTTGCGCAAAAACAGGCTCGGCAAGCATAAATATAGGTTTGGCAAGTATAAATAAGGCAAGGCCAACCCACAGCAATAAAAATATTGCATTTGATATTTTAACCCTCGATGCTTTGATCTGCACCATGCTTATATTTACCCTTTTCCTCGAATCACCAATGTAACCATACCAATCAATTTTGTTTAGAGTATTAAGATTAAAAATATGCTATAATTTAACTGCGATGATATGGGTGAGAGCTTAATATTGTTGTTGTGCGGTAAAGTTGCTCGACCAACATTATACGCACCAATTGATGCGGCCAAGTCATAGCTGAAAATCCCAATGAAAAATCAGCCTGTTTTATCAAAGAATATTCCAAACCATCAGCGCCACCAATGATAAAATAAAGATGAGAAACCGCCTCATCACGCCATCTCGAAATATAGTTTGAAAAATCTTTTGATCCTAATGACTTTCCATTTTCATCAAGCACAACAAAAATTGCACCCTTTGGCAGAGCGTTTCTAATTGCAATTGCTTCTTGTGTTTTTCGCTCTGAGGCAGTTTTCTTTTGCGATTCAGATAATTCTAAAACACAAAAGCCAGTTAAGCCTAATTGCCTGCCAGTTTTAACGGCTCTATCGCTATAGCGAGAAAATAACTCTCGCTCAGGTCCGTTTTTCATTTTTCCGACAGCAATAATTGAAATTTCCATTATGAATTTCTAGCTATTATCGTCTTTAAATTCGCTCGCCCACATTTTTTCAATATTATAAAAATCGCGCACTTCAGGTCTAAAAATATGCACAATCACATCTCCGCCATCAATCAAAACCCAATCACAATGTGGCAACCCCTCAATGCGGGGCTTGCCAAAGCCATTATCAAGCAATGCACGTGAAATTTGATCTGCCACAGCGCCAACATGACGATGCGAGCGACCAGAAGCCACAACCATATTATCTGAAATGCTAGATTTACCTCTAATATCGATATTTACGATATTTTCAGCCTTGGCATCTTCAAGAGCATCGGTAATTACATCAATCATGGATAGATTTTTTGCAGATTTTTTTGTTGATTTTTTAGGAAGCGGATTTCTATTCTCGCTCTTAATAGGCGTATGGCTCATTTATCTAGCCTCATTTGCCTATGCAAAGACCCTTTGCTCATTTGTTTTGTTTAGTCCTATTTTTAAATTAGTTTCGTTAAGTGTAAATTTAATATGCAACTTTTGCAACTCAATTGTTTTTATTTCTAATTGCTGAAGAAGAAGCCTTACTCATAATACCACGCAAATAAACCCAAGATGGGGCTTTACGTGTAGGTAATAAACAAGCATCTTCTTGCGCCAAGCGAAATTTCGCCAAATTTATAGCGGCAAGTGAGGCGACGGCCTTGTTAGTTGAATTTGGCCTTGCATAAATTGCCATTGGCATAAGAGAGGCAATTTCACGCCAGCGCTCCCATTTATGGAAATTGCTTAAGTTGTCACTACCCATAACCCAGACTAATTTGCGCCCTGGCAAAGTTTTTTTCAAATAGAATAAACTATCATAAGTATAGGTAAAACCATGCGCTGCCTCAAAGCCCGTGGCATAAACATTGGGTAGATTTATTAAATCACGCGCCGCCCTTACTCTTTGCTCTAAGGGCATAAGTTCATCATGGTTTTTTAAAGGATTACCAGGGCTAACTAGCCACCAAATAGCATCAAGGTTTAGCCGTTTCATAACCTGAGCAGAAACTAGCCTATGCCCTTCATGGGGTGGATTAAAGCTACCACCAAACAGACCTATGCGCATATTTGGCGCAGAAATTGGCAAATCAGTTATGCCAGCAATAGGATTTGGGTGAGGGCTTTTTATTATCTTCATGATTATTAGGGGCGAACCTGCCCACTTCCACGCACAAGATATTTAAAGCTAGTAAGCTGCTCAACACCAACTGGCCCTCTTGCGTGCATTTTCCCTGTAGCAATGCCAATTTCTGCCCCCATGCCAAACTCACCACCATCAGCAAATTGCGTTGAGGCATTATGCATTAAAATAGCACTATCAATATTAGCAAAGAATTTTTCAACCACCGCTTTATCTTCAGCCACTATGCTTTCAGTATGGTGGGAGGAATATTTACCAATATGAGCAATAGCGCCATCAATCCCATCAACAATTTTTATCGAAATGATAGCATCAAGATATTCTGTTGACCAATCTTGTTCGTTAGCAATTTTTGCTTGTGAAATTTTAACAACCACTTTTTCATCACCCCTGATTTCACAACCTGCACTTAACAGAACTTCACATATTGGCTCCAAGTGAGTGTCAGCAATCGCTTTATCAATCAGCAATGTTTCAGCTGAACCGCAAATTCCAGTGCGGCGCATTTTTGAATTTAAGGCAATGGCAACCGCCATTTCAAGATTAGCAGATTTATCAATATAAAGATGGCAAATCCCCTCAAGATGAGAAAATACAGGCACACGCGCATCAGCCTGCACACGCGCAACAAGAGAAGCCCCACCGCGCGGCACAATCACATCAATATTGCCCTCTAGGCCTGCAAGCATCTCGCCAACCGCTGCTCGATCTGTTGTGTCTATCAATTGAATAGCATCTGCTGGCAGACCAGCATTTTCTAAACCTTTAATCATCGCCTTGTGGATTGCTCGCGAAGAGTAAAAACTATCAGAGCCACCACGTAAAATTGTTGCGTTGGAGCTTTTTAAGCAAAGCGCACCTGCATCAGCGGTTACATTTGGGCGACTTTCATAAATAATACCAATCACTCCAAGCGGCGTGCGCACCCGCTCAATATGCAGGCCAGATGGCACGTCCCATTCAGCAATTTTTGTCCCTACTGGGTCAGGCAATTTAGCAATCTCCATAATAGAATCTGCAACAGCAATGATACGGGCATCATCAAGCATAAGTCGATCAAGAATAGCACTTGAGAGGCCTTTTTTACGGCCATTTTCTATGTCTTTTTCGTTCGCCTCAAGAATTTCAGGCATATCAATAAGCAAAGATGAAGCGGCAGCTATTAGGGCTTTATTTTTTTGTTCTGTGTTGGCAACAGCCAAAATATTGGCAGCTTTTTTAGCCCGTTTACCAATATCACTCATCATTTCAATGATATTATTATGTGTATTTATTTCTGAACTCATTGCTTTTTCTCACTATTATTTAGCAGCACAAGATTATCTGCATGCACTAATTCAGTGCGGGTTATACCTTCAAATAAATCAATTATTGCCCCGCTTTGTTTTCCTTTAGCAATGTCTGCTTGTTTTTCACTCATGCCCGCCAGTCCACGTGCAATTTCAACATTTTGCTCATCAAAAATTGAAATTATGTCGCCACGAGAAAATTCTCCTTCAACTCTTCTGACACCAATCGGTAATAATGAATTGCCATTTAACAAAGCCTTTACCGCCCCATCATCAATATATATCTTACCAGTTATTTCTAATGTGCCTAATATCCAGCGTTTGCGAGCAGCTTTTGGGCAGGTATTTGCAACAAATAACGTATATTTACTATTAGCCAAATCTTTAATTGGGTTTAAAACTGCCCCCTTAGCAATAATCATATCGGTGCCAGAAAGAGTTGAAATTTTAGCAGCTTCAACTTTAGTTTTCATTCCACCGCGTGCAAGGTGGCTGGCCGCCTCACCTGCCATTGCTTCAATTTTTGGCGTGATGAATTTTACTAAGGGGATGTGCTCACCCTTAACTTCGCTTTGTGGTGGGTGAGTATAAAGCCCATCAACATCAGAAAGAATAAGCAAGCAATCTGCCTCCACCATGCTAGCAACTCTTGCACTAAGGCGATCATTATCACCATAGCGAATTTCAGCCGTGGCAACGCTATCGTTTTCATTGATAATTGGCACTGCCCCAAGCTCAAGCAGAGTTGAAATAGTTATTTTAGCATTTAAAAAACGGCGGCGTTGTTCTGTAATATCTGGGGTGATTAGAATCTGACCTACATTTATTTCATACTTATTAAATTGAGCCCCCCATGCTTGCAGCAAAGCAATTTGGCCAACACTAGCACTAGCCTGAAGTTTTTCGAGCGGAAGTTTTTTATTTCTCAATCCCAAAATTTCACGCCCCAACATTACCGCACCAGAAGAAACAATAACTATCTCCATGCCTATCTTTTTAAGCTCAGCAATATCATTAACAATCGAGGTAAGCCAATCTAGTCGTAATGATCCGCTCTTAGCATCAATCAATAATGAGGAGCCGATTTTTATAACCAGTCTTTTATATTTATTGAGTGGGTTCTTACTCATCAAAATGACCTTAAAATATCCATGGTTTTAAGGTGTCCATGGTTTTTCATTTCCTTCTTCTTCTTGTTTTTTCTTTTTTTCTTTAACTTGCTTCATGTCTTTGACAATTTCAAAAAGCACTGTATCTACGCCTTTATGCGTAACGCCAGAAACTAAAAATATTTTTTCACCAGTTGCTTTTTCTAGCGCCAAAGATTTTTCTTTTATTTCCTCTTCGCTAAGAGCATCAATTTTATTTAAGGCAATAATTTCTTTTTTCTTGTCCAGGCCGTGGCCATAGGCGCTTAACTCACCTCGAATAATATTATAAGAATTTACAACATTCTCAGCAGTGGCATCAATCAAATGAATTAAAGCCCGAGTACGCTCAACATGACCTAAAAATCTATCACCAATACCGCTTCCCTCATGCGCCCCCTCAATCAACCCTGGAATGTCAGCCAAAACAAAATCATGCTCACCAATTTTTACAACCCCAAGATTTGGGTGTAGAGTGGTAAAAGGATAATCAGCAATTTTTGGCTTTGCAGCCGATACAACCGAGAGGAAAGTTGATTTACCAGCGTTTGGCAAGCCGACCAAGCCAGCATCAGCAATGAGTTTTAAGCGCAACCAAACCCATTTTTCAACCCCAGCCAGCCCTGGATTAGCATGACGGGGAGATTGGTTTTTTGCGGTTTTAAAATGCGCATTACCAAAGCCACCATTTCCCCCTTTAAGCAAAATAACTCTTTGCCCAATGGTGGTTAAATCTGCGATAACGGTTTCATTATCCTCTTCAAGAACCTGTGTGCCTACGGGAACTTTTAATATCACATCCTTACCATCGGCTCCTGACTTATCTCGTCCCATACCATGCACACCAGTTTGGGCTTTATGATGTTGTAAAAAACGATAATCGATAAGTGTATTTAGACCATCAACACACTCAACAATAACATCACCGCCCCTACCGCCATTGCCACCATCTGGGCCACCAAACTCAATATATTTCTCGCGCCTAAATGAAACCGCACCAGCTCCACCAGTGCCGCTTTTAATGAAGATACGCGCTTGATCTAAAAATTTCATTTTATCCTCAATCCTAAAAATGTTTTTTTGTTTAGCTTTGTTTCAATATTCTCTACTGCAATATTGCGTGCAGGGCAAAATAATGTTGATCGAGCTGTTTCAATAAAGCCAAGCCTTTGCTGAATTTTTAGCGAAGCCTTATTGAAATGAAAAGCACCAGATAGGATTTGCTTGGCTTTTGAATTTTTAAAATACCAAGTGATAATTGCTAAAACTGCCTCACTAGCATATCTCAAACCCCAAAATTCCTTTGCTATCCAATAAGACAAAACCGCCTCATTATTTTTGTCATTAAACCCAATTCCACCAATTAGAATATTATCTTTTTTCTCAACCACGAAGCGGGTTTCATTGATGGTTTTATTAGTAAAATCTTGAGCAAGCCACTCATGTGCCATTTCAATATTATAAGGGTGTGGCACTAGCAAGTTTTTAGCAACCTGATAATC